>Ga0209503_10000200_pt1 | contig 41455 bp, 45 predicted proteins | sample SouAtlMetagenome_2_FD_187448 | JGI IMG/M metagenome (GOLD analysis project Ga0209503, IMG submission 187448) | Marine eukaryotic phytoplankton communities from Atlantic Ocean - South Atlantic ANT15 Metagenome (SPAdes) (version 2) | ecosystem: Environmental > Aquatic > Marine > Oceanic | place...
AATAGTAAATTTACAGAAGTTGTGAAAAAATCTAACATAGGTTATTTTATATCTTTACTAATTTTATGGAAAAATCTATAATTTTTAGTTTTTCTTTTTTTTATTAACTCTTTTCTTTGACCCCCAAAACGCGCCATAAATAAAAATCAACGTCAATTTTGATATCTTTGTAATAATGAAAAAAAATTTCAAATTCAAGTAAATACTCATTTTATCACAACTAAAAATTTAAATTGATATCATTCTTTTTGATCTTTAGCAATTGGCTTAAATGAAGGCGAATACAAACTATAAACTCCAACTACTTTAGGAGCGAAAAATTGACGATGGCGAAAAAAATGTCTTATTGATAACATTTTTATGCGAATTTTATCATAATATCGCAGATTACGTCAAGCACGATAATCTTCTCAATATCGGATTTGATAAACTAAGAAATAATTTACCATACCAAATTCGGTTAACTCATCAATTAACGGGGTTTCTGATACATCTTTTAAGTCATCGTTGTCTTTTCTTTCTTGCGCTTCAACTTCATCTAAATAAAAAGTTCGTAAATGTTGTTTATATCTAATTTCTAAATCTACAATATCTTCAACAACATTTGATTCCGCAAATTCACCATGTAATTGTAAAGTTTGTAAATTTATATATTTAGATGAACTAGTAAGTAATCATTTATTAAAGGCCGGACCTCCTATGCCTTCTGATGGAAGGTTCCTTAACGCATCTAAATCTTCATTTTTACGTTCTTCAGCTCGTCTATCTCCATCTTCTAAAATTTCAGAAATAGTTGTTTGACTTCCAGTATGTTTAAAATCTCCTCGACCTTCGCTAGCTAAATCAACTTGATTTTCATAATAAGTTTCCATTTCTTCATCTCACAATATTAGAATAAAAATTCAATAAAAAAAGTTATAAAGGAAACAAGCTAATACGATAACATTTGCTTGACAAACATAAAAAGAATATGCATAAGAAAACCAATTATTACTTACTAAAAAAGTAATTCAAAACAAAGTTGCACCCTGTTCTTTTCATTTTCCTATATGAGCATAAACACTAATAAAAATAGAACTTAAAACAAAATAAACAACATAAAATGTTATCAACCCTCTCATTGTTAAAAGACCTCTAGCTACACTATTTTTATATCATTTTGCGTCACTTTGAAAGACTTCTCCATATATTGAGTATTTTCCTGCTTCTGCACTAAATGCAAAAACTTTGAAAACGTATTCCATATGATAATATAAAAGTGCAAAAGCGATCATAACTAATACAAATCCTAAGATACGTTTTTTAAAAAGTTTATAACGTAAAGGTAATTCTCGGTAATATAAAAGAATTACTCGAAAAATTAATGAAAATCGAAAAGCTTTAAAAAAATAAATTATTTTATTCATAAATTAGTTTTTTGAGTTAAAATTAATTAAATAAATAAAAAAATAAAAAATGATAATTAATAAAGTCGCTTTTATATAAAAAGACATTAAGAATAAAGAAACAAAAAAAGTAGTTCCTAATATCATCATAAAAACATAATGATAAATTAATCCACTTTGAAAATTTGAAACTTTCTCAGTTAAAATTTTTAAAGTTCTAACGATACCTAAAGGACCAAATAATTCTAAAATACCTCTATCAACTAATTTAAAAGAAATGTGATAACCAAAGTACAATACATTATTTACAATATAATTATTATAAATATTATCAAAATATCATTTTTTTACAAAAAACGAATATAAATAATATACTTTTTTATAAATGTTAAAAGATATTAATTTTTTTTCGCTGAAATCATAAATTATTATTGCACTTAATGAACCTAAAATACTAAAAATGAATGGAATTAATTTTACCTTATAAGATAAAAATTCTGATTCAAAAAATGAAACATGAGTCACTAATTGAAATAAAGAATTATTTCAAGTATCAACCCCTAACCCTAAAAATAAATCTTTAAATAAAAACCCTACGAATATACTTCCGAAACCTAAGATTCATAAAGGAATTAACATTACTGTTGATGATTCATGAGCATTATTAATGATTGCTTTAGAACTATTATTTGGTTTTATAAATGTTAAATACACTAATCTAATAGAGTAAAATGATGTAAAAAATGCAGATAAAGTACCTAATCAATAAGCGAATAATCCACTAATGTGATAAGTTCCATAGGTTAATTCTAATAAAATATCTTTAGAATAGAAACCAGTTAAAAAAGGAAAACCCATCAACGCTAAAGAACCTATTACAATCATAACGTAGGTAATTGGAACAATTTTGATTAAACCGCCCATTTTACGCATATCTTGTTCATCAGACATTGCATGGATAACAGAACCAGCACTTAAAAATAATAAGGCTTTAAAAAATGCATGATTCATTAAATGAAATAATCCTATCGAATAATTAGATAACCCACAAGCTAATATCATATAGCCTAATTGACTACATGTAGAGTAAGCAATTACTTTTTTTAAATCATTTTGAACTACACCAATAGTAGCTGCCATAAATGCAGTCAATGCACCCATTACAGTTATAATTAATAACGCAAAATTTGAATACTCTAATATTGGAGAAGATCTTAATACCACAAAAACTCCAGCAGTAACCATAGTTGCTGCATGAATTAAAGCAGAAACTGGAGTTGGCCCTTCCATTGCATCAGGTAATCATGTATGTAAACCAATTTGCGCTGATTTACCTACAGCACCTACAAAAAGTAATAAAGAAATTAAAGTAATTTTATTTACTTCAAAACCTAAAAAAACAAAATTTTCGTGAACAAATAATGGAGCTAAATTAAATACAATTGAAAAATCAAATGTAGAAAAAGTAAAAAAAATTGCTGCAATCCCTAAAGACAGACCAAAATCTCCTATTTTGTTAACAATCATTGCTTTCATTGCAGCTTTATTCGCTTGAATTCTAGTATGTCAAAAATTAATTAATAGGTAAGAAGCTAATCCTACACCTTCTCAACCTAAAAACATTTGAACATAGTTATCTGCAGTTACTAACATTAACATAAAAAAAGTAAATAATGATAAATATGCCATAAATCTTGGAATATGCGGATCTTCCGACATATAACTTGAAGAATATAAATGCACTAAACTTGAGATAAAAGTTACAACAATTAACATTGTTGCAGTTAAACTGTCAAATAAAAACCCTCAAGAAACAATCAATATGTTCGATTCCATTCAAGTAAATAATTTAAAAGCTGTTACACTATGACATAAAACTGTTTCGTAAAACACAATAAATGAAAATAAAGAAGAAATAAAAACTGATGCAGTAGTTACAATAATCGCACCAGTTTTTCCTATATAACGTCCAAAAAGTCCTGCCGTAATAGCACCTAATAATGGTAAAAATATAATTGATAAGTACATAATAATTTTATCCTTTAATTGAATTGATGAAATTGATAGAAATAATTCCTTTTATTCGGTAATACACAACTAAAATTGCTAAACCTATCGCAGATTCAGCTGCTGCAATTGTTAAAATAAATAAAGCAAAAATTTGACCTGTCATATCATCTAAATATACAGAAAATATAACAAAATTTATATTTATAGCTAATAACATTAATTCAATAGACATTAAAATTATTATTATATTTTTTTTTATTAAAAAAATTCCTAAAATTCCAATTAAAAAAAGAATAATAGAAACAATTAAGTATTTTGTAATTTCAAAATTCATAACATCTAAAAAAATAATTGTAAAATTATATTGTATACTGAAATTACAAAAATTTCAGGATAACAAAAAAAGAAAATATTAAAAAAGAAAATTGAAGATATGATTAAACTTTCTTTCTTCGGAACTTCATAAAATAAAGTTCAATAATTAAAGTTTTTAAAAAACATTAACTTTATTAATCGGATATAATACATTGAAGCAATTACACTAAAAACTGCAGCTAACAAAACTATAAAATAATATTCTGATTTTATTGCTGAAATAAATATATATAATTTACTGTAAAACCCTACTAATGGTGGAATTCCGGCGATAGAAAATAATATTAAACAAAAGTTTATAGCTAATAAAGGGTTGGATTTGAATAAAATAGCTAATTCATTAATTTTTTTTATTTTTAAATTATTATCAATTTTTCTTAAAACTAAGACTACACTGAAAACATTAATAGAAATTAATATATAAATCATTAAATAAAAAAATAAAGAAAAAATACTTCAATTTGTAAAAACAGTAAAACCTATTAACAGAAATCCTACGTGACTAATTGCACTATAAGCTAATAATCTTTTAATTTTTGTTTGGTATAATGCACCTAAAGTTCCAATTATAATTGACAAACCGGCACAACATAATAAAGTTTGCTCGAAATAAAAATTATTTTCATACATTAAACTTATATTTAATTTAACAAATAAAGAGAAAATAGCAATTTTGGGAACAATAGAATAGATTGCAGTCACAATAGTTGGAACCCCTTCATAAACATCAGGTAATCACATGTGAAAAGGCGCTGCACCTACTTTAAATAAAATAGCAATTATAACAAATAAAATGCCTAATATTAAGGTTTTAGGATTGTCTACAGCTTCATCAAAATGATTGAATAATACTTTCATGTCTGTGAAATTAGTTGTACCTAAAGACCCATAAATAAAAGAACAACCAAATAATAATAACCCTGAAGAAAAAGCTCCTAAAATAAAATATTTTAAACCAGCCTCTGTAGAAAAATTGTTATAAACTTTAATTGCGGCTATAATATAAAAACATAAACTTTGAATTTCGATACCTATATACATTGTTATTAAATCATTAGAAGAAATTATAGTAAGCATCCCAACACTTGCTAAACCTAATAATAAAAAATATTCGTATTTATGAAAATTTTCATGCTTAACATAAGTTAGTGAAATACTAATACATAAAATTAAACTAATTAATACTATATTTTTTATAAATACAGCAAAATCATCAACAAATAATAAATGTTCGAAAACGATGAAATTAGAGCTTTTATTATTTAATAATAACAATGATAAAACATAACATCAAATTAAAATATTTGCAGTTAAATTACTTAATAACAGCTTGTATCCGTTTGCGTAATCAATTATCACTAAAAACGCAATTAATAATGATATAATTATAATTAAAAATAATTCTGGGTAAAGAGCAATGTAGCTATTATTTACAGAAAAATCAAAAAGAGACTCTATAGTAGAGACATGTTTAGGTGGTGCAATAAAGTGCATAAATTAAATAATATATAAATTTTAATTAATCATTTAAAACAGTAATTTTTTACCATTTATTTGTGTACGCACTGGGACTTGAACCCAGAACCTCCGAGTTAAAAGCTCGTTGCTCTACCGATTGAGCTATGCAAAAATCAGAACAATGGGACTTGAACCCATAACACCTGCTCCCAAAGCAGATACGTTACCAATTACGCCATGTTGATTTTAAAAGCTGGAATGAATGGGACTTGAACCCATAATCTCATGTTTGCAAAACATGCGCGATAACCAGTTACGCTATCACCCCAGTTTTTTAAAAATAGAACCAAATCGGGTTCGAACCGATGACCTTATAGTTAACAGCTATACGCTCTAACCAGCTGAGCTATTGGTTCTTGTTTTTAATGAATTTAGGTGAGAAACGGGACTTGAACCCATACGACTAATGCCACAAATTAGCATTCTACCTATTAAATTATTCCCATCTAAATTGTTACGTAGGGTAGGAGTGGAATCGAACCACTATTTATTGATTTGCAATCAACTACATTACCATTATGTTACCTATTAGCGGGGGACAGGATTCGAACCTGTATCACGTAGACTATGATCCTAGTAAGTTAACCGTTACTCCACCCCCTCTAAAACTTAAGGATAATGGGACTTGAACCCATACAGTTTTTCAACCACTGAGGCCTAAACTCAGCATGTCTACCAATTCCACCATATCCTTTTTAGCGGAAGTGGGAATTGAACCCACATTTATGACTTATGAGATCAACGTTTTAACCTTTAAACTATTCCGAAACTATTCCGAATTTTTTTAATTTGTATTCTTTTAAATCTAAAAACATAACGTAATCTTTAAAACCGAAAGGTTTATCAAAAAAAACATAATAAGAATTTGAAACACCACTAGCTTGCGACAAGCAAAACATTTCTTCTATATCAGGATATTGAAATTGGTATCAAGTAGATCCAAAAGTTTTTAAACCAATCTCTACAGCACCATAAGGTTCATATCAAAAGAAAAACCATCCAGTTAATGTATTGTTTGTAGATATGTAAGGTTGTCAATATAAATTTGATGAATAATATAAATCAACTTGATAATCATGATGTTGAAAAATTCGACTTTTTAAAAAAGAAACATTATAAATAGATCTTCCATAATCATAAAAATGCACTTTAAAAAAACTTTGTGACAAATTTAATCAATTAAATGATAAAAAATCTTGAGGATATATATTTTGTCAATAATCTGTAGAATGTATATTAGTTTCAATAATAGAATTTAAATGATTTCAATTATTGCGATTCTTCAAGTCAAAGACTCTATACTTATTATGTGTGTTTCAATACGAGTTGTCAGCAAAGATTTGTTGAGCAGTTAAAACTGTGTCATCTATATAACTGTCTACATAACTAAATTGATCTGAAATATATAAAGGAGTTACAGTTCCTAATATTTTTTTAGTTGCTAAAAATGCCTCATTTAAAGTATCATGTAATGCATACAAACTAGGTGTAAGTTCATCGAAAATCCATGTCTCAGCAAATAAATTGTCATAAATTGTTTCCATATTAATAATATAATTTTATTTAATTTTTATAAAATAACCATGATTTCCACATAAGATATGCAGTAATTATGGCCTTAAATTACAGGGAATTATCTAGTTCGATATGTTTTAGATTATATAATTTAAGTGAAAAACTCTCTATAGGACTTGAACCTATAACCAATTACTTAGAAGGTAACTGCTCTACCAAATTGAGCTAAGAGATTTTATCGCTATGTTTTTAATAATTCTAATAATATAATTATTCGACTAAATAGTACTGATTAGCACAATAGTTACCTACTTTACACATTCAGCCTATTAAAGTAATTATCTATTACTAGTCTTTAAGAAAATATTTTTGAGATATTTTTCCCACTTATATGCTTTCAGCGGTTCTAATATTTATACGTAGCTACTTGGCGCTGCCGTTTGCATGACAACCAACACACCATAGGTATATCTTTCTTGGTCCTGGCGTAATAAAGTCAGATTCTCTCAATTTTCTTTCATTAACAGTAGATAGGGACCAAACTGTCTCACGACGTTCTAAACCCAACTCACGTACCATTTTAATCGGCGAACAGCCGAACCCTTGGCACCACCTCCAGCGCCAGGATATGATAAGTCGACATCGAGGTGCCAAACGACCCCATCGATAGGAACTCTAAAGGGTCATTAGCCTGTTATCCCCGGCGTACCTTTTATCCGTTAAGCGATGACCTTTCCACAAAGAATCATCGGATCACTATGGCCGACTTTCGTCCCTGATTGATTTGTCAATCTTTCAGTCAAGCAAACTTAAACCATTATATTGAAAAAATTAATTTCTATTAATTTTTATTTACCTTTGCACACCTCCGTTACTCTTTAGGAGGCGACCGCCCCAGTCAAACTGTCTTTTATACAATGTTTCTAAAAAAGTTAGTTTTTTAAATTAGCTTTAAAAAAGCAAAAAAGTACTATTTCACTGACATTTCTACGATTAACTTGCGTTAAGGTATCCTAAATTGATACTTATGCTACATATTATTTTTTTTAAAGCAATGTATAATCACAGTAAAGGTGCACGGGGTCTTCTCGTCTAGCTGTTAATATTCCGCATCTTCACGGAAACTTCAATTTCACTGAGTCAATGTTGGAGACAGCGGGGAAGTCGTTACACCATTCATGCAGGTCGGAACTTACCCGACAAGGAATTTCGCTACCTTAGGACCGTTATGGTTACAGCCGCCGTTTGCTGAGGCTTATTAAAAAAACAAAGTTTAATTCATCTTTCATATTAACCTTACAGCACCGGGCAGGTGTCAGACCCTATACGTCATTTTTCAATTTTGCAGAGTCTTGTGTTTTTATTAAACAGTCGCTACCCCCGATTTTATTACACTTATCAAAGCATTAATTCATATAAATACAAATTAGCCTCGTTAAGTACTCTTTATCCCGAAGTTACAGAGTCATTTTGCCGAGTTCCTTCAACATTGTTGTCTCATACGCCTTAGTATTCTCTACCAATTCACCTGTGTCGGATTTAATACGGTTTAAAGTTGTTTAAGTTTTTTCTTGGGAGAACCAAATTTTAGTGACAATCGAATCAGTAATATACTGAAAAAAATTTTGTAGAAACTTTGATTGATCTAACCCTTAGGGTTCTGGTCTCAAATATTCTCCGTCACTTTAACAAACAAGCCATGAAATATTAATCTTGTCTTACCCATCGACTAAAGTTTTCACCTTCATCTTAGGGACCGGCTAACTCTACGAGGTTTATCCTATCGTAGAAAATCTTGAATTTTCGGCGATAATGTTTATTTACATTATTTAGTGTTACTCATGTCAGTATTCTCATTTCTGATATCTCCAATAGATTTCACAATCTATCTTCAACAACATACAGAACGTTCTGCTACCATTAAATAGATTTAATTATTTAATTTATAGCTTCGGTATTTAGTTTTAAAGTCTCCCTACATTTTCGGAATTGTAAAACATTTTTCAATTATTAGACCAGTGAGCTGTTACGCTTTCTTTAAAGGATGGCTGCCTCTAAGCCCACCTCCTGGTTGTAATAGTAATCACAATGCCTTATCCACTAAACTAAAATTTAAAGACCTTAGCTTATAATCTGGGCTGTTTCCCTCTCGACATAGAATCTTATCACCCTATGTCTGTCTACTATATTCTATATATTAGGTATTCGGAGTTTATCTGAATTCAGTAAAATTTATTAAATTCCCATCATTCAACCAGTGCTCTACCCCCTAATTTAGTAATATAATGCTTTACTTAAATAAATTTCGCAGAAAACCAGCTATATCTAGGTTTGATTGGCCTTTCACCCCTAACCACAAGTCATCCGAGCCTTTTGCAACAGACACCGGTTCGGTCCTCCAAAATATTTTACTATTTCTTCAACCTGCTCATAGTTAGATCACCTAGTTTCGGGTTTAATTAATTTAACTATCGCATTTTAAAACTCGCTTTCGCTATGCCTACATTTTTCAATTTAAGCTTGCTAAATTAATTAACTCACTGACCCATTATACAAAAGGTACATCATTATTTTGTTTATAAAAATTATAAAACTTTGATTGATTTTAAGTATCCAATTTCAATAACTATTTCACTACGGTTTCGTTACTTTTCATCTTTCCTTTACAGTACTTGTGCACTATCGATTGTTGAATTTTTTAGACTTTGAAGGTGGTCCTCCAATTATAATTCAAGCAAAATTATCTTATTCCACTTTACTTAATTAATAAATTTATAATTAATAGTTTAATTTTTGTATTACAGGGCTATAACCTTCTTTGGCTTACCATTTCAAGCAAATTATATGTTATTAAACTATAATAAATTTATTAAAGTCTAATTCTCTTTCGCTCACCACTACTAAAGAACTCTTGGTTATTTTATTTAATGATTACTAAGATGTTTCAATTCATCATTTTTTTATATTTTTAAATGTATATATAAATGTATACACATTTGTGAGTATTCTCTTAAAGAACCTATAATTTACAGTTTTCGACTTCTTATAGTTTTCGTTTTTTTGACGCTTTAACATTCAACATCTAGATATCCATTAGATACTTTTATAAATTATATATTAGAATGATATAATATTTTTGAAATGCTCTACTAAACATTTCAATTTTTATAGTAGTTAATTATATTCAAATTAAAAAATTATGAAGTTTTTGCTAATCTAGTAACAGTATTTGTGAAAATATTTTCTTTTTTTACAGTATTTAATGAATCTATAATAATATAAACAAAAAATAGAGAAGAAACAATAGAAATCATTGAACCTACTGATGAAATATAATTTCATCCCGCATAAGCATCTGGGTAATCTGGAATTCTTCTAGGCATACCAGCAATTCCTAAAAAATGTTGTGGAAAAAATGTTAAATTAACACCAACAAATGTAGTTCAGAAATGAATTTGTCCATATTCATCATTAATAGGTAAACCAGTTATTCTTCAGAATCAATAATAAAAAGCAGCAAACATAGAAAATACTGCACCCATAGATAATACGTAATGAAAATGTGCTACTACATAATAAGTATCATGCATTGCAATATCTAAACCTGCATTAGACAATACTACACCTGTTAATCCACCAATAGTGAATAAAACTAAGAATCCTACAATTCATAACATAGGTGTTTTCATTCTAATTACACCTCCTCACATTGTAGCTAATCAACTAAAAATTTTAATACCTGTAGGTACTGCAATAATCATTGTAGCCGCTGTAAAGTATGCTCTAGTATCTACATCCATACCTACTGTATACATATGATGTGCTCAAACGATAAATCCTAATACCCCAATTGAAATAATAGCATATACCATTCCAATGTAACCAAAAACTGGCTTATTAGAAAAAGTACTAATTACTTGACTAACTATACCAAATCCCGGAATAATAATAATATATACTTCTGGATGTCCAAAAAATCAAAATAAATGTTGATATAAAATTGGATCACCACCACCTGCTGGATCAAAAAATGTAGTATTGAAATTTCTATCAGTTAATAACATTGTTATTGCACCTGCTAATACCGGTAACGATAATAATAATAAAAAAGCAGTAATAAATACAGCTCAAACAAATAAAGGAATTCTATGCATTTTTAATCCAGGTGAACGCATATTTATAACTGTAGTTATAAAATTCATTGCACCAAGAATAGAAGAAGCACCTGCTAAATGTAAACTAAAAATAGCTAAATCTACAGAACCTCCTGAATGACTTTCTATTCCAGATAATGGCGGATAAACAGTTCAACCTGTACCTGCACCAACTTCTACTAATGCTGATGATAATAATAATAAAAATGCTGGTGGTAATAATCAAAAACTAATGTTATTTAATCTTGGGAATGCCATATCTGGAGCTCCGATCATTAAAGGTAAAAATCAATTACCAAAACCTCCAATCATTGCAGGCATAACTAAAAAGAAAATCATGATAAATGCATGCGCAGTTACGACAACATTATATAATTGATAATCACCATTAAATACTCCATTACCTGGAAAAGCTAATTCCATACGTATTAAAGCTGAAAAATAAGTTCCTACAACTCCTGCTAAAAATGCAAAAATTAAATATAAAGTACCTATATCTTTATGATTAGTTGAAAAGAATCAACGTGAATCATAAAATAAATTTTTAGAAATATTTAACATAATAAAATATTTTATATTTTCTATAAATAATTATTACTTTTTAATTAACTTAAATAAAAAAACACTCATTAAACATTTGCAAATAAGAAACATTCCTTAGGGGATTTGAACCCCTATTTTTACAGTGAAAGTGTAACGTCCTAACCAGGTTAGACGAAAGGAATATAATATAATACATTAATCCAGCCACAGGTTCCCCTACGGCTACCTTGTTACGACTTCACCCCAGTCCTTAATTTAATAATAAATACAAATTTTAAATTATATAACAATTTAGATTTAATAATGAAGATATTAAAATACATAAATTTTATACAAAGAAATATTTATATTTTCAAATTAAACTAATTCCCATGGCGTGACGGGCGGTGTGTACTAGATTTGATAACATATTCACCGTAACTTGATGATTTACGATTACTAGCGATTCCGACTTCATATTCTCGAGTTACAGAGAATAATCTGAACTAGGATAAATTTTAAAGATTTGCTTTTATTCACATAATTGCGTCTTTTTGTATTTACCTTTGTAGCACGTGTGTAGCCCAATTTATAAGGGTCATACTGACTTGACTTCATCCTTTCTTTCATCTCAGTATTTCACTGGCAATATTTTTTATAAAAAAAAACAAGGGTTACGTTCGTTTAAGCAATTAACCAAACATTTTACAACACGAACTGACGACAGCCATGCAACACCTGTATAAATTAAACAAAATATTAAATTAATAACATTTTATTTTTTTATATAAAATATAAAATTTATTTATATATCAAAAATTGGTAAGATTTATCGATTTATATCGAATTAAACCACATGCTCCACCGCTTGTACAAATCTCAGTCAATTTCTTTGAGTTTCAATCTTGCGATTATAGTCCCCAGGTGGAATATTTAACGCGTTAGCTAAATTAATGAAAATTATTTCCAATAATCAATATTCATCGGTCACAGCGTGAACTACCAGGGTATCTAATCCTGTTTGCTCCTCACGCTTTTGTATTTCAGCGTCAGTTATAATATAGATTGTAGTCTTCACCATTTGAATGTCTTTTTAATATTGAAGAATTCTACCTCTACACTAAACATACAACAATCTTCTATTATACTCAAAGTTTAGCAGTATTTACAATTAGATTTAAAATTGAATTTTAAGATTTTAAAAGAAACTTACTAAACCGCCTTAACACTCTTTACACCCAGTAACGTAGAATAACGCTTGCCCCCCCCGTATTACCGCGACTGCTGGCACGAGGTTAGTCGGGACTTCTTTTATGAGTAACGTCATTATCCTCCTCATCGAAAGAACTTTACAATAAAAATAAACCTTCTTCATTCACGTGATATTGCTGGATCAAACTTTCGTTCATTGTCCAATATTCCTCACTGCTGCCTCCAAAAAGAGGTTGGGCCTTGTTTCAGTCCCAATGTGGCTGATCATCCGCTAAGACCAGCTAAAAATCATAGACTAGGTAAGCCATTACCTTACCTACTATCTAATTTTATACAAGCTCATCTTACACCAATATTAATTTTTTGAATATATTTTAAAAAATTAGACTATATTCAATATAGATTTTAATTTCTAAAATGTAAGGTAAATTCTTGCACATTACTCACCGGTACGCCATTAATATAAGTTATAAAAACTATTAATTTGAACTCGCATGTGTTAAGCATATCACTAGCGTTCACTCTGAGCCAGGATCAAACTCATAAAATTATTATAATTTAGAAATAAAATTTTAAATTATTTTTTATCAATTTCTAAAACACAATTTGCAGAATTATGCAAAACTATTAATTCATTTAATATAATTAGGTACAGAAACTGCTTTTACAACAATAGGCATGAATCCGTGATTTACACCACAAATTTCACTACATTGTCCATAAAAAGTACCTGCTCTTTGTAAAAAAATAACACCAGAATTAATTCTATGTGGTACTGCATCGATCTTAATACCTAAAGATGGTACGGCTCAAGAATGTAAAACATCTGCTGCACTAACATTAACTCTAATATAAGCACCTACTGGTAAAACTACAGAGTTATCTACTTCTAATAATCGTAATTGTCCTAAAGATAATTCTTCTTCAGGTATCATATAACTATCAAATGAGATTTTACCTACGGTATTTACGTAATCAGAATATTCATAACTTCAATATCATTGATGCCCAATAGCTTTTACTGTTACTTCAGGATCAATAATGTCATCCATTGCATATAATAAACCAAAAGAAGGTATTGCGATTAAAATTAAAATGAAACTAGGTATAGTAGTTCAAATTACTTCAATAGTTGTATTATGAGTAAATTTTAATCAAGATAATTGATTTACTGTAAATAATTCTGATTTTGATAAAGTACTTCCATTATCAGGTAATGATGTTCAAAAAGCATTTAAAATTCTATAAACCATTCATAAAACAAAAATTAATGTTACAATTAAGAAAAAAAATACGTGGTGATGAATTTCAATGATTCTTGCTGCAATTGGAGTTGCTGGATCTTGGAAATTTATTTGTCATTTAGACGCTTCTAAAAAATTTAATAAATTTAACATATTTTATTATAATATATTTATATATTTTTTTTAATTATAAAGTTCCTCATCAATAAACTGAAACAAATAAAAATAATCATACTACATCTACAAAATGTCAGTATCAAGCAGCTGCTTCAAAACCAAAATGATGTGTAGTAGTAAAATGATATTTTATTAATCTAATTAAACATACAGTTAAAAATATAGTTCCTATAATTACATGAAATCCATGAAAACCTGTAGCCATATAGAAAGTTGACCCATAAATACCATCTGCAATAGTAAATGCTGCTTCGCGGTATTCATATACTTGTAAAGCTGTAAAGATAACTGCTAAGAATACAGTTAATATTAAACCATAAATAGCTTCATATCTAAGTCCTGTAGTAATTGCATGATGCGCTCAAGTTACAGTAGCTCCTGAAGTTAATAAAATAATTGTATTTAATAATGGAACTTCTCAAGGATTAAATGCATGTATAGCTTCAGGAGGTCAAATAGAACCAATTTCTACTGAAGGAGCTAAACTTGCATCAAAAAATGCTCAGAAAAATGCAAAAAAAAACATTACTTCTGAAACAATAAATAAAATCATTCCATATCTAATTCCATTTTGAACAGCTTTTGTGTGATGACCTTCAAAAGTTGCTTCACGAACAACATCACGTCATCAAATAATCATGCATGAAATTACTAAAAATAACCCAAAGAACATTACAAAATTACCGCCTTGCACTGAATGAAAATACATTACTGAACCATTCATTAAAACAAAAGCAGACATTGCAGTTACAAAAGGTCAAGGACTAGGATCTACTAGATGAAAAAAGTGTCTTTGATAACTCATAATAATAATTTTTTGAAAATTCTTTATTTTTAAATCTAACTCGAAATTTAGATTTTTTATTTTTTATTTTTCTCTTTCGTTCGAAAAAATTTAAAAAATATAATACATAACAACTTGAACATAATTTATTTAAGAAATCATTACTATTACAAGATTCACAATAAGTGATATCTGTATAATCAGTCAAGATGTTAGCGTAATTATTAAACTTGGTTATTGTAAGATTTTTTTTTAAAATTTTATCAATTTTAAATGCAGACCGTCTAGATTTTACTACTTGTTTATATCGTTTTTTTTTTGGAACTGCCATAAATAATTATTAATGAGATCCATGAATAGAATCATTTAAATAAATACATACTAAAACTGTGAAAACATAAGCTTGTAATCCTGCGATCATAGCTTCTAAACCTACAATAGCTACAATTAAAAAAAAAGGCAATAAAGATACTATAAAGTTTTTTTTTGAAATTAAAAAAGTAAAGTTTGCTAAAATAGCCAATAAAGTATGTCCTGCCATTAAATTAGCAAATAATCGAATTCCTAAACTGAAAGGTCTAGAAAAGTAAGAAATAATTTCAATACCTATCAAAAATGGTTTTAAAATTTTTGGAGCACCAGATGGAATAAATGTATCTACAAATTTAGCTTTTTGTATTAAAATTCCTACAATAATAATAGAAATGAAAAATGAAAAACTTAAAGTAAATGCAATAGTTACATGACTGGTTAAAGTAAAACTATATAAAGACATTCCTACTAAATTAGCTACTAAAATAAATAAAAATAAAGTAAAGATAATAGGAAAATAAGGATAACCACTTACATTAATTTGTTGTTTTACTAAACCAAATACAAAATTATAAATTTGTTCTACAAAAATTTGTAAATTATAAGGAACTAATCTCATATTTAATAAAGCTAATCCAAAAAAAAATCGAATTACTAAATATACAAATATTAAGTATAATAATGAATTATTAATTGGGATTCCGGCAAAGCTTCCTAAATAAATAATTTCAAATTGTTCTAAAGGTTGTGTTAGGATAAATGATGATATAGTATTCATAATTAATTATTGAGTTTCACTTAATCTTTTTAATTCTTTTCTGTTTTTTATTAAAAAAGAAGAAACGTTATCTTTATTTAATAAATTTCAATTTACGTTATAAATTTTAGCTAATTCTTCAGTTGATTTGTTATTATAGAAAGTAATTAATTTTTCTAAGTTAAAAAAAATTTTATTACTAAATGCTTTTCCTTTATTTTCAAAATCTAACTTTGAAAAAGTATAAACTTTTTCATAATCTTGTAATTCAGAATTAAACAAATCGATTCTTTTTTTTCTATACTTTAAAGTTGTACTTATTTGTGGTACTACAGATTTTCTAATGAAAATATATATTAAACAAAAAAATATAGTTAATGTAACCACGTGGTTAAAAAATATATATTTATCTAGTTGAGGCATTTTGACTTCAATAAAATAAATTCATTTGTTAATTTATTTGTAAAATCTAATCCAAGAACTTAAATTCTCTATTTAGTATAGAGTGATTATCTTATCTATCTATTTCCCCAAAAACAATATCTTGGGTACCTATTATAGTTACAACATCAGAAATCATATGCCCTTTAGACATAAAATCTAAACCTTGTAAATGTGCAAAGCCAGGAGCTCTTATGTGACAACGATATGGTTTATTAGTGCCATTTGAAACTAAAAATACTCCAAATTCGCCTTTTGGTGCTTCCACAGCAGCATAAACTTCATTTTTAGGAACTACAAAACCTTCACTATATAATTTAAAATGGTGTATTAACGACTCCATTGAGTGTTTCATTAAAGAACGACTTGGTGGTGTTAATTTGTTATCGTCAGATTTTATAATTCCGTTTGGAATTTTATTTATACATTGGTTAATTATATTTAAACTTTGTCGCATTTCAGTAATTCGAATTAAATAACGATCAAAACAATCCCCATTTTTGCCTATAGGTACTTCAAAATCTAATTCATCGTATATTTCGTACGGTTGATTTTTTCTTAAATCTCAAGCAACGCCTGAACCACGTAATAAAACGCCACTAAAAGATCAGTCTAATGCCTGTTGATAAGATACAACACCAATGTCTACTAATCGTTGTTTTCAAATACGATTACCAGTCAATAATTCTTCTAACTCGTCAATTCTTGAATTAAACTGCTCAGTAAATTGATGAATATCATGAAGTAATCCTATCGGTAAATCTTGTGATACTCCACCAGGTCTAATATAAGCTGCATGCATTCGTGCTCCTGAAACTCTTTCATAAAATTCCATTAGTTTTTCACGCTCTTCAAATCCTCATAAAAAAGGAGTAGTCGCTCCAACATCTAAAATATGTGTAGTTAATGCTAATAAATGATTTAAAATTCGTGTAATTTCAGAAAATATTACACGAATATATTTTGCTCTAATAGGAACTTCACAATTTAATAGTTTTTCTACAGCTAAAGAATATCCATGTTCTTGCGCCATCATAGAAACATAATCTAATCTGTCAAAATAAGGAAGAGCTTGCAAATAATTTCTATGCTCTATTAATTTTTCTGTACCTCTATGAAGTAATCCAATATGAGGATCAGCTTTAACTACTACTTCACCATCAAGCTCTAAAACTAAACGTAATACACCATGAGCTGCCGGATGTTGAGGTCCAAAATTCATGTTAAAATGTTTAATTTTATTTAATAATTTTTTATTTTCTAATTGATTCGAATTCATAAATTATATGATTATTTTTTTATTACTTTAATTGTGTTCAAGGACTCAAAAAGTCAAATGATCGAAACTCTTGTGTAATTTCTAAAGGTTCATACAATACATATTTTTTTTGATCATCATAACGTACTTCTACAAAACCAGTTTGAGGAAAATCTTTTCTAAAAGGAAAACCTTCAAAACCGTAATCAGTTAAAATTCGTCTTAAATCTGGATGATTAGAAAAAAATACGCCGAATAAATCTCATACTTCTCTTTCATATCAATTTGCTCCACTATATATTGAAGTTATTGATGGAATTGGTGTAGTATCATTTGTATAAACTTTAATAATTAGTCTAGTATTTAATTTATAACTTAACAAGAAATAATTAACTTCAAAACGATTTTTGTTTTCTGGATAATCAACGGCAGTAATAGAAATTAAAGTTTTAAATTGCAATAATGAATTATTTTTCAAAAATTTTAATAAATTAATTAAATTTGTTTTACCAACTAGAATTGTTATTGTTTGTTCACGATGATTAATGTTAATGCCAGATTTCAAAAATTTTGGGATAGTTTTTAATAAAAAATTTGTTAAATTATAACAATTTTGTATTTGATTGATATTTGTTGTATTCATAAATTAATTAATCTCAATTTAATGCCCCTTTCATTCATTCATAAATAAATCCTATAGTTAGGATTATTAAGAAGAACATCATTCATCAAAAACCATAAAAATCTGTATTATTTAAATATACGCCTCAAGGAAATAAATATGATACTTCTAAATCAAAAATTATAAATAAAATAGCTACTAAATAAAACTTAATATCAAACTTATTTCGCGCATCTTCAAAGGGTTGAAAACCACATTCATATGCTGATAATTTTTCTGAATCATAAGTTTGAGTGGCTAATATATACGATAAAATAAATACAATTGTTGATATAATTAAGCTTAGTATTAAAAAAATAAATATATAAATATATTCGATCATAAATTAGTATTTTTTAATTAAATTAACACAGGGAACGGGACTTGAACTCGCATCCTTTAGTTTGACAAACTAACACTTTACCTATTAAGCTACCCCTAAAACTGGGCGATATTGGATTTGAACCAATAACTTTCTCATTGTAAGTGAGATACTCTATCCAGTTGAGTTAATCGCCTAATAAAATATATAAAATATTAGTTTAACTTTACGTTTAATAATAGTAAAGTTTCTAAATTGTAACTTTTGCCGTTATCTAAAACTAACTCTTTATTTATGTTTAATTTATTTAAAATTAATTCATCAAAAGTAAAAATATTTTTTTCAGATTTTAATTTATTAAAAAATGTAGATATATTTAAATGTACTGGAGATGAGTTAATTGTAGAATCTAACATGAAGTAAAAATTGTTAATTATAACAGTTTTGTAAAAAGATTGGAACAAATGGCTAGTTGTTAAAGTTTCCTTTACAATTGAGTTTAATTGATCTTTAACAATATGGAAATTAAATAAAATTCTATTTTTGTTAGCTTTTTTAATAAAAATATTAAAATTTGCTTTTACTCAAAAATAAATTTCGATTAACAAATCTTCTAATTTTATGTAACTTTCTCAAAAATTTTTAATGTTATTTTCTAAATTAGCTTTTAAATTTACTAAAATTGAAAACTCTTCTTCAATTTTTGCGGACATTGCTTGAAAACTTTCATGTAACGAAGTTCTTACGTTATAATATGCAGTAATAAGAAAGCATAAAATACATAAGATAACAATTTTTTCACTATCATAAGAAAAAACTTCCTTAGATATTAAAAAAATTAAAATAAATAAAAATGGAATATTAAAGGTTTTTGTCATTTTTTTTTTAATAGTCAATATTATTAAATTAATAGAACATATTATTTTTTAAATCAACTTTAAAAACGTTTTTTTCTTTATTAAAAGAAAATAAATTATTTTTTTGTGCTATTATTTATGCAAGTTATTTTAAATGTCTAATAGCTTTTACAATAGTTTTATTTGTTTGATAATAATAATCTTGACGTTTACTTTTTTGAGAATTATTTAAAGTTAATACAATAGATCCTAACATTGCAACTAATAAAGCAATTCCAGCTAATAAAAATAAATAAACGTAATCAGAATATAATAAATCTGCAATTAAATCTAAATTACCGTAATTTGATAATTGATTAAAAAAACTATAAGATACTTGTTCTTCATTTAAAATATTAGAAGAATTGTTTACTATTATTCCCAGAGTTGCTTGATTGTTTGAAGTATTTAAAAAATTTGTATTAACAACAGATAATATTAATAAAAAAAATATGAAAACGATCACTAATGCTATAGGAACGTAACTAATAATTCTTTCATTCAATTCTAAAATTCGAACATTTAACATCATTACAACGAATAAAAATAAAACTACAATTGCTCCTACATATAATACTAAAAATAACATAGCTATAAAATCAACATTTAATGTTAAAAATAGTATTGTAGTTATTGTAAAAATTAAAACTAAGAATAAAATAGAATGTACTGGATTTTTACTGCTAATAACTAAAATTGAACATAAAGTTATCAACAAAGTTATGGTTAGAAACATGAAATTTGGATTAGATATAATATTATTTATATACATAAAATTTTTATTTATTTATATTTGAGTTATTATACAACTTTATTCAAGGGTATTTAAGCCGTTTTAACTTTGCGATCTTAAATTTTTTCGATGATAAAGTGAAAGATTTGTTAATTTTTTTGATTAATTTTTTATTTCGTTTTTTTCTAATAAAAGACCGTTTAAATTTATTTAATATTTTTTTTATTTCTTTTGTTTGATTTGTTAAAGCTAATTTAGAGTATTTATTATAATTAACTAATTTAATTGATTTATCAAAATTAACATAATTGGTGGTTCTAATATAATTTAAAAAATCTCTATCAAAAAAAGCATTATATTCATTTGAATAAATAAATTTATTACTGTTTATTACAGGTAAATTAAATAAAATTCTGTTTGAATTTCAATAAATATTAGGTTTTATATTATTTAATTTATTCTTTAACAAATTATTAAAATTTAAAATTTGTTTAGGATTTAAATTATAATTTACATTAGCTAGTTGTAAGATATTTTTAACAATATAAGATTTATAACCAAAGTAAGTTCACATTAATCTATTACTTAAAATCAGATTTTTATTTAAAGAAAATGAAGTATATTGAATAAGTTTAATTATTTTATTCAATAATGTAATTTTATCAGAAATAGATAAATTTGTAATGCTTTGTTTCACTTCTTTGACAAATAAATTTTTATTTTTAAAATTTTCTAATGAATTAGTGACATTTTGTAATTTGCTTATTTTAGTTAATTTATTTAAATTATAAAAATAAAAATAATTAACTAAATTAGTTATTGGATTTATATACAATTTTATATATTTGTATAAAATTCAATTGCTTTTACGAATTTTAATTTTGTTATTTATTAAATAATTAACAATTTTATAATTTGAATATTTTAAAAATAAAGTATAAATTATTATGTTATTCAATAAATAATTTTTATTTAAAAATATAGGTTTTATATTAGAAAAAAAATTAATTAAATGGTGATTTAATATAAAAATATTTTTGAAAGTTCGTTGTATATTTTTTGTCAAAATAAAATACAACCCACCAAACACGCTTTTTTGTAATGATTTTCCATTTAATTGGCGAATAAAGCCACTAGAATTCAAAAAGTAATATTTTTCAAAAATATTCTTAATGAAAATATTATTAATTGTTTTTAAATGAATCGGTTTGTCTAATTGGGTTTTATTTACTTTTAAATTTTTTAAAAAAAAAGAATTTATAATCTTAATTGGTTTAGTTTTTTTATTTCAATTGTATATAATTTCTTGTTTATTTAAACAATTTTTAATTATATCACGAGTATATTTTTGTGAATACAAATTGAATATTAATAAATCATTTTCTAAATTTTTAAAATATGAAACAAAATTTTTTTGATTTGGATTCAATTTTATTTCTTTACTACGAAAAATCGCATTCTTTTTTAATCCATTACTCGAAAAATAAACGATATCGTTTAAAATTGAATCTTTATAAAATCCTCGTATTTCGTTATTACTTTTAATATACGAATTTTTTATAATTTTTTTATGATAAATAGAAAAAAAAGGTGAATTTTTCAAAATTTGATTACAATTATGTTGTTGTGTATAAGTATAAAAAGAATTCATAATATATTTACATTTAATAATCTTGAGTCTAGCAGGAATTGAACCTACATCTTGACCGTTATGAGCGGTATGTTTTACCTTTAAACCATAGACTTGATCAATTCAATTTCTATAATCGACGTTTTTTTTTTAAACGTAAACCATTATGGCTTTTAACATTAATATATTCAATATAAAATATATTATTAATGTTTAAAATTTCTAACTCTCTCACTATACTGTTGATGGAACTATTGCGAATATAACCTTTAACTTGTAATATATATAACTTAATATTAATATTAGATTGTTTAATTTCATCCATAAGATCTTTGATTACTTGACTGGCAACAAACGGTGTTTTTTTTTTGGATCCTTTAAAATCTAATAATCCTGCATGTTTACTAATTAAAACATTTCCTTTAATATCAGTCAGCGTTATGAATATATTATTTGATGTTGGTTTTACTTTAATATATCCAAAATTATGTGTATTATTTTTATTAACTATCTTCATCCACGTGTTTTAGCATTATTATGTGTTTTTTGTCCATTTACTGGCATATTATAAGAGTGTCGGATTCCTTTATAACTTTTTATATTTTTCATGTGTTGAATTTTATCGTATGTATTTTTTTTACGTTCTGAATCAATACTAAATTTGTATTTTACATTAATAAGAGCATTAATTTTTTTTAAATCTTGTGATTTCAAATTTTTCATTTTGATATCATAATCGTAACCTAAACTTGTACAAATTTTTTTTGCAGAAAAAAGTCCAATTCCGTACACATTTTTTAAATTATAAATTAATTTTGAATTTTCATTATTATTTAGATTTAATAAAATTGACATATATTAACTTCTAGCTTTTTTTTTTAATTTTATAATTTCGTTCTTTCTTAAAATACCTTTACCTTTATAAGGATCAGGCATTGAATATTGTTTAATAGTAAATCCAACGTTATATAAATATTCTTGATCTAATGAAAATAAAATAATTTTATTTTTAAAATTATTTATTTTAATGTTATCAGTAGGTTTATATATAATTAAATTACTATAACCCAAATCTAATGCGATCTTATCGTTTAAACGAAATGCTTTATAACCTAAACCATTTAAATTCAATTCTAAATATCAACCTGAAGTCACACTCTTAATCAATTTATTGATTTTATTACAAAAAAAATTAAAGTTATTTTCAGCAATAAATAGTTTTTTATTTTTATAACTAATTTTTGCTGGAATTTTGTAACTCAATTGACCTAGAGGTCCGTAAGCAGTAATTATATTATCATTAATAACTATTTTTGTTTTTTTTTGTTTTTTTTTAATAAAAAGTTCTTTCATATTTTAACTGTTAATTTTTAAACCAAATAATAGTTGTCCGCCCAATTTGAAATTTTTCAATAAGATTTTTGAAGAAACAATACCAGATGAAGTCGATAAAAAAAAATAATCGAATTTTTGATTGAAAAAATGTAATTTATTAAAAGTTGCAAAACATTTTAATTTGGGCTTAGAAATTAATTGCAGATTCGATAATAAAGGTTTAGTTTTTATGTATTTTAATTTTATTTTAACTTTATTTTCTAAAGTATCAATTTTAAAATCAGCAATTAAACCTTCTTTATAAAGAGTTCATAATATCTCTAAACACAATTTGTTTACTTTACAATAGGCATATTTATTTTTATTAGAATAAGCATTTTTTAATGAGACTAATAATTGATTAGTTATATTAATTTTATTCATAAAATTTTTTATCAACTTGCTTTTCTAAATCCACTTAATTTACCTCATTGTATTTGATCTTTAAATGATGCTTTTGTCAAATTAGTAAGTCTATTAACTGAACGTACTTTAGTTGAAAACATACATCTATTTTTATATTTATTACCTAATAAACCACTGTATAATTTGTGAATTTTTAGCATAATTTTAAAACGAATTTTTTTTGAGGTTTTTTTTCTTAAAAGAAAAGATTTCAAAATAAAAATGTTTAATTCATTATTTTTCAAATCTTTTCTTAATTTGAAATCTTTATATTTGGAATATTTTGTCATAAATTTAATTAAAAATATAATAGGGTATAGCCAAGAGGTAAGGCAGCGGTTTTTGATACCGATATGCGTAGGTTCGAATCCTACTACCCTAAGCTAATAAATTAAAACTAATTAAAACACTTGAAACAAATACAACTCAAGCTAACGATAGCGGTAAAAAAATTTTTCAACCTAAACGCATTAATTGGTCATATCTGTAACGAGGAAAAGTAACTCGAACCCAAACAAAACTAAATAAAAAAAATAGTAATTTTATTATGAATCAAATAATTCCAGGAATTAAATATAAAATTTCAATATTTAAAAAAGGTAATCAACCACCGAAAAATAAAGTAGTAAGTAGAGCACACATAAATATGATATTAATATTTTCACCTAAAAAAAATTGCGCAAAAGTCATTGCTGAGTATTCGACAAAATAACCCGCAACTAATTCTGCTTCTGCTTCTGGTAAATCAAAAGGAGGTCTATTTGTCTCTGCTAAAGCAGAAATGTAAAATAATAAGAATAATGGAAATAAAGGTATAAAATATCAAATATAAGTTTGAGCTTCTACTATTTTTGTTAAATTTAGTGAATTTGCACATATTAAAACATTAATGATTATTAAGCCAATTGAAACTTCATAAGAAACCATTTGTGCAGTTGAACGTAAAGTACCTAAAAAAGCATATCTAGAGTTACTTGACCATCCTGACATAATAATTCCATACACACTTAATGAAGATATTGCAAAAATATACAATATACCTACATTAATGTCTGCAAAAACGTTGTAAGCACTAAAAGGTAAAACTGTATAATTTAAGAAACTTAAAAATAAAGTTAAAATAGGCGCAATAATAAAGATTACTTTATTTGCTTTACTAGGTATTATAGTTTCTTTTATTAATAATTTTAATCCATCAGCAAAGGGTTGTAAAACACCTAATAATCCTACAACGTTAGGACCTCGTCTACGTTGAATACCTGCCATAATTTTTCTTTCTAATAAAGTGAAAAAAGCAACTGCAATTAAAACAGGGACAATAATGATCAGACTTTTTAATATTGTTATTATAATTTGAAATAATGTCATATTAGTTTTTAGAGAAATTATTTTTTTTTTTATTAATAGCTTGACTCGATTCGAACATTATTTTTGAACTTTTGTCAATACTATTAGTTTGATAATAATCTGAAATATAAGATTTAAACAATACAGAAGATATATAATTTTTAAAATTATATACTTTCGAATAGTTAATATTTAAATTTTGAGATTTTCTATTATAATCTGAAACAGAATTTAACAAGTTTGGACTTAACTCATTTAAGCGGACATGAACTTGATCAATATCGTTAAAGTAATTATTTTTATGTTTGCTAGTTTGATATCATAAATCTAAAATTTGAATAATTTTTCAATCATTTCTAGCATTAATTGGAGGAGTTACTACTATTTGTGATTTTTGCACCATTCCAAAACAGTTCAAATATAAGGCAGATTTTTCTAATCAAGTAAATCCAGGTAATATTATATTAAATTTATGTCTAATTTTAGTATTATGAGTTCCTTGGAAAATAACAAAATCAGTTTCTTTAATGTTTGATGTAATTTCTGAATTTAATAAATAATGAATATTTGATACATTTGAATTAAATTCTTTAGTTTTAACTAAACCTATTTCTTTTGCATTAATAATTCCGCTATAAGATTCTAAAATATTTGTATTAAAAGTAAAAAAATTATTTTTAATACTTTTAAATGTATTTAAAATTTTAGATGAATTTTTTAATTGTAAAAATGGAGATCCAAAAATTAATTCAATATTGTTTTTGAAAGCATTTTTGATTTTAAAATTTTTTCCATTTGTTTTTAAGAAATTGCTGATTAAAGTAGAAAACTCATGTCTACCTTGTAGAATGTTACTTAAAACATTTAAATTTGAACCCAAATGAATCATATTTATATTAGATTCATACTTAGGGCCAATGTAACCTACTAATATCGAATTTTTTTCACTTAATTTTTTTAATTTTATATTTAAAATAGGATTTTCTAATCTTAAGTTACTACCCACAATAATGTAAATTTTTTTTCCAATGGGTTTGAATAAATTTCTAGTTGCAGTGTAGTTTTGTTGTAAATCAACATCAGCTTTTGGATTATTTAAAAAAACATTTTTATTTTTATTAAGTAATTTTTCTGCTATAGTTAATTGTTCTAAATCGTTAAAATTTCCAGTATTTAAAATAAGGTTTTGAAATTTATTATTGTTAAAAACTGATTTTAAAAAAGTAAAAGTATTGGTTCAACTGCTTTGAATAAACAAATCATTTTTTTTGATCATAGGATTTATAAAGCGTTTTCGTTTTAAACCATCGTAAGCGAATCTAGTTTTATCTGAAATTCATTCTTCATTTAAAACTTCGTTTGTAACAGGTAAGATTCTCATGATTTCTGAACCACGAATATCAACTTTTATGTTACTGCAGACAGATTCGAATAAATCAATTGTTTCTACATTTTTTAGTTCTCATGAACGAGCTTTAAAGGCATAAGGTTTTGATGTTAATGCACCTATTAGAATAATGTTTTTTATGTTAATCATAAATAATGTTTATTATATTTTATAAATTTTTACTGAAAAGGTGCGTAATAATCGCACCTTTTCAGATATATTTAAAAAGTTATTTTCTTTTTCAAAAAATATTTTCTAAATAAATAATTCCCGGAATGATAGCTAATAAGTAAAAAAAATAAAAAAAAGTTGCTGCTTGTCCGATAAAATAAAAAGGTGGTTCAATATTTTTACCTCCAATTCAACCTAAAATTAAACAAGTTGAAAAAAAGAATCAAAAAAATATTTTGTGTAAAGATCTAAATGCAGAACTTCTGACTTTTGAATTAGAATAAAATGGTAATGCAAGTAAAACTAAAATAGATGCTAATAATAATACAACACCTCCTAATTTGTCTGGTACTGAACGTAAAATTGCATAAAATGGTAAAAAATATCATTCTGGTACAATATGACTTGGAGTTACCATAGGATTTGCTTTAATATAATTGTCGGTATGGCCTAATAAGTTTGGATAATAGTATAAAAAAACAGAAAAAAATAATCAAAAAATCACTAAACCAAAAACATCTTTGATTGTATAATAAGGAGTAAATTGTACATGGTCAGGAGAATTTATTCCAATTGGATTATTTGATTTTACTTCATGTAAGATTAAAATGTGACCAATAACTAATGCAGTTAATATGAAAGGCATTAAATAATGAAAACTAAAAAATCTGTTTAAAGTTGGCCCTCCAACAGAAAAACCACCTCATAATCAGTATACGATATAATCTCCAATATAAGGAACTGCTGATGCTAAATTAGTAATAACTGTAGCTGCTCAATAACTCATTTGTCCTCAAGGTAATACATAACCCATAAACGCAGTTAGAATCATTATTAATAAAATGATGACACCTGTACATCATAATATTTGACGTGGGTACATATAAGAACCATAATATAATCCTCTAAAGATATGAACGTAAACTACTAGAAAAAACATAGATGCACCATTTGCATGTAAATAGCGAATTAATCATCCATAATTTACATCACGCATGATATGTTCAACGCTGTTAAAAGCATGTTCCGGCGAAGCCACATAATGCATCGCTAAGAAAATTCCAGTAACTAATTGAATTACTAAACAAAATAATGCTAAAACTCCAAAATTTCAAAAATATGTTAAAGTTATAGGAGGTTTATAAGATACAGCTGAGTGATAAACGAATTCTACAAGTGAGTGACGTTTTACAAATCGCATAAAAATATTAATAAAATTATATTTTTTTTTGAGTATATAGACAAAGATGAATACATACAAAATTATATATTAAATTATTGTTTTCATATTAGTACGAGTAATATGAATTTAATCAATAATTTTTTAATTTTTTTTACTCTTTTATTAAAGATTAATTTAAAAAAAGTTTTTCTTTTTATTTATGCTAAATAAAATAAATGTAGAACAAGAATTATATAAGCTAATTTTAAAAAAAGATTTTAATAAAAAAAACGATATTGGTGAAGTTTTATCAGTAAAAGATGGTGTTGCAACTGTTTATGGATTAAACGATGTTAAAGCAGGTGAAGTTATTGAATTTATTGATAGTAAAGTTCAAGGTTTAGCTTTAAATTTAAATGTTGATACAATTCAAACCGTTATCTTTGGTAATGATAGATTAATTAAAGAAGGTGATAGAGTTCGTGCTACTAAAAATTTATTACAATTCCCAGTAGGTGCAAGCTTATTAGGACGTATTGTTGATCCATTAGGAAATCCTTTAGATGGTAAAGGACCTATTAATGCTAAAAAATTTGTACCAATTGAAGTTAAAGCTCCTGGTATTATTAGTAGAAAAAGTGTTCATGAACCAATGCAAACTGGTGTTAAATGTGTAGATAGTTTAGTACCTATTGGAAGAGGACAACGAGAATTAATTATTGGTGATCGTCAAACAGGTAAAACTACTATTGGAGTAGATGCAATTATTAATCAAAAAAAAAATAATTATAAGCCTGAAACTCACGTACACTGTATTTATGTTGCAATTGGACAAAAAAGATCTACCGTTGCACAAATTGCGGAAACATTTAGACAAAATGGAGCATTAAAATATACTACTATTGTAGCAGCTACTGCTTCAGATTCAGCAACTTTACAATTCTTAGCTCCATATTCTGGATGTGCATTAGGAGAGTATTATATGACTAGAGGTGCAGGTGCTTTAATTATCTATGATGATTTAAGTAAACATGCTGTAGCGTACAGACAAATGTCTTTATTATTAAGAAGATCTCCAGGTAGAGAAGCTTTCCCAGGTGATGTTTTCTATTTACATAGCCGTTTATTAGAAAGAGCTTGTAAATTAGATAGTGATTATAACTATTCAGGTTCATTAACTGCATTACCTGTAATTGAAACTCAAGCGGGTGATGTTTCTGCATATATTCCAACAAATGTTATTTCTATTACTGATGGTCAAATTTTCTTAGAAACTTCTTTATTTCATAAAGGTATTAGACCTGCGATTAGTGCTGGATTATCTGTAAGTAGAGTTGGTTCTGCAGCACAAAATAAGGTAATGAAAAGTATTGCTGGTTCATTAAAATTAGAATTAGCTCAATTTAGAGAAATTGAAGGTTTTGAACAATTTGGTGACAGTTTAGATAAATCAACTCAAGAATTATTAAAAAAAGGTAAATGTTTAACCGAATTATTAAAACAATTTAAATATGCTCCATTATCATTAGATAATGAAATTATTTCAATTTTTGCAGGAGTTAATGGTTATTTAAGTAACGTAACTTTAGCTGATATTTTAAAATTTGAACAACAATTACACAATCTTTTAAATACTTCTTTATTTGGTGCACCATTTAGAAGAGCAATTACTAAAGGGGTTTATAAACGTGAATTTAATTTTTTAATTAAAATGGCATTATTAACAACAAATAATGTTATTAATAAAAATTTTAATTCATAATTTATTATTTTAAAAAGGGTAGTTTAATGGTAGAATAATGGTCTTCAAAACCACTGATATGGGTTCAATTCCCATCCCTTCTGTATTCTTGCTAATTTACTTTTATGCAAATAAAAAATTTTAATCAATTAGATTTAAAAAAAGTCGTACGACAAGTTAGTTTAATAGTTCCTGCGCAAACTGCAAAATTAGGTCCACCAGTTGGTCCCATATTAGGTCAAGTGAAAATAAAAGTTAAAGATTTTTGTACATTATTTAATGATGCAACACAAAAACATAAGTTAGGGTTGCCTTTGCCTGTAATTGTTTTTGTATTTAAAAACGAATCTTTTAATTTTTACATAAAAACACCTACAGTTAGTTTTTTACTAAAAAATGCATTTCAAAGAAGCGAAAATAAACATTTAACTTATCTTGATATTTATAAAATAGCGTTAATTAAATATATGGATTTAAATTATTTGCCTTTACCAGCAATATTCAAAAACATTTTGTTAAAAGCTAAATTATTAAAAATAAAAATATCTAAAGTATAATATGTCTGTTAAAGAAAAAAAATATATAGATGCGCAACATTTATTAAAAACATTTGAGGCAAAAAATAATCACATTTGTCTTATTACACATATCAATGATTTAAACAGTTTAGAAACAAAGTTATTAAAGATTTTTTGCGACGAGAAACGTGTTGACAGTATTTCTATTAAATTAAATTTATTAAAAAAATTTACTAAAAATGATTTGTTTAATAATTTATTTGCTGGTCCTACAAAAATATTTTTTTTTTCTGATTTACTTGTTTTTAAAACTTTTTTCAAACAAATACCTCTTGAAAAAAAAATTGTTCCATTAGCAATATTTTTTGACAATAAATTTTTTTCATATACATTTTTTCAACAAAATATAGAAAAAATAACATCTGAACATGTTAAAACTGAAAAAGAGTTGACTGACCAATTAATTTTAAATCTGAATCAAAATTCTAAGAATTTTATTAATAACATTAATCATATACCAAAATCTTTTATGTTATTTTTATCATTGTTAAAAAATAAATTAAATAAATAAATTTCATGGTTACATTAAATCAATTAATACGTAAAGGGCGTAAAAAAAAACAAACAAAATATTCTAAAGTTGCATTAATTAATTCTCCGCAAAGAAAAGGCGTATGTGTGCGTGTTTCAACTACCAGTCCAAAAAAGCCTAACTCGGCTGTTCGAAAAATTTGCAGAGTTCGTCTTAGTGATGGTTTAGTTGTTACTGCAGCAATACCTGGGCATGGTCATAATTTACAAAAACATTCAGTTGTTTTAATTAGAGGAGGACGTGTTCGTGATTTACCAGGAGTAAAATATAAATTAATTCGAGGAAAGTACGATTTAGATTTAAACGAAAATATAAAGCGAACTCAAGCTCGATCAAAATGAGGATTAAAAAAAAGAAATTAATATGTCTCATAAAGAATTTTTATTTTTAAAAAAGCTTTTACACATTTTAATAAAAAATGGAAAAAAAGCTAAAGCATTAAAAGTTTTTCTTGCTCTTATAAAAAATTTAAAATCTATTAAAGGTAATAACGAAGATCCAATTACTATAATATATCAAAGTTTATTGAATGCTCGTCCATTATTAGATACAAAAAAAGTTCGTAAATCTAGTAAAATTTTTTACTTACCAAAATTAATTAATACTGAAAAACGTATTAATATTGCATTACATTGAATAATTAAAAGTGTTAATAATAGAAAAGAAAAAAAATTAGAAGAACGTTTAACTAACGAATTTATGGATTGTTTTTCAAGTAAAGGGTCTACTATACTTAAAAAACAAAATCTTTATGATACAATAATTGTAAATCGACCTTTTTTACACTTATTAGTTTATAAATAAAATATATATATATACATATTAGTAATTTATGTCAGAAAAAAAAAAGTTTCAAAGAACTAAACCACATTGTAATGTGGGAACTATTGGTCATGTAGATCATGGAAAAACAACATTAACCGCAGCAATTACTAAAATTTTAGCCGAACAAAAATTAGCTGTATATAAAGCTTATGGAGATATCGATAAAATTCCAGAAGAAAGAGAACGTGGTATTACTATTACTGCTGCACACGTAGAATATGAAACAAGTAAAAGACATTACGCGCATATTGATTGTCCAGGTCATCAACATTATATTAAAAATATGATTACCGGTGCCGCGCAAATGGATGGTGCAATTTTAGTTGTTTCCGCAGTAGATGGACCGCAGGAACAAACAAGAGAACATGTTATTTTAGCAAGAGAAATTGGTATACCTGCTATTGTAGTTTTTTTAAACAAAGTAGATATGTTAAAAGAGATGGACTTATTAGAATTAGTTGAATATGAAGTTAGAGAATTATTAGATCAATATTCTTTTCCAGGAGCAACTACTACCGTAATTTCAGGATCTGCTAAAAAAGCGATCGAAGAAGCGGAAGATGCTGGAACTGATTTGGGTAGAAAATCAATTTTATCTTTAATTGATGCAATTGATAGTGCAATTCCACAACCACAAAGATTAACAGAAAAACCTTTTTTAATGCCTATTGAAGGCGTATTTAGTATTTCAGGGAGAGGTACTGTAGTAACTGGTCGTATAGAACAAGGTATTTTAAAATTAAATGAAGAGGTTGAAATTTTAGGTTTAATTCCCACAGTAAAAACCACATGTACTGGAATAGAAATGTTTCATAAAGAAATGGAAATAGCTGAAGCCGGCGAAAATGTAGGGGCGTTATTAAGAGGTGTTAAACGTAATTCTGTATTAAAAGGACAAGTTTTGGCAAAACCAGGAAGTGTAAATGCTGTACGCAGTTTTGACGCAAAAATTTATGTTTTAACTAAACAAGAAGGTGGTAGACATACTCCATTTTATTCAGATTATAAACCTCAATTTTTTATAAGAACTGCTGATGTGACTGGTTCATTTATTTTAAAAAATGATGTCGAAGCAGTGTTGCCTGGTGATACTGTTGAAGTAACAATTAATTTAATTGCTCCTTTAGCATTACAAGAAGGTTTAAGATTTACCATGAGAGAAGGTCAAATAACAGTAGGTACTGGTATTATTTCGAAATTGAATTAAAATTTAATTTATGAATTTTAATAAATACAAAAATGTTTTAAAACAGAATGATATAGAGTTTTTTTCTGTTAAATATCGAAAAAATTTAAAACGTTTATTGTTGAAAAAAGGTAAATCTTTGGGTCGATCTCGAGGTTCTATAGTTTGTTGACATAAAGGTGGTGGTGTTAAACGAAATTTTCGCCCAATTTTTAATTATAAACAAATAAATTCTACTTATGGTATTGTTCGAAGCATTGAATACGATCCTAATAGATCTGCCCATATAGGATTAATTCAATTGGAAACCGGAGCATTTTGTAATATAATTGTTTCTTCTACTTGTAAATTAAATCAAGTAATTTCTTTAAAAGATGCTTTACTAGATTATAACAAGGCTGGAGACATCATAAAATTAAGAAATGCTCCAATAGGAATACCTATTTTCAATTTAGAAAAATACCCTGGTTCTGGACCAGTTTATTCAAAAGCTGCTGGAGTTTCTGCAATTTTACTGACAAAAGATTTAATCTACGGTAAAGTGAAATTATCTTCAGGTGAAGAACGTTTATTTGATTTAGATTGTCAATTAACTTTAGGAACTCCGTCTAATTCTAATAATAAATTTAATAAAAAATATAAAGCAGGAACCAATCGGTTATTAAATAAACGTCCAACTGTAAGGGGAGTTGCTATGAATCCTGTAGATCATCCGCATGGAGGTGGTGAAGGTAAAACAAAAGGAGGCCGTCCAAGTGTTTCTCCTTGAGGTAAATTAACTAAGGGAGTTCCTACCAGAAAAAAATGAAAAAAAAATAAATTAATTGTAAAATAATATTTATGGTAAGGTCAAAATGAAAAGCTCCTTATGTTCATTATAGTATATTAGACAACATAATAAAAAATCAAAAACGTGCAATTATTCGTACTAAATCTAGATCTTCGATAATTTTACAATCATTTATTGGTTTAATTTTCGAGGTTTATACTGGTCGTACTTATAGTAAAGTTTACATAGATGAAAAAATGGTTGGACATAAACTAGGGGAATTTGCATTTACTAGAAAAGTAGGTCGTATTCACGAAAAGCGGAATAAAAAAACTAAAACAAGTAAGAAATAGTATATGGGTCACTTAATTAATCCAATTTCCAATAGATTATCTTTAAATTCTTTTTGAAATTCTAATTGAGTTTTAATAAATAATTTCAATTATGTAAATGTATTTAAACAAGATTATTTGTTGTATCAATTTTTAAATTGATTTACCAAAAAATCAAAATTTGGTAAATTTAATATAATCATTAGTCATTATAAAGTTTTTAGATTGTATAATAACGTTTATATAAATTTTTATTATTATAATGCTGGGTTAGAAGAAAAAAAGTATCATTTTCAAGTAAAATTTTTAATTAATTTACTAAAACAAAAAGAACGTTTACGTCGCATTAAAAAGTATCATACAATCAATCAAGAAAAATCGATCGAAAATTTAAAAGTTTCAAATTTAAAAATCAGATCATTATATACTCATATTATAAAAGTTTTAATTTCAAATTTATATTGATATTTAATTAATAATTCTTTAAAATATTATTTAGGTAAGTTAGCAAAAACTAAAGATATCTATCATTTTAATATATACAGTTTAGACTTTTTAAATGTAACTCCTGACATAATATCTACTTATATCTCGTTAAAATTACAACAAAGATATTCTTTAAATTGAGTATTACGACCAATTTTAAAAGATTTATCAAATAAAATAAAATCAAAAGTCTTTTTAGGTTATAAAATTGTTTGTGCGGGTCGATTCACTAGAAAACAAATTGCAACCTACATGTGAATGAAACAAGGATCATTAGAATTAAATAAATTTTCTAGTTTAGTAAAATATAGTCAAACAGGTATTAAATTAAAATACGGTTTATGTGGTATTAAAGTTTGGTTAAATTATGGTTCTAATGATAATTCATTATTCAAACGTAATTTATTATTAATTTATCCTTATTATACACCATTTAAATATTATATTAATCCAAAAACACAAGCTCTAATTATTCATCTTAATTATTGATTTTTTTTATATTTTAAAATAGCATATCTAAAAGCGCGATATTATAATTTATATCAAGAATTTATTAACTTGAAAATAAAAATTTTGTTACAATATGTATTTCAAAAAAAATTTGTTAATGCTTGATTAAGTAAATTTACAGTAGTATTAGAGAAAAATAATAAATTAGTATTAAAACCTTTAACTACTTCAAATACATATTTTTCATTTAAAGAATTTGATAACTAATATGAACAAATTTATACCAAAAAATTACAAATATAAAAAGATACGAAAACGTGTTCGTATTAACAATCAAAAAGATTACAGAAGTAGTTATTTAAAAGAGTTTGATTATGGCTTAAAAGTTTTAGATAACGGTGTTATAAGTTCAGTAATATTAGAAGCAGCTAGAAGATCTATCACTAGAAAATTAAAACGTTCTGGAAATCTAAAAATAAATGGTTTTTCTGATATTCCTGTAACTTCTAAACCAATTGGTGTACGTATGGGAAAAGGTGTCGGAAGTATTGAAAGTTGAGTATTTCCTATTAAAAAAGGTAGAATATTATTTGAAGTTAAAGGAGTTTCTTTAGAACTTGCAAAAGCAGCCCTACGTAGCGCAGCTTACAAATTGCCAGTAAAAACAAAATTTGTATATAAGATGTAAATTTATTATGATTTATCCAGAATCAAAATTATTTGTAGCAGATAATTCCGGAGCTAAAAAAGTTAAGTGTATAAAAGTGCTGAAAAATTCAAAAAGTGCTGGTGCTAAAGCAACTAGTATTGCTGTTGTTAGTGTACGAAAAGTTAAACGTAGTAAACGATTACTTAAAGGTAATGTTTGTAAAGGAGTTTTAGTTCGTTTGAAAAAAAATATTCAACGAGATACTGGAAATTCTATAAAATTTTCTGTAAATTCGTTAATTTTAATTGATGAAAAAAATGCACCTTTAGGTAGTAGAATATTTGGTCCGATTTTTAAAGAAATTAGATTTGAAAATTTTCCAAAAGTTTTAAGTTTAGCAAAAACTTTACTATAAAAAAAAGAAAAACTAAAAATTATAGATTTTTCCATAAAATTAGTAAAGATATAAAATAACCTATGTTAGATTTTTTCACAACTTCTGTAAATTTACTATTATATACAATAATTTTTTTAGTAATATTTATTTTAATTATAATTTTAATACCTAGTAATAATATTAAGTTAATAAAACAATTAAGTTTATCTTTTAGTTTAATTATATTTATTTTAAGTTTAATATTATGAATTTTTTTTAATAATGAATTAGGGAATTTTGTTTATGTTTCACACATACCTTGATTAAGTAATTTTAATATTTACTATTCTATTGGTGTAGATGGAATTTCTATTTTTTTCATTATTTTAACTGCATTTTTAACTCCCATTTGTATGTTAATAAGTTGAAATTCAATTGTTTATAAAACTAAAGAATTTTTTTTAATGTTATTAATTACAGAGTTATTATTAATCAATGTATTCGCAGTTTTAGATTTATTTTTTTTTTATATTTTTTTTGAAAGTGTTTTAATTCCTATGTTTATTATTATAGGGGTTTGAGGTTCTCGTCAACGAAAAATACATGCAGCATATCAATTCTTTTTTTACACTTTATTTGGTTCGATCTTAATGTTATTGGGTATAATTGTTATTTACTTTCAAAGTGGGACAACAGATATTCAATTATTAAGTCAATTAGAAATAAGTGAATCTCGACAACTATTATTATGATTGTCATTTTTTGCATCTTTTGCTGTTAAAGTTCCAATGTTACCTGTACATATTTGACTGCCTGAAGCACATGTAGAGGCTCCTACCGCAGGATCTGTTATTTTAGCAGGTGTTTTATTGAAATTAGGTACTTATGGTATTATTAGATTCATGATTCCAATGTTTCCTTACGCAATGTATTATTTCACTCCTTTAGTTTTCACTATGTGTGTTATAGGTATTTTATATTCTGCCGCAACTACTATTAGACAAATTGATTTGAAAAAAATTATTGCTTATTCTTCGGTTGCTCATATGAATTTTGCATTATTAGGTTTATTTACTAATAATACTCAAGGAATTGAAGGTAGTTTATTTTTTATGTTAGGACACGGAGTAGTTTCTAGTGCACTTTTTTTGTGTATTGGTATATTATATGATCGTTACCATACTCGTAATATTTTATATTACGGGGGCTTAGTGCAAGTTATGCCTATTTTTAGTATTTTTTTTTTAGTATTTACTTTAGCCAATTTAGGTTTACCTGGTATGGTAAATTTCGTAGGTGAGTTTTTAGTTTTAATAGGTACTTGAAAAGTAAATACTACAGTAATAGTATTAGGTTCTGTAGGATTAATTTTGGGTGCAGTATATGCAATTTGATTTTATAATCGTTTAGTTTTTGGTCAAATTAGATTTTATTCATTACAAAAATTTAGTGACATAACAAGAAGAGAATTTTTTCTTCTATTACCATTATTTATTATGGTTTTTATTATGGGAATATACCCAGTATTATTTTTAGATACATTTAATGTTTCTGTTAATAATTATATAAGTTATTCAACTTTTTAATAATAAAATGATTTGGTGGGTGGCCGAGTGGTTTAAGGCAGTGGTCTTGAAAACCACCATACTTCAAAAAAGTATCATGGGTTCGAATCCCATCCCACTCGTAAATATTCAAATTAAGGGGTGGCTGAGTGGTTGATAGCGCTGATTTGCTAAATCAGTATACTTTTATCGAGTATCATGGGTTCAAATCCCATCCTCCGTGATTATATTAAATTAATTTAAATTATGTTCAAAAAATTTTCAAAAAACGATTTGATAGTGCAAAATCAAATGCGCACTAAATTGCTTTTTAAACATTTATACAATGTGCCAAAATTAAATTCTATTCAATTAAAAAGTAATTTTCGAAAATTAAAGTCTTTTAATGACGATATAGTTTTAGAAGGTTTATTTTTATTAGAATTTTTAGGTTCATTAAAAGCCAATGTTAGTTATTATAAAAAAATGTACCAAGAAGTTAATCTTGAAGTTTCTAGTATTTTGAGAAAACAATATATCTATTATTTTTTATTTATATTAAAACTATTTTATTTCCCTTTGTTAACACGCCGTAATGTTTTATTAAAAGAATCTTTTGATTCTTCTTATAATTACAGATTTACATTATCAGATGTAAATTCTTTCATTTTTTTACCAGACGTTTACTTTAAGTGAAATACACCTATTAGTTGTTTTTTTAACTTGTCTACAAAAGATCATCAAAAATCTTCTTTATTTTTAAAATATTGAAATTTTCCTGTTTATAAATAATGATTGTAAAAACAAATATTAATATAAATTATATTGAGTTGAAGTTTAGAATATTTTATTCTATTTATTCCTTTTTAACTATCTTTATTATTTGTTTTTCGTACAGAGTTGAAATTTTTTATCTTATTTCATCTTTTTTTTTACTTTTTAAAGAAGGATTCATATACACAGGATTATTAGATCCTATAATTGTTTATTTAAAACTATCAATTTTATCTTCAATTCTTATTAGTTTTCCGTTTTTTATTTATTTAATTGGTATGTTTTTTTTTAAATCTTTTTACAACTTCTATCTTACTTATTTTTTATTTTATTTTTTATCTTTATATTTGATAGGTATGATTATTTTGTTTACGGTTTCAAAATTGTTATTTCCGATTATTTTAGAGTTTTTAATCAGTTTTCAGCGAGAAAATGTCAATAATATTTTAGAAATGAATTTGCAAGCAACTATAACACAATATTATAGATTTTTTAGTTTGTATTTATCAATTTACTTTTTTCTATTATTAATTCCAAATGTTTTCTTTATATTAGTACTACTTAATATTGTACCATTGCAATATTTTTTAAGAAAAAACTATCGAAAATATTTATATTTGTTAACTATCGTATTTTTTTTGATAATAGCTCCTCCAGATTTTTTAATACAGTTAGCTTTATTACCTTTTATAGCTGTTTTCTTAGAGTTATTTATATTTTTTATAACTTTTTTTTGTTCTTTATATTTTAATAATTTTTTGAGGAGAGAAGGATTCGAACCTACGATGAAATAAATTCAACAGATTTACAGTCTGCCGCCATAACCACTCGGCCATCTCCTCTAAATATATAAACCTCTAATAAACGCTGGTAGATTAACACATTAATTTTTGTGTAAGGTAAAATTTAATAAAATTAAAATAAATTTATGTCAAAAGAATTTTTCGATATTATTTTAACTTCATCTAAAAACGTTGGTGCAGGTATTGCAACCGTAGGTTTAGTAGGTGCAGGTGCTGGTGTTGGTATTGTTTTCTGTGGATTAATGATCGCATATGGACGTAACCCATCTTTAAAAAATGAATTATTTGGTTATGCTGTTTTAGGTTTCGCGTTAAGTGAAGCAACTGGTTTATTTGCTTTAATGATGGCATTCTTAATTTTATTCTCATAGTAGAATAAAATAAGATTAATTATTTCTGAACACTTGGTGGAATTGGTAGACACGGTAGACTTAAAATTTACTTCACATTGTGTGAGTATCGGTTCAAGTCCGATAGTGAGCAGAATACTATTTTATTATAAATTCAATTAATATAAAATTATAACACATGTATAAAACTTCTTCTAATTTAACTATAAAATTAACTATAAATCAAATGTTAATGTCTAATGTACATATTGGGCACAAAAAAAAATTCTTGAATACCCGTATTAAACCTTATTTATTAGGTGTACGCAATAATGTATACATTTTAAATATTATTCATACAGGATTTCAATTTAAAACCGTTATAAATATGATTATTAATCTTATTTCTATAAGACAAAAGTTATTAATTGTCAAAGATAGGGATATTTTTAATTTTCGTCAGTTATTAAATTTAAATCATGTCTTTTTTTACGATAAAAAATGAATAGGGGGCTCTTTAACTAATTTTAGGAAAGTGCGTCAAAGTTCAAAATTTCAAGAAGATAATAATTTTTACAATTCATTAGGTTCAATGCGTTATATGCCTTCGTTAGTTTTTTTTTTTGATAGTGATTTGTCAAAGTGAGCTACAATAGAAGCGTCAAATTTAGAAATTCCTATCATATCAATTATAGATTCAAATACTACCTTATCAAATTTAGTAAATTACCCTATAGTTGGTAATAGTAAATCTTTCGAATCAGTTTTTTTATATTTAAATTTATTAGTAAATAGTATTTTAAAAGGTCATCAAAAAGAATTATTAAAAATTTTGCGAATTATATAAGTTTATGGTAACTAACATGAAAAAAAGCCAACACAATTTAAAAATCTTACGTAGGTTCGAAGAGGATATTTGAGGTACTTTAGCTGTACGCAATAAACCTTCAAACGTTTTAAATTATATTTATGAAGCTTATCAAAATAATTTTAAGTATAAAAAATTATTGCAAAATAACAAAAAAGCTTTTTTCTTATCAAAAAAAAAAGGTAAATTTTTATATAAAGTTGTTACTGATGAACGAGAGTTTAAACGTAAAAAACGAACTTTAAAAATTAACAATTATTTAAATTTATTGAAATTAAGACGTTTTTACGGGAATTTAGGTGCTAAAAAATTCCGCAGAGGTTTTCGAAATTTAAATTTGCCAGTAAACGCAGTTTCTCGATCTTTTGCTTATTTTTTAGAAAGTAGACTGGATGTCATTTTATATAGATCTAATTTATTTACTTCAATTTTTGCGGCTCGTCAATATATTAGTCATAAAAAAGTTTTAGTTAATGGTTTAGTGGTTAATAAGCCTGGATATCGTTTAAAAGTAGACGATATGGTAATGCTTCATAATCCTAAATTATTATATAAGCAGTTAGAAACTCGTTTAAAAAATGATTTAATTTTGACAAACTATCCAAGTTATTTGGAAGTAAATTATAAACTAGGTGTTATTATTTTTTGTCAATTTCCAACTAACGATCAAGTACCTTATCCTTTTTTTATGGATATTGATAGCTTAACTAACAGTTTTTCAAGATAATATTATTTTTATGATTACTATAAGATTAAAAAGAAGGTCATCGAAAAATCAATTAACTTACGCAGTTGTTGTTACTTCGAATAAAAAGACACCAGCAGGTGGTCAATTTATAGAAAAAATTGGATATTATAAACCTGTCACAGATAAATGATCTAATAAATATTTATTTGTAGATTTTGATCGGTTGAAGTTCTGATTAGAACGCGGAGCTCGTATAAATACTAGTTTGTTTGTTTTAATGAGAGCTTGATTAAACTTTCAATACCAGTTAAGTTGAAAATCAGAGTTAAAAAAAGGTAAATTACAGTTCTATCTTAACAAAAATAACAAATAATAAAATACTTATGAAAATAAATCCTGTTTTAAAAAAATTTGAATCTAGGTTCATCTTGTTAAAATCAAAATCGCAATTTCATAATCAAGTATCAAAAGGTGATATAGTTTCTGTTATTTATTTTGATTTAGAAAAAGAACAAGTTCGCTTGCAACAATTTACAGGTGTTTGCAAATCTTTTAAGTCTAAGGGGCTTAATACAAAATTAACTGTAGTAAACGTTGTGGGTAAAGTTACTGTCGAACAACAATTCTTTTTATACAGTAAGGTTGTTTCTGATGTCGTAATTGTACGTAAAATGTCTAAAAGAAAAGGCTTAAATTAGTCAAACACCGGGGGCATTAATTAAATTGAATTAAATTTAAAATCTTTATCTTAATAAAGAAAAAGTTTAGATAGC
>Ga0209503_10000203_pt1 | contig 41228 bp, 32 predicted proteins | sample SouAtlMetagenome_2_FD_187448 | JGI IMG/M metagenome (GOLD analysis project Ga0209503, IMG submission 187448) | Marine eukaryotic phytoplankton communities from Atlantic Ocean - South Atlantic ANT15 Metagenome (SPAdes) (version 2) | ecosystem: Environmental > Aquatic > Marine > Oceanic | place...
GCGGACGGGCACGGGCGGGCGGCCGGGCTCTCTCTGTCTCTCCTTAAGGCTAGTAGCAGTAGCAGTAGTGGGTCTTAAGGGAAGGGTTCGAGTCGGCCGCCGCCGGCGCGCGCGCGCGCGTGTGCCACCTGCGGGGAAGGGGGGGGCGGGAGGGCGGGCCCAAGGCACGGCTGGACTGCGGCTGGACGGGCGGGTGTGCCTGCTGGAAGATGGCCTTGGTGGCGTCGGCCGAGGGCGGCGCCCAGGTGGCGCGGTTCTGCTTGAGGCAGAGGTCGGAGAGCGAGGCGCGGATGTTGATCACGACGGTGCGCTTGAGCGGGTGCTCGGGCGAGGTGGTGTTGAAGTCGTTGGCCGCGTGGAGGGCCTGGTCGCCCGGGACCATGGCGCCGGTGTCGACGGGCATGGCCGGGACGCCCGCGGCCGCGGCGAGCGCGTCTTGCGGGATGGTCAGGGCCTGGTGCAGCTGGGCGGACACGTCGCGGGGCTCGGTGCGGACGGACATCGGTGCTCGGTTCGGGGGAAGAAGTCGGTGAGTTCACTCCGGGCTTGTTAAAGGGGACACCACCGGGGGCATATCGCGAGAGTCCCAAACGCACACACACACGGGCGAGCGCGGCGCAACGGCGCACGCGCTGACGGGGTACGCCTCGGTGGATATGGCCGAGGGCGGCGGCGCGGGCGCCGCCCTCGGCGGGCGGCGCGACGGCGGCGCCGGCGGCGCGTCCTCGTCGCGCGCGCGCTTGCGCGTGTCGAGCCCGAGCAGGCAGCTCATCGCGGGCGGGGACCGCCGCATCCGCCAGCGGTGCCACCAGCAGCACCACCGCCACCCTTGTTGCGGCGCCGGGCACGCTTACCTGCGCCAGCGAGAGAGATAACGCGCGCGCGGCGCGGCCCTGGGTAGGAGCAGCGCCATGGACAGCGAGTTGGAGCGCGAGCTCTTCGGGTCCGACAGCGAGGACGAGGGGGAGGAGGAGCCGTACGTGCCCCCCAACGGGCCGCCCGACTCCACGTGGGTGCACGAGGCGCTGGAGGTGCCCGAGGGCCTGTGGGTGCCCAACCGGTGGCTGCCGCTCTACCGCGAGGTCGAAAACTCCGAAGCGTGGCTCCACTCCAAGTACATGAAGGCGTTCGATGCGTTGCGGGCTGCGGACAGGCCGAGGGAGGCCGCGCTGAAGGAAGCGAACGACGCGAACGACGCCGTGCGCGCCGCGGAGAGGGCGCTGGAGGCGGCCAAGAAGAAGCGCGACGAGGCGAACGTCGCGTTTACGAGGCTGGACGCGGCACACCGTGCGCAGCAAGGCCGCAAGAACACGGCGCACGACCACTGGTACAACTACCTGGTGGCCGCGAGGGATTGGACCGACTCGCTCACACAACCAGGCGCGCGCGCCACGAAGGCGACCGAGCGCGTCGAGGTTGTGGTGGACGACGAGGAGAGCGTGGAGAGGCGCGTGCCCACGCCGTGGGAGGAGGAGGAGGAGGAGGAGGACCTCTTCGGCGACAACGACACTGGCGACGAGGGCCCCTCGTCGTCGCAGCGCCCGCCGCCGCCGCCGGCCAAGCGGTCGAGGCGCAAGGTGGTGGAGCCGGAATCGTCCGAGGAGGAGCTCGACGACGGCGACGTGGTCATGGTGGGCCAGCGCACGTGGAAGCAGAGGGACGACGAGGCGCGACGCAAGGCCGTCGACCTCACGAGCCCGCGGGCGACGAACTCGTGCGTCGCGGAAGTGTTCCGCAAGATTGGGCTCTAGCCCGTGTTTTTTGGGTGGTGGTGGTGCGGATAAAGTGCGCGTGACCTTCCCCTTTTAAGAGGCACGCAACACACGCGATGCTGGTCCCCGAGCTGCCTTCTCTGGCGGCGCTCCGCGTGGGCGGCCCCACGCCAGTGGTGCCACCGGTGGCGCCAGCGCCAAGCGTGGCGCCAACGGGCGCGCCCGGCGCGGCTCCCGTGCCGATCGACGAGGCGCTGCTGCTCAAGTGGGTCAAAGCAGGCTACATCCGGCTCTTCTTCTACCAAGTCACGGACGACCTCGCGCGGTGCGCGCTCCAGTTCATAATCCCGTGGGCCGCGAACACGGGCCGGCCCGGCGCGCCCACGTACACGCAGGAGGAGCTGGAGACGCTGGCCCCAAGGGGGGTGATGAGCTGGCCGTCGAGCAAGGATTGGGCGGCCGTCCGCGCGATGATCAAGCAGCCGCCGCTCGGCTTCGGCAGCTTCAGCAAGCCCGACGAGCAGGGCAAGCGGCTGCTGGGCGACGAGCGGGCCAGGCAGAGCTGGTACGCGACGCTGCCCGTCGCCGCGCCGCGGACGGCCGGGACGCTCTGGTACAAGCTGAGCGAGGCCGAGAAGGAGTGGAACAACACCTACGGGCCGGCGGCGCGCGCCGAGGCGGCGCGGCTGGCCGCGCAGATGGCGGAGCAGCGGCGGTTGGTGCAGGAGCAGCGCCGCGCCGATGCGGCCGCGGCGGAGGAGGCGCGGAAGCGGCGGCGGGAGGAGTCGGAGCGGCAGCAGGCGGAGCAGCGGGCGGCGCAGCAACGGCGCGACGCGCAGCGGGCGGCCGACGCGGAGCGCGGGCGCCGGCTGCGGGCGGACGCGCAGGCGGCGAGCGACGCCGACCGCGACTGGTACAAGCGCACCTTTGGGGTGGACCTCGACGTCGCGGTCGCGGACGCGCACGCGGCGATGGAGGCGACGGCCGTCGAGCGCGAGCTCAACCCGAACCTGCATCGCGACCCCGTGGAATCGAATGCGCGGCACGTGCCGCTGCAGCACGTGGAGATGGCGCGGGTGAAGGAGCTCATCCTGAACACGCTCGACGACATGATGGCCAGGATCGTCAAGGAGTACGACGACCGCGACCTCGACTCGGTGCACGACGCGACGCACACGCAGATCATCTGCACGACCAGGCTCGAGATCGTCGAGGGCGTCGTGGTGCGGCTGAGCGCGCGCACGACGCCGAGCGCGGCGCTCGCCGCGATCAAGGCCAGGAACAACCACCCGCGCGCCGCGATCGTCTGGTCGCTGCTCTTCGCGCCGCACAGCGTGGAGCGTGACGTTGTGCAGGCGGCGCTCGAGAACGCGGGCTACGCCGAGCAGGGCGGCGATTCGCAGATCCAGATCCGCAACGACAACACGCTGCACGCGGCGCTCGACGCGCTGTGGGAGAACCTCAGCGACGTGCGCAAGGCCGGCGTCCGGAACGCGCCGGCCGCGCAGGGCGCGGCGCCGCAGCTCGTCGTGGTCGCGCGGCCGGCCCCTGCCCGGCGCGAGGCGCGGGGCGACGATGAGGAGGAGGAGGAGGACGAGGGGGAGGAGGAGAGCGAGGAGGAGGCGTCGGCGTCGGGCAGCGACGACGACGACGAGGAGGGGGAGGTGTCGGCGTCGGGGAGCGACGAGGAGTCGGCGACGAGCAGCGACAGCGACGACGACTACAGCGAGGACGACGAGGACGAGGCGTCGCCGCGCCCGCCGCCGCGCACGCGGCAGCGCCTGCTCGCCAACTCTGCGTAAAGTCTGCGTGCACGCACGCGCGCAGTTGCCAACTTTTGGTGGCACGGCGTTGTGCACTGGACTTGGCAAAAGTGGAAGGGTGGAAGGGTGTCATGTGTGAGATTGAAGGATGTGTTGGCAAAAGTGGAAGGGTTGGAAGGGTGAATTGGCAACTACTGGGAATGCAGGGAGTGAACTTGGCGATTGCGGGGAATGCGGGGAGTAAACTTGGCACTTGCGGGGAATGCGGGGAGCAAACTTGGCAATGCATGAGTCATTGAGCAGGGTCCTTGGCAACTAGTGAAGGGAGGGGACGATTGCCAAGTGGGTTTGTGAAAGGAGGGGACGATTGCCAATCGACGAGTATGGGCTCAGGCAGTTGCCAATCGACGAGCATGGGCTCAGGCATTTGCCAATCAACGAGTATGGGCTCAGGCAGTTGCCAAGTGAGCCAGTGCAGGCTCAGGCAGTTGCCAATCGACGAGTATGGGCTCAGGCAGTTGCCAACACCATCGCAGTCTCACAGAGGCTGCATGTCGCGTTGCCAAGTCTAAGGGCTCAGAAGTTTTTTTTTGAGTTAGTTTCACAAATTTGCCAACACACGACGGGTGCATCCCACGCGCTCCCCGCGGAGCTTCCCGCCGCGCCAACTCCGATGCGGGCAGGTCCCAGCGACACTCCCAGCGCCGCCAATGTCGTGCAGGGAGCTCCGCGGGGAGCTTCTTGGCGATCAGTCCTCCTACTTGGCCGCCGCCTCCTCCTCCTCCTCGGCCTCCAGGTCCACGAGGCCGCAGAGCTCCTCGACGCGCCGCAGCGTCTCGTCCATGAACAGCGTGGTGTAGTCGTGCAGGATCGCGTGGCCTGGGTGGAGCGATTTCGCGATGCCCGGGTTCCGGGTGCCCTTGTCGGGCATGTCGATGTTGACGGAGTCGTCGTCGACCACGACGAGCTCGTCCCACTCCAGACCGAGCTCCTCCATCCACTCCTCGATGACCACCCCCTTGTACGACTTGTCGTCGCTCAGGGGCGGTGTGTCGCCGCCCCAGATGCGCGCACCGTCCTTGCCGGCCTTGTCGTCGGAAAAGTATTTGAGCAGGTCCACCTGGGGCAAGCCGAGCGCGTACATGATGGCCTTCTTCGTGCCCAGCGACAGGATGCGCAGCTCGATGTCAAAGTCTTGCAAGCGCTCAAAGAGGTCCTTGAGCGCCGCGATCTGCGCCTCGCCGCCAAAGTTGAAGACGTGCTGCTCCGGGGTCTTGAGCCGAAAGTCGGCGTACTTCCGGGAGGTCATCTCCACCCGCTTCATGGCCACCGGGTCGACGTAGCCCACCATGGTCAGCGTGCCGTCGAAGCCCAAGATGACCATCTTGACGTCGTTGCCCTCGACGTAGTTCGCCTCGACCTTGTCCTTTTCTCCCGAGAAGAGGAGATCCTCGACCATGTCCAGGGTGGCGGCATCCTCCTCGCCCATCTCCTCGCCCTCCTCGTCCTCCTCCTCGCTCTCCTCGCCGCTCTCCTCCTCCTCCTCCTCCTCCTCGGCCGCGGTGCGTGCGCGCACCGCGCGCGCCGCCTCCTCACGCTCCTCGCGCGAGCGCACGGGCATGGCCGTCGCGGCGGCCATGCGGCGCGCGCGCCCAAGGCGCAGCGCCTGCAGGCGCTGCAGGATGGGGGCGTTGTTGCCGGCGCGCGCGCAGTTGGGACGGCGACGCTGCATCCTGACGCTTGCCCTCTCAAGGGATCCTCACCCGCGGGATATCCCAACGGACGAGGCCGGTGGCGGTGGTGTGGGAGTTGCCAACAGCCATTTCAGAATCTCGGACGGTGAATTTGGCCATTTTGGCACCTCTTGCACCGGTCGGTTTACAGACCAACGCAGAGTTGGCAACCCCAAACGAAGCCTTCACCACAAGTTGGCATCCGCAAACGAAGCCTTCACCACAAGTTGGCATCCGCGGCGAAGCCTTCGCCGCGGGATTGGCATCTACGGCGAAGGCTTCCCCGTCAGCTGGCGCGTTGGCTGGATTTCTTTTTTTTCTCGACCCCAATCGCGGGGTTGCCAATCCTTTGTTCCGGATTTAGAGGGTATCGCCAACTTTTGGACCCGGGGCCCCGCATTCGCCAAGCTTGGGGTTCCGGGTCCATTAAGGTTGCCAACTATGTTTGAGTGCGCGCGCGCACGCACACAAATCGCCAACACATTACTGGCACGCTTTGCATCTAGCCTTTGGCAACTACTTTTTGGCCGCAGGCTTGGAGGAGGAGGAGGACCCGCCGCCGCCGCCGCCCGCCGCCGCGCCGGGCTTGACGTGCGGCGCCGCCGCGTCGTGCAGCGTCTTCTTGGTCTCGGCCTTGGTCTTGGCCACCTGCTCCTCGACCACCCTGGTCTCCGCCGCCGTCTTGAGCGTTTGGGCGCCCTTGAGCGCCACGTCGGCGTCGCCCACCTTGGCCGCGTTCTGCGCCTCGAGGAGCTTGGTGTCGGTGCCGGCCTGGTCGGCCTCGCGCCGGCGCTTGACCGCGCCGGCGATCTCGCTTGCGGTGCTGCCGAGCGAGTGCAGCGCGCACGGCAGCGCCGACTCGATGTCGATGAGCCCCGCCGTGTAGAGCGCCTCGACTTCGGCGGTCGACGCGAGCGGCGCGGTGAGCAGCACGAGCTCGTCGCCCTCGGGCGCGTCGGTGTAGCACGCGTGCCACACGGCCGTGAGCACCTTGTTGACCGCGATGGCCATCGACGTCACGGTCGTGTTCAGCAGCTGCAGCTGCGACATGGAGTTGCTCGAGAACTTGCCCTCGAAGATGACGCTCGCGGGCACGCCCATCGATGCGGCCACGTGGTCGTTGACCACGCGGATCAGGTCGACGAGGTCGGAGCGCGCCTCGGGCGGACGCACGCCCGGCACCACCTGCTGGCGGTCGGGGCACGCGAAGAGCTGCGGCGGCATGGGCGGCGGCACGTGCGCGGGCGCGCCGCCGCTGCCCGTCGAGGTGCCCGTCGGCTGGTTGGTCGTCTGGAGCCGGTTGATCACCTGCATCATCTTGGCCTGCATCGCGAGCCCCTGCGCCTGCGCGGCGTCGTCCTCGGCGGTGGCCGAGGCCTGCACGGCGCGGCTCTCCGAGTCGAAGAAGAGGTTGGCCGGGTCGAGGTTCTGGTTGCCCTGGTGCTTCTGCACCGGCTGCGTCACGAGCAGCTGGCGCGCGCGCACGACCTCCGCCTGCAGCGCGAGCTCCTCGAGCGCCGAGATGAAGGAGGCCGACTGGAAGACGGTCGCGATGGGCGAGCAGATGTTGCCCCCCGCGTCGGGCGGCGACTTGAAGAAGACCTCGCTCGAGAAGTCCTGCCGGTAGACGCTGTCGGAGTTGGTCGCAAAGATGCGGTACTGCCGCCGGTAGCTCGACTCGCCCGTGTAGACGAACGAGAGGTCGTACTGGCCGATGTCGGGCACGATGGGCACGAGGTTGGCCGCGTTCTCCCGGAGCTTGCCGTTGACGATGGTGCGGTCCTTGGTCGCGTCGGTGGCGATGGGCCGCTTGGCCTGGCGCGCCTGCGCCGCGTCGGGCGGCGCCTCGCGCTTGTGCCCGTTGCGGTAGTGCGGCTCGCCGGGGCCCATCTCGCTCTGCGCGGCCATGGCCTTGCCCTTGAGGAAGTTGGCAAAGGGCGGCGGGTTCTCCTCCTCGAGCGAGACGACGACGAAGCCAAACATCAAGAAGGAGTCGACCACGCTCTTCGCAAAGGGCACCCACACGTCGTGCAGGTGCCGCGCAAAGGTGCTCGTGAGCTCCACCTCCCTGCCGTTGCGGCGCACGACGCAGCCCGAGCTGAGCAGCTGGCCCATCAGGATGGCGCGCGCCGCCTGGATGCTCGGCGACGAGTTGTACAGGTGGCTCAGCGCGACCATCGTGTCGTTGGACACGTGGATCTCGCCGGGCGTGCCCGAGTCGATGGCCGAGAGCGGGCTCGTGTGCTTGTTCTTGCCGCGCGCGGTCGGCTCGCGCCGCTTGCCGCGCTTGCGCAGGTCGAGGCCGCTGCTCATCGTCACCGCGTCGCCGCTCCCTCCCTCCCTTGTTCCGCTCGGGCGCGCGTTAAATCTGGGCTAGCGCGACGCCGCGGCGCGCATGCGCGTCTTGGACCGCGTGCGCGCGCTCGGCGGCGCGGCGTCGAGCGCGGGCGAGGGCGAGCGCGAGCGCGAGCGCGAGGGCGTCTCGCTGTCCTCCCCCTCCTCGCCCACGTCCTCTCCTCCACCGCCATCGCCCCCGAGCGAGGCGTGCGCGCGCGCACCCGCGCGGCGCAGCACCGTCGCCTCCGTCGAGCAGCGCGCGCCCATCGCCACGTCCACGCGGCGCCAGACCTCCGCGCAGCCCGTGCGCGCGAGGAGCGAGCGGCGTAGCGGTGCGCCGCGCGCGGCCGCCTGCAGCGCGCCGAAGCGATCAAGCAGTGCGCGTGCGCGGTCCGCGTCGTCTGCGAGCGCGCGGACCTCGGCCGCCCCGTCCGCCTCGTCGGCGGCCCACCGCTCCGCGAGCGACGGGTCCTCCGTCAGCGCCTGCGCCAGCGCCGCGCGCACGCCGTAGGCCACGTCCGTCACAAAGTTTTGCGCGTGCAGCGCCGCGAGAGCCTTCTCGAAGCAGCCGCGCCCGCACGCAAACATGCCCAGGTACTCGGGCGGCAGCGCGTCGTCGCCGGCGGCGATCGCGTCGTCGGCGTCCTCGATCGCCTGCAGCTCCGCCGCGATCCCGGTGACGGGCACCATCCACGGCGAGCCGCGCACGGGCGCGCCGGGGGGCGCGCCGACGAGCTCGAAGACGGCGTCGCACCGGTGCTCGGGCGAGCCGCAGGCCTGGCAGCAGCCGGCGATCGTGCGCAGCTGCGCCTTGCCCTCCTCGGAGATGGGCCGCACGCGCACCATGCGCGCGCGCTTGAGCAGCGCCACAAAGGGCGCGGGCCACCGGGCCGAGGAGGCCTGCTCCGACAGCACGAGCGCGGCCCCTTGCACGCGCATGAACTCCGGCGCGGCGAGCGCGATGTACGCAGGCGATAACGTCACATTGCGCAACGAAAGCTCGACGAGCTCGATGACGCGGCGCATCGACGCCACATGACCCTCACTGTACGGGGCTGCCGCTGGATCGCGCTCATCCTCGCTGCTGCACTGGCCGCCTTCGCTCTCCTCGTCGTCGTCATCGCCGTCGCTCACCTCGCCCTCAGCACGCTCGTCACCGTCACGCTCAGCGGCGCGCGCGCGACCGCCGCCGGCTTCGGCGCCTTCGTCGTCCTCGTCGGAAGCGGGTAGCTCCGCGTGGCGCCGCGGCCGGCGCCACCCGCCGTCCATGACGTGCGCGTGGCAGGGGGGAGTGGCCGTGTGGAAGCGCACGAGCGCGGCGTTTTTTCTTTTTTAAGACGGTGTAACACCACCACCACCACCACCACCACCGACACCGACTCACGACGCCCTACCCATGGCGACGTCCGCGAATGCATCCTGCTGCTCCAAGGTGTGGGCGCCGAGCAGCATGTGCACCTCCTCCCAGAGGGCGTCGGCCAGGTCATCGTCGTCAATGTCCACGCACTTGAGCGCCTCCCTGAGCGCGAGGTCGCGCTCGGACAGGACGACCAGGGTGGTGCAGAGCTCGGTGTGGTCGTCGGCCTCCCACTGCCACGCCAGCGCGCTCCTCCTGTACGTGCCCTTTGGCTCGCCGTCCGACCAGAACGACTTCGTGATCAGCTTGCGCAAGACGCAGACGCCGCCGCGGTTGGTCTCGAAATCCTCCTCGTCGGTGCACGCGAGCTCCTCCGCAAAGTTGGACCGCGCGAAGAGGTCCTCGTAGCCCTGCAGCGCCAGCCAGATCAGGTGCCTGGCGAGTGGCCCGAGCCGCTTCTTTGGCGCGCGCGTGTTGCCCGTCATGGCGCCAGGGTCGCGAGCTGGCACAGGTGGCAGCCCAGTAGCCTAGCAGCCTAGTCGGCGACGTAGTCACCGTCCCACTGGCACTTGAGCGCGTCGAAAATCTTGAGGTACACGCCCTCGGGCAGGCAGTCCTTGTGCTCAAAGAGCAGCTCGGACGCCTCGCGCAGCGTGTCGGCCGCCGCGCCCCGTCGCGGCGGGACGGGGGCGGGGAACTCGTCATCCGACAACTCCTCCTCCTCCGACAGCAGCCCACGCTCGTCCACAAAGTCGTCGTCGTCGTCGTCGTCGTCGTCGGTGGTGGTGCACTCCTCCTCTTCCTCCGCTTCAAGGCGCTCCCTCTCAATCTCCAGGTCGCGCTCAAACTGCCGCATGCGCGTCTCTTCCAGCAGGTGCTGATACTCCTCAAAGGTCTGGCTGTACCGCTGGCGTATCGAATCCAGATACCACTCCCGCGTCTCCGTGGCGCACGTATAGACGAAGCCAGCCATGCCAAGCACGCGGACGACACTCTGATTGCCCCTGGTATCACAAGGGGACCGTTTTGTCGGAGTTGCAAGTATTCCTACTCGAAGACGCACACACTCGCCACGGACGCATCTACGTACATCTACTGGCCGACGCCAAAAAAAATTTACAAGCCTGCGGCGGGTCCGCAGATCGCGGGCGCCGAGGTCGCGCGGCGCTCCTGCGCTGCGCACGCCGCGTAGTTGATCCGTTCGCACTCGGAGTAGAAGATGCGCTGCTCCGAGACCGAAAGCTCGTTCCACTTCTCGTCGATCCAGCTGGACCACCGCTCGGGCGTCTGCTGCACCGGAAGGAACTCCGAGTCAAACTTCTTGCGCAGGACGCGCTTGAGCAAGTCCTTCTCCGTGACCAGGTGCACCGGGCTCTGCACCTCCGCGCGCGTCACGATTGAGTGCGGTTTCGCGGAGATTGGTGGCGGTGTTGGCGGGAACGATTTCAGTGGCGATGGCGCGCGGACGACGAGTGGCACTGCTGGCGGCGCGTCGACACTGAGGCTGCGGAAGACGGGTTCGTGGGACATGGGATCGGCCTCCTCGTCGCTGCTCGGGTCCTCGGGTGGCGCGGTCTTGGCCCGCTTCGGCTCCACGGCTGGCGCCTTGCTCCGCGCCGGGGCGTGGGCGCCCCGGCTTCGTTTCATCGCAAACCGCACCAAAGAAGGTAAGGAAGGGGTGCGCGCGCGCGCGTGTGTATGATTCTGGGCCGCGGCACGCCGGGCGACCCCCCTGACGAAACGCACAAGAGGCGCGTTTTATCCGCGAGGGAGCGAACCCCTTCGCACCGCGGAAGCGCGGCACCTTCGCCACTCTTGCCAGGCACACGAATGGCGATGGCGCCAGCTCAAGCGGAAGACGCCCCCGTCGAGGAGCCCTACACGCTCGACATCGGCGATCTCATGGATCTGATAGACGAGAAGCCGTCGTTCATGAGCGAGGAGCAGCTGCGTCAGGAGGCCGAGAACGAGCGCGCCGACCTGATCAGGTCGGTCGAGAAGATCCCCGCGCCGCGGGAAAACCCGCTCTCCCCGCTGGAGTGGCGGGTCATGTGCATCAACCGGAAGAACCCGCACACCCCTGGCTCGAATCAATACGTGGGGCACGAGATCGAGCAGGCCAAGCAATTCATGCAGCAAGAGGCGGGCCAGGAGCTCGTCAACGAGTTCCTCAACGCGATGGCGACGCGCTGGCGGATGCGCGCGGACATCCTCCAGGGGCAGTTTCCCAGCGCATCCATCTCCGTGCCACCGAGCGGGACCGTCGAGGACGCGCGCTTTCCCGTGTCCATCCGTCAGGTGCACAAGGCCCTGAGCACCCTGCGCGTGCTGCAGCTCTGGCACGGAACCACCTCGGACATTTTCAAGAAGGCGATGAAGACCATCGCCGCTGGCCTCGATCGCGTGCCGTGGGTTTTCGAGAACCCGCTCACGTCGTTCATGTTTGTGACGCTGATGCGCGACATCCACGGCACCGTCCTGCCGTTTGCATCTCCCGACACGCGCTCGTTTCTCACGACCGACTCGCCGCTGCTGAGCGACCCGGCGCACCTGTTCACGTGCATCGTGAGCGGCCCCGTCGGCATGTACACCCTCAAGCACGCGAGCGTCGAGCTGCGCTCCAACGTGCGCTTCATGCGCATCATGCAGCACTTTTACGGCGACGTGGCCATGGACGTCGCCGACGCGTCGCTGCTGAACACCTGGCGCGCGCAGCAGGCCGTGGCCACCGCAGTGCGCTCGGCCATCGCTCGACAGGGAGAGGCGTCCAATTGCGCGTTCAAGCTGTGAGCAAGGCGCGCGCGCGCGCGCCTCTCTTTCTGCGTGTGTGTGTGTGTGTGTGCGTGTAAAAAAAAGCAACGTTATCCTTACGTGGCGAGCACGTGTCCCATGTCCTCAATGTCCATGGCCTCCGCTTGGGGCGCCAGCGGCGACGGCTTTCTGTGGACGGTGCGCTCCCGCCGCGAGAATCGGCGGGCCTTGCCCTCAACGGGCCTGGCCCTTTTCGTCTTGGTCCTTTGGCTCTTTTGCTCAATGTAGTGCGGCAGCGCCTGTGGCTCGCAGGCGGGCGTCGCTCCGCCCGTCCAGTTGCGCGTCGTGAGGACCGACGCCGGGTTGAAGCGGAAGAGGTCCTCCTGACGCACCGGCGAGGCGACCCGGCCCGTCTTGGGGTGCGCCACGAAGCAGGCCTTGAGCAGGTGGTTGCGGTGCAGGCTCACGTTCTCGTCGATGCGCGGCCACACGTACGCGAGCACGACCTCGTTGAGCTTGTCCTGCATCCACTCCTGCCCCGTGTCCTTGACCTTGGTCTTGATGCGTTCCCACGCGGCAACGCCGCTTTCCATGTCGATCACGTCCTCGTGCAGCCCCTGCAGCGCCTCGACGTGCGACAGGTTGAGCCGGTCGACGAGGCTCAGGCGCTGCTCCAGTGGGTCGAGCAGGCCCATCTCGCGGACGAGGAGCTCGTCGAAGGCCCACTGCGCGGCGGGCAGCATCTCGTTGGTCTCCACGAAGCGCCGAAGCCCGGTGGTGGCGCGCATCTTGTCCTCGGTGAGCGACGCGCGCACGTACCCAACAATGGCGCTGCGCGCGTCGTCGGCCAGGTCCATCGCCGCGTTGTCGCAGACCCACAGGTGCACGCCGCGCCGGCCGCTGTAGACGCACATGATCTCCTTGAACCCAAAGGCGGTCTCGAGCACGTACTGCAGCAGGAAGGCACCGATGGCGCAGACGGGCCACGCGCGGTCGCACGCCTCCATGTCGGCGCTGCCGTCGGCGCGGTTGAGCGTCAGCCACTCGTAGTCGGGGAACAGGTCGATGTCGAAGACCAGCTCGCGCCGCGCCGGCCACGAACGCGCGTGGTCCGCGCTGCGCGCGACGCGGCCCGAGTAGACGGGGCCCACGTGCAGCGAGGTGATCCCCGGGTGGGCGATCACCTGCCGGCGCAGGTCCTCCCAGTCCTTGGCCACGACGTAGCGCTTGTAAAAGTCGCCCTCGAGCGCAAACTCGCGCTGGCACAGCGCGTCGCCATTGCGCGTGAGCACCCTCGCCAATTCCTTGTACGGGAAGTGGCGAGTGTAGTATTCGAGCGGCGTGATCCCGTCCATGGCTTTGCGCGTCCCGAGGTGCGTGCCGCCGTTGGCTCACGAGTGCAGCGTTCTGCGCCGCGGCGGCGAGCGCGCCGGTCGCGTGTTTGGCGCTGGTGTTGGTGGTGGTGGTGGTGGTGGTGGTGGTGGCGCGCTCGGCGCGGCGCTCGCCAGGAGGAGGAGGAGGCACGGGATGAGCACGTACGCGACACTGACGACCAGGACGGTGGTCAGTCGCCAGCGCAGCGACGCGAGCCAGGCGGACGCGCTAACCCCCCACCGCGGCCAGTGCGCCGCGTTCGGAAACAGAGCGCCGGCGCGCATTACCGGCTCACGGGACACGCTTGGGCAGGATAGCGCGCGCGCTCCTGAAGCGCCAGTGGGACCGCATGCTCCGGCGGGAGGTGGCGTACGCGCAATTCGACGCGGAGCGTGCCGCGCCGCCCGAGGCGGCGCTCTCGCTGCGGCAGCGCGTGTCCATGGTCATCGGCACGTCGCTCACCGCCGAAGCGGTGGTGAGCATGCCCGACGAGGCCATCCACCACGCCTTCTTCGTCGAGCACCGGATTGGCGCGCCGCTGCTGCGCGCCGCGGGCATCAGCGTCGCGCAGCTCAAGGCGCGCGGCACCGACTCGGTCGAGAAGCTCGCCGCGCTCGGCTTCTCGAGCCTGCACCTGACCGACGAGAGCTTCTGTGCCGAGTGCGTCGCGGCCTACGGCGCCGACGCGGTGCTGGCGCAGTTCTTCGTCTCGCCCTCGGACGCCATCGTCCTGGCGGGCAGTCCCGCGGTGGCGCTCCTCGGCCTCGACGTCGGCATGCTGCTCCTGCTGTGCGCGGACCGGCCCTCGCCAGCGCGCGAGGTGCTCCTGCAGTGCGCGCCGTGCGGCGGCGCCCGCCTCGGCGGCGTGCCACCGCAGACGCTCATCGAGACGGGGCTCCGGGCGCCCGAGCTGCTCAAGCTCGGCCTCGACGCCGAGGCCGTGCGGCAGCAGACGCTCGCCTCGCCCGCCGACCTCTACATGCTCGGGTTTACGTAATACCCCCAAAACAAAACAGTGCGCGTGTGTATTGTGTGTGTGTGTGTGTGTGTGTTTTTGATACAAACTGTGCATCAGCCACGGCGCTGGCGCCGCGGATTGGGCGTCTCGCCGCCGTCCCTGGCGCGCGGCGCCTCGAAATCGCCGCCCGCGCGCGCGGCGGCGCGCGTGCGCGGCCGAGCGCGCTGCGCCTCGAAATCGCCGCCCGCGCGCGCGCGCCGCGCCCCCCGCTCGACGCGCTCCTTCTCGCGCTCGGCGTTGTCCATGCCCAGGTTGCTAAACCACGGCCCGGTGCGGCGGTCGCCGATCCACTGGTCCCGCATCACGTTGTTGCGGTTGATCACGCTTGTCAAGTCGGCCAAGTTCGCATACACGAACACGTCATCTCTGCCGTCATCCTCGGTCTCGTACTGCGGCGCGACGTAGAACCAGAAGAAGTGCTGCATCTCGTCCGGGGTGGCCGAGTCGTTGTTGGCTGGGTACGGGCGCCCAACCCACCAGGTCACGCCGAGCCACACCAGGCGCGTGAGCATCTCCCTCATCTGGTCGTACCGCTCGAGCTTTTCGATCTCAATGCGGCCCTGGGTGGGCTCCTCCACGTGTTGCCGCTCCCACACGCCGTGCATGTGGTTTGCGAGTCCCCACAGCCGGACGACCTCCTTTCCAAACGGAAAGGGGATCACCGGGTCCTCGGAGGACAGAGCTTCGTACTCGTCGAAGCCAGAGTAGCGCCCGTGCCACACCCTGAAGATTCTTAGCAGCGCGCGGAGATTCGCCTTGACACCCTCGTACACGAGCGATTCGGTGCTCGCGTCATAGGTTCCCAGCATCATCCCGAGCTCGCCCACGAGGTCGTCCACCAACTCTCGCGCGTCTGGGACGAACCGCTCCCGCTCCAACGCTTCGCGCCCGGGGAGTCCCAGCTCGTCGTTGACGAGGCTCCGCCCATTGTACGGCAAGAGCCACTCGTCGCGCACGAGCGGGTCCCACTTGAGGTGGTGCAGCACGCGAAGCGCGTCGATCCAGCGCGCGTCGTTGGTGTTGCGCTCGAACGTGGCCTCGTCCGTGTACGACGCGTTGGTCGGCGGATCGAGCCATGCAAGGTGGTCAATGTACTTGCGAACCGCCTCCCCAAAGGTGCCAAGACTCTCCCCGCCAACACGGCCCATCCCAGTTTGACCATCCATTTCGCGAAGGAGGACTCTCACCCTGGGCACGTCCACGTAAGCCGCAAGGAGGCGCAGCAGCTGCCCCTTGACCGCGGGTGGGCAGACGCGGTCGGAACAGACCACGATCGTGTCGTAGAACCAGGGTTCCAACCAACCAGCCGAGATTGTGTTGATCATGGAGGCGCGGTACTCGTCGCGACCCGACGCGATGCTGCCTCGATCGATGCACGCGCCGATCACACCCGTCAGGTTATAGTACGCCCTGGCGCTGCGGTCGGCCCCCGATGCGCCATGCATCATTCTCGTGAGCATCATGGCCGTCTCAATGTCGTCTCTCGCGGAGTACGAGCGCAATCGTGGAGCGATCTCGGACCAGTCGGGCATGCGGACGCTGGGCCTCGCCGCCCGCGCTGCCGGCCTCGCCGCCGCCCTCGCCGCCCTCGCCTCGAGCTCCTCCCAGTCCTCCTCCTCCATCTCCCCCTCCCCCTCGTCCATGTCCATCGCATACATGCGCCTGTCCTCGTTGTGCAGCTCCCGCTGCGCCTGCCGGAGGATCTCGCGCTCCCGGAGCACCTCGCGGGCCGCGTCGCGCCGCTGCCCCGCCGCCCGCGCCTCCGCCTCTTTCTCCTCGCGCGCGGCGTGCTCGCCGGTGCTCGGGCGGCTCACCTGCGTCAGGACCTGCGGCCGGATGGGCACGAAACACTCGGGGCACCGGCTCGGGTTCTCGCTGTCCCGCGCGTAGGCCCGCAGGCAGCCCTTGTGGAAGGCGTGCTGGTTGTTGCACGCCACGATCCAGATCGGTTGGTCGTCGTCAAAGGGCCACACGTTCTCCCCGTCGGGCGGCGGCGCCGCCAGCGAGGCGAGGCAGATGACACAGTTCACGTCCTCGGGCGACTGCCCTGGCGCGAGCTTGCCGCCCGTGGGCGTCAGCGACAGCCGGCCGAGGTTGGGCAGCAGCATCGCGTCTCGTTTCTTTTTTAACAAAAAGGCGCGCGCGCGCCTTATCTTAGAGTGCACGCGCGTGTGTATCGCGTGTGTGTTTTTTATAATACAAACTGTGCATCACTCGCGACGCTGGCGCCGCGCGCCGGGCGTCTCGCCGCCCTCCCTGGCGCGCGGCGGCGTTCCCGACGGCGTCGTCGGGCGGAACTCGCCCAGATTGCGAAACCACGGCCCGGTGCGGCGGTCGCCGACCCACTGGTCCCGCATAAGGCCGTTGTGGTTTGTCACCATTTCCAAGTCCTCCACCACGTCCTCGTACTTGAAGATGACGTCATCGGTGCGGTCCTCGGTCTTATACTCCGGCGCGACGTAGGCCCAGAAGAAGTGCTGCATCTCGTCCGGGGTGGCCGAGTCGTTGTTGGCTGGGTACGGGCGCCCGATCCACCAGGTCACGCCGAGCCACACCAGGCGCGTGAGCCTCTCCCTCATCAACTCGTACCGCTGGGCCCTTTCGGGCTCTTGCATAGGGTTGCGGCTAACAAACTCGAGCCCCTCCGGCACGCCGTGCATGTAGTTTGCGAGCCCCCACAGCTGGACGACCTCCTGTCCAAACGGGAAGGGGATGGTCGCGTCATCGTCGGACAGAGCTTCGTACTCGTCGAAGCCGGAGTAGAGCTCGTGCCACACCTTGAAGTTTGCCAGCACCGCGCCGAGACTCTCCAGGACCTCGCCGTACACGTCTGGTTCGGTGGCCGCCGAGACGGCTTCCGGCGTCGTCTCGACCCCGAGCACGTCCAGGAGAAACTCCACTCGGTCTTGTGTGTCTGGGATGATGAGCCGGTCCTGGTTGCCAGCGTCGAGAATGCCGTGCTTTTCCAGGTCGAGATCCCGCCCATTGTACGGCAAGAGCCACTCGTCGCGCACGGGTGGGTCCCACTTGAGGTGGTGCAGCACGCGAAGCGCGTCGATCAGGCGCGAGTCTTTGGAGTCGCGCTCGAACTCGTCAACGGTGCCGGGGAGAGATGGGGCGGCGCGGGGGTAGCTCTCGAGGTGGGCAACGTACCGGCGAACCGCCTCCTCAAAGGCGCCCTCGTTGTCCCAGCTCGCTCGGCCCCGCTGCTGCGCATTATGGTTACGAAGGGTCACTTGCACCCTGGCATCGTATGCGTAAGCCGCAAGGAGGCGCAGCAGCTGCCCCTTGATCGCGGTGTGCCGGCTTGTCGACACGATCAGGGTCCTGAGCTGGTTAGCACCAGGCTGGACCAGGCGTCCTATCATGTCGTCACGGTACGCCGGTGTACCGAACATCGCGGTGTTGCCTCGGGCGATGCAGGTCAGAACGGCAGCCTCCACACGCCTGATTGACTGCAAGCCGGCCTCGACACGCTGGAGGACACTGGCCATGGTTACGAGCCACTCCAGGTCTCTGCGGGCACTCCAGCTGTCCTGCTCTGTTTCCAAGTTCGAGCGCCGCGGAACCATCTCCGCCTGCTCCTCCTGGTCCGAATCCGAGTCCTCGTCCTCGTACTCGTAGTCGTCGCGCATTCGCGGCGATGGGTTTCGTCGACGCTCTTCTCGCAGCGAGTCCTCCTCGTCCCTCGCATCCAGCTCCGCCTGCTCCTCCCGCTCCGAGTCCCACTCCACATCCGAGTCCGAGTCCTCGCCCTCGTAAGCGCGCTCCAACATGCGCTGCTCCTCCGGGTCCATCCGGTTAAACGCCTCCTGCTCGCGCTCGAGCATCTCGCGCTCCCGGAGCTCCTCGCGGGCCGCGTCGCGCCGCTGCCCCTCCGCCCGCACTTTCGCCTCTTTCTCCTCGCGCGCGGCGTGCTCGCCGCTGCTCGGGCGGCTCACGTGCGTCAGGACCTGCGGCAGCATGGGCACGCGGCACTCGGGGCACCGGTTAGGGCGTTCGCTGTCTCGCGCGTAGGCCCGCAGGCAGCCCTTGTGGAAGGCGTGCTGGTTGTTGCACGCCACGATCCAGATCACCGGGTCGTTGTCAAAGGGCCACACGTTCTCCCCGTCGGGCGGCGGCGCCGCGAGCGAGTGGAAGCAGATGACGCAGTTCACGTCCTCGGGCGACTGCCCCCGCACGAGCGTGCCGCCCGTGCGCGTCAGCGACAGCTGGCCGAGGTTGGGCAGCATCGCGCGCATCGTTTCCATTCGAGTGGCGCTGGCGTTACGATTGGCCGCTCTTGTGGCGAGGTTGGCACGGTCCATCGCCTCTCCTCAGACTCTTTTTAACAGGAAGGCGCGCGCGCGCGTTATCTTAGAGACACGACACGACACACACACGCGTGGTCACGCGCGGCCGAGGCGGCGCAGCATGTTCCAGCGCAGCCCATTGTCCCAGACGGGCATCCAGCCGTCGTGCGCCAGCTCGGCCCACGGCAGCCACCAGCCGTGGCCATTGTCCTTGTCGGGCTCGCCTTCGGGGTTGAGGCGCAACAGGATGCGGCGCAGCTTGCGCCCGCCGCGGAAGGCATCGATGGCCGCGTCGAAGGTGGCAAAGTCGCGGAACTCGACCCACCCCCAGTTGTGCGTCACGATCACGTACCGCGTGTGCTTGGGGTCGTGCTCGGGCGTCGGCTCGCCCATCGTGTGCTTCTGCGCGTCGAGGTACTCGTGCACGACGAGGCCCACGGCGAGGGCGCCGAAGCCGATGCCCACGGCCGTGAAGACCTGTGGCATGGCCAGGGAGACCATGGCCCCGGCCACCTGGCCGCCCATGGCCGCGCTCTGCAGCATGGCGAACGTGCCGTTTGCGATGGGCCCCGCGGCCGAGAGCCCCATGGCGCCAAAGAGGCACTCCATTGCGCAGTGGCAACCGTGGCACGTGCGCGGGGACGCTCGTGTGGTCGTCAGAAGCAAGGCGTTTTTTAGACGGCCAACCACGACACACGCACTCGCACACACACACACACACACCCGCACAATGTGCCACGGGTCCCCTCCTCCCTCTAGTTGTTGGCCTTGGCCCCCGCCGGCTTCTGCTTCTTGCGCGTGGAGCGCTCCTTGCGCTCCACCTCGGGGTCGAGCTTGCCCACAATCTGCGGCGGCACGATGCCCGTGCTGGCCGAGAGCTTGCGGGTGACAATGTCCAGGCCCGCCTGCGCCGAGCGGCGCGTGACCTTCTTGTGGATGCCCAGCGCGTCCTTGATCTCCTTGGCGTTGTTGAAGGCCTCCTGGTTGAAGGCGACCACCTGCTGGTCGAAGAGCATGAGCGCGCCGGGCGTGATGGTGCCGAGCATCGGGTAGGTGTTCGTCTCGGAGTGCGTCTCGTTCTTGCCCTTGGTGCCGATGTCGCAGCGCAGCAGCACGGCGTCGTAGTGCTGCTGCGCGGCGACGGCAGCCGCGGCGCCGGAGAGCAGCGCCTTGACCGTGTGCGAGCCAAGCGCGCGGTTGGGCCGCGTGGTGCGCACGTTGCCGTACCGGTCCGGCGCGATCGGCTTGGGCTTGCCCGTCTTCGGGTCCTTGCCCCCAATCCGTGGCTTCTTGAAGAGCGGGCAGTCGAGCGCGTTGCCCCACGCGATGTTGGTGTCCGTCTCGATGCGCCACTTGGCGTGCTTCATGTTGCGCTCCGCGCGCTTGGTGACCTGCGTGCTGCCCGTGGCCCGCTTGAACTTCTTCGGCGCGTACCCAAAGGGGTCTTCCGCCTTGAGTTTGCGCGCCCGCGCGGAAGCCTTGACGAGCTTCTTCGCCTGGGCCTCCTTGAGTTGCATGGCGCTGACCATTGCTGGGCAAAGGGTGGCGGAGTCGGGTCGAGCCTGCGGGTTGGTGGGCACGAGCGGCCGGTTTTTGCACGTTTGCCACCGCCCCCGACCCGAGGCGGTTGGTTAGCGCGCCGCCAGTGACCGCTCCAACAACCAGCCCACAGAGGCGAGTAAGTCCTCCTCGACCGTGGCGCGTTGGGCGCCATCCAAAACGCCAGGCACGCCCACGGCGGCCCGCAGGCGCTGCACCGCGTCCGGTGGCGGCGGCACGACCGTCGCGTTGCGCAGCAGCAGCGGTCCGCCCGCGAGCGACTCGACGATAGACAGGATCATGGGCAGCATCAGCGCGCACACGCCTGTGAGCAGCAGGCAGGCGCACACCTGCGGCCCGCGTCGCGGCGACTGCAGTCGTGGCGCGTGGTGCGCGTCCTTGCGCAGCAGCGGCAGGTGCGACATTGGCGCTTGGCAAAGTCGTCGGTAGCGGTGGCGGCGCTATCGCGCGCGCGCGCGCGCCGGCTGGGGGGCGGCTTAGCGGACTGTGCGACGCGAGATTTAGAGCGCCGGCGCACGGGCAGGTAGGGAGGGGGAAGGGAGCTGGCGCGGGAACGATGGCGACGGCGCAGATGTACGCGCCACAGGGCCGGCGGCTGCCGATCCACTTCCAGCACGAGCTGCCCTTCTCCGCGGCCGGCGTGCGCGCGATGCGCGCCGGCGTGCCGATCGGCGCTCAGGGGCCCGAGGCGGAGAGCCTCGTGGTGGTCGACACGGGCATCGACAGCGCCGCGCGCGAGCGCGAGCGCGAGCGGCGCAAGGCGGAGCGCACCGCCGGCTACGAGGGTCGTTGCGACAACGCGCTGCGGTTTGGCCAGTGGGTCGGCCTGGGCCTCGCGCTCCTGCTGATTACCATGGTCACTGTGATGGTCGGCGCGATCATCTTCCGCATGAACGACATCTACCAGGAGCTGCGCGGCGCCGAAAGCAGCGTGAGCGTGACGACGCTGCTGCAGCACGCGATGGCCAGCGCCAGGAACACCGAGACGGCCACGGCCAACCTGGCGCGGGTCAGCACGCTCGCGCACGAGACGGCGGTCATGGCCACGCCCAGGCTGCAGCACGCGGTGAACGAGACGACCGACATCGTCGAGGACCTGCGCAGCTTCTCGTTCTCGCCCAAGTGGACGATCAGCACCGGCGGCGTGACGCCAGGTGGCTGACGGCGGTTGTGGCGCGCGCGCGCGTGTGTGTTGGCTGGTTATACCCCCCTTAAAATAGGAACAGCCTGTTCCTATTGCCAAAATGGCTATAGGAACATGAAAAATCTTTCGAGCGACTGGGCCGGTTTTTGAGGAGACTCCACCCCGGGTGGCCGAATCGGCTGATAGCTATCTGTTCCTATCTGTTCCTATTCCGCAAACCCTGTTCCTATTTCGCAGCATTGCCTTTTTTGGAGGTGATTAGGGGGTGTAAATACATAGCCAACGTTTGGCACGGAATAGGAACAGATAGGAACAGATAGGAACAGATAGCTATCAGCCGATTCGCCCACCGGGTGTGCAGTGTCCTCGAAAATCGGCCAAGTCGCTCGAAAGATTTTTCGTGTTCCTATAGCTATTTTGGCAATAGGAACAGGCTGTGTTTCAAATTTGTGCCTGCTGGCGCACGACGCGGTGGCGGTGCGCCAGCACGTGTGCGCTAACCGTGCCGTGGCGCGTGGGCCCGCGGGGCCTCGCGCCGCCGCGCATGAGCCGCTTCACCGTCGTCCCGAGTCCCCTGGAGCAGCGCGTTGGCCAGACGATCGCCGATCGCCTGCACGACGTCGCGGCGGCCAGCGCGCAGCTCAAGGAGCAGCTCAATTCGACGCTCGCCGACCCCGAGCTTGCCGCCAAGTCCACGCACCTCTTTCGCGACCTGGTCGCGCCGAGCGGCCTACCCTTTGTGTTGCTCTGCCTGCTCGTCGTGGTGTTTGCGCTGCGCGAGCTCGCGGTGCGCGCCGCGATGCGCCGGATCCTCGCGGCGCACGACGCGCGAACGCAGATCAAATCGCCAGAGCACCCGCACGCCGAGTGACCCCCGGCTGGTGTTTTTTAGGAAGGTGTGAGTGATTGCGTCAAAAAACACGACACTTGTGCGCTAATCGGTCGCGCCTCCTCCCTCGTTGGAGACATCCGCGAGCAACAGCACCCATGAGCGGCGCCATGGTCGAGACGCAGGCCGTGGCGATGGGGGGACCAAAGGATAACAAGAAAAAGTACGCGGTGCTCTTCAGCAAGAAGGCCTATGCCGTGCCCGCGTCGGACGTCCTCCTCCTGCCGCAAAAGAGCAACCCCGTCGCCTCGGCCGAGGCGCTCGGTGCACTGCTTAGCACGAAGGCGCCGGACAAGTGGAAGCCGTACTGCCAGCACGGCTTCCTCGCGCTCCTCCAGGGCCACGAGGGCACGGCGCCGTACACCACCTTTGAGGTGCCCGGATTCGAGGACGAGTGGCGCATCCTGCGCCCGATAAGCAAGGTGGTCGCCGACAGGATCTTCCCCAAGATCCACGAGAAGGTGCTAGAGGACATCAAGGAGAAGAAGATCCCCAAGCCGACCAACGACCGGCAAGAGGCGCGCGTCGACATCTACAAGTGGAACTCCACCGAGAACCTCAAGGACAAGAACCAGCTCAGCCCTGAGGTGAACAAGTGGCCAGAGATCACCGCGGCGGAGGAGGCGCTCCACTCGTGCAGCATCGCGCCCCAGTCGCAGAAGCGCAAGAAGGGCGACGGCACCGACAAGGGCGCGCGGGAGGACGAGGAGACGGTCAAAATCCGCAAGGTGCCCAAGTGCGAGCAGGTCAAGGTGGAGGTCGGCCCCAAGGGCACCTACTCCATCGTCGAGTACGAAGGCATTGTCCACATCATCAACGGCGCCGCGATGGCCGAAGCGGACGCGGAGGAGGCGAACAACGAAAACGATATTTGAGCGTGAGACACGCACACACGCACACACACACGCACTCACACAACGACGCACCGAGCTCTGTTCCGCGTCCGGCGACCGCAACGGTGTGCGTTTGTGCCGAGCGCCTCATCTCGCTCGGTGCGTCGGTGCGCGTTGGCGCGTGAGTTCTTTTTCAATTCTTAATCATAGTAGCCAATCGGGTAGTACCTGGGGCGGGGGCGCGACCGCGGTTGGTTGAGGAGGTACTGCGTCAGCCACTCGCTGTCGTTCTCCTCGAGCCACTGGCGGCCTTGGCCGGTGGCCTCGAAGACGGCGCGTCGCCGCTTCACCTCCGCCACGAAGTGCCTGACGGCCGAGGGGTGCGGCTGCACGGGCATCGCTCGCGTGCCTCACCCGGTGGGCGCGGCGTGACGCAGGGAGACGAGGCTGGGGAGCATTCTCTCCTCTCTCTTTGTTAGGACGCACCACAACGCGTACAAATGGCTACACACACACACACGGTGCTACCGGCCGCCCTGCGCGATGCTGCGCTGCGCCGCGCGCAGCTTGCCGCTCTCGATGCCGGCGACGCACACGGACACGGGCCGCAGGCGCACCACCTGGCAGCGCGCCACGCCCAGCTCGCGCGCGAAGCGCGCAAAGAAGGACTCGGTGTCGTGCGAGCCCCAGAGCGGGAGCGGCTCGATGTCGACGTCGGTCTTGGCAAACTGCCGGTTCTGCCACGTGAACCGGTCTCGCAAAAAGTCGTGGTCAAGGTGCGCCTGGCGCCGGTGCTTGATCGCCTCCTTGTACTCGCGCACGACGGTCGAGATGAGCTCGCGGTCGGGCACGAGCCGCGGCGAGCTGAAGGGCAGCGTCGAGTGCGCCTCGTTGCGCAGGTTCTGGCGCACGTCGCCGCCCTCGGAGAGGAAGAGCACCACGCCGTCGGCCAGGTTGGAGAGCGACATGAGCCCCTGCGAGACGGTGGCGTCGATGCCCGTGGTGTACTGGTACACGGGGGCGTGGTGCGCGTCCTCGATCTTGCGCAGGTGGTTGACGCAGACGTCGATGTGCGTCACCGCCGAGCGGTATCGGCCGCACGAGCTCTGGTCGGGCACCGAGTCCATCATCGGCGCGCCGAGCGCGTCGCCCGCGAGCATGAGAATGCGCGCGCGGTTGCGCGAGCCGGCGCGCATGACGCGCCGCAGCGCCGCCGGCCCCGGGCCCGTGGTGGGGTCGAGCGTCTCGAGCGCTTCGCTCAGGCTCGTGCCCTTCTTGAGCGCCGACATGAGCCGCGCGTGGAACGTGGTGCCCGCCTGGCCGGCGCCCGCCTTGCACACGAGATACGTGGTGCAGTGACACCGGTTCATGCCCTTGAGCGACGGCTCGGGCCGCTTGGAGTGCTCGGCGCAGAAGAGGCCCACGAAGCAGCTCGGGCCGTCGAAGCCGGCCGTCCACTCCACCTTGTCGCGGTCGCTCTCGTCGCCGTCGAGCGCGGGCCCCGTGAGCAGGTCGGGGTCGAGGCACTCGCTCGGGATGGCCTCGCGCAGCCGCGCGAGCGCGGCGTGCCGCGCCGTCGGGTCGGAGATGAGCTTGTCCACCCACTTGCCGCTCACGCGCACGGCGCTCGTGCCGGCGCCCCACGCGTTGGAGAAGATCTGCGTGGGCACCAGCGGCTCGCGCGCGTCGATGCGGAAGGTCACGTTCTTGTAGGTGCCCGAGTGCTCGCAGCGCGACGCGCACGGGAGCAGCACCGCCTCGTCGGTCGGCCGCAGCGACCGCGCGAGGTGCGACTTGAGCGCGGGCGGGCAATCGTCGATCGCGAGGATCCGGGCCATTGCGGCGGACTTGGTGGGACGTTTGTTTGCACAATCATGTTAGCACTCGAATCAAAACACCACCTTTAGCGCACACACGCACACACGTGGTTCAGGCGCACACGCGCTTGGCCGACGGCTCGTCGGCGCCGCAGCGCGCGCCGCACGAGACGAAGATCGGATCGTCCTCCTCCGACCCGACGGCCGAGCGGAACACCGCCCCGCGGTAGACGGGCTCGTCATCGTCGTGCAGGTACCGGTAGCCGGACTCCATGCCCGAATCTGAAAGGTCCATCGTGTGGGCAAGCTCCGCGGCCGACGTGCGGCCGAGCGACGGGTAGAAGGGCGGCGGCGTGTCGTCGTCGTCGTTGCGCCCGGCGAGCGAACCGGGGGCAAAGGGCGCGAGGGCACCGACGCCGAGGCCTTGGTTGCAGTTGGGGCAGCGGTGGCCGCCCGCGTCCTTCCAGGCGTCGAGGCAGTCGGCGCAGAAGGCGTGCCGGCACGCCGTCACGGTCTGGAGGCCCGCGTCGGTGGGCAGCCGGTCCTGACAGATGGTGCAGATCTCGCCGGCGTTGTAGGCGCCCTCGGCGGCCGCGGCGGCCGCGCCCGCCGCCGCCTCCGCGGCGTCGTGCTTGGAGATCTCGAGCTTCATCGTGCGGATCGACTTGTGACACTCGCTGGCCATCTGGTACCAGAGGCCGTGCGGCGAGTCCGCCTGGCCCTCCTTGGCCTGGTCGTCGAGCGCCTTCAGGACGGCGTACTCGAGGCTCGGGTGGGAGCGCACCTCGGCGACCTCGTCCACATACTTGGCCACGTCGGCGTGCTTTTCGGCCGACTGCGCGTCGGTGAGCGGCGGGTCGCCCGGTTTGAGCTTGTAGTCCTCGAGGGAAGCGAAGAAGTCGACGGCCGCGTCGCTTGGGAGCACCACGCCGCCCGGGCCCGCGCTCAGCGAGGTGAACCGCGCCTCCTCCTCCACCTCCTCGCTCACCGCCGACAGCGAGCGGTGAACGGCGTGGGCCTCGGGGTTGCGCTGCGAGGCGCGCTGCGAGAAGCTCTCCTCGGCGGACTCGACCCGGTCGAGGAGGTCCTGTTGCGACATGCGGCGCGAGATGTTTGCGTCGCGGCGGCGCAGGTGCGCCTCGGAGCGCTGGAAGCGGGGATCGCTAGACTGGCTGCTGCTGGTCATACTTGGCGTGGTTGGCGTGGTTGGGATGGTTGGCGCGGTTGGCAGGGGGGGTGCGCCTGGCGGCGGGAGTTGGCACGTAGCGGAAGGGAAGGTGTCCCGCTGGCGCGCTGCTGCCCTCTGCCGAGCTCGGGGGAGCTGTGACGCTGGCGTGCGTGGCACCGCGATGGAGCAACATGTCGGCACGCCCGTCGTGCTGCCGGAGCTCGACGCTGCCAACGACGCCAGCTTCATTGACGCCAGCGACGCCAGGTACGCTAAGGCCACCCCCGAGGAGCGGATCGTCCTGCTCGAGTACCCCGAGAAGCATGTTGGTGTGTTTAAGCGCTTCGTCCGGCGACATGGCCCGTACAACTACACCGAGTACCGCTTGGGTTCAGATGCGACGAGTCGCCTCTTGTGCGTGGTGCCCACCCACGGCGGCTCGCTGCACTACGATGGAGAGTGGGGCGCCGAGCGCTTGGTGGTGTGTTGGGACGCCAGCGGACACGCCAAGTGGTACGTTGGGCCGCGGAAGATGGAGGCTCTGTCGCGCGAGGTATGTGTCGATGGCCTGCTCAAGGTCTACGAGGGCACGATGGGGAGCGAGCACCTGATTTCGCAGAAGTGGCCGCGCGGCGAAACTCGCTTGTACGATGGACGAAAGGATCACGAGCACCTCATTCAAATCGAGTGCCGCGACGGTACAAAGTTCTTCTTCACTGGCGACAAGGGGGAGGAGGCCATGTACCGGCGAACGGACCCCGACGGCACGAACACCGACTTCTTTGGCCAGAAGGGGGAGGAGGCCACGCGCTCCATCACCAACGAGTCGGGAACGGTGCGCACAGCCTTCTCTGGACCCAAGAACAGGGAGCGGATGGTCAGACACCTCGTGTGGCGATCGGATGCCGAAGGCAATTTTTACGACGCGACAGAGACGATCTACGACGGCCCGCGGCACAAGGAACGCGTGCTCTTTGTGCTGCACAACTGGAGCGACGACGCGGAGCAAGATTGTCCGCCCCAGGTCGAGTTTTACAAGGGGGGTCGGGGGCACGAGCGCTTGGTGGGCATCGGGGTCGTCGAGCCGAGCGCCTGGCCCAACTTCAAGGGCGGCACGCCCAACAGCATCGACAAGATTGCCGAGGAGGACTTGATCGAGCGGCGGGGCTTTGAGGGCGAGAAGGGCAACGAGCGGCTCGTGTACGTGGAGCAATGGATTGACGACATGGGCACAAACATTGTTGGCGGCCGCGTCCGGCACTACGTGGGAGACCAGGGACAGGAGCGCCTCATCCGCACCGTCTACGGGCATTACACGGAGCATTACCGCGGCGAAGCCGGTGAGGAGCTCCTGTACAAGACGGTGCACAAGAATGGCAAGGTGACCATGCACGGCAACAACGGGGCCCCGGACGCAAAGGCCGCGACCGGACGATCCACGAAGAAGAAGAACAAGAAGCAGCAGCAGAAGCCCAAGCCCAAGCCCAAGCCGGTCCCGGCAGAGGAGACGGACGCGGAGGCGGCGCGGCGCGCGGCGGTGCGCAGGCGCTGGCGCAGCGCCGCGTGGCGCGCCGTGCGGCTCGAGCGCGCGCTCGCGGAGGCGACGCGCGCGAACGCGGAGGCGGCAGCGCGGCAGGCGGCGGTGCGCGAGCAGTGCGACGCGGCCAAGGCCGCGCGCCCGGAGCGCGCGTACACGGCACAGGGCCCGTCGCACCGCGAGGGCGCCGTCGCGTGGGTCGCGGGAGAGGCGCCCGATGCGCGCGACGAGGCCAAGCGCGCGGCCGAGAAGGACGCCTCGCGCGCGGCGGCGGCCGAGGCCAAGGCCGCGCGGCGCGCGGCCATCGCGCGTGGCCTGCAGGAGTACCTCGAGCAGGCGCGCCTTCTGCGCGTGGCCGAGGCGATCGGCGGCAGCTAGTGACGGGACTGTGTGCGTGTGCGTGCGTGTGCATGTGTGCATGTAAGATAACCATCCACAGTTGAAACGTGAAGAGAAGGGGAAGCGGAGTTGCCGCCATGGCGTGCACGCCGTCGATCCTCAACAATGCGTACCTGGTCACCGGCAACACATGCGCGTCCCAAGGGCTGCAGGACGCCACGTTTGATCAGTGCGTCGCGCTGCGCGGCACGTGGGGCGGCGGCGCGCCCTTTTGGCACAACGAGGCCGACCTGACGGCCACGGTGACCCTCTCCGCCTACCCGACGGGCTGCTTCTACTACGACGGCGGCGGCGGCAACAGCCGCCTCTACTGGAACACGCACGCGGGGAACACCAACAACGACTACCGCACCTACGACGGCTGCGGGTGCGCGGCGGCCGACTGCAGCGATTGCGAGGGCGGCGGCGACGGCCAGGGCGGTGCGGACTGCAACAATGGCCAGGGCGTCTACTCCTCGAGCGCCGGCGGCTGCGTCAATCCCGGCGGGACGCACTACTGCATGGACCCGGCCACCGGAGGCTACGGCGTCGCGGTTTGCAACCCGAGGCCACCCTCGCCCCCTCCGCCGCCGCACGACTGCAGCGCGTGCGAGGGCGGCGGCGGCCCAGGCAGCGCGGGCTGCATCAACGGCCAAGGCGTCTACTCCTCGGCCGCCGGCGGCTGCACCGATGCGACCGGGAACTACTACTGCTCGGACCCGGCCACCGGCCAGTCAAACGTTAAGTTTTGCAACCCGGCGCCGCCGCCGCCCTCGCCGCCGCCGAATCCGCCGCCGCCGCACGACTGCAGCGCGTGCATCGGCGGCACCATGGGCGGCGGCCTGGGTTGCAACAACGGCCAAGGCGTCTACTCCTCGCAGTTCGGCGCTTGCACCGACCCGACCGAGGGCTTCTGGTGCGAGGACCCGGCCACCGGAAACACCCAGGTCAAGTTTTGCACTGCGGCGTCGCCGCCGCCGCCCAAGCCGCCGCCGCCCGAGACCAAAACGACGGCGTGCTCGGCGAACGCGCAGCGCAAGGAGTGGGTGCTCGGCGACCTGGGCCAGAACTGCGTCGACGCGTGCGCCGACGACGGCATGGACTGCGACGCCACCAGCGCCGCCTCGGCGGAGTGCCTGAACGCGATCAACGATGCCCTGCCGTCGCCCGCGCCGTGCACCAGCGTGGTCGCAGCGCCGCTGACCGGCGTGGGGTCGCTCGCGCCGGTGTACGACTCCTCCGACAACACCTGCTACTACAAGACCTCCGGCTATCCGTGGACGTGCTCCTACACGCCGACCGCGGACGTGCAGCGCTTCTGCCCGTGCGTGCACTACCCGCCGCCCCCGCCGCCCTCGCCGCCGCCGCCGGTGTGCCCGACGGAGCTGCAGAGCTACACGTGGGTCATGGGAGAGGGCGGCCAGAGCTGCACGGACGCGTGCGCCGACGACGGGCTCGCGTGCGTCGAGGGCGCCACGCTCCCCACCGCGGTCAATTGCCTCGAGGACGTCCTGGCGACGCTCACGCCGAGCTTCAGCTGCCCCGGCGCCGTCTACATTGCCTCGACGGGCCTCGTGCCCTACTTTCTGGACTCCGGCGCCGGCTACTGCTACGCGGCCGGGCCGACCGCGACCTTTGCCTGCGCCACGTCCGGGGCGGCTAACGACAAACGCTTCTGCGCGTGCGGGCCGCACTCGCCGAGCCCGCCGCCGCCCTCGCCCTCGCCGCCGCCGCCCTCGCCGTCGCCGCCGCCGCCCTCGCCGCCCTCGTGCCCGCCCGAGACGCTCGAGTACGAGTGGACCCTGGGCGGCGACGACCAGAGCTGCACGGACGCGTGCGCCGCGTTGGACAAGCAGTGCGTCGCGGACGCCGTGGCCCCCACCACGGCCGACTGCGTCGGCGACGTGTACGCGGCCGCTGGTCACGAGTGCACCGGGGGAACGGGCGTCTGCAACGCGCAGGCAGCGGGCGACACGAGCGCGAGCCAGTGCCCGGCCTGGTTTACGGCGGACCACGCCACGCTGCCGCAGAAGTGCTACGCTCTGAACCCCGGCGCCAACTGGGGGTGCGACGCGGTGCCCAACGCCGCGAACATCCAGCGCATGTGCCCGTGCATGCCGTCGCCGCCCTCGACGCCGCCGACGCCGCCGCCCTCGCCGCCCAAGCCGCCGCCGCCGCCGATCGATTGCCCGGCCGACGTCGCCGGCCAGCACTGGACCACGACCGCCCAGGGCCAGTCGCAGAGCTGCCTCGTGGCCTGCGCCGCGGAGAACCGCCCGTGCCTGTACGGCGCCGCGCTCCCCACCTCGGAGACGTGCATGGGCGACCTCGCGCAGTCCCTCGGCATCACGTGCACCGCCTACTGGGAGATCGCGTCGTTGAACGACGTCATGCGCCCGTCCTACAGCCCCGCGACCGGCGCGTGCTACTACTACAGCCCGGACCGCGATGGCTCGTTCAACTGCGGCATCATGCCCAACTCCGCGACCCAGCGCCTCTGCGCGTGCGGCGATCCGTACGAGCCGCCGCCGCCGCCCTCGGCGCCGCCGATCGAGGACTTGCTCTGCATCGACGGCTACTGGCCGCTCTTTGTCATGCGTACGGACGCCAACGCCGCGAGCCCCGACGGTTCCTCCCACACGCACTTCTTCCCGGCGGTCCTCACGATGTACTTCATGCCCGACAACTTTGAGGGCGCGCAGCACGGCGGCGACTGCCCCGACCACGCGGCGCTGCTCTCGCCCTCGAAGCCGCCGCCCGCGTCGCCGCCCAACCCCTTCATGCCGACGCCGGTCATCCAGCCCGGCGGGACACCGTTGGTGGTGGTGCCCGACGGCACGTGTGGCCCCACGTCGACGCTCACGACCGTCGTGTCCAAGATGAACGAGCACCCCGCCTTCAACAGCACGCACGCGGCCGCGGGCGACCAGCTCGACACGAGCCCGACCTTCAATGGCTGCGCGGTCACGTGCGCCAACTTCTGCAAGAGCGACAACCAGGACATCGACGACGACGTGGCCATCCAATACTGCGAGCGCGACGACGAGGCGGGCGTCGCGCTCGCGTACCCGCGCTGCGCCACCGCGTGCACGACCGCCGCGCTCGCCACCTCGTGCAAGGGCCTGTGCGCCACCGGCACGTACTGCTGCGCGTCCACGGGCGGCTCGTGCATCCCCAACGGCGAGACGTGCCCGTGCCCCGACTGCGCCACGCCGTTTGCCGACGGCGGGTGCACCGAAGGCGACGCCATGTACTTTGAGATCGAGACGGGCAGCCACGCCACCAAGTGCTGCGCGCCGCAGCCGCCCTCGGCGCCGCCGCCGCCGCCCTCGGCGCCTCTGATATCGATAGACCCGGAGCCAGGAACGACAACTCCAATATTGGGGCAACTCTTGCCGCCGCCGGGCACGCCGCCGTCGCCCCCCTCGCCGCCGCCGTCGCCGAGGCCCCCGCCGTCACCGCCCTCGCCGCCGCCCTCCCCGCCGCCCCGCCCGCCGCGCGGTCCTCCCAAGGACCCCACCGGCATCACCCCGGGCGCCGCCACGGCTCTCATCACCGTCGGCATGCTCGCGGGCGCCTTCGTGCTCATCATGGCCGTCGGCTGCTGCTGCGGTGCGCCGGCCGCCGCGGCGGCGACCGACTGCGATAACCGACCCGACCCGGAGAAGGACCCGGCCGCGTACGCGCAATGGATGCGCGAGTGCAAGGAGCGGCGACGCGACCAGGTGGTCGAGCTCATGGGCAAGAAGAAGGCCGCCACGGAGTCGGTGCCGCTCGTGCAGTTTAAGCTGTGATTCATGGAGGGTGCAGCGGTCTGTGTTTTTTTAATAGCACATAAATATTCCCAATAATGCAAAACAGCGCACCTGCAATTAAGGGAGCGCGCGCCTCTGAGCACCGGTGCACATGAGCGGCACCCCTGCACTCATGCTTCCGCTGGGAGTGCAACCCACGCAGCTGTACAGGTCCAAGTGCGTTGGCATGTGCCTCGACGAGAAGACGTCCAAGGTGACCATCACCGCGCACAATGGCGACAACGTTGACGCGAGCTGCGCGATCACGGGCATCATGGAGAGTACCGAGGCGCTCTTGGGCAAGGGAAAAGAATACAGCGTCGTGTGGGACCTCCGCGACAGCCCGACCCCTGGCCTGCGCGAGACCATGCGCCTCGCAACGTGGGGGCTTTCAAAGAAGGCGGAGCTCGAGCGCCTGACCACCAAGATGGGCGTCATCGTTTCCGATGGCCCTGTGGCTGCGGTTGCCGGAGGCATGCTTGCCGCGTTTTCCGGCGTTCCGACCGTGGTTTCGGCCGACGCGGACGAGGTGCATCGTTACGTGTGAAGAGTATCAAATGGAATAGGGGTTTTTCATTGAAGACACCATTATCACCACCACCACCACCACCCACTACTGCCGCCGGCGGCGGTGCTGCTCCCAGCGGTGCGCCGTGAGCAGCCAGTCGCAGTTGTAGGCGCCTATGTTGGAGGCGAGCGTCTGCGCCGCACGGGTGTTGGTGGCCGGGTGACGACGATCGCTGGAGATGAGGTAGGCGACGACCTTGGCGTGGTCGCGCGCGGCGGCGCTGAGCAGCGCGCTCTCGAGGTCGGTGGCGCCAAACCGCACCAAGAACTCGACAATGTCCGCGTGCGCGTGCGCCGCGGCGGCGTCCAGCGCCGAGTCGAGGTCGAGGTGCTCGATCTCGTGGTCGAGGAAGCAGCGGCGCACGGCCGTGAAGTCGCCCATGCGCGAGGCGTGCACGAGCCGCGAGCTTGGCGTGTCGAGGTTGGTCGGGAAGACCTTGCCGTAGTTGAGGCCGGGCGCCGCAACGAGGAGGAGGAAGGGTGTCGCCATTGGCGTGCTTGGCGGCGTCACACCTCGCGACACGGGCACAAGAGGCAGGTTCGAGCGGAGCGCGCGCACACGTGTACCCATGGCTTCCGCCGACACGGTTAGCGCCGCCGCTGCCACCGACGCCACCGACGCCACCAACGCCAACGACGCCAACAATGCCACGACGCTCCCGCCAGTGCCCGAGCGGCAGCATGCGCGCAGGCACTGCAACCTCGCGCAGGAGGACGAGCACCGCCTGCTCGCGCTCTGCGGGCTTCGCAAGCCAAACCTCGCCTTTGCGATCCTCGCCGCGCGCGGGATGGGCGTCGAGACGCGGCCCGTGAGCGTCGACGACCCGGAGCTCGCGCGCCGCGGCGAGGAGGCGTGGCTCAAGCTCTTCGAGGAGGCGTCCTCCGACGGCGCGCGGCAGGAGCTGCGCGACATGCTCGACAAGCACCTCTCGGGCAAGCCGCCGCCGCTGCACAAGAGCTGGTCCATGCTCGCGGAGGAGGCCGAGATCGAGGAGTGGTACGACGACGCCGCGTTTGGAGAAATCAAGGACATCACGCCGTTCTTCGCCAACAAGGTGCCTGAGGCGAAGGGTCAGCAGATTGTCGACGAGCACTGCACGTTTCTGGGAGAAGAAAGCTTCTACGAGGACAAGCGCCGCATCGTCGACACCTATCCGTTTCTGTCCGAGTACGGCAGGCAGGTGGCGGAGAATGGGGACAGGCCGCCCGACGCGCCGCCCGCGCTGCACCGCGAGCACGAGTGCCCGGTGCAGGCCTGGAGGCAGCTGTTCCAAGACGCGCGGCCCGGTGTGGTGGACGGCGCCCTCCTCGGGTTTGAAAGGGCAAAGCTGAAGCTCGAGGACGAGGCGCGCTGGGAGCGCCTCAAGACGATGCCGCTCGACGAGCTCGACGCGCTCCTCTTCGCGCTCATCGACGCGCACGGCCCCACGCAGTTCGAGCTCGAGTGGTACGGCGACGACGCCCGCGACCAGGCCAAGCGGGTGGTCCTGGAGCTCTTCGCGGGCGCCCACAAGGGCCATGCCGTGCGCGCGTGCTTCGACGCGGCCAAGCTGCCGGCCGAGGGCAAGGTCATCCAGGGCGGCGTGCTCTTCCGCGGCGGCCACGCGCGGCAGCTGAAGGCCAAGCTCGAGGCGCACCGGTACACTCCCACCTCGCACAAGTTTGCCGCCTACCTCTTCTGCAACAGGGACGGCGAGTGGGAGGCCGCGGCCCTCGGGCTGCAGACCTTCCCGTGGGAGGGCCACTTCAAGGGCTACAACATCGTGCCGGTTAGGCTCCACGACCCGACCCCCGAGCACCCGTGGAGCGAGAATGAGCTCGGGTTGTTCTACTCGATCGTCGACGACGTGCGCGAATGGCTCGCGGCAGGCAAGATCGCCGTCGTCGCGTGCATGATGGGCATGAACCGGTCCAAGGCGGTGCTGCACGCGCTCCACCCCACGGCGGCCAACGAGCCCACCTGCGACTCGATGCGCCGCGCCGCCGAGGGCTACCGCAACGGCAAGGCCATGAACATCGTGCCGCTCAAGCCCCGGATGGCCATCGGCAAGCGCCGGCGGTGAACCCGCGTACGCGTGTGTGCGTGTGTGCGTGTGTGTGTAAGTTGTGGCGCGCGCCACGGTTGGCGCGCGCGGGTGTATAACAATAAACGCTAGACTTGTGAATAAGCGGTTCCCCCGGGGCACGCGATGCAAGCGCCCTTGAAGCGCCGGTCCGACCAGCGGCCGTTTGGCCCGAAATCGTTGGCGGACATCCAGAAGCAGTGGGAGATGCAGGTGCGCGCACGCGCGCAGCGCAAGGTCGACGTGAGCGTCATCGCCGCGAACATTCGGCGCGAGCTGCAAGGGAGCCCTGCGGTAGTGCCGCGGCCGCCGCGGCCGCCGCCGCCGCCGCCGCCGCCGCGGTCGCTGTATAGCAAGGCCGGCAAGAAGAAGATTGCCGACGCCCAGCTGCTCCTGCTGCTTGCCAACTCGGACAAGCCACCAAAGATCACAAAGTACCGTTGCGGCGCGTGCGCCGGCTGCATGCGCCATGAGTGTGGCGCGTGCGGGAACTGCCGAGACAAGAAGCGATTTGGCGGGCCTGGGAGCCGAAAGCAGGCGTGCAGCGAGCGCCGGTGCTTGTACGCCCACGAGGTCTTGGACTGACCGGACCGCGGACGGTCGCCACCAGTGCCAGCCAACGCCACTTGGCGCGCCACGAATGGCGCGCACCAAGCGCCCCCGTGCGCCATCAACGGGCGGTCGCAACGACCCGTCGGTCACGCGCTCCTCGAACGCACGCAACGAGCTGGCCGAATCGCTGCTCGAGGCGCACCTTCAGGGCTTTCTCGGGCGGAAGCGCGTGCACGCGTTCGAGAAGAGCCGCCTGAACGAGGACCTCGAGCGTTGCCTCAAGGACAACTGGGAGACCCTCAAGAAGCGCATGAACCAGGGCGAGGAAACCGTGGAGTTTTGCTTCCAACACAAATACCACGAGTACGAACCCAGCGAGGAGGACGTGCGGGCGGCGCTACCCCCGGACCTCAAGGCGCTCTCCGACTTGCAATGGACACACTCCGTCGATTGTACCGAGAAAATCTTCACCGTCACCGTCACCGGCGTGCGGCGGTCGTTGCCCGCCCGCACTGGCACGCGCGATTGGGTGATCGGCATCGAGGTCAACGGGGACTACCTGACGGACGTCCGCGCCGCGGCGCTCACCGCCGCCCTGGAGAGTGGTGAGGACGTCGAGGAAGAGTGAGGACGGCGCGGGCGGGAGGAGGTCGGTGGCCAGGCAGTCGTCCACGAATCCCATGCGTTTGGTTTGGGCGCGCGCGTGTGTGTGTGTTGTGTCGTGTATCAAAAATGACCATCACGCGTACTGGTTATCGCACTTCCCCCCGCCGCCGCTTGTTCCGCGAGATCTGCCGCGCGAGTGCGCTCTTGCGCTTGGAGGCGGCGCTCTGCTTGGGCGCCGGCGGGAGGGCCAGCTCCTCCGCGCCGGCGCCGAGCCCGGAGCCACTCGACGAGCTGGCCCCCGCGCCGTTGGCCCCAAACATGGGCCGCGCCTTGTTCATCAGGTGCGAGAAGATGTCGGCGGTGCTCATCGACTTGTGCGCGGCGACGAGCCAGCTGCGGTGGTGCGAGGGGCAGTACCACACGACGCGCAGCGGCGGCGGCACGGTGGCGTTGCGGCCGCCCGTGTCCGCGGGCGCGTCGACGCGGCGCCACTTGGCCCCCGTGGAGTTGAGCGGCTGCACCTTGCCGCAGTAGCGGCACGCGGGCGGCGGCGGCTTGGGCAGCGCGGCCTCCATCTCCTCCGCGGCCTCGCGGCCGGCGAGCATCGCAAAGTCGCAGCGCAGGCAGCAGGGCTCGCCGCGAAAGCGCAGCGTAGGGCCCAGCTTGGCGAGGCAGCCGCAGAAGGCGCAGACGCCGTAGAAGTCACCAAAGACGCGGATGGCACGCCCGAGCACGGGGATCTTGACGAGCGGCACGTCGCCGCACGAGATGGCCGTCGCGCTCTGCTCAAAGGAGTTCTTGATGTCGCGCCGCAGCTTAGCCACCTCGGAGCTCGCGTCGCGCGCGTTCGGGGCGTGCGCGCCGCTGGTCGCGGCGACGACCGTGGCCGGTCGCAGGTCGGCGGGCAGCGGCGCGACGTCCGCCCGCACGTCAAACTCCTCGGCCTCGACCTCCTCCGCCGCGGCCTCGAGCGACACGGCGGTGCGCAGCGCCGCCGAGGAGCGCTTGGCGCAGCGCATGTGCCCGGCGCACACGTCGCCGTCGATGGCCAGCATGCTCGCCGAGAGGCCGAGCTCGTTGAAGGGCACGTTCTTGCCCGTGCCGTCGACGCACGCGTTGACGATGCGCCGGCACTCGCTGCACACGAAGAGGTGGCTGCAGTGCTCGGGCAGCCGGCGCACGACGTCCTCGCTCGTGGTCTCGCCCAGCGCCGCGTCGGGAGCGGCGAGCAGGCGCGCGCACAGCGCGTCGCACTGGCGCCGGCGCGTGGTGGCGCCGAGGTCGTACGCCAGGACCTGCGCCTGCAGGTTGGCGAAGCGCGCAAACACGAGGAGCGTCGCGGCGTCGACGGCGCTCAGCCCCATGACGGCGAGCTCGGCCTCCTGCGTAGCGCGGCTGACGCCGCCGCTCGGCAGCCCGTCGGGCTCGCCGGTGGCCCCGTCGCCGTCGCTCGGCAGCCCCAGCAGCGCGCACGCCTGCTGGACGCTGAGCAGCGACGCGTCGCTCGTCGCCATCACGAGGCGCTGCACGCGCTCGTAGACCGCGAGCGGCAGGCGCGCGCACAGCTTGAGCGGCGCGCACTCGCCGTGGATGGCGTCGTGCTGCGCGCTGTCGAGGCGCGAGGCGCGGTGGCCGTGGACCTGCGCGTGCACCCAGAAGCCGACGTAGCTCGTGCGGAAGGCCGCGGCGATGAGGCCCGAGACGACGGCGATCGCCGGCTGCACCGTCGCGGGCAGCGCGCCCGAGCGGCCGCCGAGCCACGAGGCGTAGTAGGCGAGCGGCTCGAGCGGCTCGCCGGTGCGCGCGCGCGCCTTGGCCTTCTTGCGCGAGCGCGGCTCGGACGACAGGTGCCGGGTCACGAGGGCCGCGAGGGCGGTGGCGCCTTCGCACGGCGCGGCGAGGTCCTCGCCCGCGGCCGCGAAGGCGTGCATCGCGGCCGTCATCGCCGTGGGTGGCAGCGCGCGCGGCGGGACGTCCAGCTGCCCGGCCGACTGGTGCGTCTGCTGCAGCGCCGCGAGGAGCGCGCAGTCCTCGGCGAGGACGGCCGCCAGGTGGAGGCGCACGGCCTCCTTGATGGCGCCCGGCGCGGCGCTCACAAAGTCCTTGAACTCGCTGGTCGCGTTGCGCGCGCGCGCCGCGTGCAGCGCGCGCAGGCGCACGCGCCAGTCGCGTCGCGCCGCCGGGTGCACGCACGGGTGCAGCCCCGCGAGGCACACGGCGACGACGTGCATGCACACGCGCACCGAGCCGTCCGACTCCTTGACGGCCGCCTGCAGCGTCGACTCCCAGCCACGGCTGCCGGCGTTGGTCGCGCGCGTCAGGATGGCCAGCAGCGGCTGCGCCGCCTTGGCGCAGCTGCGCGGCGCGAGCACGCGCTCGTACAGCGGCGCGAGGTTGAGCAGGTTGCTCACGTTGGGCACCGAGTAGAGCTCGGGCGCGGGCACGCCGACCTCGTCCACGAGCGCCTCGGTCAGCGGCCGGTCGTGCGTCAGCTGAGCGAGCGTGACCAGGTACTCGGCGTGCGCCGAGGTCCACGTGGCCACGCGGTACGAGTCGGCGTAGAGCCGCGCCAGCTGCTGGCGGTCGGCGTGCGCCCCGGGCGCCTCGTGCGGCCGACTCGCCAACAGCGCCTGCTGCGCCGCGACGGCTTCGAGCAGCTCGCCAAAGCACAGGCGCACGAGCGCCGCCGTGTGCGTTGGCGATTGGCTGGATATTACCCCGGGAGGCCCCGGGTTCCGCCCGGCCTCCGTTGGCAACCCGGCCTGAGGGTCGGAGCTGGGTCCGACACTCGTTGGCAACCCGCCCGCCAGCGCGCGCGTCTCGGCGCGCATGGCGTCCACGAGCGCGCCCACCGCGTCGCAGCGCGCGCAGCCTTGCACGGCGTCGAGGAAGCTGAGCGACCACACCCACGGCGGCACGCGGCTCAGCAGCGCGCGCGCGCTGCCGAGCGCGAGCGCGTCGCGCAGCCGCGCGAGCGCGCCCGCAACGCCCGCGTCCTCAAAGGTGGCGCAGAGCGGCGTCGCCTCCGGCTCGAAGACGCGGCGCGAGCGGCGCATCATGCTGACGAGCGAGGGGACCCCTCGCCCTCGACCACCGAGCTCGCCGACGAAGGTGTGGTCGTCCCCTCCGCCGGCGGCCCAAAATGCTGCGTGGTCGACTCCTGCGCCGCGCCCACGTCGCGCTGGATGAGGCGCGGCATCTGGTTGTCGTCGCGCACGTATGCGTAGTGCGGCGCGAAGAACTTGACGACGGGGCGCCACAGCAGCGAGGCCATCCCGCCGCGCGCCGCGGCCGTGTCGGCCCACTCCTCGTCCACGAAGAGCAGCGCCTCCTGGCGGTAGCCGTCCGAGTCGTTGGCCACGCTCGCGTGCCCCGGCACGTCCTCGCCCGACGCGACACCGAGCGCATTCCCAAAGGCCTGCAGCGGCACCTTGGCGCTGGGGCAGAAGGTCGGGTCGCCGCGCGCGCAGCGGTAGATGTAGGTGTGCACGTAGCGCGTGCACACGAGGCACTTGCCGGGCGGCGAGGGCAGCTTGCCCGTGCGGTCGAAGACCTCGCGCTGCGAGGGGCGCAGGAACTCGGCGCCCACAAAGGCCAGGTCGGTGTCGTCGCCGTAGCGCCAGCGCGCCAGCCACACGCAGATGCAGCGGTTGCCAAAGTTGCAGGCGCGCTCGTTGGCCGCCAGGTTGGGCGGGCGCAGGTACGCGTCGTCCCAGCTCTTGGGCACGATCTCGAGCTCCTTGGTCGGGATGGCCGTCTCGCCGACCAGGTCCGACACGAGCTGCAGCGTCTGGTGCGACGTCGCCTCGAGGCTGAGCACCGGGTGCAGCTTGAGGTACGACGAGAGCGCCAGCTCCTGCGAGCCGTACGCCTCGTCGGCGTCGATGCCCGCGCGCTCCTGCAGCAGCGGCAGCTTGCCTTGCGCGTTGCGCGGCAGCGGCGGCGGCGGCATGTCGGGCGGCTTGCTGACGCGCCCCGTGCCGCCGCCGGCGCACGCGGCGGCGTCGACGCCCGCTCCGCCGCCGCCGAGGGCGTCAACGTCGCCCACCAGGTCGGCGGAAAGCGGCAGGCCGTCGGGCACCGCCGCCGCCGCCTGCGACGACGACGAGGAGGGTCCCGCCGCCTCCTCGCCCGCCGGCGGCGCGGGGCGCAGCGTGTCCCGAACGTGGTGCGCCTCGCGCGGTGCGCGGGCCGGCGGCTTGTCCGTCGGCTGACGGGTGCGCTTGAGCGGCCGCTTGCCGTTGATGGGCAGCATCTCGGAGGCGGCGGCGGCCGCGGCCGCGCCCGCACGGCCGAGTCGGTGCGGGTTGGGTGCGCCCTCCATGGGCGTCCGCGTCCGTGTGGTTTGGGCGCGGGGGACTCTTATAGAAGACGCGGGGTGCGGGCTGCTAGCGCAACCCGCACAAAATACTGCTACAGGGCACCGAGGTACTTGCGCGTGAACTGGCACGCGGCGTCGCCGCGGTCGTTGGATATGGGGTGCGACGGCCGGGCGGGGTACCCGCCGCCGTCGACCCAGCCGACGCGCGCGCAGAAGAGCTGCGACGTCGCGGCGCACAGGCTCTCGTTGGTCAGGAAGCGGAAGCGCGCGAGCGCCGTGATCGCGGTCAGGTCGGCGATCGCCTCCACGTGCGTCGACGTCGGGTAGTCGGCCAGGAGCCGCTCGGCGTACGCGCCGTTCCACTGCTGCGTGTACGCGGTCACGTGCGCAAACTCGTGCGCGATCACAAAGCCGGCGCGCGCGTACAGCGACGGCTGGTCGTACCGCTCGTCGGCAAAGGGCGGCACGAGCAGCCCCGGCAGCAGCATGACGCAGGCCGCCTTGCCCGTGAGCAGCAGGTAGGCGTTGCGCCGCGCGCCCGAGTAGAGCGGCGGGTGCTCGCACAGGTCGGCCTGCGTCACGACGGGCACCAGCCGGTCGAGGAAGACCGCGCGCGCCTGCTTGAGCAGCATCGTGAGCGCGCCGTCCTCCGCGCGCAGCGTCGGCCGCTCGAAGGCGCGCGTCACGCCGCCCCACGTGCCGCGCGGCGCGCCCGCGATGCGCACGCGCGCGGCGCGCGCCTTGGCCACCGCGGCCGCCCGGTCGGTGTACTCGGCGAAGACGTTGCCGACGAGCTCCTCGCTCAGCGTGACGGCCACCGCCTCGCGGATCGCCTCCGTCTCGGTTTGCAGCCGCTCGTACAGCCGCGGCGTCACGAGCGCCTCGAAGGTCAGGTGGTCAAAGGCGTCGGGGAAGACGCGCTTGGCCGCGGCGAGGCACACGGCACGCGCGCCGCTGCGCGTGGCCGTCGCCACCGACGACGACGCCCTGAGCGACGAGAGCGCGAGCGTCGAGGCATTGGCGACCGTGTGCGCCCCCGCGGGCGCGAAGCGGTCCGCCTCGTCCGTGTGCAGCCGCCCGAGCGCGGCGGCGTGCGGCGGCGGCGCCGCCGCGTCGCGCTTGTGCCCCTTGCTTCCAAAGAAGAGCCCGCCCTCCTCCTCGGCCACGACCGCGCGCGCCGCCAGCGCGCAGTTGGCCGCGAGCCCGTGCAGGTAGGCGGCGGCGCGCTCGGGCCCGCCGCCCTCCGCGGCGGAGGCGCCGTATGCCTTCACGAAGCGCGCGAGCGGCGCGTTGAGCTCCTCGTACCCCGTCTTGAAGTTGGGCCCCACGAGCGCGTCGACGTACGTGCCCGCGTGCGACCCCGTCACGAGCGCGCGCGAGTGCGCCTCCGTCACGGCGTCGAGCGTCGCCAGCCCGAAGCCGTCCATCGCCTGCGCAAACTCGCTCGCGAGCTCGCGCGACGCGCGCGACTCGCCCACCGCGTACAGCGCGTTCGTGAGCGCATCGGCCGCGGGCGGCCGGCCGGGCATCACGCGCGCCGTGAAGGCGTCGGCGTAGGTGCCGATGCCCAGCAGCGCGGGCGCGTCGCAGTAGTGGCCCGCCAGGAAGCCGATCGTCTCCAGCGCCTTGTCAAGCGTCGTGGCGGTAAGGAAGGGCGCGAGC
>Ga0209503_10000204_pt1 | contig 41085 bp, 28 predicted proteins | sample SouAtlMetagenome_2_FD_187448 | JGI IMG/M metagenome (GOLD analysis project Ga0209503, IMG submission 187448) | Marine eukaryotic phytoplankton communities from Atlantic Ocean - South Atlantic ANT15 Metagenome (SPAdes) (version 2) | ecosystem: Environmental > Aquatic > Marine > Oceanic | place...
CACCTCGCGCAGCCACGAATGTGCGACTTGCTCGCATTCTCCGTCGTTATCCATCTCGTCGGCACGAGGCAGCGCGGCGTCTTTCGGCCGCGGCAGTTTTTTACAATGGATGCGCGGTTGCGGCGGCAGAGGTAGCGGCCGCCGATGTAGATGTTGCAGTCGTGGACCGCGCAGACACCGCGCGTACACAATACGCTCGACTCGCCTCCACATGCTGGGCAGAGGCTGCTGAAATTCTTCGCCGCTGCGGTACAGACGCCAACGGCCCTGGGCTCACGGCTTGTGTCTACGCCCTTTGAAGCTCCATCGTCTGCAGGTTAGAAGATTAAGGAAAAATATGCCTCGGGCGCTTAAGAGCTTGTAGAAAGAGCTTGTCGCATTTTAAAAGAGAATCTTTTCAAGTTGGACTAGGATACATAGCGAATACAACCGAAGCCTAGGGAGGTGGGTTTTCTAAAACGAATGTTAACCAGGTTGATTCCCGTCCCCTAACAAAGTTTGGGATTGGGGTCGTCGGGATTTGGCGTTTTGGCAGACCGATGAAGATACCGAAGACTGCAAAAAATACCCGCACGATGTGAATCGGCTCGCTCCTAAGCGGTCTTCTTCGGCGCGAACGGCGTCCAGAGCCGCCACTAAGTCATCACCTTGCTTCAGCATCCTTAAAAACTGTTGTAGCCGCCGCGCCGAACGCCTGCAGCTGCGCCGGCGCGCCGCTAAACCTGCTAAACGGTTTTCTACGACTTTGGAGCTCTCCCTCCGCGGAGCCACCTTAAAATACACTAACGTGTTGAAGGGTGATGTAAGTGTATAGGAAGGGTATAGGATAAGGGGGGGGTATTTCGCCCTGTTTATCGGCGCGCTCGGATTTACGAGTCCCGTGCTGCCAGGTCTCCCAGTGGTCTACCCCGTTGGTATTGGTATTTAATTGCGTGAAGAAATGCCCCCATGCGCGTGTTCTTAGTCTAGGGGTGAATAGGGAGGCGGGGTAACAGGTATCTTTCTCACGCTCCCCCACGCAGTGGCAGGTCCTGGATGTGTCAAGGTGCGGACGGTCATATTCCTGATTCATTTCACAGGCCTTCGATGATTCTCTGAGTCGGATGAGGACGAGCCAACAATAGAGATTAGAGAGACGCCAACGGACGCGAGCAGGGGCGTCAACCCGAAGTAAACCGCCGTGTGGTCTTTGGAGGGGCCTCGGCTTCCACGGGGCCGTATCCACGTCGTTTTCCCGTCTTACCTCTGCCACCATATCCTGCACCATCTGCCGCCCCCAGCACCCAGCTCGAGAGCTCGAGCGCTCCGGATGCCGAAAGTCATCCACTTTTCGGCTATTCATCATATTCTTAACCACTTCATATCTACATTTTCTATCCGTGTGAAGCAGAGGGAACAGGCGGCAAGCCCTGGACCATTCGATAAGCAGTGCCAACTAGCTGTTCTTCCCTGTGAACAAAGGGTGCAAGAAACAGGACTGACCCGCCTCTGTTGTTTAGTTCCACGGGCGAAATCATAATCATCAAAGGAAGCGCGAAAGCAACGAAAACAGAAAAAGCCAGGTACATCAACGCATTCCAAAAGCGCAATATTTTGAAGACATTTGGTGCATCGACGGTATCCTGAAGGCTTGTTCCACATACGGAGATGCGCTTCATTAGGGGACATGCTCCACTTCACAAAGTACACGCGATTATTCTCATTTACAACAATATAGTCTTGCGGAGCATGAAGCACATTCGACCCGTGTCGGGGGGGGGTCCAGGTGCACTCACCAGTATTGTGGTTGTAATAGTACCTAAGAAGAAATTAAATCATTTGTTGGTTGGAGAGTACTTGGCGCACTGCTGAACGACAGTTTTCTCTCTACAAGATTTGGGATGACCTCCACATGGTGCCGTACTTTTGCGATGAATAATAGCCTGGCGCTTACCACTCGCCACCAGCACTGAAGTTTCGTTGCAACAATGGCATGGCGTGCTGCATTTCGCTTTTGCCGCCGTGCTTGGATCTTCCACATCAACCTTCCCTGTTCTCTCCTTGATCTGAAACTTCGATACATTCGTGTCATGACCACGCTAGCATAGTCCTCTTTAACACGAGTCCAGGCCTAACAAGAATTCATGATTTTTAAAAGTTGCAACACACTGCTAGCCCAGTAGGCAAAATTACGATGGCGCGTTCTCGCCGAATGTGATTGATGGCCTCTAGCTCCGTTTCAGCGATGAAATTTGATTTTGTAATCTCCATTAGCTTCGCATCATGCATACGATGCTCGAATACTAATTCACTCGTTGCTAGGTTGTGGTAACACATAACATCCTGGGCTGGGTCAATGTACATTCGCCATGGCGACGCAGAAACACCATTATATTTATGAACTTGATGTAGTGCATTTTCAAGCTCTTCGACACCCAAATAACCATCATTGTCAGCATCCAAAGTACCAACGACCACACGAATTTGCTCTGGAGACAGGTCAATTGGCAAGTCTCGAACTAGCGATCTGAATTCATCATGAGAAAGAAAACCGCATGAACTTTCAGCATACTGCTGAATCAAATGCCCCATTACGATTCCCTTTTGGAAGAGCACTGATTCCATCTTAATAAGCACAATCGAAGTTAAAGATTTCAGTTGAGCTTCGCGATTTATACTTCTCGGCGTGGGCGGTTGGTAGAACTCTCGCTTGATACGTTTGAATGCCTTCGACACGTGACTCTTGGAGGAGCTGGAGTCTAACCATGATAAAGTTGCTCGTTGATGTTCTTTTATGTACGAGTTTTCTAGCGCCTCCCACGCGGCCTTGAAAGCTGCTGCACGATCTTCTTTCTCTTTCGCTATGCGTTTTGCTCTCATGTCTTGTTGCGTAGCCAACTTTATGCGATCATCTGCGGCACGCTCTGCCTGTCGCCTACGTTGATTCCAGGCCAGCAAGTTCATTTTTACTGAAGCTGCTTTTTGTTTTTTATCTGCTATAGCAGTCAGCCGAGTATTCTCTGCTGCTTGCATGACAAACATATTTGCTTTCTCCGCTTGCTTGATCACGGATGCCAACCAGATCTGCTTGTTGATAGATTCCTCCTCTCCAACCCTAAAACCCCTAACGGCTCGAAAGTGAGCAATCCATTGCTTGAAGATCCGCCTCCTGAGGTATCTGTGCATTAGTAACCCGGCTTTTTCCCATTTCATGACATTTGCAATCCAACTTAGCCAACGAATCATTGCTTTACGGCGAAAGGTGGATATCATGGTATGACGGAGAATGAAAGCACCATGCGCAATCTCCGCAGAATGACTTTCAAAATTATCTGAAATTTGGCGAAGACGCCCTTTGCTGCAACTGTATCGATGCCATTTAGTCCTAAATACACGGCGCATAATTGCACGTTCACCAAGGACAGCCGCAATATGCCTCCGTGCGTGCGATATACGTTGCTGGGTAGTATAAGAGTGCCACCACAAGATAGAGGTCTTGCACTTGCGGAGAGACACCGTCCTCTGCTGGAGTTGTATGCGAGTCACCCCTTGATGGAACTTGCACCATGCACCAAAACTACAGCGTAATGAAGACAGATCTCTAAAAGTCGTGGCAGATTTGACATTTATTTCATGTGCATATTGGCAAAACCACCTGGCTGACGCATCCTCCCGCGACTGCAAATATCCCAACTTTGAAGAGTCTGGAAGCTGGTTCCATAATTGCAGTCTAAATGCATCAATGATATTCGGGTGAACCGCCAAGAAGCTCTGAAATCTAGACAGCTTAACAAATCGAGGTAAGTGGTGAGTAACCATCAGCATGCGCGAGATTTCTGCACGAGTCACAGCTGCTATAGAAATAATGCGCACCACATCACTCCGAACAGCGCTTCCTCCCGGCGCTGCATACAGCTTAAAGAATGAGAAAAGCAATCTGCTTGGATTTTCATACACATGCCTGGTGTTTTCAAGTGCATGGAGCGAGCATAGCAGCTCCCTCAAGTCGAGCTGACCAGTTGTTATACTGAGACAATGATATAGCCGTGTCAAGCAATTGCGAATTTCTGGTTGGCGCTGACAGCCTAGGCTATTTGAAATCGCGCTTACCTACGACTTTTCTATATACACTTATGAGTCAACTCTGATACGCTGTTCAAACAAATAAACCAGGTTTAATAGTGTGGTAATCTCCCTGCACTGTTGCCGCCACCTCCCAGAAAATGTTCTCTATGCAACTCCCTCGATGCGAAGTTGAAGGCCGGATTGATAGCAGCTGTCGAAGTAGGTGCCACTTCTCTCGTCGGCAACCCTCGGTACTCATACAACTAGCGCTAAACGCTGTCGACGTAGAACCCGCGAGCTCTGGAGGCTCGGGGCTCAATCGCCTATTGATTTTTCTTGTCTTAGCTCTACGGCCTTTATGTGCTCATCAGGCTGCTCCAAACAGCGATGCGTTCGCCCACAGCAACGACGCGCGACACGCTTTTTGCTTGGTTAGGGCGATGCACTGGCGGCCGGCGCGAAGTACGCACGGTAAAGCAAAGTCTACGCGTTATTTTTGCGTCTACAACCCGGGCGGCTTGTACCTTCTACTCTAACTCATAGGTAGTTTTATTACTACGGTATAAATCACGTGCATAAACGTACTGAAATCTCGCGTAAAGATGCACGAGCGTACGAGCTCGCCGCAATGAAACGGGGTCAACTTTAAAGTGCCAGTGTGGAAAATGATCCGCGTCCGAGTCACGGTCGACTCGGCCGCGGACTCCGAGTCAGGCTCGGAACCCACCTATTGGCGACCCGCCCGAGCCTGAGGCCCCGAGCGTGACCACTGGCACTGCCACTTCGAACCAACAAGAAAAGGTCGAATATATTCTCTGGCACCCGCACAAAAGTGATTGAGGATGCCAGTGGCGGCCGCCGCGGTCGCGTGCGTTTGGGCCTTTTTATACTCGAAGCAGGGTTGCATCACTCATCTGCTCGAATGCCCGGAAATGCGGGATACTCTTCTTTTCAGCATAGAGAGATGCACTTAGCGCCAACTTGAAGATCCCGGGCCAGCGACAGAGTTACTAGACCAAAACTCAGGCCTGAACTAGAATACAATGGACTACTCCTGTACTGTACTCCGGAGTGGCTGGCGTCCAAAGGAAAGAACGTGACGATAAATAGTATCGGCTGGTACAAGCTGGTAAGCCACAGTACCTACGGTACCGTATGTACCGCAGAACGTACTTGTACCGCATAGGAGATCCAGCAACTGATGAAGCGTGCCTTAAGGCATCGGATCAAGTACAGCTGGAATTGAAACGTGCATCACTGATTAAAGAAGGGCTGGAACGCAACATCCTATGTATTCCATAGTGAGGACCTAGGATTAAGTCGTGTCTCATTATTTACTAGTAACTCCCAGTCAGGCTTGAACTTGCCAGTAAAAATCAATAATGATACTTGTAATTAATTAAATAAATGAGAAATTAAGGACGGAGGAGTCAAAACTCCACATCACATCGCTTAGCTGCCTTCGCCTTGCGCCCCCAGGCTTTCCAGAAGCGTCCTAGCTATGCCAGTGGCCCGGGTGTGGCGCGGTGGGAGGAGTCTACACCACTCCGCAGGCCCCGGGCCTCGCCCGACTCCTTCAGGTGACTATGTTAAAGGTACAAAAGATTCAGGTTAACGTGCCAGTGTCAAGAGAATTCGCCGCCGGGCACATTGAGGACTCGCAGACGCAGACAACGTCCACTCAGTACTAGCTAGATAATACTACTGCTCTACCCAGGCCTCGGTGTCATCCTTCTATTTAGGTAATAGAGTGACACCGAATATTAGGGTTGGAAGTTGCTCAACTCGGCGTCTCGACGATGGGGGGAGGGGGGGGGGTGCTGTCTAGAATTTCGAAAAGGCAGTTCGGATTTTCCCAAAAGGCAACTTGGGATTTCCGATGTTGAATGACCCGCCAATGACACAGGACTTGCCGACTCGACGTCGACGCGACTAAAAAGGGGCACCTCGCGGAGTTGAATTCCGACCTCGGAGTAGCTAGCGATGGTCCCTCTAAGGTTCTCACCATAATAACAGCGAAACTAGACGCAGCGGACAGGATGCTCTTGCTTGCTTGTCTACGCATTACGAGCACAGTGGTCCGCCGGTAGCCGGAAAATCCAAACTGGTTCAACGAAAACGCTTTGCCTGCTCATCACATCGACGTTTGTATATTTTGATGTCAATCGAGTCATCGACGAGGAAACGGTAAAGATGGACAATTTTCCGCTGTCCATAACGACGAACACGCCCTATGGCCTGAGTCTCACACATGACGTAATTCTGTAAGGTCTTGACCTGTGTAAATCAGCTTTCAGAGGGAGAAGAATCAAGATAAAAATGAGACTAGGGGAAGACTGCGCATCTTACGTGAAGTGGATGCACAAAGATCACATGATTTGCAGCAGTTAGGTTCGCACCAGATGCAGACTCGTTGTGGAGTTCTAGAAGAAGTATGCGCTCATCATTCTTTCCCAACTTCGCTTTTTGAAATTTTGACATTATGGCCGACATTTGATGAGCTGTACCTTTTAGCTTCAGCGCTGGGAAACCCTCCTTGTTGAGGACAGCATGTACTTGGGTCAGGAGATCCTCAAATTGAACAAATATGAGGACCCGCTCATCCTTTGGAAAACCACTCACGAGATCTATGATTTCTGCAAGCTTGGCACCATGATGAGTGACCGCCTTGGCATTTGAGTTGCTTTCATTAAGGCAAAGCGATGCGCATTCCACAACAGAATGAGAGCGCACATTTGCGTGGCATCCAGCTGCTGGACATTCCTCTCGGGCTGCTGCTGCACGCATCTTTGAGGTTTCGCCAATATGACCGCAGCATGAAAAGATGGCTCGATTGGTGAGTGGAATCTGTACATTAGTCGCCTGATCAGATGATGAAAACGGCTGTGAAGCAACAAACTCTCTTTGAGCTTGCTCGATGGCCCGAAAGAATCGGAGGGAACGTGTCCTACCCACGTACTCTTTGTTCAAGGCCCGTAGTTCGTACACTTGGTTTCGCAGAGCCCAGAAAAGCTCTTTGAGAGTGTCATCCCGTTGTTTTCTCACGGGAGCAGATTCGCCCTCAATAATTGGTTCAGGAAAGACAAGATCTACACAACGGGTTGCCTTGATGATCTCAGGACGTGTCTGTGCGTCTAATCTTCTTACTTCGGGACTACGTACGATACCAGATGCAAATTCATGTGACTCGCCTTTAAGACTATGACTTGCAATGGCTAGGCCTTCGGCAGCCAGCGCAAGCAACTGGGCCGATGCATCACTGTCACCAATTCCCTGGTTTAGCTCGTTCCACCACTCGCGCATATGTTGGTGACCCGTAAATTTATCGAATGGTTTGCCAGGTTTATCTTTTTTTTTGGTCCGTCCGCGAGCATTCTTTTCTCCATCAACTTGCCACATGCTGTTCCCGTGCTTTTTGAAAATATTATCACACCCTCGGTCTCCATTGAGAGGCCTGGACATACTCACTGCAGCCCAACGCCGAATCTCCTCCTCAACGCGATGTGCTGCAGCAACCTCCCTGACGATTTGAGTTGCGCAATTCTCCAGCTCCGCAGCGCGCTTAGACACAACGTTAGAACAGGCTGTAACATCGCTGCCGTCGCCACTACTACCATTCATTATCGTATTGGGGGCCGAGGCTGGGCGTGCACATCGTTTCAGGAGCGCCTCCTCAGCATCGGCGCTCCCTTCCAGAGCCTCTGAAAGTCTGGTCTCCCGATCACTCTTATCACGGAATTTCTTCTTACCACGTGCTGCGGCCTTTACCTTCTGCATTTCGAGTGCATGGAGATGATGCTCAAGCTCTAAATACACAGCACGGTCCGGTGCAGGCATAACTACCCGTTGTATTGTTGCTTGAAAGCGAATCTCATCTATTTCAGCTACATTTTGTCTTACAAATCTGTCCAAAAATCTCTGTGCAACATCCTGGCGACGCGCATGCCACGACTGGGACTTCGCTTCCAAGAACTCCTGAAACAGCTCTGACTTGGACAGTTCCTTACGCGAATCAGTTGGACGATCACCTTTTTTGGTGAGTACCACAGGATTGCTCGCCCCAAGATGCACTCCCAAGTATGCTGCTATGCCCTTAACGTCATCAAAGGACTCGAGTGGTGGGGTGCCAGATAGAACCCACGAGCAACGTGCCTTGATGGCTTGTACAGTTGGAACATCACGATGGTCCAAGTATGTATACTCATCCACGACTTTTCGGGCAAAATAAAACATTTCAAGAGGTGGTGCCTTTGGACCAGGGCGCTTAGTGCGTACCGACTCCACCCTCGGTTTGACAAAGGCCTTTTCTTCTTGTTCACTATCATCCGACGAAAAGTATTCCACGACACTGGGCGATGACTTTTTTCTCTGCGAAACCTTGGATTCACGCGCCCCCCGCAGGGGCACCCCGCTTTCGTAGGCTTGCTTCTTACTAGTATTCACAGCTAGTGTCACCCTCAGGGATTTTTTATCAGCCTTTCGCATGGAATCAAGACCTGCTTGGCCAGCAGCTTGAAACGCGGAAACATACTTTTCTATGTTTTGGAGAGCCCGACTATGCACCTCCTCAAAGTACCGCCCACCCTTGCTCGGGAAAGCATGGACCGCGGCAAATTCAGCAAGATGATCAAAATACGCCTTTGATCTGAAAGTCTGCACCGACATGATAATGATTTCCGCGTCTAGAACTTTTGGGATTGTAAGCCGCATTAGATCACCGACACTCATAATCGTAAGGCACTTGTAGCGATCACCGAGGAATTTTCTTAGCTCACTTGGCCACTGTGCCATGAGGTGCTTAGGTACGATAACGAGAGTGGCCTTACAGGGAATAGCCTTGCCCAAGAGGTGTGGAGGGAGCTCTGGGGCTTGGTCTCGCCACTGCGCGTCAATCAATGCAAGCGTAATTGCAGTTTTTCCATAGCCAACCGCATCTGCAAGCACACCCCCTCGGACTACAACAGGAATTTGCACACGAGCTTCTGCTCGCCAGCCAAGAACAGAAAGAGCTTCATCTACAACTTCTTCCTCAATAAAGGGCTCACATGTTGCCTCCATGCGCTGCATCCAAGTTAATGACCGAAGTTGTTCAGGCCGCAGAGCCGATGCTGCATTGCCAAAACCAGGAGTCTGGGGAGCCTGTTCGTCAACACGATTGCTACAAAGAGAAAATGAGCGAGCGGGCAGCATTGTCCTGCCAAAATTACTACTAACAATCCGAAAGTCAAGTTGGACCTTCCCTTCGCCGTCAGCTCGTGCCTGAAGGAACCGCGGGAGCGCAGAGAACGCCCGCACAGCAATGGCAACGGGATTAATGGCGATACGTAGAAAGCCGATATCAGCATTCTGCTGTTTTTCACGTTTAGAATCTAGTTCGAAGGCGGCGGGTCGGTTTTTTAGCGCTCGCTCGTACTCACCTGCGAGGTATGGGTCTTCAATGGCAGTGAATTGATTCGATTTCCCCGCTACTTTAACCCAGCTTAGTGTTGGTGCTAGGGGAGCACATGTCGTGCAACATGGCAGTCCGGCCCGGACTTTGGCTGCAAGTCTGGACCCCCCTTGTACTGTCTGCCAGACAGAGAGTGCCACTGGTAATTTCAGTCGAGGTACCAGAAACCCTAATGCCATCTTTGACGCCGATGCGATAGCACCACAGGCGCCTACCACCCTCAGAGTGAGCGACTTCCACTGTTCAGGATGTACTGTCGATGCCCCCCCCCAGACAGGCGATACTGACGTCGCACAGAGATCCCCCAGATCGACTGCGATCTCAAGAATGGAACTTGCGTTCCAGGGAGAGGAAACGTTCACGGAAATGGCTGTTTGAACTTGCTCTGTATATGCGGCCGCATTAACCTGGGAAAGATCAGCACTAATAGGCACCCAACGCCCCAAAATAGTTGATGTCTTAATCTCTGTAACATTGTCCTTATCTTTAGTACACTCAAGTGGTTGCCAGCCTCTCTGGAGTGAGCACACGAGTGATGACCGTGCTTCGCGCAGAGCAAGACGTCGCCAGTCACGCGCAAAGACGTAGGTATCCAATGCTGCAGGACCAACAGGCTTGGATTCAAGAAAGAGATAAAGTTCTGGTTTGTCGTTTCCCAACCTCTTATGGAGGGAGCCCAAAGGCGCGGCACATTTATGCAGTAGCACATAACCTGCACAACACAGGGTTATTGCCGGTGAGTTAAGGCCATCGCTGTGTATTGAATGAAGGGAGAGGGGGGCACTGTAGTGGTGGGGCAGGTTAAGAGGAAACATAGACGCTGTTGTCGACGTCCAGATACATCTTCATCAAGATACGAGGCACCCTTCAGCGCTTTCACATTGATATGTGAATAGCGTTGTTTGCCGATCATATTCTCATCTTCCATTCCAAAGGATGATGCAAACGATTCTACCACAGGCCCATCGTAGCTCAGCTCAAGGTCAATATCATCATCAATTGGCAGCCGCAAACTCCAGTTGGCATCCAAGAGACTGTCCCCCGTACTCTCAACGAAACCGCGAAGAACTGCGAAACCTTCAAGCCGGTCTCGCAGTGGACCTCGTCCCCGAGGTGGCTCAACAAATGCATGCCATACAATTCCATATACACCTCCTAATGTCAGTTCAAGAACAAGGGCGCTTGACGCATCTGTGTATCGTACTTTCCAGCATTCAACACATCGTCTTATCTCAACTAGACGAAAACTTGCTCTCTCAAGATGAGACACAATTTCAACCCATCTCCTCCAGACCTCATCGTCGAGGGCAGTTTGTGCGATAGCACCCATTTCTGACTTGCGTTTCTTGCTTGCAGGCAGATTACGAGAGAGGCCAGCAGTTTCTGGGCGTAATTTGCAGAGAGAAGCTGTCGACAAGCCAGAAAGAGTGACAATTGTTGGGAGTGCCAACCCAAGAGCAACCTCAAATTCCTCAGGAGATACCCGACCCCGACAATCCACTTTGTACTGAGTGTGTTCTGGTTTGCCTGCGCATGCCTCGCAAGCGCTGTGACCACAGGCAGTGCAGTAGAGAACCTTGGACGAAGAATTAGTCCGCTGAGCCTCGCAGACGCACCGCTTGGCGCTCTGGGAAGCAGCGTGAAGGACACGTTCCGCGAATGACCCAGCACCTTGAAAGTACTTGGGAATTGTTGCACCCAATTCCAGCGGCTCCCGAACCAGAACTTGCGATCTTACAACATTTGCATGTCGATCGCTACCTCGCGTGCTATGGTGTTGGACTGGACAATTAGTGTCCAAATGTCTTCCGCAGGCTTTTGAATCAACAATTCCTATGCGCCCAAGGACGCCCATGGGAAGTGAAAGAAGCGCAGCAAGAAGAGCAGATCCAACAACCGTCGTAGACATAGCGTTCCCGGAGAGCGAGGTGAGATTCTCTTCGGTCTCACGAGTGAGCAAGAGGTCATCAATTGGGATACCTTGCAGAGCGAGGGTCTCGACACCGACGACGGGCCGGCCCTGATTAGTGACGTAGGCACACAAGGAAGGCGTGAGACATGGACATATTCCCAGCTTAGCTTTGGTCGGGTCAGATCGATCTACATTTTGAGATAAATCCCACACACTTGTCTTGAAGTTTGCATCTTCGCGGCGCTTGACGAGGCGCATGTAGTCTATATCCATACTGTCAAGAACCCGCTCTGTTTGAGCACCCGCCCAGTCGCGCCAAGCGAAGTCCGGCAGAGATGCAGCATTCACGCCATGCACCCAGTTAGTTAGCGGGCGCTTTTGTCCAAGTTTTTCCTCAATACGAACTCGAGCATGTCGCGCCTCACACTTGTCCCAGGGCGTATCTTCCTTATCTTTCTTTTTGTAGCTGAGGTCTTCCCGCGCTGCCTGAACACGTGGATCGTGGGCGTCAAGCATAAAAGCTTCAAGGCTTGCGGATGCATTGCGTTCCATAGCGCGGAGTTGTCTTTCCCAGCGATGAATTACATCAGGCAATGCCACTTCGTCTGCAATGGCCAGAAGGTAGCCTCGAGTGCGAGTTTGAGGGAGGTAGTAATTCTTGGTATCAAGACGAACTGCTTGAGCACGGTAGTTGATTGCTTCGAAGTTTCGGATCATTCCTTTCCACGGTGCGCCACATACGTTCTCTAGAAGTACTAGAGGCGGCCGTGCTCTTTGCACCCACTCGAACATGCCATAGAACGTCTGACCAGATTCCCCTAACTGCTCTAATGTCTTCTTGCAAGTGTTAAGATTAGAGTAGTCAACACATGACGTGCCGGCAACCAGAATATCCACGTCACCACGTTGACGCGGCACATTTTCAAGTGAACCAAAGGCCGTGTGTGCTTGCCTGCTGCCAAGTTCCCGAACGTCCCGAAATAGAAGAGGCGGTGCGAAATTACGTTCGATATAAGCCTGCTTGAAAGGTTCCACTTCACTTGAAAAGACGTGTGTAACTGCGAGGGGGCTCTCTTTTTGAACTTCACAGGCACGCGATACAAGTTCCAAGGCTAAGAGTGGGGCTTCTGTGCCACTGCACATAGTTGCAACTCGCAACGGTCTTTCCATTTTGCTCGCTAAGTCACTTATCTCGGGGAAGCGCCGGACAATATCTCCAAATATTTCCTCTGGTCGAGATAGCACAGGCAAGGATTCGTCTAGCCAATATCTGGATGCGAATTCTGTTTGATCAAATTCGGCATCCTGGTTCCCTACTGCCTTTGAGCTTCGCTTTTTAGAGCGTCGCCTTTGGTCTGCTGTCATGATCCTGTCAAATGCATTCTGCTTGGGTTTCTCACCTTGTTTAGTCACGCTTGCTTCATCAGGTCCATCGCGGCACTCTATCGGCGGAATAGGAGACCAACCCGGGATATCCTTAGTCTTGCGTTTCCTGCCATCGTGCTGCTGGAACAAGGTAAAACACTCACGCTCTTCGCGTGTTGCATGCGAAATCCCGAGTTTTGGTGGAGGCTTGGGAATGGGATCCGCTCTCATGCTCAATGTCTACCACCGAGCGGAGCTGGCGCGCAATAGCCTACGCGCGCCAACCTTGAAAAAATTTAAACCGGACAAAGACAAGGCAGTACGAAAACCAAGCGAGAGTACTTCCAACAACGAATCAGAGAACTAAGAACTATTTCTAATATATAATTAAGGAAGGAATTTCCTAAAGGAAAACTTGAACTTGAAGGACTCGGCGGAGCCCAACTTGAAGCCTCTAGAGGCCTCACGCCAACTTGGTGGCCTCAGGCTAGTGTCGACACCCCCCCCCACACCACACCACACCACCAGTGGCACCACACCCCCAAGAAAAAGGTTTTCAAGTTTATTCTAGGCATTTATTGAAAACGGGCCTGCCTGCCCTGTCCTTGGCCTTGGCCACCTAGGACTACCATCATGATTGCGCTGCTTATCTCGGTTTGCATAAGGACTCAGAGCTCATCTCGCGCATCCAGATTTAGGTCGCGGAAAAAGACTCCTGCAGTCCAAGATAGCTGGCATTCTTTTATTTCATTGCAGACGAAGGGAGAAGTCGACGTTAGTCCAATGACCATCAGGTATGTATAAGAACTATGCGCTTTTGCAGCAAGTTACTTCGAGCTGGAGCTTGGAGAGAACAAAAGCTGAGTATCGGTTAATTTCGAGGCAATATTGCTTTAGCTGATTGGCAATGAGAAGTGAATCTAGACGAGGTGGGCTCGTAGCATTTTTCCACATGGGCGCATCATCTTCTTCATCATTAATATCAACTCGACGTTGCGAAAGCCAACGCGCATGATCTTTGAAACGCTCAATATTGCGGAGATAGTATTGGAACTTGGCCTGCTCTTCAATCAAGTCGTCGACCCACTGACAACAGTGTTCAAGGTGGCGTTCCAGGGGATTTGTACATTCGGTGTTTTGATCTACAAGATTGAGCCACATTTTGAGCTGTCTGGATTCATTTATGTCGTGAAGCAACGCGGTGATAAGGCTAGAGTTGCGGACTTTAAGGGGAAGCTGCACCAAAATGGAGGAGGGCGACACGAATGAGTTTGACTTCGCCCTGTAAGATGTGATGAATTGCTCAGAAAGCTGGTACGCCTTGACACTCAATTTCCCATTGCATATTGCACTAGGATCGTAAAGCAGAACAACGCAATTATTACATAGGTTATCTTGGTAGCTGAACTGAGTCTCCACTAAAGGTGTCTGGCAGAATGACCCCGCATAAATAGACTTGTACCATCCCACACAGTTGTTATCTACATTCACTTCCCTGAGCATTTTCATCATCTCCATCTGATATTCTTCGCCGTCCACATCCTCTTCCGTGCCTCCGATATCTTCGTAATCATCCTGAGACCTGGGGGCCAGGAATGGAAAGCAGTGCGTCACCTCAAGAATTGAACCCTTGTCGAGCCCCAGTAGCGATCCTGCGACCATCTTGGGCAATGCATCACGACAATGCTTTACCTACGGTTAGAGCGTCACAACATTTTTGAGTTCCTATCTAACAAGTTTAAGCAGAGCAAGGCCATCTATTTGTACTTCTTCAACTCTGCGCTGAGCGTTTATCTGCAAAAAATCGTTTTTAATCACAGACAATATAATTATTACCATAGAGCGGACGCCCGCGTGAGCCCACGCCATCAAAGCATTGGCGAGCTGTAGCCTAGTGCTTTACCTAGTGCTTACAGCTTGGCCCAAGGACCAGTCGCCGTCCAGTGTTGGGCGTATCTCCTATCGCGACGCGCCCCTCGAACCACCATTTCACACCGCGGGCGCATGGCTGTCTGATACTTTTTCAATCGCCGCCGCTGCAGCAGACTCGGAGCGCGATCTACTAGTCACGGTCACGGTCACGGTCACGGCCTAAAGCGAATTCGGCACAGACTCGATCGAGACCCTCGGGCTCAGGGTCAGGCTTCAGTTTAATCCGCCCTCTCTCCTGCATCATGGCATGTTGGTGGAGAAGAGTCTTAGACTGGGACTCGGATTATGATTACTATTCATACGACACTAGTAATTTTAAACGATCTTTCACCGTACAAGCCTCCGAATGCTAGTGGCAAACTGCTTCAACTTAAAGTTCCCTCGGCGCGGGGTCTGAGATTGCTTAATTGACAAACCCACGATTTACGAACTAGGTCAGCACTAGTGCGTGTTGACTGCCATCACCCGACGAGACTGAGACAACTAGGCGCATCTTGAGGGCATTCTTGGTATCCAGCTAACTAATACCCTCGATGTTCAATCTAGGAAGGAAAAACACCAAGCTCGGGTTAGATAACTTGAACCTAAAATAGTCATGCTTTCTCCACAAGTCTCATCACGAAATATGAAGATATTTGAATTGTTCCAATGAACTTATTGCCCTGTACTCGGCAAGCAATCGCATGATCCGATCAGCCGCTTCAAAGCGTGCTTTCTCTATCTCCACCATTTTAACATGCTTCTGGTAAGAGCTATCTTGGGCATTATCGATGCATAAAAACTCACGTTCAGCTTCATTCTTTAGCTCACGCATGATAATTGACAGGAAATGGGCACAACTCTCACATTGATGCCTCATGGATTTCCCTTGAAACTTGCTCCAGCTAGCCTGTAGTTTCAAACAGTGTTCTAGCCGAATACTTTCCCTTGCAGCATAAAGGCCAGTTGTTGACCACATTTTATAGGTGGAGGTAATATCAACCCATCCTTTGTGGCTATGAATATTGCGCTTGCCTGCCCTTGGGTCCATGCAATAGTTAAGCAAAATTTCCTTTGCTCGCTGTTCGTCGCATGCGGAAGAGCGATCAAAGCAGTACGCCAGACCGCATTTTGTCACCTTGTCGAGTTTTTTAACGTCACCATCAAGGGCACGTAAAAAACCACGATGCCGATGTGCACGCCGTGCTGATGAAGGTTGCTCAAGCCGCTGCTTGAAGTAAATCCGATCGTCATCACATATTCGTTTTGAATGGAGCCAAGATCCTTTGGTTTTGATAAGTGCAAGAATGGATGAAGCGAATTCAGGGACTACAGTCTTAAGCCTCCTCCTGAGTATCTCAATAGCATTGTGGAGAACTGCGTGCAAGTTTGCTTCTCCCTGAGATCTAGGTGCATGGGGCTCACCCTGGGGGGGGACTTTGAAAGCACTACCTATTGTTTCGACGCGTACAGCGCTAGCGCATTGCAATCGAAGCGAATTCACTTTTCCTGAGGGTGCATCTATGTAACCATTGCAGGGAAGACAACTAAACTGGAATACGCCCACTGCTCCACAGTTCTCACAAACCATGCCGGATTGGCCGCGCACAGCCCGTAATGTTGGACCTTAAGAAAAGCACTGCTATTTATGCGAAAAAAAACAAGGCACTGGCGAGTACATATTTTGTGATTTTGGTCACTCTGTTTGAGTGCGAGGAGCTTCCGCATGTGAGTCGAGATCGGTTTGGACATCCGCTCGCAAAGGTAGTCAGAAATCCATTGTGCGCCCGCCTCTACTCGAAGGAATTCTGCGTATCTACTTTTTGTGACTTTAAGCGTCTTGTTAGCAAAGTCAATCGCTTTCATGGCTGCATTGCTGCTGATTTTGGAGACTTCTTCAGCCCTGAGGGCTGCCAATCGATGCATGGCTTTTCTCGCGATAGACTTAAATATCTTGATTCGTACTCTTAACATGGTCTGGCGCGTCAGCATGCCAAAATTAGTTTTGCATATTTCTTCTCGTGCACGGAGGTATCGTTTGGAGCCCCCGGCTAGCCAACGTCTTGCTTGCGCTTGAATACCACTGGCAATGGCAGAACGCTTATCGAGTAATGAAGGCTGCAAATTCGTTGCGTTCATAATCAATCCTGTTGTATTGTTACATGTACCACGTTATTACCGAATGAAGGGAGACTCCACTGGGCTACTTTCTCCATGGGCTCCCAGCGCATCAGGAATGGATTAAAATTAAGAAAAAACAAAGCTGCTCAGACTTCGGGCGGCGTCAGGAAATTCCGAGGGGGGGGCGCCGGGTCCAGCCTAGTAAGGTCCGAGCCGAGGAGCCGCGACGACGATATCCGCTGCGCGCCCGGGCCACGCTAAAATCGACCGGAGAGTCGATTCAACAAAATCTTGAGATGCTCCTCGGTCCCGGCTGCCTTCCCTGGGTTGTGCGTCTCTACAGGACGCAAAAAAAAAACATACACAGTGATCACACACAACGCGATAATTTAGTATAACAACACTATTAGTTATAAACAGTTACTACGAGCTGCACCCCCCAAAAGAAAGGTACGTGCCCCTCTGGATCCTGCGTCATTCGCAGCATCCGACTCAGAGTCTCTGCGTCGGCACCATAAAGGCCCCGGGCCGCCGGCGGGCAACTATCAAGCTAAACGTCGTGACTCGGATCGGCCTCAGGCTAGACAGGCCGCTGACTCGGAGAAGTCGGCGGAAACTCGAATACCCTTTGAGCCTCTGAGCCCTATATAGATATGGAACCCTAGAAAATAATTTTTCCGTTATTAGGGTTCAATTTATAGTCTAAGGCTCGGCGATTTTCGAGTTTGGGTTTTGGGGTTCGGGTTTTATCGCAGCTGCACCGCGTCGCAGCTGCTTGCTCTGCGCATCGCTGCCCGCATGGTACCAAACTTTTGCACAGTCCATTATTTTAACATACGGAACCTGCGCCTCAGCAAAAGTTTCCCGCCATTCGGTCGGCGCGTGGCATTACCGTGACGCTCATTGCGCGCCAAATCAAAATCAACGTCGACTATCATGATTCGCTTGACCTCCCTATGAGTTTCGAAGTCTCCACACAGTATTAAGATTCGCATGGCAATTCATCTTATTGGGACTCATGGAGGATGGGTCTATTTCTTATTCGAAACTTGAAAACTTGAAAATTTACGGCAAGCCCGAGGGGCGGGGGCCGCGGGGCCTAACAGTTGAGTACTGTGCCAGTTTTGAGTACCTGGCTAGTGCGCTTTTACGATGATCTCGGGCTCATTGGACCAGCCCAAGTACATTCGCGCCCGGGGGGACTCCGGCTCCGACTCGCCGTCACTCGGGCCCTTGGAACTTGAATGCTAGCGCACTAGACAGTCTGAGACCGGCCCAGCTGCCACGGTAGGTGAAGAATCGAATTTGGAATTCAAGTTTCAATTAGTCACGGTCAAAAAGGCGGCACGACTTGAAGGCGTTAGAACTTGGACGTTGCCGAAGAGAGAAGAGCAATAAGTATCAGCGCGCGAGGTTCAAATTAGGCCGGAGGCCTTCTCTAATCTCAGGCTGATGAAGTCACGGTAGCCTGGTTTCGGGATTAAGCGATCAAGTAGGCGATCACACCCTGGTTTCGGGAACTTGAACTTGAAGCTCGCAATAGATCTCCGAGTCTACAATAAATAGATCATTAATTCACCTTAGGGTGGGTCTATGGTCTTCCTTGAAGAAAATAGTTTAATTAGCTGAGCTCGAGCAGCACGTGTTGCAATGCAAACACACGAATTTCTCAATAAGATTCCCTGTCATGGTCTGGGACCTAGACTCACAAGGTATGAATATTGCGGCTGAAGACTCTGAATCTAACCTTTTTGCTCTTCTTATTTCCCTTTTTTTTTAATCTTCTTATTTCTAAGCTGTTGTGTGAATGTCCTTGCTTGCTCGCCACGGGCCTTATATATTAATGTGCCGATCAAGGCCCTCATGAGAAAATGAACGCTGCTCAGAGGATTACTACTCTTTGAATATTCGTAATTGTGCCATGGAGTTTCCCCTTGGCAAAGAAGCGGCGCTGTTGGAGGGTCGAAAGCACTGCGATCTCTTCGCTTTGAAACTTATGATTAGTATCTATCTTTAAAAAATGAGTTTCCAATTCAATTAGTTGGTCGCGTTCAAGGTCTTTTTCGTTCTCTAGTTTTTTGGTCTGATTCAGCAGGGAACACATATCCTCATCATATTTGGCAATCTACATTCAAGCATAAGCCTGTAGGTGATAATCGAGCTTACGTGTGCAGCCAGGTCAACTTCCACTCTTTCTTTCTTCTTGCGAAGATTTGCCTGTTGCACACCGATGCGTAAGAAAACATTAGTATTTGCTACCTCGGTGTCTCGATAGGATTGATGTTCAGCTTCGATTTGTGACTCGAGTGACCCAATTTTTGCTGCCAGTTGCTCATAGGATCCAGCGTGACGTTCCGCAGACCTGAAGATACTCTTGTAAGTCTCGAGTGAATCACGCTAGTACAGACCTAGTAATCTGATCTTCCATCCGTGAATTAACCATAGCCATCTTTGTCTCGTTGTGTTGTACCATGTCCTGTAACTCGGCACGAATCTTCAATAATATCTGCTGATGTGCTGAAACCTCTTTGTCCTGCTCTCTCCTCTGTATCTCTAATTTTTGTTGCAAGGCCTATCTCCGAAATGCACGCAGTGAGAGAGGCGGTAACTGGCGCTGACAATAGCACTTTTGCACCTTGCGTTAGAATAAGCTCCTTTTGAGTGAGTTCTTGCCTAAGACCCAACTATACAATGCCTAATGGCCCAACGATTGGTCATTTCACCACATTTGTTTATCTGCTGCGTTTTCTTCCACCTGAGAAGGATACAGCTGAGTCCTGTAACCCCTCGGGATCCGTACCGTTGTCGAGAGTTGGCGGGATGCTATTTCTGTAAAATTAGCTAGATACCTATTTAATCTTGTTGGATTGATTGCCAAAAACCCTGCTCAGTGCATTTTGACTGTTGAAAACTGAGTAAGGAACAATTTTCTTTCGAGGGCGGAGTCGGCGACCAACGCGAGTTGTCTCTGACTTTGAGATACCGGCATAACTTATGGGTGGTGGTGTTTAGGCGACCCAAAATAATATCAGACCCCGGGTCATCATCAATTGCTTCGCTGTAATGGTCTGATACCGTCAGCCGAAGACTTTCCTCGATTTGCCACAACTGTTTTACCGTGTCCGTCAGTCCGAGGTCGTCAATCTGGCTCAAAAAGGAGGGATCGGCAGCTGCTGGTATGCACGAGAGAAGCGAGAGCTGCTCCAGAGTATCTTCAAGAGCCGCAATCACTCGTTGCGCCTAAAGATAATAGTTGTGCACCTGATCTAGTTACGCAGAGAGTGACCTCTACGTTTATGAGCTTTTGCATGTACGCAATCAGAACCACGTGCAATTTAGATATATATATATGCACAGACCAGACTCAATATCTTTTGTCGAGATTCGTGTTATGTCCGCTGAGGGGCCACAGCACCAGGTGGTCTATTTTTAGCTATCGTCGAGGACCACGGTCATAGGTCTCAATCGATGAGATCTTTGACAGCTTTCAGGAAATAGACGTTGATGCATCCGGGAAGGTTAGAGGGCTCGCCCATGATTCTTAGATTACGTGGCAAACAGGTAAGCAAGCGCGAGCTTGAACGTTATTTAGCAGGAGGTGATATCCAACATACGTTCGTTGTTGTTTTCAAGACAGCTGACATTGGTATCACGTGGGTTGATGGAGCCAATGGTAGTGTCCTCTTTAGCGCATTAATTCTTTGCTACTCGCATGAGGGAAAGCGATTTTAGGTTGTGATTGGCACGATCGAACCCGGTTCCCCAGCATTTGATGATGATGATGTTGTTGTTGGTCTTGCACTCGCATCAGTAAATGGAGCGCTGCTTCCACCTGGCGGAGCACATACATTGAGGAAGGCATGGCGCGCGCTTCTCCCAGAAGCACATATAACCCTGGAGTTCTCATGCCGGCGAAGTTCTTAGTCTTACGTGACATTGACAACCTTATAGGTTCTACGAACCATTCATTATTGCACATGATTTTGCTTATACATTTGATCTGGAAATCGACACGTCGCGCAAGAAGCATGCCCATAAAAAATCACCTGCAAGTGGTCCAGAAGCGACACTACATGTACGATGGTCAAGCCTCTGGTCCAAGCTTAATGCATGGATCAACCTATCAAGTCCGCGTTTTGGACAAGTATCGGAATCATCTTCACAAAAACGACAGCTTGTTGTTGTGACTGTGCGTATCTCAGACATCTTTTAGTTTTGCCATCCAAAGTCCAGGCCAAACTGAACATGCGGGCTTATGCTTTTGTGTCAGATGTTGTTGACGCACTTGGAGATGCGCTATTTGTTGCAGCCCCGCAGCATTTCAAGCTGGAATCTGCTGTATCGGCCAACGAACTTTTAGGTTGACGCATGGCTTCAATCCTACAAGACGAGTATAATTTGAGTTGCGCAGGTACATTGAGCATCCGGAGCGAACGTTCACCTTTCCGACTTCTGATGATGGATGGCCCCACGCGCACACTCGCAGTCCACATGTAATGAAATGCTTAATTTGAGAGTATAGGTGCAACACATCGCTGCATCGCCATCTTGGCTTTGGCAACACGCCATTCAAAGCTCATAGCTACTCAATAGATAGCAAGGTGAATGAACAAAACTGCAGGGGAATCAATTGCTTGTTAGGCGCGAAGCCTGCTTTCACTCCGGTTGGGCTTTCAGAGTATGGCATCCGTGTCATCTTGCACTTTATTACAGGGCAAAAACAAAAATCTAGGCAGCAACCAGGTGCGCACCTTCACATCAGAGCTACTCCAGGAATTCGACGGAAATGACAATGCGTTAGTGGCCAAGTCAGTCCGTAAGCACAACAAGGCTGATGTAGGTGGATAGAATTTGATGAATTCAGAAGATTGTTTGTAACTCATCTTGGTGACGAAGACGCTCTCAATAAATTACGAGATCGTATAAAGATTCGATTCAGGAGCAAAGCTGAGCTTAGAGCGCTGGCCGAAGAACGTGCAGTGCTGCAGCGTCGAGCAAAACTAAAACTGGAGCTTGAGGCTCGCCGTGAAATCAATCATATCATCAGAAGACGCCAAAGGAAGCATATGAAAGCATGTTGCTACCGTGACTGTGACGGGAATCTACGCCAGGTCAGATACACATCTAACTCAGCATCTCAGGCGAAGGAAAGTCGTTGCACTGGTGGTAAGGCAGACTCACGACGGATACGTCGCAGAGTATTGCGCACAAGACAAATGACAGATATGACGGTGGAATGCGGAACAAAACACAGTCCAGGCATACTCCAAGGAAAGAACTCAGAAAGTCCCCCAGCCGGCAAGTACTCGGAAAGCCCCCTGTCCGCATTCCTTGAGAGACAGAGCTTACCACATCCCTCGTTTTCTGGGCGAAGATTTGTGCGTCAGTCGAGCCTTAATGTAAAACACCCTGTATTCTGTGATCTCATTTGGGCTCCAATATGCACACGAAGTCCTTTAAATGCCACTGAGTTGCACTTTGTGATAGTGAATCTAAAACTACGAAATCAAGTCTATCATCAGAAAGCATGGCGTGCATTCCATTGCCCGCCATTTTATCGAGGCCGAATTCGTCAGTGTCACCCTGCTTTTGCACATAAGTATGATCGTTCTGAAATTGTTCATCCGGCGATTTGGGGTAGTTTTGTGGCACAAAAAAGTGTCTTTAATGATTCTATGATGACTTGCCCAGCATATATTGGGTATGTTCTAAACTCACAGGAACAACTGCGAGTTTTGAATAAATCCCAATCATCAATCCGATTTCAACATCAAGTTGATAAGGTTGAATCCCCTTGTCAAATTTGCCTCAGTGGTCAGCATGGCTGTCCATTTTGTTTCGAGCTTCCGGAGGGATTGAAGCTCAACGACTACTCTTATACGCCAGGCGATGCCACGCACAAATGCGCTGAGCATGCTCTACGAATGATGCATACCGACCTTACCACCCGAGCGGCCTTGGACCATGATAGACGCATTCGACATGATAGTGCAGAGGTTCTCATCAAATCAGTACCTTGTGGCGCAATAATTAAATTTGCCATTCTCTGCGACTACACCGTAGCGCACCTGCATCATCTATTTCGTTCTGCCTCAGTACATGGCATAAATGAACTTACATTCTTTTACATCCCAACTGAAAATGGACTTATCGAAATGGACATCAAGGGGCCAACAACTACCTCTATTGACCAAGGATTTAATTTTCCAGATCATGGTGCTATCCCTGTCTTTCGCTATGGGCTAAACAAAGCAGGTGCTTGCACAATCATTTTCCATGGTTGCTGTGTGTCAACGTCCGCTGCAGTTGGTGTATTCATTCGCAATAATTTGCTTCTGAAAAATTTTCCTTCGGCATCCATTTTTTTACCACATCTTGATGCGATCACAGCTTCGTTATCCAGAGACTCTGTTCAAACCGGACTCCAGGAGACTTTTCTCTAGCATAAATCAATTTGCAATCGGGACGCCATAGGATAGTGGAGACTAAGTTGGAGACTAGACTTATACTACTACAAGTACTAGTAGACTCAGCCTGGCAGGTAGTATGCACCAAGCGGCGCATCGCGCATTAAGTCCGCATCGCCGCTGCCCCGGTCACGACCGAGTGAAGCTCTTGTCAACTTCGTGTACCAGATTCGATGGTCTCCGTTCTTCGGCGACAGGGTTAATCCATAAATTTTGGGGCTGTGGGCGCGTGCAAACCTCTGGCACGGACGGCTGCAGATGCTGTACGATATCCGACGCTGCTAAGCCCCACAGCAACCGAATCGGGGCGAGAGCGGCTGTCGAATGAATACACCATCACAAGCCCACACCGACTTCTTTCCTGGTGCCAGTGGCCTCGTGGTGATTAAGACCACTCCGGGTCTGGCCTCTTCCCTCAATCATCCGAGTCACCCGCTGGGCCCAAGGACTTCCTGCTCTGTTCAAGGTACGCCTCTAACTTGACTCGGAAGTTGCGCCAAAGTTCTACCCGGGGCCGGGACGGGGTATTATTTCTAAAGGCGGGTCACCACACTAATATTATACTTAGTTGCGCTCTATGCATGCTGCTGCTGCGCAATGTAAACCCCTGCCTGCGCTTCCGCACACTTGAGATACCGACCTATACTACTTTATTGTTCCTGAATTGTGGAAACAAGTGGCTGGAAATGGGGCCTTTGGGTGGCAAGTTGATGAAGATGGAATAAAGCAAACTCTTTAACGTCATGGATGTCTGAAAAGGCATCCTCGACCTTCTTTGAGCCAAAGTGCAGCTTGGAAAAAGTAGCATCGTAGCTGGCCATGGGACCATCTGGAATCTCTTTCACACACTCAAAGCTTTCATTCGGGGTGTAGGACTGCCCACGAATCTGACGGAGAAGCTTTACGAGTATGGCACCTAGGGCTCTCCAGGAAGCGGGGTCGCCCTGATTAACAAGAACGTCAGGTGCCTCACAAAGAATTCGTGTGGCTCCAATAACAATAGCTTTGGCATCGAACGGATTTGCAATATCTGACTGTGCAACTTTAGGTGCGAAGACATGTAAGATAAGATTAGCGAGAAGGCCGGTTTGCTGATTTTCTATACTATTTGCGAGGCTTTTCCCGCCGTGCTTACCAGCAAGAAGGCCAAGAAAAGACAATGTTTTGTGACATAAATCACAGCGATCTCTATCTTGCTGAAGACGGGTCAGAAGCAACTGCAGAATGGTCATGATATAACGATCAACGACGATTGAATCAACATGCAGAATGATTGATTTCAAGAGATCAAACGCGTGAGCCTCAGATAACTTCGAGGCAAGGAGCTTTTGAAAGACGCCAAGTATAGGCTCGAGCTGATTACTCGCAACAAGTTGATCAGCACCAACCGCAAGATAGGCCTCTAGAAGAGCAGATAGTGCTGGCACATTGCCACAGCGCTCCCATAGAGCCGGATGCAGAAGTGCAGGTAGCAGGGAAGCATAGGCATCTGAAAGTGCATGCTTATACCGGAGAATGAGGGCAAGAATCTGAAAAACGTAAGGAGCAAACTCGACAATGTCCATCTGGAGAATTACTTGGAATTGAGGGAAAAATGTCTGCTCAAATTGATTCGTCAAGGTCCCACTGCTGTCGGCCTTGCAGGCAACCCGCACTAGAATAGCAAGAGATTCAAAGAGATAGTGAATAAATCTTGGATTGCCAGGGTTAACGCATGCTCGCGTGAGGGAATTGCAGAGTTTTTCTGTGATACTCTTGACTATGGGAATCACACTTTCTTGGCTGGCTACTAGGAGGCGCATTACTGCTTTCATGGCATATTCATTCTCCCATGGCATGCTATCTGAATACGAAGGACTTCCAGTAAGCGCAGCTTCAGGGACTACCAAGAGGGCCTCGAAAAGTTGTGTGAGCATTGGCTCGATTTGATCCTTGGCAATTTTGCCAGGGGCTGCTAGAATCCTTTCAATGCAGGCAGCAGCATAGCTTCGAATGACAACTTCAGTATTACAGAGACGCCAACCAAGCAGCGGAAGAAGCTTAACAAGTTCTTCGGGTGGAATATGGTTTCGAAAAGTACAAACAAATTTGATTGCGTCAGCAAGAATGATTGGGTGGGAGCTAGCTTGAGCTGCAATTTCCCCGACAATGTGCAACGAATACATTTCCATGAAGTTTATTTGGTCTGGGAATTTGTCCGAACCGCGCGCTGGGGACTCGGCACGACCTGTTAGAGAAATAACGAGATGAAGTGCGGTGTCCTTGCTACGCCAATGTTCAGATGGTGATTCGGCATACTTCTGGAGCATAGCAGCAATGTAATCAACACAGACTCGCGTGGTTGTAGCATTGTGATGCTTACATAAGGCAGCAATTAAATCGCAAGCACCTCGCCGCCGCGTTTCGGCGTCTGCACTTTCGAAGTCTCGAGAGATATATTCAAGGGGGCTATCCTCAAAAAGTTCAATATCTGAGTCCTGAATACTCATGTTGGGGAGTACAATAGCTTCAATTACCTGGCTTAGTGCGTTTCCTTCCATGAACATGGTCGTATGCATCTGCTTACTAGCGACTTCTGCAAGAAAACGAATAGATGCTGCTGCAAGGCGGTCATGCTTAGGTAACAAACCCAACTTGATAAGGCGTTGCCAGGTCGCAGAAACAAAGCGTGGGAGAAAAGGGGTAAACTCCTCTTCATACTTCTGGGCATAAAGTGATATATTGTCCATAATTGCAGATTGAAGGCGCACTATGCACTCATCATCGCCTTCATTCTGTGGCGCTTTGCTTTTGTAGCCAAGATATTTTTCAAACTGGCCCATCCATTCTGCCATGTGATCTTCAAAGAACTCTGGCAAATCCTGCCAGTTCAGACTGTAGAAGATGCGGCAAGCAAGCCTGAGTGATTCTAAGACCTCCTTGCAGCACTTCTGATCGTCATCCGCTACATCTAACGCCTGCCCAAGTCGCATGAGGAGAGCTGTCAGTGGAGCCGCCAGAATTCCTAGGACATACTTAAGCTCACTGTATAGCGCATCAGATTTATACGTAAACCGAAATCGTTTGAGAATGGAGTTCGCTGCTAAGAGCATCCCAGAGGTTGTCTCTCTGTCACCTCCCTCCAAGTTTTCGACAATTTCTGGCAATAAACTTTCCCATTTTCCTGGGAAATCGGATGCGGCCATCAGAGACAGGGCTTGAGATAGTTGCTGGCGTATATCTTCAAAGGAACCACATTCGCACAATAGTTTTACTATGTGCGCTTTGATCGCATTTCGGTCACCGTCAGCCATCAAAATCTCGTTTGCTCCCTTTGGATCCGCCTCCCAACTTTTTTCAATCAAATTTTTGAAGTAAATTGCTGCCTACATGCAGAGGCTCTCTTACGACAAGAATTAGATACAAGCCAGGGGCGCACGCTGGACTATGCCGATGATCTAATCACAGCCGACTGCTCATTCGCGCTCACGCTGCAATGCTCCTGCACCTACCGCTAGATTTTGTGTTTCAAGGTGTCCCAGACCGACGCGGCTAGCACCAGCTGAAGTAGTAAAAGCGGAAATCCAACTGTCTGTCTGCAATTATTCAAGTACGTCTCGGCGTCGCAACGCTGCGTCAAGTCTGGCGAAACCGTCGCACAGAGTGCTCTACATACTTCATCAACATGCATGGCAGGAAAGGATGGTGGCGAGTAATAGCATGCTACCTGAATACATAGCTCTAGTAGTTTATTCTTTGCTCTGTTGTCGCCCAAAGGGCGAACCAAAAAGGGAGGCCTAAGCGCCCCGCCACCAAAAAAAGCGAGGGCCGGGAGGCCCGGGGTGGGCCCGTGAGGTGAAACGTCCCCCAGATATATATCTTCAACGCCATAGCGCCCTATTGCCGGAACTATGGCTACATTGCTCTCGCCTATCAGCGCGCTATACCAGCCGGCGCGTGCCCGGAGCCGGTGTTTCCCTCGGGCCGGGCTCAGGCTTATCCCAGTGGATCTTCTTGCTCAGGCTTATCCAAGTGGATCAAGCCCGGCGCTAAGTAAAACCACCGGGGTGAACCTAAAGTAAGTTCACTTTACCCGGTCAGGACCAGGGGCCCGGGCCGGATTCAACTTGAAGTTAACATGATGTGGGAACCGCAAACCACAGCCAAATTGGCCTAGTGGCCGGTCACAATCTCGAGGGGAGCCTAGAGGCCAGTAGCACAGTACCATTCGGGTCACGGTGACTGTTCAAGTTCTGGCCCGGGCTCAGGCTGGCTCCTCAGACTAACTTGAACCGTGACCGTGACTCGGACCTTCTAGCTCTTCCAAAGTGGCCGGCCTTCAAGTCAAGCCAGGCCACGCTTTATGTATGGGCTACAACTGAGCAAAAAACAAAGATCCCCCAATTAATTACTCTGCTGTCATTGTACTGGTTTCTAATAGGCTCATTACTTACCGCAGTATGCCCTTACTTACGCGTGTATCTTACACGTCTGCGCGGCACAACGCGTACGGTGTTTGCGGAGGCAAAAGAATGCAGCTGATTGTTAAGCTTGGTGAGCAGGTTAGATGACCTAATTTCGATAGTCCTCTCAGAGTATTGTCGCTTAGGACCTTGTTGTGCGGACGGGGGCAAATGCTACGTTGGGCAATTTACTTGACATGGTGGCTTCACGGATCAACACATTCGACTACAGACTCAAATCATCTCGAAAGATGTTGGGAGGTCCAAGGCGACTCAATCTAGAGGAGCTGCTGTCCGACGGCTCGGTTCTATTATTGCTGCCGCGAATGCTTGGAGGAGCACTGTTGGGTAAGTCTCTCAAGGGCCGGACCCCGGGACTTGACCTTGAGGAAAAGTTCATGCGGCAGCGTGAGTATGACGCGCAGAACCAAAAATATCAGATAGCTCGAAATGAATTGAATCGGCGAATGGAGCAAGAGAGAGCGAACGCACAAATAAATCAGCTTAAAATCCAGAATCAGTGGCGCAAGATCATGCGTCTGGCGAAGGTGGAGTCACTTCGCAAAGGCATTGAAATTCTCTCGCAAAACCACGAACGTGACGTTGATCGAAAGGACGCAATCATTCAGATGCTGGACCGGGACCTGGAAGAAGCTGAAGGGCAGTTTCACATGTCGCTGCGATCTCATCTCCAGAACGTAGACCATCTTATTGAATTGCAGGATACTCGACTACTGAAGTCGGAACAGGAATTCGAACACGAGCTTTGTACCTTAGAAGTGGAGTTCCAAGCAGAAAAGGGGGCCATTGTAAAGCAACATGTGGTAAATGCAAGAGAATTACATGACATCATTGCTGCTATTGATAGAGAGGAACAAGAGCACGGTGCAGATACAAAGCAAGAGCACGACCAATTGGGCGAGGAGATACGAAATAGGAACCTGGAGGAGATAAACATGCTCCGTATTGGCCTTGATTCAGAGATCGAGGATCTTGAACAACATTTTGAAACTGCTCATCTTAGTTATCTCCAAACCACAGATCAACGAACTCATGACTTCAAGTACTATACAAAGAAGGACCAGGAGCTATCAAAAGAGATTGAAATCAAGATAAGGAAGATTGAACGTCTACAGGCAAATCTACATCACTGGCGCACCAAGCTCACGCAGAACACAAGAGAGAGTGCACAACGGAATGAGGTTCTCCTGCTCGAAAAAAATAAAGTTTTGTACTATTTTCAACAGCTTAAGGTGCGAATGAACATGTTCCGTCGAGTCCAGATTTGCCGGCTTGCTGAATTGACCCAAGATGCACATACATGCAAGCAGAAGATATCTAAACGAGTCGTTCTTGCAGAGAGAATTATTGTACTGGCAGAAACGGCCCGTAGGATGGAGACAGAGCAAGAAAAAATCGTCCCTTTCCAAAACACCATAGATCCAAGCAACCCAATAGCTGCCATATCGAGTGCAAAACGTGCTACTGATACCTCTGGTCTGCTAGACCATGCATATTTTGAGAGTGGCGGTAAGGCTGAAGTGCATCACAACGCACTGGCTTTACAGACATCGACGTGGATGCATGACGGAGGCCCTGTACCAAAATGGAGTCACCTAGACCAATTTCTCCAGAAATACAACAAGGTGCTACTTGACAAACTGGCAATCGAGAGCGAGCGGAAGGGTCTCGAGCAGGAAAACACAGAACTTCAGGCTATTCTTAAGCAGTATTTCGACGGTGTGTCGGTCAACGATAGCGTGATGCAAGCTTCTAACCCACTCTTAATAGTCAATGGAAAAGTAAAAGCACCACCACAAACCACCCCAATGGACCGCATGGAGCAATCAACTGTCGTCGATGCAAACCACATGGTCACAACTTCCAGGGTTGGCACGAGCTTCTTTTAACTCACCTGCTGATGGAGATACTTACCACGACTATCACTTTACTTTACCTGGGCAATATAGTACTTCGCTTTTGCGGGCCCCGGGTATTATGGGCACCCAAAATGATATGTCACTCCGAATTACTAGTAGTAATAAATAATAACTTGAAATAGACAAACTTGAATAACTCAAGGAGGAATATCCGAGTCCCACAGCGGGCATACACCGTGACCAAGCCTAGTAGTTGATTCTACGCCGAATCTACGGTATTGTGCTTACTCTCCTACTCACTGTAGCCGCAGGCCCGGGCCTGAGACTGATGGGCCCTTCCGGCCCCTCGCTCTTCAGGGGCCCATATTCCGGCAGAATGTCAGGCATTCCTCAGGCGTAAATTATTAATGGGGTAGGCACTACAGTGAAAATGCCACTCAGGCTCGCTGATTTCCGCCGGCCGCCGCCGCGGTTCCTCAAGCTATTAGTAGCTGCCCGCTTCCTCCCCGCTTCCCTGGTTCTAGGTTCCCGCTAACAGGGCCTGTAAATTGCCCTTTATTAACCTATTAATATCCCTTGGAGGGGAAGCTAGGTTAATAGCCCGGCCCGGGGGGCCCGGGCGCGGAGCGAAAGCCGCCAAGCGGCGTGAGGTGGAGCTCTGCCTCCTCCGTCCTCGATTTCTGATTATTTATTATTCATTTATTTACCAACCGGTACTTTAATCACTAAACGGGGTCGAGCGGAGGCGTGCAAGTAGCCCCTCGAGCCTTGGCATACGTGCCGTGCAGGTACGCCAAGGCAAGCACCAAGGCATGGCGCCGCCGACGGCGCGGCGTGGTCCAGGTCCCTTTATAACTGAAGTTCCTGACGGCTCTGACGGGTATTTACCTGGGTAATGACCCCGGGCCGCGCCACTGGCACTGACAGGGTTTAATAAGTGGCCCTCGGGCTGGTTCACGGTGACAAAAACCTCAGGAGGCCCGGCCTATCATTCGTGAGCTATCATTCGCCAGATCGGCAGGGCCTACTGTCTATATATATGTATATATATCGCGTGCGCGCCAAAGTGCCGCGTGCGCCGCAACCGTGACGAAGCCCTACCACTTCAAGTTGACCTAGGGGGTGAGAAACGGGTCACGGTCATGGTGCCGCTGCTTGGTTCAAGTTCGACTCGGAGAGCTTTCCACTGCAAAAAAGGCTTCTCGCGCGATATATATCACAAATCCGAGACGCGCGCGATGAACTAAGTCTTACATTACATCTCTAGTGTGTTTCATTTCCTAGCGTCGTGATGCCTGTGGCTACACCCCCGACCGGGGATCGTTGCCGTCTTGAAGAGTTCACGCGATGCTCGGACAGTCTCCTTTGGAAGCTGATGATGTCATTCTATGACCGGAATGGCGTCGAATCATGGAGTCAGGGAATTGTGCCTCATTTCATTACCTGCAATGCGTTCATTGGACGTTTGGAACGGCGATATAATGCGAAAATTTTATTTCAACTTGCTAAATTAGGCGCATATGCAAAAGTACTCCTTGGGTTTCTTCATGATTGCACATGTGCAAACAGCAAAATTCCACTAAATAAAACAGAACCGCTCTACATAATTGAGCTGGGGGCGGGTTCTGGCAAATTCTCTTTTTTTATACTCCAGGTAAGTATTCACAGTGACCATTCTTCATTGTGTGGGCATGAATAGGCAATCAAAGAACTTCCGGAGGTGTTTGAGTTTCCTGCAGAGAAAGTCGTTTATGTTATGACTGATTTCACGTGGAACAATTTGAAATTTTGGAATGATCATGAAAGCTTCCGTCCATATTTAGATTGTGGTCAGCTTGACATCGCTATATTTGATGCAGTACATGATGAAACCATCAGGTTTATTGTATGGTCTTCTGCACCATCATCTCGCGCCCCTTAGGCTCCACCATTCAAATGTGGTAATTGGTCGTAGCACGCTAAAGAATCCTATTTGTGTTATTGCAAATTATCTTTTTGACACCCTTTGTCATGACATTTTTCAAGCAAGTGCCTTATTATCTCGTTATTTACAAACCACTATGCCTGGAAACATAGATTGAAGCTGGTCAACTTAAAGAAGGGTTGATATCTGTCGGGTCGCGCAATCTATTCGAAACAGATCCATTGGACCCTGAAATAATCAAGCGATTCGACAATCACTTTACGTACCGGGTTATCAATGAAAATTACTACGCGGAGAGTGAACCAGAGGATTCTCGTCATTTACGACGGATTTTACGGTAATAGTAAAGCTAAATCGGTATGCGTGCATCTTGGATGTTTTAGGTGGTATAGAGATTTCTTTGGAGATGCTTCAGATGAAGCATCGATACTCCTGCCCATAGGCGCCTTGAGAGCCCTTAGGCGACTGACCTCCTTCTCTTGTGAGCAATTCTGGTGTATGGCGTAAGTTACCTCGCAGGTGGTCGTGCCCTTGTCCTTTCCGGAGACAAAGGAAATAATAATCACGAACAGCATGCGCAGCGCGCAAACTGTATTGTTTTTATCTTGTTCTTTAATAGGTTTCGAGGGCTAAACGACCCTCACGTGGCTGTGCATGGATCATTTTCGGTGATGGTCAACTATCATGCGATCGGACTATATTGCACAAGCCGTTCAGGCTTTGTTCTGCACGATCCTCAGGAGGAAGCGTCACTGAAAGTCTCTGTTTTAGTATTTACAAACCGAGAAGACGCCGTGCTGGCTACATTCCAGCCATCAACCATGGGTCATCAAAGCTCGCCATTCCATGATTTAGGGCGTGTTCAAATCCATAATTGGATTGGGAGTGATGTGGAGCGCCTTTCAGCCGTACAGTAGCAAGCCAAAGTCAGGTAAATTCTTACTTCACAATTATAGGCGCGCTCACTCGCATTTCCTAATCTTTGTCGAGCTTTCTCTGATTCTATTACTTCATTTGGTCCTAACGACTTTTTTGTTGTTCAAAAGAGCATGAAGGACGACACTGAGCGTCCCACACTGAAGGCAATTGTTGCTTTGCTTAAGTATGCTTGGACTGTTCCAAAAAATACTCAGCTACCTTTTTCATAGGCTCAGCAATTGGGATCCGGATGTATTTTACAAATTTCGTGATCCGATACTACAACAGGTCTCCGCTTGTACAATTAAATTGCGAAATGATCTTTGCCGTAATTTACCTCAATTGTGGCGTCAGCATTTCATGTTGGATAAAAATAAAGACGTGGCTTTTGAGGCATAGAGCCGGACGTTGGCTGTGTTTAGTTGCCCTTCCATAGGTTGGTCGTTTGTATTATGGATTGAGGATGTACCAAAAGGCGATTCGATTTTATCAAACCTCAATTGAATGCAGTGGCGAGCATCACGTAACCTTTCATAATATGGGACTTTGTTATTACTCCTTGTCACAATATCAACTAGCATTCCATCATTTTGGCAAGGCTCTACTACTGAAGAATGATTACACAAAAGCTCGTGCTTGGCAAGACAAGCTGCACCGTGAAAAGCCGTATCAATTTGAGGATTTGAATTGATGAGGACGGTGTGGAATCCGCATGCTCGCAAAGGCATCGGATGGCGGCTTATCACGCACCTGCACGGGTGCGAACTCTGCATGTCCGTAGAGGCGCCTTGCCGACTCGGTCGGTCACCGTGTGAAACGCGGCGCATGTCACGGAATCTCGGCGTGAGGTGCTGGAATGCGACGCTGTGACCGCACCGCTGCTGCCCTGGTATGTCCAAATGTGAAGCTACGAACTTGGTTTTCCATAGTGACCATCTTAGCATCGCGAGAGGCCGACTCGGAAGCCTGAGTTCTCGGCGTTTCTCGGCGTTTCTCTGCGTTTCTCGGCATGTCTCCCCATATGATTGGTGAGCACGGACGACAGCAAGATTCATACGTCTCGCTCTGCACCCCCATCATGGAACCGTAGATCCTCGACAGCGTCCCGCCCAGGCCGTCCGGGCTGGCGATGGGTCCTCGCGACTCGGAGCTACGGCCGGAGAGAATAAGGTGGGGGGAAGAAGCAAGGTACCCGGGAAGAGAGAAACCACCCCCACTCCCAAACACTGCACCAAGCACGGAAAAAAAAGTATCTGAGGAGCTTGTTCCCGTAATTAATTATTACAAGTAGGCCCTTCTTCTTCCAGTTCTTCTTTCTTTTCAAGTTATTTTACTACCAAGTAGAAGTATTAAACTTGAACCACCCGCCGGCGGGCGGGCCTACTAGTACTAGTACTACTTCTAGTACTACTTCTAGTAGTACTAGTAAGAATCCGAAAGCTTTCAGCCTGAGCCCGCCCACCTACCCATGGCCCACGATAGTCTACCTTACGATAGTAGCGCCAGCACGAGTAGTAGTCAGCTGCTGCTGTGCTGCAAGTCTTCCGGACCCGTCCCCGGCGCCGCGCCCGACTCAGCATAGAACGCGCCGAACTCGTACTCCCCCTTCAGCATACGGCCGGCCGGCAAAAGCGCACCCAACAGCGCGTCATAACGGAGCATCTAGTACTATTTGCAATATATCACTATATATATTTGCTTCTGCGCCTTATCCCTGATTGCCCCAAAAGGGAGGACACGCTCCATCTCGGGACGCGCGTTTGTGCCGTCCCCTGTTCCTGGATGGTCCCCTTGGTCTGGCGCGCTCGAAAAATAACAATTTTTTTCGGCGTCGGCGACGCGGGCCAGCCGTGGGCGCCCGACATATGTACTCTGGCATCCCTAGCTCGCCGCGACGGCCTCTACGCTCGTCGCACCCCGCGGCACTTCGATAGATCGCGAGCTTCCGGCCAACTTCGTAAGTGGGCTAGCGGTCTAACTCAACGATCCGGCCGAGAAAGGCGCGCATTTTAAATGCAGGTTTTACTAAAATGTGTAGCGAAAAGACGGCACAGTGTTAAATCGTGACCTTCCGGGCCACCGCTGACCTGGCCCATGTCGGTAATGCTCCAAGTCGCCGACTCGGGACGAGAATTGAAGAATAATAAATTCACATAGAGTATAACCCCCTGAGTACTCGCCCTAGTGGGAAAGACTGGTAGGAAGTGGCCGGGGAACTTGAATCGTGATCTCCCTCCTAAGCTTATGAGTCCCCACGCAATGTCTCGTACTGGAAATGGCGCATTTCTATATGCAAGATGATCTAACATGTTTGCGTTTGGCTACATGTCCACCAACTTTAACCGTGGCGTAACATTCATGCATTGGAGTTCTGACACACAAAGGTTACTCGACACATGGCTTAGAAGCAGCGTACCTTGGAAAAGAAGTTTGCAAGCATAAGGAATGCGAATCTGTGCCATGCGACTATCCGAGCGGCACTTTTGACACCAACTACTTCGCGTACAGATAGAGCGCTCAGTGCTTGATGCCTGCGTGCGCATTGTACCGAACGAGATATATCTTGAAGAGAGTATTGGCACTCGCTGATGGCTGACTGTTGAATATCCAAGGAGGCCACAATACTCACATACATGAACATCAAATTGATCCGATGAGATCATCAGTCGTTCGGTAATTAAGTTGGCTGCGCCATATGATATAAGGCAATCACGCTCCATTTCGCCTAAGGCAAGTCTTCTCAAATATGTACATGAAAGCAGTCTCGTCACCGAGTCGCAAACCACCGTCACGCGACCGCCTACAAAGAAGAGAATCAGGTGCCAAAAATCAAGGCCATTCGCAGGGCGGTGTTATTACCCTTCGGTGGGCTGGCGCGTGAGCCTAGATCAAAGAGTGAATCATGAATTACGTTGAACAAGACTGCGCAGACGCACTGTGCTCTCGGACCTAGATACACATAAGAGCAAGGATTAAGAACTGTATATTTACAAGCACAATATATAACTCAGAATCAAACCGCGCCTGTGGAGTCCTGTTAATGTTTAATGGACTTAGTTTGACAAACACACAGGGAAGGTACGCGCGTGAATGCATTTTGTCCATGACCATGTGTTTTAATTTCTGGTAGAACACAGGCCCCATGAAAACAAACGCCCTCAAAAGGTCGCCGGAGGTTCCTGAATAGAGCAAATCTTTTCCAATATAGGAATACCCATATGCGAGGAGTTCTCTTGATGCTTCCCTGTAGTAGCAAAGATATCCATGTAAGCAAGGCACGGATATTGTTACTTTGAGTGATCTGCAGAACCGCGAGACTCGCCAAATGCTGTGCCAAATGCTTGCCGCCCGTGACATACTCCAGCCTTCCCAGCAACCTACGTGTTTATTGGAAAGCATTATTACAACGGCCATATTGTCGTCCACACTCTCTGAACAAGTTCAATTATTTTTCCTACTGTCATGCGACTTGGAAAGCCATGAGGATTCATAATTACATCAGGGCATATTCCCACATCCGTAAACGGCATATCCTCCTGTATAATAATTACATAATGTTCAATACAAAAATAACACAAAAGTCTTTGACACCTGTGATATAATTGCGCCACAGACACCTTTCTGTCCGTGGCGGCTTGCAAACCTGGGTAATGTTGATTAGCTCAACCCGATTTTGTTTTTCTTTCTTACGCCGGTAGCCAGCTTGTCTCCAATTTCAGGACGACGAGACTGTCGCACCATGACTTTAACCAAAAACTGATCAGTTTCGTTTGCAGTGAGGAGCACACGGTCCACTACACTCGGTGCTGGTGCTTTGTACCTGTGGTCTAGATCATATCTCACCATCAAACAGTGCTCAGATTCCATGCGAGCACGCCTGGGACTTGAATTTTGCGGGCGATCCTGGAGTTGTGGACATCCGCCATCCGCCACTTTGACTCCCTGACAGTGATATTTATGTGCAAGGCCGGCACTAAGCAGCAACACTGGGCATGACTCTCTCTCGCAGAAGAATAAACAACATCAGGAGATTCAATTGGCACTTCGCGGTTGATAATTATTGATTGGTCATTGAGTCTTTCGCCAACAAGACAAATCCCATCATCGTCGAGTGCGGAATAACGTTGGTATCGGGTGTCATGTATCCCTATTCCAATCGTATGATCTAGTTAGCCAACTCGACATAACCTTGTATAAACGAAGATAGTGGAGGCGGACCAATTGTTCGGTCAAATGTACCATTAGCATACCTGTATCAATGCAACTACCTGCCTCGTGGGGTGTAAGGCATGAACGGACCGTCGAATAGATGCCTGGTGCTTCTTGAGTACAAGGCAACGCAAAAACCCTCTATCAAGCGAGTTTTTATTGAGGATTATTGCGTCTTCAATGTCATAACCAGAGCACGACATAACAGCTAGCGTTGCGTTGCAACCACCAGGGAGATCATCGAAGTGAACTAGGTCTAGAATGCGACTCTTGACTATTGCCTTTTGTGGGTAAACGAGAGAGTACAAGAGAGAGTCCATACGTTCGAACTGGTTTGTTGCCACTGATCCCATTGATTGTTTGCCCATTGCACATTGATATGTATTTCTTGGCGATTGATTGTGATGGGGAAATGCAACAAGACCACATACCACACCGAGAACGGTTGCTGGGTCGACCTCTAGATGTGTATGGCAGTGGGTGAGCTGACTTTCATCCAGTGCTATGAAACAGTTGTTTTCTTCATTAACATCGACGTACTCCACGACACCTGATGCTGTCAGCTGACCGAGAGCTAATCTGAAGATGTGCACATTTAGTGTCTTGTGTTCGAGGATTTGGGGCAACAACCGGGAACGGCCGCGAGAAGCGATGATCAATGGACGACAGACACGTCCACCGTCGCAAGCTATATATATTGCTCGATGCACAGAATGGGTATAGACTGAGATGTGTTCGCCAATTCGTTTTGAGCGGCGCATCCGACGCAGCGCGTGTGCTAATTTGTGCGGCCTGGAGCACGCGCCAATCACCAACCCATTGAGGAAAACCAGGTAAGCAGTGGCATGTGAGTTTAGGGCTGTCCCATTTAGGTGTCCTAATTGTTCAACACCAAGGTCATAGCAGGATCGTTTTGTTGTTTCAATTTCAGCATCTGTAGTAACATGAGCAAGAAGTGCCAAATTTTTAACTAGGCCGCATGTTTCGCCCTCCGGCGTGTCTGCTGGACAAAGCATCCCCCATTGAGAGGGCTGCAAAGCGCGTGGACCCGATGTCTTCCTTGTTTTTTCAAACTGGGAGTTGACACGAGTCATCATCCCTATAGCTGATATGTATGACAACCTAGAGAGGACCTGTGTGACACCAGCACGATCCATCTTGAAACGCTTCAGAACCCAATTTCCTGTTGATATGGCATGCACAAACCCCTGGGCCAGTGTATCAGTACGCCAAATGGTTGATTTCACAATGTCGAATACAGCCGTTCTGTTTTGCTTTTGCAAAACAAGGTCAGCTGATCGCTTTAAATCTGAATTGAATCGCTTAAAAAGATCTTCAAATAAAAGGCTTAGTAATTGACCAGCAAGCTCGAGCCTCTTGTTACCGTAGTAGTCCTTGTCGTCTAGTAGTGAGTTATCAAGTAATGCAGCAATTACACGTTTTGTGACGTGGCCAACGTATGTACGCTTCGCAACAAAATCGTAGTTTACTACAGGCACATGGGATAGTACGACATGAGCCAAGACATCCCGCGCCTCTTCATCTGCAGAGATAGATCTTCGACCATGTGGGGCATATTGTAAAAACCGTACACCATCAACAGATTGTGCCTTATATTTTGCTCGAATCGCTTCACCAATGTACGCGAGTGCCTGTTTCTGTGTTTTCACGTGAGCTGCACTAGGTTCCTCCATGGAATTCACGAAGATGCTGGCAATTCGACAGTCCCCAGAACCTACCAACTCAGCAATTTCCTGGTCACATTCCATCCCCATTGCCTTCAGTATAACCGCAACTGGAATGTCGTCGCCCAAAGTGTTGTGCTTTAGGTACACCCGATACCCATGCGATGTGGGCTTGACCACAATGGAGCATCTGCTTTTGCGTTCGTGAGTAGAACTCGTGATAGCTGCGCAGAATACCCCCTTTGCATCACGTTCAATTATCATTCGATTTTTTGAGAGTTGCTCCTGCATGAGTATGACCTTTTCAACACCCTTCACGATGAAGTAGCCACCCGGATCGTGAGGGCACTCTTTTAAAGCTTCTAGCTCAGAGCGCGATTTCTCGTACAAGACGCACTTACAAGAATGCAACATAATTGGTATGCACCCTATTGGAACTTTTGAGGTGGTCACAATCTGTGGACCGCGGCGGTACTTTACGTCTACGTAGATGGGTGCGCTGTACGTACAGTCACGAAGCCGACATTCAAGTGGAGTTGCAGCTGTGCTTGTAAAAGCATCTTCTTCAATAGATGGCGATCCAACATAAACGTCTGTGTACGACAGATAAAAGTTTGGATCGACCTCTGATCGCACGGTCTGATTTGGTGCCTGTCAGTGGTATCGTTGAAAAATGTTTAGAATTGAATTTGTAGGCGCCGTGGCGCTCTGCAGCAACCACTTTCTTTATCTCGGTTTGAACAAAATAATCGAAAGAGGTCACATGCTGCTTCATGAGACGCAAAAAATGTGGTAGGATTTTCCATCTCGTCTAGATGATTTATTCGAAAGATAGCAGGTACAGAAACCACACACCTGGTCATTGTGGGGCAATTGCAACATAGTAGTAGCTGTTACTCGGGCATCCGGCTCCTTAAAAACCCGTCCGTCGAAAGAAACCGGTACCATAAGAACAGCCAAGCAGCGTGGCCACTTGATCACTCTACCTTCACCCGGACCCCAGCCTTATCTTCTCTGCTCCCGATAGTTGTGGCTAGAAGCTATGGCCTCCGAGTCCGAGTCTTCCTTCAAGTTCACGTTCGCGTTGAACCGACGCTTAGTGCGACCGTGATCGTTACTCGGTCCGTCAAATTTCGCCAGTGCTCCGAGTCATGTCCACTGCAGAAGCTGAAGCAATTAGTATGATTGCCACCACGACTCGGACTCGGACTCGGACCCTGCGGCTATCGCATCGACAAATACAACGACGCCAATATGTGCGTGCGTGTGGCCAGAGTAAACACTTGGGCTGCGCGAGGCACTATCATTCGCGCAGGTGGGCGGGGGGCGTATCCTGCAGTAGCGCAGTAAAATCATTCCTAGCCAGATATATTCCAGCTAGAATTTTCAGCGCCACGCTAACTATGGCTGAAGAGAGTACATCGGAGGAAAAAGTAGTTTCCCGCAAGGTTTGCCTGCATCGAGTTGAAGTTCCTGTTGCGATAAAGGATGCAGCAATCTTAGCCGCAGATGCAGCCATGGACAAGTATAGTACTGAAAAGGTGCGATTTACACTTTCAAAAGGCAAGTTTGCGCTACGTGTTCCCTCGCCCTAGGATGTGGCAACGGATCTAAAAAGAACCTTCGACGTGGCGTACGGTGGAACCTGGCATTGCGTGGTAAGATTGAAATTCAGCGAATCAATATGAAGGCGTTATGTGTGTATAGGTTGGTGCGAACTACGGGAGCTCAATAACCCACCAAACAACATCTTTGCTTTTCTTCCAGCTTGACCAGGCACACGTGCTCATCTTTTGCAGTGATACACCGTCCAAATGTTAGAAACAGACAAGCCATTGAATTCACCTGGCTAGTTGAATGGCCATCAAGCAGGCTGGCGAACGCCCAAATCAAGGTTGGTTGACGATGCAAAGGAAGACATTCCCTGCACCACCGCCATACTTGTACTAGCACTGCGAATGATGCAAGACCAAAGGAGTACGCACCCTTGGGAGTACGGCGGCTGAGATAGTCTGCTGGGGAGAAAAGGGGGGACCGGGGTATTCGCCCATATTTCGCACTCCCCCTTTTGATAAGGGTAGCTCTTGTTTTCCTTGTGGAAATATGGGGTGAAAGTTGTCCTCCATCCTTGTTGTTCGTTTCATTGAAATATATGCGCGACGTCAGGCTGGTCCGGACCGCTCTCAGAAAGGGTCGTCAAGGTGGCTCGAGCCTGAGTGCAGCTTCTAGGGGCGTCAGATGCCCGTAGGTGCGTCGCCGCTGCCAGTGCCCACTGGCATAGCCTGAGCCTGAGCACGATCCACTGGCACAGTTTTCTTTTAGAGAGCTTCTTGGCGTATTTGGTAAATCTTTTCTGTTTACAATAACCATTGTTCTATACTATAATATATCATATCTTATTCTTATCATGCCCGGCCAGCGATCATGATGTTCATTTTTTCGGATTTATCAATTTTAAGAATTCAAACTTGAAGCAGAAGCCTGAGGAAGACCGACACTTTGTCTTGAAAAATGGCTTGCATAAGAAAATTGCGAATAATCCGCGCCGCGCTCAGGCTATATATATTACTCGGGCTGGGCCCCGGCCCGGGGCCGGGGGTCACGGTCACGGTGGCTGCCAGTGGGGGGGGGGCCAAATATATTATATGTATAAAAATTGATGACGTTTTTGTACCATTTTTGGGCTTATTGGGGATTTGCGACAAATGCGGACAGGGCCATGACAGGGCGGCGGCCCGGGGGCCCCGGGCCGGGCTCC
>Ga0209503_10000207_pt1 | contig 41028 bp, 39 predicted proteins | sample SouAtlMetagenome_2_FD_187448 | JGI IMG/M metagenome (GOLD analysis project Ga0209503, IMG submission 187448) | Marine eukaryotic phytoplankton communities from Atlantic Ocean - South Atlantic ANT15 Metagenome (SPAdes) (version 2) | ecosystem: Environmental > Aquatic > Marine > Oceanic | place...
CGTAATCGGTAACTTCAAGTTTATGGCAAATTCCTTACCATTCCGTTAACGCTAACCAATCGGGTTATACAAACTTAGCCCTGCACTTAAAGGTAAAAAACACCCGTAAAAATTGCATCCCAAAATTAAGTTAGGGACATCCTATAAAGTATTAAAGGGGTACGTAAATAGCTGAGCAGCAAGTAATTTTAATCAGCAATGACAGGTCAAGACAAGCCCAGACGGTACGTTAAAAATAATTTTCAGAATAAGTATTCAGGCTGTATGAATTTCAAATAATTGCGGCATAAGAATATGCAGAACAACCTATAGTTAAGCGTTTTTTAACCAAAATATGATCTAATAGACATGTTGCAGTAGCCCGACTTTACAGGGGTGATATACCCCAAGTCAGGCTGCTTTTTGTAATCGGGGATGCAACAGGGGGAGTGTTTACTTTTAGGGTTGACACTTCCCTCATTGCATCTTCATTTATTACTCTATCACAGGAAGATTTAACAAAGGTTTAAGTTGTTAAATCGAGTGGCTAACAAGAAAAGGAGTAATACCATGTCACAACGTGTTTCTGACGAAGAACTGAAAAAAGCTTATGAGGTTGCGGCTAAAGTTGTCGCTATTCATGGCGAAACCTACTTGCCTATTTTTGAACGATTAGAACGTGAATACGAAGCCAGAATGCAAACTAAGAAAGCTTTGGCACGCGCGCAAGCCGTTGCCGAAAATGTGAGCATCTAAACTTACCCAAAGGCGAGTTTCTCGCTTGACGGTTTTTCATTGACTTAATCGGTCATGATCTTTACTTGTAACTCAAAATCGCTGGGATACTAAAACAGACAAAAAACGGGATACATTTTAAAGTATCACTTAAGGGTTAAACACCAAGGCATTGAAATTGCTAATAAAACCAATTTCACACTTGCCACATAGGCAGACACCGTGTCCGCCATTTCCCTTAACAATATTTTAAATAATTATCCGGTAACATATTGTATAAGCACGATTTTGCTTTTTACTAAGCAGTGCTCCGTCTGTTGCATCCCCGATTTGAGTTACATTTTGGGATACAAATTGGGATACATGGACGATGACCGATTACTTGATGCAAAGAAATGGCGTGTATTATTACCGCCGCAGAGTGCCAGAATATGTGGCACATTTTGACCCTAGAAAATTTGTGCGCAGCTCGCTTCAAACGCGAGATCGCCGCGAGGCTATGCGCAAAGCAATGATTCACAATGATTTTATTGAAGAATACTGGCGCAGCCTAGTGCTTCAGCATGGCGAAGTCAGCCCTAAAACTGACTATAAGCTTGCTGTAAAACGCGCAAGAACCTTTAACCTGAATTACCGCAGCGCCGTTGAAATCAGCGAAGCGCCCATTGATCGCATTGTTGGGCGCATTACCCATATAAGCAAAGAATTAGATAGCACCGACACGGTTAAAGCAGTGCTTGGCGGTATCGACAAACCCAATGTTTTGCTTAAAGACTGTTTAAAGCAATATTGGGAAATCACAAAAATTCGACTGGTTAACAAATCATCCAACCAAATTAGAAAATGGCGTAATCCCAGACAAGCTGGTTTTATGTTTTTTATTGATGTTCTCGGTAAAGACAAAGCAGTACAGGATTTACAGCGTTCTGACATTCTTAAATTCCATACGGCATTGAGAGACCGCATTGCCAAACGGGAAATATTGGCCAATACGGCCAATAAGAACCTTGGCTATGTGAAAGACATACTTGCGACAATTGCCCTAGATAATGAAATAGATATAAATTTTCGCCGCCTCTTTGAAGAGCTTAAATTTAAAATGGATAAAAATTCGCGTCAGCCTTTTGAGGCCAGTTATGTTCAAAATATTTTGCTCAAGGGCGATGCTCTTGCTGGGCTTAATGATGAAGCGAGAATGCTGATATTCGCGATGAGCGACACAGGCGCGCGCGAATCAGAGCTGATTGGGCTGCGCAAAGAGGATATTATCCTTACTGGAGAAATTCCGTTCATTTGGATTCAGCCTTATGAAGGGCATGCATTGAAAACACCACATTCTGATCGCAAGATCCCGCTTGTCGGTGCATCTTTGCATGCGTTCCAAAAACAGCCACATGGCTTTCACCGCTACAGCAACTCAGATACTGCATCCACAGCGATTAACAAATATCTACGTGAGAACGAATTACGGCCAACGCCGAAACAAACACTTTATTCACTGCGGCACACCTTCAAAGACCGCTTGCGCGATATTGGTGCGCCAGAAGAAGTGATTGATGAATTAATGGGGCATAAAAGCCGTGGCCCGAAATATGGCCGTGGGCATTTGTTAGAAAAGAAGCATGAATGGTTAGAGAGGATTGCTTTTGAAGTAAATTAGCTTAGCCGACAGATGTCTTATTTAGTTCTTCAATAACCAACTGGAGGTATGTTGTCACCCGATCAACATAAAAACTAAGTACATTCTGGCTATTGTTATCGAAGGTATTCAGTAACTGCTCGTATTGTTTTCGCGTCATCTTAAAATCAAAATGCTTTTCACCATGTTTTTTATGCGCCAACCAGACCGATGTGCTAACGACTTGGGGCAAGGCTAGATTGAAACAGCGGTCAACTTCAGGATAAGTGAGTAATTCACTTTCAAGATCCTTCAAGAACGCTCTGGTAAATTGCTCATTAAGCTGGACGCGGAACCGTCCTAAGTCACAGGTACTTGAATGACCAGTTTGTTGTTTATGCAGGGCAAGGCAGCGATAACATTCAGTGCGTCCACATTCACAGTTATCTAAGTTTTCGTCAGAAAAACTTTCACCACACCCAGAACAAATCGCTCTCATTTTCGTAGTCCACAAAACCTATTTAATTGAAAGTATAACGGGACTCATAAAAAAGACTCAATAGCGCTTATATGGCTTCTTCATACAGTGAAAAAATAAGCAGCATACACAACACCATATTGCATTTAGCTTCGAATATCATTGACTCTAGCTTGTTACGTTTATCTTCATCGACTTGCGATAGCATTTTTTCATGCATCTGTGCGTGAGTAATGCCAGTTGCATTACTCTCATGAATCGTCTGCGACATCATGACCGTTAGCACCAAAGAATACAGCTTACAAAACGCATAATGCCTTGGGTATTGCGCTTCGCGAATACCATAGTTTTTCTCAGACAACCGGATCAGTAAATTCAAGATACGGTAACGGAAAAAATGGTGGGTTGCTGTTTTCTCCTGACCTTGCTGGCCATTTACAGTGATTGTCCCCGTATCTCTGTAATTCTTAAAATCTTCATAGCTTATTTCTGAGCCATACTGGCTTAGGATTCCACCTGATTTCTCTTTCAATAAATCCAGTATTTGATTAAACACAGCGACATCTCCGAACTTAGTGAGGAAGTCGCCCATTTTATTGTTACTGGTTGGAAAGTGGCCATCTAATAGCCAAACAACGCGTTCACCTATATCGGTAAATATTTTTTGCACGGATTGGCGTGATAGGCCAACTTGATCAGCGCATTTTTGAGCACTCATACCCATTGTGTATCCGGCAACCACTTTAAAGACCGTTGCTTGCGGGATTTTTGACGCTTCATAAAACGGCTTCTTTTTATATCGCCTGACCATATTCCCGCTCTCAAAACTTCACTTAAAAAGCCTAGATCATACCTGAATTTACAAACGGGGCAATTTGCTTGGCAAGCTTCGGCGAAGCGCTGGCATGCTGTCACCGCTTGGTTATTATCGTCTTAGCTTTGCAAAGCCTTCAAAAATTATTTTAACCAGTTAGCTCCTGACACTTCAGGGGCATGGAGGCTTATATGATCCGTAGAGAAGATCTATCCAAAATTCTAAAACCTGTCAGTTGGGCAGTGTTTTGGGGCTTATCAGCCAGCGCTTGTGTTTATCACCGCGCTGAGCTGCCAATACTTGCTGAACTAACAGCCGCTTTTTGTGCTTATCGTTGCTGGAAGAACATTACCGAAGCATGGCCACTATGGCTACATGGCCGTTATCAGTACCTACTTTTAAAAGCGGCGGAAACGCCGTCTGAAAAATTTGGTAAAGCTGGCTTTGCCAGTGAAAAAGACATCGAAACGGCTGGCCTGTTTAATCCTAATAATGGCGTACCTATTGGCCGCTTTAATGGTCGTCCGATGTTTTATTCCTTTACCCATGCCTTATGCGTAGCGCCTGCTGGCTCAGGCAAGTCTATTTCAATTGCTTTGCCGTCAAAGCTCCACGGTTATCGTGTAAGCGATGAGAAAGGCAACAGCGAGGCGGCCTCGGTAGTTGTTACTGACATTAAAGGCGAGATTGCCGCGATGACTGCGCGAATGAGTGAGGCGCAGCATACACACAAAGTGTTTTACCTCAATCCAGATCAGCTATTTGGCTTTCCTAATAGCTGCTTTAACCCACTGCAAATGGTGATTGATGATATGGCGTACCCGCCAATGAATCAAAACGCCTTAGCAGACGCGCAAGAGTTAGTGCACCAGCTTTTACCTGAGCCTGCTGAAGGCGATAAGAACAAGTTCTTTCGTAGTGGTTCTCGCAATATGATTTTGACCGCCATGCTATTTCTGGCGGCTGAAAATCCAGCGTGCTGCACCTTGCCTGAATTGTTTCGCACTGTCAGTAGCGCCAAGCGTTTAAAAGAGCTGCTTGAAGAAGCTGCAAAATCAACGGCTTTATCCGGTGATATTGCGCTGCTTGCCTCTGGTCTGCTGGATGCAGAAGAAGATTACTTTGCTGATTTTCTAACGGGTGCATTGCAGGTGCTTATGCCGTTTAGCCCTTCTACACCGCTGGCGCAGTCAGTGAGTAAAAGTGACTTTACCTTTGAAGCGCTAAAACAGGAAAAAACAAGCGTATACATTATGTCGCGCTACGACCGCCGCGCAGCCTATGCGCCATGGATTGGCCTTGTCACTAAGGCGGCAATCAAGTCATTGATCCGCACTGAAGGCAATGTGCCTGTGCATTTCTTACTGGATGAGGCAACGAACATTCCATTGCCTGGTCTTGCTAATGACTTAACCGCCTTACGCGGTTATGGGTTGCGCTGCCAGTTTATCTGTCAGGCAAAAAGTGAAGTGTCACGCATCTACGGTAAGGAAGCGACACAGACCTTTTACTCGCAAACTGATCTCAAGCAATTTTTTGGTGTTTCATCGCTTGAAGAAGCAAAAGAAATATCAGACATGCTGGGCAACCACACCATTAAAACCCATAGTTTTGGTACGTCGGCAACCAGCCCTGACGCAGATCTAAAAGACTCAATTGCTGAAACGACCCGCGCCTTAATGCGACCAGAAGAAGTGCTGCGAATGCCCAATACCGATCAAATCATTTTGGTCGGTGGCGTAGCGCCAATATACGCAGAGCGGCTGCCATACAACCTAGTGAAGTCTTGGCATGCCGCGCTGGATGAAAACCCGCTAGAGGGTGGAAAACTGCCCCCTAATACGCAAATGAATATTCGCTACAAGGAGGTGCACTAATGCAAAAACTGACTGTGCGCTTTCGTAAGAAAAAGCGCTACCGATTTTCGCTGTCGTGGTTTTTGGGCTCGATTTTGAAGCTGCTGCTTTGGATATGGGCGCTCAGAGTGACCGTTATACCCAGCATTTTTATTTACCTGCTGTACCAGTGCAGCACTTAACAGACATAAAGGAGAACAACCATGTTTAACGTATTACTCGAAAAATGTGCAGATTGGCTACTACCCATCATTGGCGGCTGCCTTGTGTGGTATAGCGTGCATTATTTTGCATTAACGCCGCGCATTATCACTATTGATAGCAAACGTTACTACGTGCAGGACAGCTCACTGCCAAATCAAGTAAACAACTGTCTGCGCGAGCGTTTAGGGCGGCAAGTATTACAAACCGGATTAATGGAAGCGGCTTTATACACCGCAACCCTGAAACATTTGGCAGAGCCATATCAAGACGTTTTAGCCAATGCCTATGTAGCTTTGGATGAAACTTGCGGCGTGAGCTACGCAAGGCGCAAAGCGCTAGAGAAAAAGCGTAGCGAGGCTGAAGCAATCAACACCATTAAAAATGTGACTGAAAAAATTAAATTCTGGCGCAAACTACTAACGGGGAAATAACACCATGCAAAAAATAATTTATAGCAAAGACGACATTATTGTAAGCACAGCGCTGTTTAAAACAGCGCGCCGCACCTATCGCATAAGCGATATTGAAAAAATCGCCATCAAGCGGCCACTGCTTTGGTTCTCTCTGCCCATAGCGCTTGGTAGCTTTGCGTTACTCAGTAACTTTCAAAGCTACCTCTATGTTCATGAGCGCTGGTTTTGTATGGCAGGTTTTATTCTACTGCCTTTAATTGGCTGGTTTATCGCGACCTTAAATGTGACATCCAGAGCTTACACCAATGACTTAGCAGCGATTGGCTGGATGCCGACATTATCAGCGGCCAGAAATGCGCTGGATACGGTTATTTTTAAAACGAATGACAGGGCTGATGTTGTCAGCCATGAAGACTAAAGGGGGAATAATCATGGTCAGAGAATATTTATCAACTAAAGATCTATGCCAGCGTTTTCGTTGCTCATCACGCACTATTTTTCGGCGCATGACACGCGAAGAAAACCCTTTCCCGCAACCGCTTATCAGGCAAGCAGGCAGCTTTAACCTATGGTGCGCGGATGATGTGACAGAATGGGAAGCGCTTGAAATAGAACGATCCGAGAATAGCCGCTGGGGCGGCATTAACGCCAGCCCACCAGTGCAAGCAAAAACACCAGTTCGAAGCTGGCATTAAAACCACATGACAAAATGGGCGCTGCAATAGCGCCCATTTTTTTACGCTCTCTTTTTCGCAGTAAAAGCTAAAACGTTATCTTGTTCAGGAATTGGATTTTCTGGCTTGTCATCAACGAGCTTAAATAGCTTCTCACACCACGCCTCATAAGCTTCGGCTTGTTCTGCCAAATAATCATAACGATCATAAACCCGTGCCACCTGACTACCCACTGCATGGCCAAGCATGACTTCGGCCACATGAAAGCTGGTGATCGTCGAAAAGCGTGAGCGCGCGGTACGGCGCAGGTCATGCATTGAGAAATGCGCCATTTCATAGCCCTCATAACGGCGTAGGTGCTGCATAATGTTATATGGCAGCGCCAATGGCGCACGAATGCCCATAACATCGTCTGAGCCATCATTGGTAAAGGCATACTGGCTATCAGGGCTCAGTGCAAAAGCTTGCGTTAAATAGGCTGCGATAGATGGTGTAATTGGCCGTAATAACGGCTTGCCACTTTTCTTACCAAGCTTGTGATTTTCTGGCGGGATCGTCCAGATCCCCGCTTTAAAATCAAAATGCTGTTTTTCGGCCTGCCGCAGCTCACCATTGCGGCAACCATAAATAAGGCAGAGTTTTACAAATAGTTTATTCTTTGGCGTGATACGAGAATTATTGACCGCCAGCCAAAGCATTTTGATTTCTTCATCATCCAGAACGCGATCGGTAGAGCGTTTCTGGATTTGTAAATCTTCTTTAGCGTAGATCTCAGACAGTGGATTAACTGGCACCAGTTTGCGTTTCATCGCGAATTTATAAAGCTGTTTAGCATTCACCAAAATACGCTCAGAGATGGCAGGCTTGATTTTAGCGAGGGTTTCTAAGATTTCCAGCCATGCGTGTAATGTGATTTTCTCGGCTGGCAATTTACCTAGCTTTGGAAACACATGAATTTCAAAGCTGCGCTTGATTTCTGTGTGGCCTTTTTTGTTATGAATGCAATATGCCTCATACCATAAATCAAAAAGCCCTGTAAGCGATTCAGCGGCAATAATGGCTTGCTTCTCAAGCAAGCGCACCACTTTGGGATCATGTCCTTGCTCAAGCTGTTTTTTAAGGCGCTGCGCTTCTGTTCTGGCCTCCTTTAAGCTCATCAGTGGGTATGAACCTAAATCTACGCGGCCAGCTTTACCAAAATACTGGTAACGCAGCGTGTAGGTAATTTTGCCTTTTGGAGACAACCTAGCGCTCAGACCGTCACGATCTGTTTTCTCTGCGGCTTTGTCTCTCAGTTTTCTATTGTTGGCTTTTAGCCATGTTTCAGTCAGTGCCACCTTTCAGTCCTTAGCCCGCTTTGCGGATCTGTTTGTACAAATTTTTTAAGGAAGGTTTGTACAACGAAATTTGTACGAGAATTTGTACAAATTTCTTCTGACTGAGGATGACACAGACTGTCTTGAGATGGTGATAGGACAACCAAAGACGCGTTATAACATTTTGTTTTTAATAGAAAATGTGTCTTTTGTTGTCTTAACTTGGCTTAGGTAACTTTATTCGGGTTAGTTACACTGGCGCCGCTAAAAATATTGTAAGCCGTGCTTTCATCGGTACTATTAACCGCTTGTTGGAACAAGGTGGTGTTAATTCGATTTGCGGTATCGATAGTATTGGCTTTTGAATACAACACGGCTGAATCGAAGTCCCAATCGCCTATATAACCACGGGAGCCTGCTAATAAACGATAACTGTAGTCATCGACTTCGATATTTCGTGGGCCTGTATCAATGGGACGATAGCGACGAACTGTTACGTCCTCACCAAAAGGGTTGTAAAATGCATCAGCAGACACCGTAAAACGCTGTGCTGTTAGATTGCCCGATTGTTCACGAATACGTTTTGCCGTTGCCGAGTAGTAAAGGGCTTCACCGTATATCTCAACGTCATCGTTGATTTGATGATTCACCAAAGTGTATAGGTTCAGCCTATCGACTTCAGAGCTTAAGCTACGCTGTGAGTTCGAATCGAAGCGCATATCTCGAGGTGTTGATCCAGAAGACGCACACACATCGCCACTAACGTCTGCAACACAATCGTTGTATGACGCTGGCTCAAGGTGAAACGTGCCTAAACTGTCTGAGGAGAATTCGCCCCATGGCGTTACCGTTGAGCGATTATCTAGCTGTGTATCGCCAACAAAATCAGCAGGCACTTCGCTGAAGTTGCGTAAGTCAGAACTGGCGGCATAGTCCCGCTCACTCGCCATTACCATGTCACGATGATAGTACCCACCACTAAAAGTAACGTGTGTTTTATCATTATTAAATAACCAGCCACCAGCGCCTGATAAATTGATTTGGTCGCGACCTGTACCTTGGCTACTGCCATATTGAGCTTGAAGCTCACCGCCGGTATATTTATCGTCTAATACATAATTCACTACACCTGATATGGCATCAGTACCGTAAATAGCCGCAGCGCCATCGCGTAACACTTCAACGCGTTTTAGCCCTTTAACTGGCAGCGTATTTGAATTCACAGTAGTAACAGGCACCAAGTTTTCGGCCTGCGTACCTGGGTGTAGCACTAATCGGCGACCGTTCAACAGTGTAAGTGTGTAGCCTGTACCTATACCTCGTAGATTTACTGAAGAGACATCGCCACGTGCATCGTTTACGCCACCAACTACACGCTCGCTATTAAAATTTACGGCACCTTGTTGTGGTAACTCCGCTAAAATTTCCGCGCCACTGCTTAAGCCTAAACCATCAATATCTTCAGATGACATCATGGTGACGGGCAATGCGCCAGTATCTTGCATTCCACGGATGTTTGAGCCAGTAACTTGAATACGCTCTACACTTGCTTCTTGTTTTTGAACGTCAGTAGGAGCAGAGGTAGCAGGGCGCGTACCTGATTGGCTCTCCTCTTTATTTTCAATTGGAGTAACAATGTAAGTGCTTTTAGATGTCTGCTTGTAGGTAAAGCCAGTGTCTTTAAGCAAGGTAGAAAGTGCATCCTGCACATCCATACTGCCTTCTAGCTTAGGGCTTAGTTTTTTCTTTATTCTAGCGTCTGAAAACAGAATTTGAATTTCACTGTGCTGTGCCAGTGAGAGCAATGCGTTGTCAAGTGTGGTGGCTTGAATTGAAATGTTTTCTATTTGCTGTGCTTTGATACTTGCACTTAGTGATAGTGCGACACACAGAGCTAACGTACTTGTTGTGGTTTTTGGCAACTTCATGGCTGCTCCTATAGTATTTTGTTGTGTTCCCATAAGCTAATACGCAGCCAAAAACAAAACCCTCCGCTATTTTTTCACTAATTTAACCTTTTCATTCTCTTTTTTTATTTCTACAGGCAAGGTCGCTTCAAGTGCCGTTAAAATAGCATCACCATCTGAAAGTTTAAAAACGCCACTAATACGTAAATCAGCAATCTCTTGGCTAATCACTATTTTTTTGCTTCTATAGCGGTTAAAACTGGTAATCACTTTCTCTAGCCGTTCTTCATCAAAACGTAAGTAACCGGTACGCCAACTTTGCGCTTTTACTACACTGTCCACACTTTGTTTTGCGATAAGTGCACTGGTATCATTGAACGATGCGACTGCGCCGGCTTCCAATAACACTTGAGTATCATCTTTCGCTGGTTTGTCGGTGTTCGGCTCTGCCTTTTCTTCTATGGCAACGGTACCTTCTTCTACTGCGATATCAAACCCAGCCTGTGACAGCTTAATATTAAACTTCGTTCCTACGACTCTCACCGTCTTGTTTGCGGTATGAATTAGGAATGGACGAGAGCGATCTTTAGCAATATCAAAAAATGCCTCACCTTGTTCTAGCCAGAGCTCTCTGTGCGCTTCACTAAACTTTATATTAATGCGGGTATCTGTATTTAACGTAATGGTAGAGCCATCTGATAATCCAACATTGCTCACCTCGCCAATGGCAGTAGAGTAATTATTGGCAAGCTCACTGTTATCAATACTTTGGTCAGGCGCATTGTGATGCGTGATGAGTAAAAAGCAGAACGATGCAACAACAATAGATGCCGCTAGATAGCGCATTCGATAGAAGCGTTTTTCCAGCTTTTGCCGCCAGCCTATATGAGGCGCAATGTGTGCAGAGCTCTCCCATACTAAAAGCGCATCGTCAAAAGCTGCTTGATGGGCGGCTTTGGCATCGCACCATGCAAGGATCTCACTTTCTTCTTTAGCTGTCAGTTCACCAGAGTAAAGACGCACAACGTAATCACTTGCACGTTTATTAATTGAATGCTGGTTCAAAGCGGTAGCCATTAATCTTGCACCTTATTTCGAATAGCCATCAGTGCGGCTGAAATATATTTTTCTACTGTACTCACAGAAACGCCTAATATGTCGCTGATTTCCCGGTAAGCCTTACCTTCAACGCGGCAAAGCACAAATGCAGATTTGTGATGAGGGTTAATATTTTCAAGCACGTTTTCAATTTCAATTAGCTTCTCAGCAATCCCTGCACACTTTTCCGGCTCATTGTTCCACGTAGAATATAGAGTATCAGAAAATGGTTCGTGAGCATCATGATCGCGCACTTTTGCCCGCCGCTCCCTATCTATAATTAAATTAGTCACAACGGTAAACAAAAAGCTTCGAAACGTATCTTGTCGCGCTTCAACCTTCTGTGCCAATTCATCAAGTGAAAAGAGTTTGGTATACATTTCTTGAAGAATATCTTCCACTTCGGGCGCATTAGCACGCGCTCGAACACGAATAAATCGACGAAGTGCCGGCTCATGCTCAGAAATAAGATGGTAGAGCGTAGCGTTGTCGCTTTGAGACTGCGCTATAGCTGATTGAGTATTTAAATAAACAACTTTCACACTAATTCTTCGTTCATTTCTGGCCTACCTACTAATACGCAGTGAAGCATAAACACCTCCACTTTTTTTGATTTTATTTAAGCCAGAAAATAAAAAACCCGGCGAAAGCCGGGTTTTTTGCATAAAACGTAAAATTAACGTTTTGAGAACTGTGGACGCTTACGCGCTTTGTGTAGACCCACTTTCTTACGTTCAACTTGACGAGCGTCACGAGTAACGAAGCCAGCTTTACGTAGAGCAGGACGTAACGTCTCATCGTACTCCATAAGAGCGCGAGTGATGCCGTGACGAATTGCGCCAGCTTGACCGTTAGAACCACCACCTTTAACAGTGACGTATAGGTCAAACTTTTCCAACATTTCAACAAGTTCTAGAGGTTGACGAACAACCATGCACTCAGTCTCGCGACCAAAGTACTCGTCTAGAGCACGTTTGTTTACTTGAATGTTACCTGAGCCTGGACGCAGGAACACACGAGCGGTAGAACTTTTGCGGCGGCCGGTGCCGTAGTATTGAGTATCTGCCATTTCGATTGCCCCTTAGATGTCCAAAACTTGTGGTTGCTGTGCTGCGTGCTTATGTTCTGCACCAGCGTAAACTTTCATTTTACGGAACATTGCACGGCCTAGAGGACCTTTTGGCAGCATTCCTTTCACTGCTTTCTCAATAACCATTTCTGGTTTGAAAGCTAGCAGCTTTTCAAAGTTAGTTTCTTTCAGACCACCTGGATAGCCACTGTGTGCATAATAGATTTTGTTCAATGCTTTACGGCCAGTAACCGTAATTTTATCAGCATTGATAACTACAATGTAATCACCAGTGTCCACATGAGGAGTGTACTCTGGCTTATGCTTACCACGAAGGCGCAATGCGATTTCTGAAGCCAAACGGCCTAGAGTTTTGTCTGTGGCGTCAACCACGTACCAGTCACGTTGTACCGTTTCTGGCTTTGCAACAAAAGTTTTCATTTAAATATCACCCGAATAATATCGTCGTTACTGATTTCTGAACACCAGAAATCACCATAAAATCAACACAAAGACCCCTTCGAGCCGGTCGATTCTTCCACCTTCCCAAAGGTGGGCGTAACTGGGCAGGGCGCGAATTATACAGGTTTTGACGAAAATGCGAACCCCTAATTTGCAATTATGGGTTCTTTTTCTGCACAAATTTTCTACAGAAACCGTGACAAGCCTAATTAATTCCGTTAATTTCAAGTAGAAGATTTTTCTGAAGAGAATGAATAGGGAAATAATGCGTTTATCGGCCTTGGTTTTAGTTGTGCTTCAATTTGTGGCAAGTACTCATGTTAAAGCCGAATTTAATGATGTCACGCTCACACAGGCATTCGCCGATGACAACTATGGTTTGTATCAGCAAAAAGTCCTTGAGGCTGTTTTTTCGGCAACGCCCGAATATGGTGAAATACAGATTTCGCTACATCCTCAACCAATGTCACAAAGTCGACAAGTAGTAACTCTGTTAAAAGGTGATGCCCATGTAATGTGGAGTGTGACCAATGCTGAGCGTGAGAAATTACTCACCCCAATTAAATTCCCCCTCTTAAAAGGATTGGCTGGGTACCGAGTATTAGTGATTGCAAAAGATGCCCAACACAACTTTCCACATGCAATAAGTACCGATGAGCTTAAAACCCGCACCTTAGTGCAGGGGAACGACTGGCCCGACTTACACGTACTCAAATCAAACGGGTTTAATGCGGAAGGCGAAGAATGGAGTTTATGGTTTACGTCAATGTACACCATGGTGGAAAAAGGTATTGTGGATGGTTTTCCTCGAAATGTTATTGAGGTAAACGGTGACTTAATACGTCATGCCGACAAACCCGTTACTATCGATAAAAATCATCTTCTTATTTACCCCAATTACGAATACTTCTTCGTGCCCCCTGATAACAGTGCTCTAGCAAAAAGAATTCGTGTTGGCCTGTCACGACTGATTGAAAACGGCACTCTTGAAGCCCTGTTTAATCAATTTGAATCTCATAAACTCGCCCTGACATTGGCGGACGATCCTCATCGCGCTAGGCATTTTTTGCAAAACCATTCTTTACCATATGTGCTTGATTACGCACGCTGGGATTTAGAAAAAGAAAAGGCCATGAAGGCGCTTTTAGGTGAATAATTACCTCGTGGGCCCATTTTTCTTGTTTTATACCCCGAGTTACTGGTAAAACACCCGACTAAAATTCTATTTATTATCAATTAGGAACCCCACAATGCGCAGTAAACGTGGACTAATCTCGGTTTGTATCTCTCTTATGGTTTATGCCAATCTTACCTTCGCTGACAATAGCAGCACAATGCTTAATATCCAGCAGCAGTGGGCGTCAATCAATTATGAAGCTAATAACAGCGAAAAAGAAAAAGCCTTTATAGCGCTTATTGTTGATGCTGAAGCCTTTGTTGCATCATCGAATAACAGTGCCGAAGCGCTGACATGGTTAGCCATTACTCAATCTAGTGCCGCAAAAGCAAAAGGTGGTTTAGGTGCGTTAGACTTTGCCAAAGCGGCAAGAGCAAATCTAGAAAAAGCCATAGAGGCAGATGAGCAAGTATTAGAAGGTACTGCATTAACCGTATTAGCGGCGCTGTATCACAATGTACCTGGCTGGCCGGTTGCGTTTGGCAGTGACAAAAAAGCAGCGCGCTTGTTTGAAAAGGCGCTAGCGCTTTACCCAAACAGTATGGATACGCACTACTTTTACGCAGAATACTTGTTTGATGATGGCGAGTATGAAGAGGCAGCTCGGCATTTGACATTAGCCAAAAGCGCGCCTGAAAAACAAAACCGCCCTATTGCGGACAAAGGCCGAAGAGCAGAAATAGAAATATTAGAAGCCAAGGTAACGAATAAGCTTTAAAAGCAGCGAGCAAGCTTTCATGGCTAAGCTTTAGTAAAACCGGTAAAGCGTTATGAATTAGCAGTGGTGATTTTTGCTTGCTGCCATAGCGCTTCCATCTCATCAAGCGTCATATTAGCTAAGGGTGAGCCCTTACTCTCGGGCTCGCCGTCTATTATAGACAAGTCTTCCGAGGCTATTTTATTAGCTGATTCTGCTTTGAAGGCTAAAGACTCTACTACTTTAAAGCGTTTGGCGAATTTATTACTGGCATTGCGAAGCGCTGTATCTGCATCGACTTTACAATGTCTTGCCAAATTAACCATAGCAAACAATGCATCGCCAATTTCTTCTTCTAAGGCTTGCTGATTAAGGGTTTCGGCGTCAAGCTCTTGTTGAATTTCTTCAACTTCTTCTCGCACTTTATCTAAAACAGGTGCAACGTCTGGCCAATCAAAACCCACCTTCGCACAGGCTTTTTGTAATTTTTGGGCATACATTAATGCCGGCATTCCCACTGGCACATCATCAAGTAGACTCGGGAAAGCCAGTTCATTATCTTTACTCGGCGATGTGGAAGTCGGCTTTTGCGTTAAAGCCCGTCGCTTTGAATTCTCATGCTTTAACGCTTTTTCTTGGGCTTTTATACTGTCCCACTGTGCAGTTAAGCCTTCTTCGCTGCTTGGCTGCGCTGAAGCATTGCCGAATACATGTGGATGACGGCGGGTCATTTTGTCGCTAATGCTTTTCGCAACATCGTTTAAGGTAAAATGGTCTTCTTCCTCTGCAATACGGGAATAGAACACCACCTGAAACAACAAGTCGCCCAGTTCGTCACGAATATCTGAAGGCTCCCCTTTCGCGATAGCATCAGCCACTTCGTACGCTTCTTCAATGGTATAGCGGGTTAGGCTTTCCATGGTTTGCTTAACATCCCACGGGCAGCCAGACTCCGGATCACGAAGCTTCGCCATTATTTCTTGAAGTCGTTTTATCTCAGGCAACTCAGAATTGTTTGCGTTTTGCATCCGTTATGCCTTTTAACTGACGTAATCGTGCAAGTACTTTTGATAAGGTATCTAAGTCTTGTACTTCAATAGAAATGGTAATTAGCGCCGTTTGCCTGTGTTTATCACTTAAACTATTCACACCCAGCAATGGCACGTTTTCATTTGCCAGCACGGTTGTGATATCGCGCAGTAAACCAGTTCTATCGTGGCAGAAAATATCGACAGAGGTTTCAAATCCTACTTTAAGTTCTTGAGACCAGTTCACCTCAATTTGCCGTTCTGGGTGCTGCTCAAGCAAATGCTGCAATTGATCGCAGCTTTCTTTATGCACGCTTACTCCACGCCCTTGCGTGATATACCCCATGATGGGCTCACCCGGAACGGGTTTACAGCAATTGGCCAACTGGCTCATCAAGTGGCCAACCCCTTGTACAACAACTGCGTCTTTCTTGCCTGCACCTTTAGCCGTTCGCTTTGTTTTTACTTTAGGGCTAATTTCAGGCTTTTCTGGCTCAGGCTCTTGTAAGAAATGAATAAAGTTGATGACTTGCATCACCCTCACATCGCCCGTACCTATAGCTGCATACAAATCGTCAACGCAATGTCCATTGAACTTCTCGTATACTTCACTGGTGATCTTCAAAGGCAAATGGGCGCGATGCAATTCACGCTCTAGCAGTTCTTTACCCGCAGCTAAGTTTTTATCCCTGTCTTGTTTTTTGAAATAGGAATGGATAGTAGCGCAAGCGCGAGATGAGTGAACATAGCCCAAGCCTGGGTGCATCCAATCTCGACTGGGGTTAAGCTCTTTACCAGTAAGCACTTCTACTTGGTCACCGCTATGCAGCTGATAAGTAAAAGGCACAATGCGTCCATTGGCTTTCGCCCCAATACAGCGATGCCCAACGTTGCTGTGAATATAGTAGGCAAAGTCGAGGGGGGTAGCACCTTGAGGCAAGTCGATAACATCGCCTTTAGGCGTAAACACATATACGCGGTCATCAAATACCTGGCTGCGCAACTCTTCCACCATATCACCAGATTCGGCCACTTCTTCTTGCCAGGCTAATATGCGGCGAAGCCAGTTTATGCGTTCATCGTAGCCCGACTGTTTACCCGTACTGCCTTCTTTATATTTCCAATGCGCGGCAACACCTAGCTCGGCGTCTTGATGCATTTTGTGAGTACGAATTTGAATTTCTACCGGTTTACCTTCTGGGCCCACAATAACAGTGTGAATAGACTGATAGCCATTAGCTTTAGGCGTGGCGATATAATCGTCGAATTCATTGGGCAAATGCTTGTAGCTGGCGTGCACGGTGCCAAGCGCGGCATAACAATCTTGTAACCGCTCAGCGATTACCCGCACAGCACGTATATCGAAAAGTTGTTCGAAGGTAAGGCGCTTTTTCTGCATTTTTTTCCAAATGCTGAAAATATGTTTTGGCCTACCGTATACATCGGCGCGAATATTTTCGCTATTCATTAATGATTGAAGATCATCAACGATGCCATCAATATAATCGGCTCGTTCTCGACGTTTACCGTCAAGTTGCTTAGCAATTTGTTTGTAGGTGATAGGATGCAAATAGCGAAAAGCTAAATCTTCCAGCTCCCATTTTAACTGACCTATTCCTAAACGGTTAGCCAACGGGGCATAAATGCTAGCACATTCACGGGCAACCATAACCCGCGTTTCTTCATCCGCTTTTTTCGCTTGTTGAAGGGCGCAAATACGTTCTGCCATTTTAATCACAACGGCTCGAACATCTTCAACCATAGCAAGCAACATACGACGAATACTATCTATATGTTGTTCATCAGATTTTTCGTTGAACGGCGAGCCATTATTTTTTCTAGCGTGTAAGGTTTTAATGGCGTCCATACGCCTAACCCCCACCACTAAGTCACGAATTTCAATATCGAATTCTTGCTCAATATCAGCTTCGGTTAAACAGTGTTGTTCGCAGTAAGGAAAGACCAATGCCGCCTGCAAGGTGACGTCATCCATATTCAACTGACAGAGTATTTCGACCATTTCTTGGCCAACGAGAAGGCGCTCTGGCATAGAAGACACACTGCGTAGTTTGTCTTTCGTTTCTTCACTTAAATCGAGACTGTCTAGCCACACCTCAAAAGGAGGCCTATCGGCTGCATGCACTTTTCTTGTTGTCACCATAACCGCTGCTCGCTATTGCTGTTGGCGTGAAAATAGCGCCATCGTTTCCATGTGATGGGTAAAGGGGAACATTTCAATCACACCCGCTTTTTGCATTTGATAACCTCCATCTATCAGTACACGCGCATCCCGCGAAAAAGTGTTCGGGTTGCAAGAAACATACACTATCGTACTAGGAGTTGCTCGAACCAGGGCATGACAAACCGTCAATGCTCCTTCTCGAGACGGATCAAGCAAGACTTTATCGAAGCCACCCGCTAACGCTTTATCCACTGATTTTTCATCAGCCAAGTCAAGCTGCATCCAATCCACGTTCGTTATGCCCTGTTCGAGGGCGTTACTTTTGGCGCGCTGCACCATTTCAGCAACCCCTTCTACCGCGCTTACGGTGGCGCCACTGTTGGCAATGGGCAAGGTGAAATTACCTAAACCACTGAACCAATCGGCTATACGTTCACCGGCTTTTGGCGCTAACCACGACAGGGCTTGCGCCACCATTTTAGTATTTACTTCTGCGTTCACCTGAACAAAATCATTAGGCCCAGGTTGCAAATAAAAGCCGTCTACTGTGTTACAGGTAATTGGCGCTATTTCATGCAAATGAGTAAATTCGCCATTACCGTCTTCGATTGTCATATTCACGTTTTGTTCCACAGCGAACTGGGAAAGCGACGCAATAAAGTCGTTGGCTAATGAACGGGTATGCTTTACCGTGACTTGCACCGCGTTTTCTCCGGCCAATAAGCTGACATGCCCAACCAAGCGAGCGCTAGCATAGCCAGTAATGGCAGATTTAAGTGGCGCGATAAGTTGACTTAACGATTCAACTAAAACTGGGCAGCCTTCGATATCAACAATGTTTTTGCCTGCATTTTCTCGAAAGCCAAGTTTTATTTTATCTGGGTTTCTTGCATCAATTGCTAGTCGAGCTTTACGGCGGTAACGTGGTCGATTACCACTGACGGGCGCTTGCCAGGCCCCCTCGTTGAAACCGAGTTTACGCTGGAACATACTTTTAAGCGCATCGTCTCGCAGTGCGAGGGCTTCCTGAGGCTCTACGTGCTGGAGCTGACAACCACCGCACTGATTTGCCACCCCACAAAACGGTTTTTGGCGATGCTCTGAGGGGGTATTCACCTTAGTGACTTTTGCGTTAACAATCTGCTTGTTGCTTGAAAGTGCTTTTATTTCTACGGTTTCACCAGGTAAAGCGCCATCAACAAAAAATAAGGTTTCACCCCGAGCAACGCCCTGCCCCTGCCAATCCATACCATCAATGGTTACCGCTTCATTAGCAGTATTAATGTCATCAACCGAGGGCCATGATTGTTTAGTTTTTACAATGTGCTGCTTTTCACCTGAGCCAGCACCGCGTACTCGCCCTTTCACATTGCTTTTGTTTTTGCCTTTGCTCGGCTTATAAAATATGGCCACGTGGTGCTCCCGTTACATTAATTTTCAAGAATAACGGTAGCAACCGCATAGTGAGTTTCATCGGAAATGCTGATAACACTAGAGGTAATGGCTCGCTGTTCACACAGCATGGCAACCTCTCCAGTAAAGTGAAGTTCTGGCGCGCCTAAAGCATTATTGCGCACTTCAATATGTTGCCAACTGACGCCGTTACCAATACCTGTCCCTAACGCCTTCACTGTTGCTTCTTTAGCGGCGAATCGCTTGGCTAAATAGCGCACGGGCTCATTACTAGCAACATAAAGGTTAAGCTCGTAAGGCGTGAGTACACGTTTGGCGAGGCGCTCGGTAGTAGCGTCGCTTTTATTCAAACGTGCAATTTCAATAATGTCTGTGCCTAATCCAGCTATGGCCACAAGGTATTCTCTTTTTGGTTTTTAGCGTTTACTTTCAATTTTACTTGTTTAGCAACTTAAACGGATGTGACGTTAGATTCCACTTCTTGCTTCTAACATGAGCTTACGCATATCAGCCACCGCAGTGGCTAAGCCATCAAACGCCGCTCTTGCGATAATTGCATGGCCAATGTTCAGCTCAATAAGTTGAGGGATAGCCGCAATCGGTTTCACGTTATGGTAATGCAAACCATGACCAGCATTCACTTTAAGACCTCGTTTATCGGCATACTCAATACCTTCCACTAATCGAGCTAGCTCTTCTTCAAGTTCGGCTTCACTGGTTGCTTCAGCATACTGGCCAGTATGAATTTCTATATAAGGCGCACCGCACTCAACCGCTGCGTCTATTTGCTGTTTATCTGCATCGATAAACAAAGACACCAAAATGTTCGCGGCCGCTAAACGCTCGCATGCTTGTTTCATCACGGCCAAATTACCCGCTACATCGAGGCCGCCTTCAGTGGTTAGCTCTTCACGCTTCTCAGGCACTAAGCAACAAAACACCGGCTTTACTTCCTCGGCAATCGCTAGCATTTCGTCGGTAACCGCCATTTCCAAGTTTAGGCGCGTATTGATAGTTTGCGCCAAAATGCGTACATCTCTGTCTTTTATATGGCGACGATCTTCACGTAAGTGAACAGTAATACCGTCTGCTCCAGCGCGCTCTGCAACATCTGCTGCATGCACAGGATCGGGGTAGTTGGTACCACGTGCATTTCGAAGTGTGGCAATGTGATCGATGTTAACGCCAAGAAGAAGTGTACTCATTAACAGATACCTATAGTAGAACAAGCCTTTGGTAATCAGCGCTTCATAGTAAAGGCGCGTATTACCTGTCTAAAATTGATTAAGCGCTATTGTAACAAACTTTCGAACTATCACATGGCAAAAAGCGTGATTAAATATGCGTAACACTTAGCTTGCTAGTGCTTTCGTACCACAAATAACTCTCTACTTTTTAGCGGTTTATCACCAATTAGCGGCTTGAGTAAATCACGACATAACACTTTGGCCACACGTTTACTCATGGGCGTAAACTCACCTTGGGCTAGGGCAAGTAATGCACTACCCGGTAAACCCTTGCGAGTATAGCTATTTGGCACATCATCTGGCAGCGCACAAAAGCCAAATTCAGGCTGCAGTACATAGTGCTTTTCGGCCTCGATGGGCATTTCATATTCTACATCTTCAGTGAAATCAGGCAGTAATCCCATTTCATCTAGAAGTGACAGTTCAAATTTTCGCAGGGTAATTTCAATGTCATCATCGCTAAATAGCGCTGTAAGCGCCTGACCGTAAGCTTCAAATACCGCATCACTGGCAAGGCCAGCAGGCATTATTCGATTGGTAAGTTCATTGAGGTACATGGCACAAAATAGCGGCGTGCCCACTAAATTAATGGATGGCGCGGTGCTTTCTACATGCCGCAAGTTTTTTAAATCAGATTTACCGGCAAGTTGTAGTTTGAGAGCTTGAAAAGGTTGAAGCAGACTTTTTTTATCGGACTTACTGTTACGTACACCTTTTGCCACGGCACTCACTTTGCCTTGTTCTAGGGTAAAGAAATCGACGATATAACTGGTCTCTCTATAGGCTCGGCGGTGCAACACAAAAGCAGTCAACCAGTCGTTATTCATTCATTTTCCTGTATGTATTAGCAACTCTAACAGAGTAATGGGCTTAGCTTCGTTTAATGCGTACCACTTTCATGGTTTCAAACTCAATCCCTGCCACCTCTTCTACCTGTCGGTAGTAAGTGATATTAACCCGCGCACCTTTTAAGCTTTGATACTGCTTTTTGCGGCGATAGATAAAGGGTACATCAATGCCTTCAAGCATTACCGTGTGACGTATCCAGTCATCTTCTTCACGCTGGACATGCGACACCACTTTCATATTATCAGACTGATTTAACTGGCCATGCTTGCTGATTAATTTGTCAGTCTCTGATTTCATGTTATTCACCTTGCGCCGCGTTGTATTCTGATATGTGAACGTTAAGCGCTTTACCTTTAAGCGCTTTCTAGCTGTTCGATAATAAGCTGTACCGACTCCTGGCCGCGAAATACGTTTACATCTAATCGGTAGGCAATGCGTACCTGCTTCACCATGGCATTGGGCCAAGCTTTAATATCAATATTAAAGGCAATCGCATCCACTTCGCCAACCGAAGGCTCTCGTAGTACCAACTTTAAGTGTTTTTCACCCACTAGTCGCTGTTGCACTACTTGAAACTCGCCATCGAATAATGGCGATTCAAAGCCCTGCCCAAACGGGCCAGCTTGCCTAAGCAAGTGGGCGAATGGCAACGATAGCTCTTGGCCCGTTAAACTGCCGTCAGACAGTAACACTTGGTTACCGTCTAGTTTATCCATATGCTGCTTAGCAATATCGATGAAGGCCTTTTGGAATGCGGCTAAATTAGCCACCGGCAAACTTAGCCCTGCTGCCATTGCATGGCCACCAAATTTGTCAATAACACCCGGAAAACGCGTATTCACTTCATCGAGTACATCGCGAATATGTACCCCTGGAATAGAGCGAGCCGAGCCTTTTATTGTCGTCTCGTCTTGATGAGCAAAAGCGATAACCGGTTTCAAATACTGTTCTTTTAAGCGCCCCGCCACAATACCAATCACACCTTGATGGAAATCGGCTTGATACACCACTAACGCGGCAGGAATATCGCCTTCGGTAAGAGACATTTTTTCTAGCACTTGTTCTGCTTGCGCCTTCATTCCGGTTTCTATTTCTCGGCGTTCACGGTTAAGTGCATCTAGCTCCGAGGCTATCATGCGAGCTTGCATCGTATCGTCTTCTAGCAGGCAAGCTATGCCTTGAGACATATCATCTAACCTGCCAGCAGCATTTAAGCGAGGGCCAATAACAAAACCTAAATCGGTTGAAGTAAGGTGAGCGCAATCACGGTTAGCCACTTCAACCAACGCTTTAATACCCGGTCTGCATTTACCTGCACGGATACGCTGCAGGCCTTGATGTACCAAAATTCGGTTATTTTTATCTAAAACCACCACGTCGGCCACTGTACCTACGGCTACAATATCTAGTAACGATGCCAAATTAGGCGCTGGAAGATTCTTTTTAGTAAACCAATTTCGTTGTTGTAGCTCGGTTTTAAGTGCAAGCATGATGTAGAACGCCACGCCAACCCCCGCTAAGTTTTTAGAAGGGAACGTACAACCTGGTTGATTGGGGTTCACAATAGCATCGGCAGGGGGAAGGTCGTCACCGGGTAAGTGGTGATCAGTAACAATAACCTCTATGCCCAAGGCTTTTGCATGCGTCACTCCGTCAATACAGGCAATGCCGTTATCTACCGTAATAATAACGTCAGCGCCTTGCTGCTTGGCGATATCCACAATAGGGACACTAAGGCCATAACCAAAATCGAAACGATTTGGCACCAAATAATCAACCTTTTTAAACCCCATCATATGCAATGAACGAATACACACTGCAATACTGGTCGCCCCATCGGCATCGAAATCACCCACTATAACAAGCGTCTTATCTTGCTCAATAGTGTCTGCCAGAATACTTGCCGCACCGGCCATGCCTTTTAACTCATTGAAATGGGTAAGGCCCTTCAGCCCATTTTCTAATTCGCTAATATCTTGCACATTTCTGCCGCGATAAATACGGTCTATTACAGGGTGCAAAGTAGAAGCAAGAGGGGCGTCACCAGTTTCACGGCGCACTACAGGCAATATCATCGACATTCATCACTACGGTTAATTAGAGGGTAATGATACCCAAGGGAATGAGGTAGGTAAAATCAGAACATAAAAAAACGCACCTAGCCTGAGTATTCACTTTTGCTACGGTGCGTTTTAAAAAATTAAAATTGGCGCTATTCGGCTTGCTCAATAGCCTGTGCAATCATACCTGCAGGTTGGTAACCTGGAATTAGCGAGCCATCTGGCAATACAATGTTAGGGGTACCGTTTACACCTAGTTTTTGTCCCAACAAATATTGCTCTGCCACTTTGTTAGCACATTTAGCGGTTGCCACATCGTTGCCCGCTTTTGCATCAGTTAATGCTTTTTGCGGATTTGCTGCACACCATACCGACACCATATCTTGGTAATTCTGGCTGTCTAACCCTGCACGAGGAAAAGCCAAGTAGTTTACCGTAATCCCCAAGTCGTTTAAGTCGCCCACTTCTTTATGAAGCTTTCGGCAATAACCACAAGTGGTATCGGTGAAAACACTGATCACATGCTTTTCGTTTTTAGCTTTAAACGTAATGGCTGATGATTCCATTTCCTTCACACCTTCGATGCGAAGGTCCGAATAGGCGGCTTCGGTTTCATTACGCATGCCTTCATCTATATTGAGAATACGCGCCTGAACCAAATATTTAGCATCATCACTGACATAGAAGAAACCGCGATTGGTCGATACTTGTACCAAGCCTGGAATGGGTGAATCAGCAAGAGAGTCAACCTCTAGCCCCAGCATATTAGTCAGCTTACTCTTAATTGCCGTTTCATCTGCTGCGCTTGCGGCACTCGCGAAAAGGCTCGTAGTGAACACCATTGCAACCAATAAGCTAAATTTTACTACTTTCACTATATTTACTCCGACAGCAATCATGCTTTCAAAATATTAAAATGGGATATAACTAAGACCGCCCATGCAAGAGAAAAATTTCATTTGCGCATTTCACTAAAGCGATACTTAGCGAGTATTTAACGTAATGCTATCACACCACTCGCTGGGTAACACTGAAGTTTGCCTTGCCAATTAGTGGAGTTATCCCCTAGGGTGATGGCTGTGAATGAGCGTTTGTAAACGCTCGGTCGCCACATGGGTATAAATTTGGGTCGTCGACAAATCGCTGTGCCCCAACAACATCTGCACAACCCGCAAATCGGCGCCATGGTTGAGCAAATGGGTGGCAAAGGCATGACGCAAAGTGTGTGGAGACAGATGCTGTTCAATATTCGCTTTAACAGCATAATATTTAATACGATGCCAAAAAGTTTGCCGCGTCATTTTTTGACCACGTTTGCTCAAATACACATAGTCTGATTGCTTAGTGGCCAGCACGGGGCGGGCAGTTTTTATATACGTTAATAGCCATTCTATGGCATCTTCACCCAATGGCACTAACCTGTCTTTATTACCTTTACCGGTAACCCGCACCACGCCTTGCTGTAAGCTTACCTCGCTCATTTGCAAACCGATAAGCTCACTTACCCGCAATCCTGTGGCATAAAGCACTTCTAGCATGCTTTTATCTCTACACTCTATTGGGTCTTCTACTAAGGGGGCAGCGAGTAAATCTTCTACTTGGCGTTCACTTAAAGAGGAAGGCAAAGATTTAGGTAGTTTGGGATTTGATAAGGAAGATATAGGGTTATCTACCCGTATTTGTTTACCGATTAGATACGTATAAAAGGCTCGTAGCGCACTCATTGCCCGTTGTGTACTTCGCGCCGAAAGCCCCTTGTCGTGGCGGTAGGCAAGATAGTCTTGCATCATTTCGGTGGTCAGTACCGCAATGTCTTTAACACCTTGGTTATTACAGAATATAGCCAGTTTAGTTAAATCGGTACGATAGCTTTGCTGCGTATGATCAGACAACCCCTTTTCAAGCCACAGCATGTCTATAAAGTCATCGATATGTGCCTGACTAGCAGCAGGCACATAAGTGAGCTCACGCGCCATTAAAAGCCACGCTTTTGCTTGATAAGCTCATAAGCAGACTGAATATCTTGGGTCTTTTTCTTCGCCATTTCCATAGCTTGCTCAGGTAACCCTTTCGAGACGAGTTTATCTGGGTGGTGCTCAGACATACGTTTTCGGTAAGCACGCTTAATGGTTTTTTCATCATCTGATGCACTAACACCCAAAATACGATAAGCATCATCAAGAGATTGTTTTTCGGTATAGGCACTTTGTTGCGAAGAACGCTGACGCCCATTGGGGCCTTGTCCATTTGGGCCACTTTGTCCGCCTCGCTGCCTAAAGCGTATTTCGGCTTCAAACATGGAAATAAGATAATCGAGATCACGGCGTCTAAAACCCAGCGGCTTCGCTACTTTTTCTAAAACCACATACTCTTCTTGGGTTAACTTGCCATCGGCAAATGCCGCTTGAATCAATATCTCCAAGAAAACTTGTAATATATCTCGGCGACCATGACTGGCCTCGTACAACCCTTTCAACGTATCAGTAATAGGGAAGTCTCTGGCTTTACCTTCACGAAATGCTTCTTGTGCTTCTTTTCGTGCATCACCGGTTAACTTCATGTCATCCATGAGTGCAGTAGCAATTTGAATTTCACGACTGGTTACTTTGCCATCAGATTTCGCTAAATGACCCAGCGCTGAGAACAAGCTATGAAAAAATACCGCTTGTTGCTTCATACTATTTTGATCGGTAAAGAAACGGCCAAACCCACCGAGTTGATTAAAGTCTTGGCTGTACGCCTTATCGAAGAAATGCCCTACGATTAGCCCTAAAATAGCGCCGGGGATTTTTAAAAACATAAACCCAAAAAGCACACCAAGGATTTTTCCCCACACGGCCATGTCAGTATTCTCCTGTAATCATTAGCGCATTATTGATGATGATTTTGCACTCAACCCACGTCTGAAATCGTTGTTTAAGCACTATGATCTGCAAGCCTTAAAAGGCTATAAAAATAAAGTAATCATTAGAAGTAGGTACAGCTTGACGCTTTTCAAGCTAAAAACTCGTCTATTCGCTTCATTAATTGAGACGATTTTTACCCAATAAGTCAGTAAATATGCGGTAAATCCCTATTTAGATAAAGAGAAATACGATTTTTTTAATCCAATGGTTGGTAAATACAACAGAAGTGCTTAGAATTGACGGCTAATTACATTGCGTTAACTGCCAACGCTACTAGGTTGGCGTATTATTAACTCTATGCAGAACTATATGTGTGCCTTAAGGTCACATCATTATAGTGTCAGCACCGAATAACAAAACAGGCCATTCACCACCGCATGAAAAAGACCTGCGCCATGCTTGTTTCCGCGACCTTGTCTACTCACGTCGCGTTTGCACAGGAAGCTAATCCAGAATCAGTCTCACCGCTAGCCTTTTGCTCGGTGGAGCCCATTGTCTTTAAAAGCTCAGCACTTATGCCGAAGGGGCATGTGAAAGTTGAAGCTAACCGAACTGAAATCATCGAAAATAAAGTAGCACTGTTTTCAGGTAATGTTGATATTACATCTGATAGCGCCATCATCAGTGCGTCTCAAGCACAAGTGAATGGCAATGGTGAAGACGTGCTAGCAAAAGGCGATGTGCATTTTCGCGATGCACAGTTAAGCGTAGAAAGTGATGCGGTGTCACTTCGTTCAAAAGAAGAACGCTTAGAAATGCAAAACACCCGTTATCAACTCACTGGGTTTGTTGGACAAGGCGCAGCCGAAGACATATTGGTTGATACCAATGAAGGTATTGTTTTAAAGGAAGTGAGTTTTACTACCTGCCCCGAAGGCCATGAAGATTGGATGATTCGGGCCAGTGAGATTAGCATTGAAAAAGGCACAGCATGGGGTAAAGCCAAACATACCCGCTTTTATGTCGCTGATGTTCCTGTTTTCTATCTCCCTTATTTCGCATTTCCAGTAAGTAATGAACGTCAAACAGGTTTATTGTTTCCCGAAATAACAAGCTCTAGCAATACCGGCATCGATTACACACAACCATTTTATTGGAATATTGCCCCTAATTTTGACATGACCATTTCGCCTCGGGTGATGACCCAGCGCGGTATTCAGCTAAATACAGAGTTTCGTTACCTAACCGAAAAAAGTGAAGGGACCGCGTACGTAGAATACTTGCCAAGTGACAGTGATATTGAAGGGTCTCCCGATCGTTATTTCTACCGTTTACAGCATCAAGGTCAACTTAACGATAACTGGGTACTGGGTATCGATTTCAATGGTTTGAGTGATGACAACTACATTGTTGATTTAGGCTCTGACTATTATAACAGCGCAGATACACACCTTTATCGTACCGTAAGCTTGGGCTATTACACCCGAGATCTCACAGTAAATATGCAAGTAAAAGACTTCGAAATATTGGGTGATACCGCCGACAGTTATCGTGCGCTTCCTGAAGTGAAAATTGATTACCGTACGCCTTTTGGCCGCTATTTCGAATTTAGTGTTAACTCTGAACTAGCGTATTTTGACAACACTTCTGAAACCGCGCCAACAGCAACCCGCTTTCATGTAGCCCCCACCCTCTCTATGCCTATTCGTGCAGCATGGGGTGAATTTGTTGCTGAAACCACTGTGTTGCAAACGGTTTATAAGCAAGAAAATATTCAAGATACTGACTTAGAAGAAAATGTAGAGCGTACTTTAGGTCAAGCTCGCCTATTCGGCGCGCTGTATTTCGAAAAAGATTCCTCATGGTTTGGTCACGATACCGCCATGACGTTAGAACCTAAAATTCAGTATCTTTACACCTCATATGAAGACCAAACAGCGATTGGGCTGTATGATTCAACGCCTCTGTTAACCGATGTTGAAGGGCTATTTAGAGGGCAAGAATTTACCGGATTGGATAGAATTTCAGATAACAACCAAGTTACCCTTGGTATAACCAGTCGAATATTGGATAAAAACAATAGGGAACAATTTGTACTTAGCTTGGGTCAGATATTCTACCTTGAAGATAACAAGGTTATTGCCGCGACTAAAAATCAAGACCGTTCGGCGCTAGCCGCTGAGATGGACTGGCGCTTTAACAAAAACTGGTACGCCCATTCTGATATTCAAGTGACTACCGACACCGACAAAGTTGACTTAAGTAGTGTTGGCTTAGAATATCGACAAGATGCAAAGCGATTTATTCAGTTGAGTCACCGATATGTTCGTGACTTAAGTGGTGAAACCATTGACCAAGTGGGAATATCGGCGAGTTGGCCTATTGCTGAAAACTGGCAATGGGTGGGTAGAACTTACCGTGACATCGAGCGCGATAGAAGTATTGAGACTTATGCAGGTATTCAGTATGAATCCTGTTGTTGGGCAATACGCTTAGTGGCAGAAAGAAGTTTAAGCAACCGTTATGATTCATCGGGTGAACAATCTACCGACGATTTCGATACGGGTGTGTCATTACAATTTATATTCAAAGGTATCGGTACGTCTGGTACACAAAGAAGCATGTTACAAGATGGCATGTTTGGCTATCGTCAGCCATATAGTTTAAATTAATCCGTTGTAGCGTGGGGAGTAGCCCTACGTTAAGCATTAACCAATAATAAAAGAGTGAGTATGAAGTTCATAATCCGGGCCTTGTTAGTCAGTGCAGTGTTGTCGTTTAGCAGCTACGCGCAAGAAGTAATGCTTGACCGCGTAGCGGTTATTGTCGATCAGGGTGTTGTACTTCAAAGTGAAGTCGATGCACTCATGAATGACGTTAAACGTAACGCAGAGGCAAATGGGCAAGACCTTCCTTCTGACCGCGCACTGCGTACTCAAGCCATTGAGCGTTTAATCACCAAAAGTCTTCAATTGCAGATGGCACAAAGAATGGGTATTCAAATAAGCGACCCACAGCTTGAACAAACCATTGCAAATATTGCTGCAAACCAAAATACCACGGTAGATGAACTACGCAGACAATTGCGTTTAGAAGGCATCGCTTATGAAGATTACCGTGAAGATATACGCGAAGAAATCGTGATGGGTGAAGTACGTCGCGCGAATGTTCGCCGCCGTGTTTATATTACCGACCAAGAAAGAGAAACCCTTATTGAACTTATGGAACAACAAGGTGCAGAACAAGAAGAATACCGTCTAGGCCACATTCTTATTGGCTTTCCATCGGATCCTTCCGACGAACAAATCGATGCAGCAAGAGAGCGTGCAGACAAAGTACTTTCTCTATTAAATTCTGGGTCAGATTTTGCTAAAATAGCTATCGCATCATCATCAGGTAATGAAGCCTTAGAAGGTGGTGACATGGGTTGGTTGAACATTAACGCTATGCCTACCTTGTTTGCTGAAGCGATTCAGGGGAAAGCAAAAGACGAGCTAGTCGGCCCTATCCGAAGTGGTGCTGGTTTTCATATCTTGAAAGTATTAGATACTCGAGGCATTGAAAAAGTCACTATTGAAGAGGTTAACTCTCGTCATATCCTCGTTAAGCCTTCAATCATACTCAGTGAAGACAAAGCCAAAGCGATGCTAGTTAAATTCAGAGCTCAGCTTGAAGCGGGTGAAGTTGAATTTGAAGATCTTGCTAAAGAACATTCAGAAGATCCAGGTTCAGCCCTTAAAGGCGGCGAGCTCGGTTGGTCAGATCCAAACAACTACGTACCAGCTTTTAAAGACGCCCTTGCGCAATTATCAGCTGGTGAATACAGCGACCCAGTACGTTCAGTACACGGTTGGCACTTAATCCAATTAATCGATAGACGTGTAGACGACGCAACAGAGCGCCGCAAAGAAGACAAAGCGTATCAGCTTATTTTCAACAGAAAGTTCGCAGAAGAAACGGAAAACTGGTTACGTGAAATGCGCGACGCTGCCTACATTGAAGTTATCGAGTAATATATAGAGCATAAATGACACCGATAAAAATTGCAGTAACACCAGGTGAGCCTGCCGGTATTGGGCCAGACTTAATTATCAAGCTGGCTCAAGAATCATGGCAAGCTCAGTTAGTGGTATTCGCCGATGGCGAGATACTTGAAACCAGAGCGAAAGCACTTGGTTTACCGCTTACACTGCTTCCTTATGATGCATCAAACCCGCAGGTTCAGCCTGCGGGTTCGCTGTTTATTAAGCAAATTGATAAAGCGGCCGATGTGGTTGCAGGAACCTTAGATAGTGAGAACGGGTTATACGTAGTAGAAACCCTTCGACAAGCGTGCCAAGCAAACATGGAAGGTGACTTTCATGCGGTAGTCACCGGACCGGTGCACAAGGGCATTATCAATAAAGCTGGCGTATCTTTCAGTGGTCATACTGAATTTTTCGCGTATCAATCCAATACGATTGATGTTGTCATGTTGTTGGCAACAGAAGGCTTAAATGTCGCACTAGCCACTACGCATATTCCTTTAGAATATGTATCTCGCGCCATTACTAAAGAACGCCTTCACAAAGTGCTCCATATTATTAACACCGACTTTAAACTAAAATTTGGTGTTCGTAATCCGCATATCTACGTGTGTGGGCTTAATCCCCATGCAGGTGAAGATGGTCATATTGGCACAGAAGAAATTCAAACCATTATTCCGGCGCTAAACGAATTACGTGAAGAAGGGCTAAATATTACCGGGCCACTTCCTGCCGATACTATATTTCAGCCTAAATATCTGGAAGATGCAGATGTTGTTCTTGCGATGTACCACGACCAAGGCCTTCCCGTGCTAAAATATAAAGGGTTTGGCGCTTCGGTTAACATTACCCTTGGCCTTCCATTTATAAGAACATCCGTCGATCACGGTACTGCACTAGATTTAGCAGGCCATGGTAATGCCGATCCTGGCAGTTTCAGAAAAGCATTGGAAAAAGCCATTGAGCTTGCACATCATCAACAATGAGTAAAACACATTTAGGCCACACGGCCAGAAAACGCTTCGGACAAAACTTCCTTCACGACGACTATGTGATTGGACAAATCGTGTCGGCCATTAATCCGCAACACGAGCAAAACTTGGTTGAAATCGGCCCTGGCTTAGGCGCGCTAACCGATCCTGTTTGCGATGAAGTTGAAGCACTTACCGTTATCGAGCTTGACCGAGATTTGGCTAAGCGTTTACGAGAACATCCGTTTAACGGCGATAAGCTAACTGTTATTGAACAAGACGCGATGACCATGGATTTCACCGAGCTGGCTAAAACTATGCCCGTGAAAGATAAAGGGTTGCGCGTTTTTGGTAACTTACCGTATAACATTTCAACGCCGCTAATGTTTCACCTGTTCTCTCACGCTGCGTGCGTAGATGACATGCACTTCATGCTACAAAAAGAAGTGGTGAATCGTTTAGCTGCAGGGCATGGCTCTAAAAGCTATGGCCGATTATCGGTAATGGCCCAATACTATTGTAAGGTTATGCCGGTACTCAATGTGCCACCAGGTGCCTTTAAGCCGCCCCCGAAGGTTGATTCTGCGGTAGTACGTCTTATTCCGCACAAAACACCGCCAGTAGATGTGGTTTCAGTAGCCACCCTTGAGCGAGTATGCGCGCAGGCGTTCAATCAACGTCGCAAGACAATACGAAACTCGTTAAAAGAAAGTCTTACTGAAGCACAAATCAGCGCGCTGGGTATAAACCCAACCATAAGGGCTGAAGTGCTATCCTTGCAGGATTTCGCCACTATAGCGAATGCAGTATCAGCGTTAGAAGAAGCACAAGAAAATTAAAGTTAGCTTATGAATGAGTCTGAAATTAAGGTGCGGGTGAAAACCCGTCACCTTCCCGAGCACCTACCTTCTGATTCGCCACAATTTGCGTTCGCTTATCACGTGACCATTGTGAATGACAGCCAGGAAACGGTACAGCTTATCAATCGTTACTGGCAAATTACCGATGCTAATGGTAAAACCTCAGAGGTGAGTGGCTCAGGTGTTGTGGGTAAACAGCCCATATTAAAACCGGGCGAAGATTTTGACTATACCAGTGGTGCAGTACTTGATACCCCGGTAGGAAATATGCAAGGCTATTACGAAATGGAGCGTGAAAACGGAGAACGTTTTCGTGTTCCAATTGAAGTATTCCGTTTAGCGGTTCCCAACATTCTTCACTGATTTTTGAGATTTATGACTTATCGCAACACCTTCGTCGTGGGTGATATTCAAGGTTGTTATAGCGGGCTACAGCGACTGCTGGAGAAAGCCAAATTCTCTGCGGATAAAGATAAACTCTTCGCCGTCGGCGACTTAGTTGCCAGAGGCGAAGACTCGTTAAGCACCTTACGGTTTCTAAAAAGCTTAGGTAGCAGTTTTGAAACAGTACTAGGAAACCATGATCTTCACTTGCTTGCGGTTGCGAACAAAATTCGTAAACCTAAGAAAGCTGACAACCTACAGCCCTTGCTTGATGCTCCCGATTTAAAAGCACTACTAGATTGGCTTCGTCGATTTCCCCTCGCGAAAAAAATCAATGACAATCACACCATCGTACATGCCGGTCTCTACCCTCACTGGAGTACAGACACACTCGTCAGCTTAAGCGATGAAGTCAGTAAGAAATTACAATCGAAGCACTACACTGATTTTTTAAAAAACATGTATGGCAACACACCGGTTAAATGGTCTGATAAACTTGAAGGTGAATCGCGAACCCGCTTTATTGTAAACGCGTGCACCAGAATGCGCTTTCTACACGCAGATACTAGCTTAGAGTTTGAGACGAAAACCCACCCTGGTCAGGCTTCGAAATCTGTTGTTCCTTGGTTCAAGGTAGATAACCTCCATCTTAAGGCACAAGAACAGGTACTCTTCGGTCATTGGGCTGCACTTAACAGCGAGACGCAAGATGATCGTTTTGTCGCGCTAGACACTGGGTATGTTTGGGGTCAAGAAATGACCATACTGGACGTCAATACAGGTAAACTCATCCAAGTACATGCGTAAATGACTTAATTGATACAGCAAACTACTAAATCGCAATTTCTTGTGCTTTACTTGTTAACTTAATGGCTTACCTGCCGATACGTTGGTTATATACGTTAGTCTATAATCCCATTACCGTTCATGTTATACATTTTAATACCTTCCTCTAGGTCATTGAGGTGTATTTTGGACGTAGTGCGGGGTAGTATCGTCACGCAAAAGAATAAAAAATAGTCTAGGAGTTTCAATGAAGATTACAGTAGCCACTCGCGTAGTCGGCGGTTTTGTAGCAATTACTTGTCTACTGATTGTCATTAGCGTTGTTTCGTTGTTTAACCTCAATTCCATTGGTTCAGCAACCGAAGAGGTAAATGACGTTGCGCTTCCTACAGTCGCGGGTAGTAACGCGTTAAAAGCGAACTTCCTAAACATGGGTAGATTGACATTCGAAGCCTATATTGAAGAAGATTTGTCTGGCCTTCAGGAAAAGCGCACAGCATTCAATCAAAGCCGAGATATGTTCGAGACTGAATATAAGAAGCTTGCCACTGCAGTTGCCAATGAACCTGAACTACAAAGTAAGTTAAACAGTGTTCGAGCTTCCTATGATAACTACATTAAGAATGTTGAAGCGGTTTACCTGAACCACCAAAAATTCATGGATATCCGAAACACCATTGACGACCGTTTAGGTGATGCTGAAGATAACGCTGACGATGCGTCCACTTACCTACTAGACTTTTCTGACCTTGACGCAGTGCAAAGTGACCCAAATCTTAGACGCGCAGCAGATATTGGTAGCCAACTAGAAACCTCATTGCTTTCTTTACTTACCGTTTCTTATGAATACGTAAAAACCGAAACTATCGTGCGCTCTCAAACCCTAGGTAACGAAGTTGACTTAGTGGTAGATAAGGTTGCTACTTTACTTAGCGATATGAGCCAAGCCGCTGGACAGCGAGACCAGTCTGGTACGCTTAGCGATATTAATGAATTAGTAAACGATGCCCTTAATGCGATTACAGCTAGTGACGGCGTAATGGCGTTGCATGTAGAGAGGCTAGAACGCAGAAACGATTCTGAGGCGGCACTTAATGCATCAGATAAGAACATTGCAAATGGTATTGTTGAACTTGAACAATTACTAGCGCTTGCAGACGCCAAAGCAAAAGACGTCGAAGACCAGGTGAATAGTGCTATTACTACAGGCAATATCATCATTATAGCGGTGGTAATATTTTCAATTTTGATAGCCGCTGCGATTGGTTACGTGACGGTAAGAGCTATTACCCGTCCTCTTTATCGCGTGAACGAGTTGCTTACCGTAGCATCATCTGGAGACTTAACACATCGCCTTGACGATTCTGCTCAAGATGAATTTGGTCTTTTAGCTAAAAACTGTAATACCCTAATTGGCAACCTCAAAGAGCTGATTTCAGGAATTAATACCCGTGCGGAGCAACTTGCCGCGGCATCAGAACAAACCTCTGCCGTTACTGCGCAAACCACGCATTCGATTCAAGATCAGAAGTCGCAAATTGGCCAAGTGGCAACCGCCACTACAGAGATGCACTCTACCTCACAATTAGTAGTGCAAAACGCTGAAGATACGCTGAGCCAAATTCGCCATGCTGATGCCGAAGCTGAAAATGTACGTCAAATCTCACTTGAGAATAAACGTATTATCGAAATTCTCGCCAAAGACGTTCAAGACGCTGCCGATGTTATCAACAAGCTTCACCAAGACAGCGCTAGCATCGGGGGTATTCTTGATGTTATCCGCGGCGTGGCCGACCAAACCAATCTACTTGCCTTGAATGCCGCCATTGAAGCTGCCCGTGCAGGTGAGCAAGGTAGAGGCTTTGCGGTAGTTGCTGATGAAGTACGTACACTAGCGAGCCGAACGCAACAGTCTACGCAAGAAATTAACGCGATGATTGAGGTACTTCAAGCGGGTGCTGAACGCGCGGTATCAGTAATGAATCAAGGTAAAGAGCAAACAGTAGCCTGTGTAGAGCAAACGGAAAAAGCGACACAAGCGCTAGATATCATCTCTGAAGCGGTACACAAAGCCCACGACGTAAGTTCTCAAATTGAACAATCGGCACGTGAACAAAATACGGTATCACAAGAAATTAGCGAGAAGCTTGAAACTATCGTTAATATTGCTGAAGAGACCACTTCAGGTGCCCAGCAAACCTCTGACTCTAGCCACGAAGTGGCAAGGCTTGCTGAAGAACTACAGCAATCTATCCGTCAGTTTAAGGTATAAAATCACACTGAGTATTTGATTTATTTTAATTGAATTAGATTAACTTAAACACTCAGCGTTAAATGAAAAACACATTACACGCTACTCAAAAAGCGCTTTATGTAAGTCCTTCACTATTTTATCGCTGTCAGTTTCATTCACTAAGAATGACAGGTTGTGCGGGTTAGCACCGAAACAAATCATGCGTAAGTTAAAGTCAGACACCGCAGCAAAAATTTTGCTAGACACACCAATGGCGGTTTGCATGTGGTTACCTACTACAGTGACTAAGTCGTAACCGTTCTCTACTTTCACATCACAAATAGTTTCAAGCTCTGCAATGGTTTCTTTGTTTAAGCGCTGTGCCACTGAATTTGCAGGGTTGTCTAAGGTAAACGACACCGAGATTTCTGATGTAGTCACCAAATCCACACTTAGCTTGTGCTTAGCGATGATGGCAAAAACCTGCTGTAGGAAGCCCTGTGCGTACATCATCTTAGGTGTTTTCACTGTTACCATAACTTGGTCTTTACGGCGAGTAATGGCACGATAAGGTGGCTCTTCTACGCAGTCTCGAACAATCCAAGTACCGCCTTTTTCTGGCTCTTTACTTGAACCTACAAACACTTTAATGTTTTTACGAAGGGCTGGTTCCATGGTGGCAGGATGCAGCACCTTAGCACCAAATGTCGCCATTTCAGCCGCTTCTTCAAAGCTAAGTTCTGGTAATGGGCGAGCAGCAGCAGTGATACGTGGATCGGTAGTATAAACCCCAATCACGTCTGTCCATATTTCACAGGCGTCAGCGTCTAATGCTTCTGCGAGAAGCGCGGCAGTAAAATCAGAACCACCACGACCTAAGGTCGTAGTTCGCCCTTCATCATCAGCACCCACAAACCCTTGTGTAACCACAATAGCATTTTCAATTTCAGGGGCCAGCAATTGCTTTGCCAAAGCTTCAATGGTGTCTATCTGTGGCACTGCTTCACCAAATTCACTGTCGGTGCGCAAGACTTTGCGTACATCGAAGTTCATGGTAGTCACATTTTGTTCAGCTACTTTTTGTTCGGCTAAGACTGCACTGAACATCAATGACGACATGCGCTCACCCATTGAAAGCAACTGATCTTTCAAATCGTTTCTATGTAAAATTTCTTCGTGAAATGCTAGGGATTTCATTTCATCTAGCAAATCATTTAGCTTGCTTTCAACCGAGCTTTTATCTGCAAGCTTGTTGAGAATGGCAAGTTCAATATCAACAATAGACTGGCAAGTAGATTCTATTTGCTCTTGGGTAAGTGGGCTGTGCGCTAAATTCACCAGGTGGTTTGTTACCCCTGCTGATGCACTAACAACCACGATACGGGTCGCACTGTTTGAGGCAACAATTCGCGCACAGTTTTGCATCACTTCATAGTTCGCAACACTGGTTCCGCCGAACTTGGCGATGGTTAAAGCATTTGCCACGATTTTACTCCGAATTTCTTTTACCGAGCATAGTGCTCGATAATGACCGGCGAATAGGTTATTCGCACCGGTTTAACGATTAATTTCTATCTGGTCACCCACACTGATATTGTGTGAAGCGAACCACCCTTGGTTCATTTCTAGCGCGTAGAGTACCTCTTTAGTTGCCTGCACAGACGTTAGGTCGTGAGGCTCTAGAGGTTTTATATCTGTAATTACGCCATTTCTGTCGATATAGGCGACATCTAAAGCAACATTCGTATTCTTCATCCACATACTGGCGTATCTTGACGATGCAAACTTAAAGAACATTCCACAATCATCACACAGTGATTCTCTGAACATTAACCCTTGGGCACGTTGTTCAAAAGAATGCGCGTATTCCATTTGGTAAAGTTTGCCGTCAATCGTTAAGGTGATTTGATCAAACTCTACGCTAGGTTCCATTTGTGCGCTGGCATTCAAAGTGCCATATCCTAGAAGCACAAAAAGCGCGATTGCGATAAAAGTAGTTTTAGCCATTAGACATTCCTTTAACCCATAAAAAAAGCCGGACACTTACGGTGCCCGGCTTTGTAGTTTATACACTAAATCAGGCAACATTCAACGTTGGAATGATATTGGCCTTCGCCTCTTCTTCTGCCTTCTTGAAACTTGGCATTTTATCAAAGTTTAAGTAGCGGAATACTTCAGACGACATGGAGTTAATTTTACTCGCATATTCCATGTATTCTTCTGCCGTAGGAATACGACCAACGATAGCACCTACCGCCGCTAATTCAGCCGATGTTAGGTACACATTCGCCCCATCACCTAAACGGTTAGGGAAGTTACGAGTTGAAGTAGACAGTACTGTAGTGCCTGCATCTACACGTGCTTGGTTACCCATACACAGTGAACACCCAGGCATCTCTGTGCGCACGCCCACTCGACCATAGATGTTGTAGTAGCCTTCTTCCATTAACTGAGCCTTATCCATTTTTGTCGGTGGCGACATCCACAAACGGGTAGGTAAGGTTTTATTAAACTGCTCAAGGAGTTTACCTGCAGCACGGAAATGGCCAATATTTGTCATACACGAACCAATGAAGACTTCGTCTACGTTTTCACCGGCTACGTCTGATAAAGTTTTCGCGTCGTCAGGGTCGTTCGGGCAACACACAATAGGCTCTTTAATATCGTTAAGGTCTATCTCGATAATTTCTTTGTACTCAGCATCCGCATCGGCGCGCATAAGTTCAGGGTTAGCCAACCACTCTTCCATTTTCTGGGCACGGCGCTCAAGGGTACGTGGGTCACCGTAGCCTTCGTTAATCATCCAACGAAGCATAGTGATGTTTGAGTTTAAGTATTCAGCAATAGACTCTTCAGACAGATTAATACTACAACCTGCCGCAGAACGCTCAGCTGATGCGTCAGATAATTCAAATGCTTGCTCTACCGTTAGGTGCTCAAGTCCTTCAATTTCTAGTACGCGACCAGAGAACGCATTAATTTTGCCTTTTTTCTCTACGGTGAGTAAGCCTTGCTTAATACCGTATAAGGGAATGGCGTGCACTAAATCACGTAGGGTAATACCTGGCTGCATTTCGCCTTTAAACCGCACCAGAATAGATTCCGGCATATCAAGGGGCATCACACCGGTTGCGGCAGCAAAAGCGACTAATCCAGACCCTGCTGGGAATGAAATACCCAGGGGAAAACGGGTGTGTGAATCACCACCTGTACCGACTGTATCAGGCAATAGCATGCGGTTTAACCAGCTGTGAATAATGCCATCGCCAGGGCGAAGTGAAACACCGCCTCTGTTCATCATAAAGTCAGGCAGAGTATGTTGGGTTTCAATATCAACAGGTTTAGGATATGCCGCGGTATGACAGAACGACTGCATGGTTAAGTCGGCAGTGAAACCAAGACAGGCTAAATCTTTTAGCTCGTCTCGCGTCATAGGGCCTGTGGTATCTTGCGAGCCTACGGTGGTCATCTTAGGTTCGCAATAAGTGCCAGGGCGAATACCTTCAACACCGCACGCTTTACCTACCATCTTCTGGGCAAGGGTATAGCCCTTTCCGGTATCGGCAGGTTGCTCTGGGGTACGAAACAAATCTGTTGCGCCTAAACCTAATGTTTCTCGTGCTTTTTCAGTGAGCGCGCGGCCAATAATCAGGTTGATACGACCACCTGCGCGCACTTCATCTAAAATCACTTTAGATTTATAGTCATATTCAGCTAATACTTCGCCGGTTTCGTGATTGGTGATTTTGCCTTCAAACGGGTAGATGTCGATAACATCGCCCATATTCATTTTTTCTACATCGGCTTCAAACACCAAGGCCCCTGCATCTTCCATGGTATTAAAGAAGATTGGCGCCACTTTGCTACCAATACATACACCACCGCCGCGCTTGTTGGGGACGCCAGGTAAGTCTTCCCCGAAAAACCATAATACTGAGTTAGTTGCGGATTTACGTGACGACCCCGTACCTACCACATCACCTACAAAGGCAACGGGATAACCTTGATTTTTCACATCTTCAATTTGTTGCATTGGGCCTTTCACACCATGCTCTTCTGGCTCTAGGCCATCACGGGTCATTTTATAAGCGGCTAAGGCGTGAAGGGGAATATCAGGCCGCGACCATGCATCGGGTGCCGGTGATAAGTCATCGGTATTGGTTTCGCCGGTCACTTTAAATACCGAGTATGTAATTTTATCGTCCATTAATTTACGTGAAGTAAACCACTCGCCTTCGGCCCACGATCTAATAATGTCTGTGGCAAACTTGTTTCCGGCTTTGTGTTTTTCTTCCACATCATGGAAGGCGTCAAACATAAGCAGCGTGTGCTTAAGCTCTTTTGCGGCTAGTGGCGCTAGGTTTTCATCGTCGAGAAGCTCAACCAATGTCACGATGTTGTATCCACCATGCATGTTGCCTAATAGTTCAACGGCCTTTTCTTTTGAGATTAACGAGCAGCTGTCTTCGCCTTTTACGATAGCACTTAAAAATCCTGCTTTTACGTAAGCAGCTTCATCAACCCCGGGAGGGACGCGCTCTGAAAGCAATTCTAAAAGGGTGTCTTCTTCGCCTTCTGGTGGATTTTTAATTAATTCAACTAAGCCTGCTACCTGTTCAGCATTCAGTGGCTTTGGAGGGATCCCTTCAACAGCACGTTCTTCTACATGTTTGCGATAGTCTTGTAACACGATGTCTTCCTCTTGATGTCGCTTGCGCAATGGGAATAAACGGTCTTGTACGGTCTTGACGCAAGGTCTGATTAAAAATACATCATGAGTATAACGATTTACCTTCATAAATTAAATTTTTGCGGCTTTTTATTCAGTTATAGTCGCCATTCAGCGCACTTAATATTGAACGGTTAAAGCTATTAAAAACAGAGAAATAAAACCTTAAAACTAATTAAATATTCATCTTATTGTTCCGGTGATCGCTCTCTGTCATCATTACCAGCCATCATTCTCTGTCATTAGCAGCATGGAGGTTACCAACGTTAAAACCAAGCTATTATTGAATACCACAGGTGGGCATAACATCTTATAAATTTGGTAGGTCTTTAACTGGACGAATATGCCTAAAGCTCGCAAAGCGGGGAATGCCTTTTTTTGTTACGCCATAATATTTGAAGGTGATCCAACTGTGCATTGGTGGCGGATATTGACGCTGTTTCATACTGAACCCTGTTCCAATTTTAAATTGTATACCCTCGGGCGTTTCTACAATAAGAGAGCCCATCATGCCAACGAACTTCCCCTTTCCTCTTACATAGCCAATCACTTTGGCTTCTGCATCGCTATACCGTTTCGCTTTTAATAACTGATTACTGCGCCCGCTCTGATAAAAGGCCGCTTTGTGATGTAGCATTAAACCTTCACCGCCCTTTGCGGTGACCTCATCGATTTTCGCTTCAAGAAGCTTCTGAGAACTCAGCGTAAATTGTGGGATTGTAGCCAAACTGTTGCTATCTGCTCCCCTCACTAATGATTCCATTGTAGATAAGCGCGAGGCAAAAGGTACATCACTGATGGGCATATCAAACACCATCATCTTCACCGCTCTCCAGCGTTCATCAGGCGTATGGCTAAGTACAATAGAAGCGATGGCTCCAAAGCTGCTACGCTGAGTCCATAGCTCTCCATCGAGCG
>Ga0209503_10000209_pt1 | contig 40679 bp, 22 predicted proteins | sample SouAtlMetagenome_2_FD_187448 | JGI IMG/M metagenome (GOLD analysis project Ga0209503, IMG submission 187448) | Marine eukaryotic phytoplankton communities from Atlantic Ocean - South Atlantic ANT15 Metagenome (SPAdes) (version 2) | ecosystem: Environmental > Aquatic > Marine > Oceanic | place...
CCAAAAATATGACATTATAAGATCCACCACGAACAGCAGAGGAAGAAGTAGAGTTTGCCGATATTTTAGATCCATTTTCTAATTCCAGAGAACCTTTATTCCATGATATTATACCTTGTTGCATCCATCGAGGCAAATTTTCATATGCAAGTTGTAATCTACCAAGTAAATCTCTAGCAGTGGACGCTTTGTTCGCCAGAACAGCAACGTTGACATTATCGTTGAAAACTGCATAGTGTAAAAGATATGATATACAAGTAGTAGATTTACCTGTCTGCCGAGGCATCTTACAGATATTAAATCTATTCTCGTGGAATCTAGTAATTAACTTCTCTTGGAAATCGTACATATTAAAAGGAACTAGTCCCTCATCAAGAGAAACAATCTTTATATAATTCCTAGTAAAATATACGGGATCGTCCTTACACTTTAAAAATTCCCTAATGTTATCCTTAGAGAATTCTATAGGCGTGTTTGCCTTTTTTAGGTTGGGATTACCTAGATATACTTCTGCCATAATAAAAGAAAATTACTTATTAACCAGTAAATCCTGCTTTTGCTCCTTTTACTGCAGCATTTGCTGCAAATATAAAATAACTAGCAGTCTTCTCTAAAAATTCAACTGATCCTGCTGGTAGAGTAAAAGATCCAACAACAGTTCCACTTTGAGTTTCTACAACAGTTACTAAATGGGCATCTGTATCAGTATTAACAAGTCTAACAACGGTAGCACTGTCAAAATTACTAGCTGCTCCTGTAGTTGTTGGACATGCTGCTTCAGCACCCTTAATCAAAGTTTTTGACATTACTCTTACTTACACTATAAATTTATTTATATAAAGCATTATAAGTGAGTAGGCATTCTACATTCTAAGTGCATGGTATGCATAATTGCTAGCCACTTCACTAGCACTTAACTCCCTATTATAGAATCCTCCGAAAAACTCTTGTCTTGCAGAAGTGCCAGTATTACCATTAACCCTATCAATAAAATTAAATACTGCATATTCACTACCCCAATTACTATTGCTAATAGTTGTTCCACCTGAAAGTAAATTTCCATTTACATACGCTTTTAAGACTCCAGAACTAGAAACAGTCCAATAAACAACCATCTTTGCCCCACCACCATATATCGGACTAGATGTATGTTCATAGGATGAAACATTTCCACTATTATTTTCAAATACGAATTTTGAATTTCCCGTATGGTTCCAAGTTGCAGTGTTATGTGCCTGTATATAATTGTTTCCATCATTATTTGATGCAAAGCTCAACCCACCATTATTAACCCAAGGATTTGTATATGAAAGGAAACCGTAGAAAAATGTAAATGCACTACCTATACTATCAGTAGTATTTCCTACTCTCAATTCATTAGTCATTCCAAACCACACATTTTGAGGTTTATATCTAGTCCTTTTATTAACACTACCCTGCAAAGCATGACCGTCACTACCACCATTACTATATAATCCACAGAATCCATTACTCCCTTGACCTGCTATATCAACAGCATAAGATTTAGTTCCTAAAGTAAATCCATCAGTATCAGCACCACCAACAGCTGTAGCAGAACCACCATTAGTTTGGGATGTAACTGATGCTCCAGATGGTGTAACTTCAAAGTTAAGCGTATTAGATTCATTTCTACATCCTATTAATACAACATTATCTGGATCTGATCCACAACTTTTCTTCGTAACTGGGAAATTAGGTGTGTTACCATTAAAGGCAGATGTATAAAGTGCCTCTCCTTTAGTAATTTTGAAATTACTAATTCTACCATTCATCAAGTAACTAGTATTATAATATCCACCAATAGATAGATAATTTCCTTGGAAGTTCTTAGTTGTTGTAGTAGAGATTTCTTGATAACCATTTACAAATAGTTTTAATGAACTACCATTTCTAACTAATGCTAAGTGAGTCCAGTTTCCTGCTGGATACCCATCATTAGGAGGAGTAGGACCTTCAAAAGAACCATTAACATTTCCAGAACCATCTGATCCATATAGTTGCCATCTATTAACTTGAAATCCTACTGCTAAGGTGTCTCCATAATTAGATGATTGAAGTCCATTAGTATTACTGGTGATTTGCCATACACCTTTATGATTACTTGAATATTTGAAAACCCAACATTCAATAGTAAAGTTTCCAGTTCCCATCTGAAGATCACTACTAGGACCTACGCTCAACCAGTTATTCTCAGCACTAACTATACTTCCACGAGTGCCACTATCTTTTGAAATATATGCATCATCATTAAACTCCCACCAATGCTCCAACCCAGATGTATTCATGGTTGGTGTAATTGAAGTATCAACTATTGTTATAGAACCAGTGCTTGCCACTAAAACAGATCTTCCCGAATCGGTATAAAGCTTAAGTTCAAATGTTTCGTTTCCTTCCGTTGTACTATCTGCAGTTGGTCCTACTGACACAGTAGCAGAATTAGATGAAATACTAACTGTTCCTTGAGAGGTTCCAAAATCACCAGAGTTTGTTAAACCCCAATATAGAGTTGTTGAATCTGCCACATCTGTAGTGGTTATGTTAATTGTTAAGGATGACCCTTCATTAACTGTGGATGATACTGGAGTTGCTGCATAAGTTGGTGTTAATGAGGTATCGTTGACATTAACATTTACTGTATTACCAACTTGAGTATTTCTTCCCGAATCGGTATATAATTTAATATCAATAGTTTCTGTACCTTCAGTAGTAGCATCTTCAGCAAGTGTATGTGAGAAATTAAATGTACCACTATTAACAGTACCACTTCCCGTTAATGCTCCAGATGAGAAATCACCAGATGTTATTCCTGTACCAGATAATTCCCAATATAAAGTAGTCCCATCATCAACATTAGTAGTTGTAACTGTTGTAGTAAAAGAACCACCTTCATTAATACTAGTTGTGGATAAAGAGAAGAAATATGTTGGACCAGAATTAGCAGAACTAGCAAAACTCATCATAGATGAATGAGCAGTTTTTGCTACTTTAAGATTTGAACCACCTTCCAAAGTATCTGTCGGATCCTTTTCACAGTATATAACTTTACCTGAAGGAACAATTAAAGTTCCTATGGTAGAACCACCAGCAATTTTTCTAGTTACGGTTAAGTGACTTTCATCGCTGTTAAAAATTCTTACAACAGTAGCATTACTAACATTAGTAGCAGATGCTAGATTTGTTTCAGTAGATAATATTTTCATTTAACCGACCTTTGTATCAGTTTTAACGGGAGCATTTGCTCTAATTTTTGTATAATCTACAAAAACTTTTTCATTTGGACCTTTTGAAAGATCTTTTTTATTACCTGATCCAGATAAACCAACTCCCTTATATCTTGTTCTATTACCTTCAATAAGACCTAATTCATCTCTCCATGAATAGTGATCTAGTTTTACTCCAGTTGCCTTTTCAATATCAGATTTTCTCTTATCTCCACCTATCTTCATATTCTTTCTTGCACCGTCAAGTGCTTCATCACCTTTCTTCTTTAAGAATTCACCACCTTTCTTAAGAGCAAAAGCACCAATACCAATCTTAGCTACTTTACTGAGAAGACCTTCAGTAGTAACTTCTTCTTTATTAAAGAGTTGATTAACTGGAGTGCCTGATTTCATTCTCCTTGATGGGAAACCAGAATCCTTTTTCTTTTGAAGTCTTGCATCTCTTCTTGCACGTTTTCCTTCCTTACTACTTAAAGCATCATTTCTTTGATTCCTTAATTCCCTCTTAGTAGGTTGAGATTCTATTTTTTCATTCTTAGAAGGATCAACAGTTTTCTTACCATCATTAGTTATAGGTGCTTCAACCTTTTTCTCTACTGGTGGAGTTGGTGTTGCAGTTGAAACTTTACTCGAAGAACCTCCAGTAAGTTTACTACCAGCAACTACACCTCCAGCACCAGCAGCAACAGTAGCTCCAGTTTTTATTTGATTTGCAACCTTCTTTATACCATCACCAATAGGAGTTGGTGTAACGTTTTGCATAGGTTTAACTGCAGTACTTGGATTAGTAGCAGCACCACCCAATACGTCTACGTCTTTTGCTGTTGATTGAATTTCCTGTTTACTAGAATTTCTTATTTTTTTAGCACTATTTTTAACATTCTGCATAAAACCCTTAAAGGATCTTGCTATTCACCACCTTTCTCAGCACCTTTTTTAACTACATCTACACCTTGAGGTAACTTAGGTTGTCTTAATTTTTTAGCAGTATCTAATATATCCTTAGTTAATTTAGTATCTCTTATACCACGATTAACAACTCCTCTTGCACCTTTACCTAGATCATATGCACCTTTAACACCTTTAGATGATAGATTCCAAGCAGCTCTAACAGCACCAGTTACAATTCCACCAAGTGGTACTTTTGGCAATTCTTCTGTCAATATAGTAACAATCTCATTATCGTTATATCCTTCAGAGATTAACGATTCGACTGCCATTTCCAATTGCCAATTAGAAGCACCTTTAATTGGTTCTGGTTTAATTATATCTACTGTTTCTACTTCTGTAAAATTCAATCCGTCAGCAACATTCTGAACACTTATACCACCTTCGATTTCTTCATTAAGATTATGGCAATCTTCACCACATTCTACACAAGGATTACAATCGCAACCTTCACATTCACAATTGGTAGACTCCTTTAATTCAGATCTCCAATCGTTTAGAGATTCTTGCTTTACTCTTATATTATTCATGGAACAGATTAATCTTCTTTATTATTTAGAATACCTTCCTTTATCATCTTTGAAAGTTCTGATGTGGAGCCAACAAATAAAGCGTTATTTGTAACGTTACTTGGACCTTTGGGTTTATCTTCATCCAGATCTTTCATTTTCTTCTGAAGATCTGCTAACTTATCTGTAATATCTGCAGTTGACTTTAATACTTGACCAGCAACTTCATATGCTCTTGGACTTGCACTTTCACCAGCAAGTTCCATAACTCCATTTAAAGTTTCCTGTCCTTTCTCTATTAATGAATATAACTGTGCTCTTGCGTACTTGTAATCCTTTTCAGCATCATCACTAATATCGGGCAGTGTATCCTTTCTTCGGACACAACCACCCTCATTAACTTGCTGAACTTCTATTTCAGTATTAAAAGTATCATTCAAATCGTCATAATTATCTTTCATAGTATTAACAGTTCCAAGCCCTTAAGGACTTATTAATTCTTGAATCTGGATCCCTTGCGGTTTTGGCAGAAGTAAGTTTCTTCTTCATACCTTTCATCCTCGCACAAAAGCTCTTTCTACGAGGGTTCCCAACTTTCTTTGAAGGAGCTTTAAGGTCACTGCCTGGATTCTCTCTTTCGTAGGATTTTCTTCCTTTTTCATTTAAACCACCTTTTTTATTTTTACCTGCTTTCTTTGTCCAAGCAGCACCTTCATTAACAAATTCAAAATCATCTCTCCAAGAATATGATTCTTTCTTGGTTTTATTTCCCCAATTAGCAGCACCTACTTTACGGCACTTAACAAGAGCACCAGAAGCATATGCACTTGGCCAAACAGAATACCTTGATTTTACTTTCTTATAACAAGCATCCTTCTTACCTTCTTCAACTACAGCATCTTCTTCCTTGACGCAATTAGGAACAACTTTATTCCCTTTCTTTTTCATACCTTTTTGAGTGTATCCATCCCAACACTTCTCCTTAAAGGTTCTTCTGAACAGTTGATCAATAGTTTCTTCGGTAGCCACGTTAATCGCCTTTCCTTTTCTATTTGGATTTGGATCTTTTTTATTTTTACGTCTAAAAGCTGCTGCTTCCTCATCCTTATTTAGATCCCGTTTCATTTTACTGGAACCACATTTAGGTTTAGTCTTTTGACCTGGTTGCTTGGCACAAGGTTTACCTGAGTATTTTCCACCCATCTGAACCCAACCCTTCTTACCATCAGAAGACTTAGATTTATTGAACCAATCGTGTAACGAACTATCGCCTGATTTGTTTGCCATTTAGAGATCTACCTTTCTTGTTGGACTAAATTCTTTTCCATCACCAAAGAAAGTCGAAGTTTCTGTAAATCCAAAATCATCACCTGGTGGGATTAATGGATCATCATACTGATCAATTTGACTATCCTCATTATAGTCTTTCTTAGCTTTAGCAGCTACAGTATATCTCTGTTCCCGTTTTGCTGCTTGTGGATTGCTGTCTGAATAGTAATCAACTTGAACCTTACGGATGAGTCCTTCTGTAGAATCTGCAATAGGACCAAACATATAGGTCTTAGCAGTAAAGTTTAATGTATAAATTAATGCTCTTCTGGTTTCAAAGTTACCTTCATAATCATCGGTAAATGTAATGCTATCAAGCACCATAGGAACATCTCTTTTCTCTCCAATTGATTTTGCTAAATCAATTGTTAATGTAAAACCTGGTTGAAAGAATGGTAAAATCTGTTCCAAGATCTGCATAGAATCATCTTGGAGTTTTGTAAGAATGTTTAACTCAAATCCCAAATTATATGGAACAGGCATAAAAACCTTCTTTAATTTACCACCCTCACTTGCTTTAAATGTTTGTGTGATACCTGCTTTCCTAGATGGATCATATTGAATATTATTAACTTCAAATGACATTCTAGGTAATGATATTTGAACTGCCTTATTTAAATCTGGTTGTTGTTGAATCCTTGCTAGAAACTTTTGCTTTGGTCCATATGAAATGGGTACTTTAATATCACTAATGTTTTTTCCTGTAGCATCTTGATGTCTAACATGAACCTCATTAAAAAGAGTTCCAAAAGAGATAACAGTTTTTCGTATTATTTCGTGATAAAAATAAGTTCCTAACATCAGAAATTACCAAAGGGATTTGATTCAGTGAAGTCTAAAATATCGTCGCCAAAAGATTCAAACTCATCACCATCATTATATTTATCATTAGCATCATCAGAATTATAAGAAGCAAGTGAATACGATGCTCCAGATTCTTTTCCTACAATAGATTCACCAACATAGAATCCAGTTATAGTTCCACCAATACCAACATTACTTATCTGTAATATATTAGTATCAGCATCCCAAGATTTAACTCTTGCTTGTGTAAATGATCTAGACCCTTCAATAACTTCATTAAAGATAAAGGTTCCAATACCAGCCATAGAAGGAGGACTAGCAACAATTACATTTGGCGTTGCGGTATATCCACGTCCTGGATTACCAATATAAACTGATTTAAGAACTTGATCAGATCCTGCCATACCTATAGATGCTATTCCAACAGCAGTTGTTCCAGCACCAGGTTGAGTTACTGTTATTGAAGGTTCTGTACCATATCCAACACCACCATCAACAACGTTAAAGTTAATAACACCTTGATAAACAGTTTCAATAGAACAAGTTGCAGCAGCACCAGTTCCACCGCCACCAGAAATGGTAATAGTCGGTGGAGTATTATAACCTGCACCTGCACTAGTCAGTAATATCTTCTCAATAGAAGTAACATTTGCTCTAGTTGTTAATATACCAACTGCCCTTGCTGGTGTATTTGCTGGAGAATCTGAGAATGTTATTGTTGGTTGTGAAGTAAATCCTGATCCATCATTATTAAGGAAAATCTCACTAACAAATCCAATACCGAGAGATGCTGCTACTTCAGCAGTTCTTCCTATACCAATTAGGGATAAGGTAGAAATATAACCATCATCTTGAACTACAGTATCGATGGCATCGATAGAAGTATCAATAACTTCATCCTCATATTCAAAGAGTTCGCATTTAAGTTGGTAAACGTAGTTCTTACCTAACTGATAGAATGGATCTTCATGTTCTACAAATTTAACTTCAAATAATCTACTTCCTAATGGGAAAAATACTAAATCCCCCTCTCTTGGTCTAGTAGCAAGTGTGATTTCCTCATTTCCACCAGGTCCATCATCTAGACCTGCCATAAATGGTGCTATGAAATCTTCAAATCTTTCTTTTGAAATAGTAAGAGTAACTTCATCTCTTATACTCATTCCAAATTTAGTCAGTACATCTCCTTGACCACCATATCCTTCATATGTGTTGACATATGCTTCTATAGCAAAATTATCATCAAATTTAGAAGATTGAACCTCTTCTATAATTGATTTTGTATTTACATATTTTCTTGGAATATAAGTTACTTCAACACCGTAAATTTTTAGATGCTCGTTTATGAGATCCTGTGTTAATCTTTGTTCTGAAGATGTTCCTTGTAGGAAAAATGGATTAAGTGCCATGTGTTATTAACCCACAAAATCATAAGGAGGTAATTCGTATTCAGATGCCATCCTTGATCTTAGAGATTCTATATCTCTTTCAGCATCATCGAAAATCTCTCTACCATTAAGTTCTATACCACCTGGTAACTTAACTCCACGGAATTTGATTAAATTCTGTCCCCACTGTCTCTTCATAAGAGCTGTGAGATACAATTTGAGAAAAGGATCATTATATACTTGAGTAAATGATGTTGGATCTAATGCCCTATAGCAATCAAGAACTAAGAAATTATCAAGTGATTCTGCACCCCAATCTATATCCAAATATAATCTATCTTGCCTCTTATTAAATCGTATTTGCTTATCTGTAGTTAATAAAAAGTCAATATCTTCCAAATATGACTTAACCATAGAATATTGAAGTAATTCAACCGAATTAAAATTATAAAGATCATTCAAAAATAACTGATATTTAATACTAAACATTCCACCTGATATGGTGCTAGTATCAAATTTAAAAATCTTTTCTACTCCAACTACAGAATCTGGAACCTGTAAGAAATTAGAAGTCTCATACCAACTACTTGTTGTAGTTCCGTAACCTGCTATATTTGTGGAAGTAGCAGTTGTAGTTACAATACCAACTCCATCTGTACCTTTTGCTCTACCCCTATCTAAATCTGCTTGAGTAATCTTATACTTAAGAAACATCCTCTCAACACCATCGAAATGGCGTTCATTGAAGAGTTGAATAGCATCATCAACAGAATCATCTATTTGGTCATCATCGAGGTTAATCTCCAATACAGGAGCACCCAGCTTCCGTAAGCAGTAATCTATAAGTTGTTGTCTACTCGCTGGTTTTGCCATATCCCCTAAGTATCAGTTTTCTTGGTCTTTTTCAATTTTTGTATTTCTTCTTGTAAAGAAATTATTTCTTGTTGAAGATTTTTTTCTTCCTCTTCAAAATCATTTTTTAAAGTTTGTAACTTTGCTTCCAAAAGTACATTTTGATTTAATGATTGTGCCAGTTTACCATTATATAAACTTACAAGAACATTAACATCAACGTCACCATTATTTTGTTGTTGCATAATATTTTAAGGTTAGAAAGTTCCCCCATCAAGTGTAGAAGACCAGTGAGGCTTATTAGTATATATCACAGAAACTGAAGATGGAATTACTGATAGATTTTCAACTGTACCATTTTGTCCTTCTCTTCTAATATTGTAGGTATTGGTGAAAGTTCCCTCAACACCAATCAAGTCAATTGAATTTCCGTTAGATACAGGACTCTCAACAACACCGTAAGCACCACTAGTATCCTGCCTAACAACATCACCAGCATTAAGAGTTACTGTAGATGGTAAAGGTAGAGTGTTCTTAGTAACAGCAGTTAGGATCTGCTTAGATGTTACTATAGGAGCAGCTGGATTATTAGTTGAGGTCTGTAAACCATTCTCATCAAAGTATACAGCACCATTAGCATTATAATCAGCAGTCTGGTAGTAGATACCTTTGATATCTAAGAAACCTCTTGTTCCAGATACTGTATTACTTGCCGTACCTGCATCTGGAACGTATGTCCAAGATCTTGCAGGAGCATTACTTCCAGTATTTGTATCAGCATCTACATAACCAAAGAAACCAGTTTTATTATTTGCAGTACCAATACCAGTATTATACTTAAATGCTATACCACGATCCGTATTAGTATCGTAAGCATGAGTAATTGTTAATTCTGAAGTTGTTGTAATACCAGCAGAAGTACTTCCCTGAATAGTAATAACTTTATTTGTGGTATTAACTTCGGTAACTGTTGTTAATCCAGAGTTTGGAAGTGATGCATGACCACTTATAACGTCACCAGTATTAATACCAACAACAGAATCAATTGTAATCGTACTAACACCAGTTGTAGCTGGAGCAGTAACTACTCTAGTACTCGTAACATCACCAATAACAAATATTGGATCATTAACTGTTACTGCAGTTGAGTTAACTGAAGTTGTTGTACCATCAATTTGTAAGTTACCTTTGATGATAACATCACCTTCATTACTTAAACCATCTGGATATGGGTCAATAAACAGTTTATCACCAGCACCACTTACGGTAGAAATTATATTATCTTCAATTTTAACTTTACCAAGATATGATGAAGTAGATACGTTCAACGGGGTAGTGAACTTAACTTGCTTGCCAGTAAGACTGGATACTACTAATTCATCATTACCATCTTCATCATATTCAAATTTAACATCCTTATCAGAACCAAATGAAAACGCTGTATCATCACTAACAGCAAATTCACCAGTTCCATTAGTAGCAAATATAACATCTCCATCCGTATCTGTAGATGATAGAGTCCTACCATCCATTCTAAGATTATCTACATTCCACTGATCAATTTTTCTATTATCATCAAGAACAGCAACTATACCACCATCACTATTTCTTGTATTGGTAACACCAGCAACAGCACCTGGTTGATGATCCATCATAGAAGTATAATAATGTCCTCCTACTGAGAAAACATTACTTCCATCGTCACCAACAAATATTCTATCTTTATATTGATTTACTCCACCGTAACTGCCGATGCCAGTTACATAACCCATTTCACCCCAATTTAGGCTGGCAGGTTTGTTAGTACCAGAGGATCGTTTGATCCTGATAATGCTAGCCATTTAAAAATTTCCCCCGTTAATGTCTAAATTCGAGTCTGAGCCAGGTGTCAAAGATAGTGTAGCGTCCCATTTTTGAGTTGCTCCATTATATACCAATACCATTCCATTAAGTAGGTTCGCAGCATTAACATCGCTGAGTTCAGCTAAGGAAAGACCTTGGGCTCCAGCAAGTGAAGAAATAACCTTAACAGCGTTTTTTTGCCCTACTCTGACCTTAATGTCTGCCATTTATGTAAGCAATTCAAGAATCTATCTATTATTTATGTTTACGATTAGCTAACTCTTTAAGTAAAGATTTAATCTCATCAATATCTTTTTTCATTTCATCTAGTTCTGCCTTCTCATCAAGTTTTTTATTTCTTTTAGAAATATGTTGAGAATATGAATTGGTATCACAATTTAAAATCGCACCTGTTTCTGGATCACGAAACAAGTTTTTATGTCCTTCAACTGGGATCATTGTCTACTTCCTTTTAGGTTTTTTTAAGTTCTTTAAGAATTTATCTCTAAATTTATTTAATTGAGTAGTATCTCCTCTTTTTTCTAATTCTTGTCTAACTTTCTCTACATTAGAATTATTAGTTCCCTCATGCCCATTAGGACCTCTAACTTGTTTTCTTCCATATGCCTTAGTAGTTCTGGGATCAACATCAAACGGACCAGATAATCTTTCCTTTGCTTTTACATTCTTTTTGAGTTCCTGTTCTACTGGATCTGGCATTCCACCTAGTTTGTCTAATGGAAGACCATCTTCTTTAGATTTCTTCTTTTTAGATTGCAATACCATACCAGTAAGACCAGTTGCAGCAAGTCCAGCACCAATCAACTTTGATGCTGGTATTGCAAGTGGAGCTAATGCAATTGCTTCTTGGAATTGCTTAAAGGTCTTCATGCGTAATGCATACTCCTATCATCCTTTTTATCTTTTAACTTATTGCCTCTTTGACGTTTCTCACCAGTTTCACCATACTTATTTGGACCTACCTTTTCTTGTCCTAATCCTTCAGATTTCTTACCACTCTTATCAGTATAATGTAATGTTGCCTTTTTACCTGGTTTCTTAGTGATCACAGATTCCTGATCTGATTCACGACCAAGTCTTCTCATAGTTTTGCCAAACCTACGTCTTGACATGTTCTTAGGTTTGGTAACTGAGTAAGATACCTCTTTACCTTCAACGCCATCATCATACTGATATCTACCAGTTGTCTTACGATAACCAATACCTTTTTTCTCTAATTTACCTTCAAGATTTCTTCTTTTCTTGCGATTTTCATCTTCATCATCACCACGATCAGCAGAGATGTGACCTGTATCTTTATTTCTAGCATTACTTAATTGTCTTGCTAGACCACCTTCACATAGTTGTTGAAATTCTTGAAAAGTTCTCATTACGCTAATGCAATTGCTCTAAAGTCTTTTAATCTAACTGGAACACATTCGTTTGTGGATGACATCACAATCTTAATTGCAAATCCATCAAACTGTTCCAAATCATTTATACTAAACTGATATTCTGAGAAATCATTTTGTCCATTCTTCTTCACTTGAGCATCTGCTCTACCATCATTTAATCCAAGATCAATAATATCATCACCAAAACCATCACCATCAGTATCAATTAGGTTCTTATAACCAGGGAAGGCTCTATATGTTTGAGATACTTCACTAGAATCGGCACTGAATAATCTATAGAATACTCTAAAGTCTGCTTCTGGTTGAGCATTAGCAGCAACAAATACTTTAACTGATGTTGCAGGTTGCTTTAAATTAACTCTCTTAGAAACAAATATTGAACCATGTGGATCATTTTCTAATGACTTACTTCTTGTATCAGTAACATAATCCGATACTGGACTATTGATCTTATTTCTACCTAAAACAAAGGTTGCATATTTTGCATCCAATACTGGAGATAGATTCTTATCTGTTGATGTCATATCAACCTTTAGTGCTAATGATTTATTCTTAGGTAAAGTGCTTAACCTGAGTGATTCATTAGTTTTAGATGCTACTAATCTTGGTGTTGGGAAGAATGTAGTCTCATTTAATATAGTTGGTTCAAATCCCTGATCAATAAAGGATACTTCATTTCCACCAGCACTAGTTCCACTAATAGTTCTAATCGAAGTATTTGCAAAGGTTCCTTTACCAGGAGTAATTACATTAAATTGTGGAGATAAAGAACTGAACTGATGATTCTGAGATACTTTTGCACTCTTACCACCTACAGCTTTTTCACTAGTAAAGCATAATAAAGTCTTATTATCAGCAACATTATTACCTCTAGCACCAGTTCCTCTATCAATTTCTAAGAAATAATTGTCAATATTTGATGCATTTCTTAAAGTTGTATTAGAAGGAATATTAATAGTACTATTAATACCAACTAGAGGGAAACCATTTATTTGATATGGTTGAATAGATACGCCTGTGCTATGTCCAATTGCAGTAGAACCACCGAGTCCTCTACTATCAAGTGTTAATTGACCAGTTCCAACAACATAAGAAACAATTTCACTTTCTATTAAAGCATCACCTCTATCTGTTGTAATACCTGCAAAGTTAACAAACGATGAAGTAGAAGCAACTGATACTAATGTTCCACCTAGTGCCAAATCTGCAGTTGTTTGTGTTGATATAGAATCTGGTTCAAGTCCTTCAAGTTTAACAGCGTTGTTTGCACCATGATGAGCATGGTTGTATTGAATAACCTCAATAACATTACCAGTATTAAGATCACTAAGAACTTCAGAATCAGATGGAAATACAGTTGCACCTGTTGCTTCTAGTCTACCCTGAGCATTATTAGTACCATAATGAATAATTTGCTCACCATTCTTAAATACTTCTCCCTGAACATCAGTTAGATGTATTGTATCTAAAGTTGTACCAATCTTCTTAACTGCGAATTTAGCACCAGCACCTCTCTTATAATTTCCTCCTTGAGGATCAATTGTTAGTATATCACCAACAGCAAATCTACTACCTCCATTTCCATTAGAAGAAGTACCTGTGTTAGTAAGTGCTGTAATTACACCATCAGTAACAGTTATATCTGCAGATATACCAGAACCATCACTAGTTGTTGACTTAAGTGCAACTCCAGATGTAGAAATGAAGTCATATCCAGATCCACCAGAAACTATTTCTGGTTGCTCACTATCATCATATGGGGCAAATACTTTTTCAACTATACCAGTAATACTTCCATCCTCTGTATCTCCAGGTGCTCCAGTACTGATTTTTCTACCAACAGGAGCATCTGCGGTAGCAAGACCAGAAACTTTAACTTTTAATTTTCTAGGTAAAGTTCTAATTGGATTGTCAGATAATACTTGAGTATTCTCATTACCAGGTTCAACTGGACTATTATAGAATGTTACTGCACCAGAAGGAACAAACTCTGCTTTATATAACTGGAATGTTAAATCTTGATACTGACTTGGAGTCCAAATTGTACCATTCTGAGATTTAAATAAACTACCACCAATATATTGCTTAGTATGAACAACACTTTCAACATCTGGTAAATTTGCAGTCTTAACAGTCTTCTGACCCATAGTTGAGACCCACATCTCATATAAGTCAGATGCTGGTGATAAAAGAACTATCGCATATTCCTTGCCACCTTCTAAGAAAATTGGTGATGGGAATTTAATATTTGTTGCAATAGAAGCATCGATAGATGTTGTAATATCTGCAGGATTTAATGAAACCTGTGCATAATCTTGAACTAGGAAATTAGTTGGTGTTCCCAATTCAACATCTCTAACTTCAACAAATACTTTAGCAGATGGATCCTTACTTCCAAAGTAAACATCAACAGAAGTTAAGAACATTCCAGTTTCATCAACCCTAAAGGATTGTGCCAAAGGATCTCTATAAGGAGCCTCTACTCTTACAGTATCTGATGTACTATTAACGTTTACTGTAGTTGTAGTTTCATTAGGTCTTTGTGCAGGTTCGGGTGGATTTCTAACTCCAACTGTTGATGTTTGTTGTGTTAGAATAGTTCCCGTTGCATGATAAGTTCCTGTAGCATCACTTGCAAGAGCAGTGCTTCCTGGTAGGGTTACTGTTCCTGGAGTGGTAGCAGTTAACTTAAATGTCTTAGTTCCACTATAGAATAATACTGGTGGTTGTGGTGTTACATTTGCATTTCTAAAGAAGAATGATCCTAAAATATCACCCCAATTATCTGACATTAATGATGAATTTGTTATTGTTGCTGTTGCACCACTAGATGTACCAACAACTACACAACCATCTGTTACATATCCATAGTAAGATTCATCATTTGCTAATGCAGCAACATCAACGTTAAATATTTTTGATGTAGATGAATAAGCATCAGATGGAGCAGGTCTTGTTCTATCAAAAATATCAACTTGATAAGTTTCAACACTACCATTCTTCACATTAATTCCACTAGGAGATCCTAGAGGAACTGCGATTACACTTGCATCACCGTACTTATGTTCGGGAGCCATTACCTTAACTTTACCTATTTGCTTACCATTTTTGAAAATAGTTGCATCTTCATATACGGTAAACGTACCAGAAGTCATTTCAATTTCAGTTACCTTTGGAAATACATCAGGAATTCCACTATCAAGATAATGATAATGCTTAGTAGATGGTTTTAGTCCATTTCCATTAAATGCTACGTTTCTAGAACGCATGAATGGATCTGTTGCACCACTAATCTTAACACTTTCAACATAATCAAACTCTCTAAGAGCTTCAATTGTATTAGTAAATGAAGTTTCTACTGAATGTGTAGTTGTTGTAGTTGTTGTTGTAGTGGTATCAATATGATTACCTTCAAATATTTGTTGATTAGCACCTATTTCAGTTTCAGTTACATCAACATCAGTATCAACTGTAGTTGTATCAGAAACAACATTTGCTTGTTCTGCCCAAGTTGCTCCACTAGATTCTGTTCTATAATCATCAACATATATTGTTCTAGTCCAGTTATCTGATGGTGGGTCAATAATAACACTACCAGCAAATACTATAACGTTAAATGGATTAATATTTTCAACTTGAGTTGCTTGAAGGTTCTTAATTTCACTAGCAACTTCTTCATATTTTAATGTAATCAAATCACCAGTTTTCTGACAATTATCATCAAGTAATTTTAAATTTGCACTTCTATCTACAGAATTCTCATTTATTGATGGATCAAATGCTAAATCTGCCTTTAATGACCAGAAATCAACAGCACTAATTAACTCTTTATTAACAACATCAACATCACATCTAGAACCTTGTGTTCTATTGAAGTTGATAAAGTTTCTATCTTTAAAATCATTTGCTACAAATCCAGTTTTGAATCTGGTTAATCCATCAGCATCAGTAACTTGTAAAGATTTGGTATCTAATTCTAGAGCAGTAAGAGAAGTCATTACTTCTAAATTAGCAACTCTCTTTTCAATTTTACCAATATCTCTCATGGTAAATCTTCTATTATCATATAACTTGATCTTTGGACCTTTTACGGGATCATACAAGTATGGGGGAAGAGTTATTTGAGCTACCTCCATAGATGGACCAACTTCTGTAGGTGGTGCAGGATTATCTGCAGAAACACCTTTAATTAATTTTACCTCTTCAAATTTATTAATAACTAATTTGTCTATTCTAGGTAAATAATAACTATATCCAAGAACAGAACTTTCATTCGGAGCAACAACATATTTTGTTATTGATTCAAAAGTTCTAGCAGAAAAATCAAATGGTGACTTATTAGTCGTAACTGCTGGATCAAATGGATTAACTCTAGGTCTGAAGTCTAAGATATCAGTTCCTCTATCTAAAGATATATGGGGAACATCATTTGTATACCTATCTTTATTATATGAATTGGCAGTAAATAAATCTCCACTCTCAGTACTCTGAGTTTTATAATAATCGAGGATAACTAGTAGTCTATTTGTTGGAGGTGAAGAATTTTTCTTTCTAACAATTTTAGAATAATCACTATACTGCTTTTTATGACCTTTATCTAAAGTATAATTTGAAGTTCTATCTGTGTAATTACCATTTGTTATGCCCTGTAAATTAGTTTCGATATTAGATTCTTTGAATGTAATAGTTTCTCCCTTAGAGAAAGTATTATCATTTAAATATACATACTCAATTTCAGTTGCAGACACTCTATTAACAATCTGACCAATTGCTCTACTACTCTTACCTATAAATTTTTCACCGATAACAGTATTTGTATCTAACGCAAGACCAGAAACAAATGTTAATCTATCAAGAGATGGTATACTTGTATTTTTTGATTCATATATTGCATGAACTTTAACTACATCTGGAATATTTAATGAAATATCAGCATCTTCAATCCTTAATCCATAATACTTACTTTCATCAAGACCATTATTTGTAGATACACCTACCTGCCTTGTTATTTCTACTTTATGACTTCTAACAAAATCTTTAGATTTTGTTTTTAAACCAACCTTTTTCAAAGTTACATTTACAGTACAAGCAGTACTTGGAGTTAATCCACTAAAGGAAATATCATTACCATTATTTGATATAGAAACCTGATCAGCACTTAAAGTTTCTGTGGTTCCATCAGCATAGTGAATAGAATATCTTTCTTCATCAAATACTTCAAAGAAACAACTAGTAATACCAGAAGAAGCATCAAATGCTGAAGCACTACTAAATGATAATGTACCTGCTGCTGATGTTGTTTTACTAGTTACTTGACGATTAATAAGAAGATTTGAATTTGAAAGATCAACAGAAGAGACATTTTTCTTAGGTAATCTACTGTATAAACCAGAATTGGCAAGATTAATAATCTTAGGTGATTTAATTCTGAATATATTTGATGTACTTACACCTGCAATAATTTCACCACTATTAACACCCTGTACATTTGCAATAGGTGCTAAGTTCATAGTTGAACCATCTGCAGATACACTAGTAACTCTATTATAAGTTTGATCTCCAAAATCTGTAGAATAACCTACGATTGTATCAGTCTTTACACCAACTTGTCCTGCAAATCTTCTTCTAGGTGATTGTGCTGTTGCACTATTACCGTTAGAAGCACCAGATACTGTTAATGGATCAACTATAGAGAAATTAGGTAATATTCTGTCATACAAAACTGAATCGGCACTAAAATCAGATACTAAAGAAGATTCTAATCCATCTGAATCTTGATAAACCGACTTAATATCATCTACTGTATATGATTTAACTGTAATAACAGATGAATTTAACTTTGTCTCTTCATTAAATATTAGTTGCTCTCCTTGAATGAAAGATCCAGTTGTTTGAGACAGAATAAGTTCTGATGCATAATGACCCGCAACATATCCTAATGCACCACTACTAAGTCCTCTAACACGACTAGAAGTTGGAACTGTAGTTGCAATTGTTCCTGCATTAGAAATCTGTAAAACTGTATATGTTTGAATATCATATAAATGAAGATCCCATTCTGTGCTATCTCCACTATATTCTGCACCAGCAACAGCAAATGAATAAACACGAGCCTCACCAACTAAAGCTCCATTTCCTGAAGTTGGATTAGCACCTGCAGCCTTTCTTTGACTATAGAGTTTAATAGTATTAGCAGTAGATCCACCAACATTAATCCAAGGAGTACCCTCAACATTATTAACTTTCAACATACTACCCATTCTAAATGGGATAGATGCAGATTTTATTGTCTTCGTATCTCTTGGCTTATCTACATCTAAAACTGTAGTTCCTGGTAATGTTACATCAAATCCCCTAACATATGCTTTACCTGGAGACAACTTAACACACATAGTGTCTTCTGAAGGATCATTACCTTCATCAGTTTTCTGTCCTTCTACATATAAACCATTTGATGAAATTTCATCATTCAAAGAGTTTTGAATATTAACTCTAAATGGATTTACTGCATAGTTTCCTGACTCATCATAAGTTCTCTTAGCAAAATACTTCTTAATTTCAGAATATACTGAGGTATCTTGTAATTTCTTAATTTCACCATCTCTAACACGAATTAATTCTACAAAATTAGTGTCTTCAAAATCTAAAAGTGCTTTTTTTGCTAACTTAACACTTATTTTAAATCTATCTGCACCTGGTGCAGCATAGTTAGTGAATCCTTTAGCATTATCATTTAGAGAATCGTCATCATTTGCATTAATTACAGTTTCGGATATCTCAAGTCCAACCCTATATGATGGTTTATTAGAATATGGTTCTAATACTATAATATCTTTAGTGACATCTACAAAAGTTCCTCTTATAAAATATACACCATTATCGACACCAACTGCAGATCCAATAGCAGAAGGATCTTCTGATAAAACAGTTAAAATTGTTTCACCAGCGTTTAAAGTAGTGTTTCCGTAAGTAATATTCTCTTCAAGTGTTAAAATTTCCTCATTAGGGAACATTTCACTTATTGAACTTACTCCAGACTGATTATATTTTACAAAAAGTGTAATATCATCAACACCTTCATCTGGTGGTAAGATATAGTTTTTAATAGTACCAATTATTTGTGAGTTTTGTCCTCTAACTTTAGTACCTTTTCCGTCATTATTGTTTATTAAAGCATCCAAATATATTGTAACATCAATACCTAAATGATCTGGATTTACCTTTACTGAGAAGTACGTACTATCGTATGTAACTCCACCAGGTATAACCATAGATCCTTCTTTGAAGATATGGCTTCCAAATGATTCTACCTGATTTTGTAATATCGACTGAAGACTTGTTAGTTCTCTTGCTTGAACTGGAAATCCAGGTTTAAACAGTACCTTATAAAAGTTATCTGCCTTATCAAAATCATCATAATAAGGACTTATATTTAAGTTAGTCTTTTGTGGCATTTTTCTTTAGAATTCCAGGATGATTTTGACGTCTTCTTTTTGTCTCTCATTACGAGCGATCAAAGGTCTATTGTCTAAGTAAACAATTTCCCCTGATCCTTTATTTATCTCTGAATTAGATAACCCATTTGAGAAGTTAACTCCCAAATCAATTAATTTAGTTCCAGTTGGATTTATAGTTATTCCACTAAAGGAAGTATTGATACCTGCAGAAAAACTAGAACTGTCTCCTTTTATTGCATTTGATGATGCTTCAAAGGAATAAATTGCACCTGAAGTTGATATGCCAGTATAATCGGTTTGATCTAATGTAGTAGTATAATTTAGAGATCTATCTCTAAAGTACTTCATAACTTTAGTTTCTTCATCATAAGATGCAACATACCCTTGAGCGATTCTTCCAGAAGTTAATACCTGTGTTATACGCTCACCAACTTTTGGTGTAATTGATGTATCTGCAATAGTATCAAAGATAAATGCCTGTGTTGATGAAAATGTAGAATCGCTGTAAGTTACTGCTGTTCCTACTTTAGTTGGGTTTTTAACAATCCCTACCTGTGCAAATTTAGTGTCAGATGGGAAGTCTTTTGTAGAATCATCAAATCTGGCATATATTAAAACTCTATCAGTACCCAATTCTTTATAGATGTCATATCCATGACCTAAAGATGGAGGTATAATCGGAACAAGTTTTGCTCTTTGGTTTGATGGATGAGCAGCATCTTGTAATGCACCCAAATCTACCAATCCATAACTATAACCACTTCCACCAGAACTAACGGTAGCATTTGTTATTTTACCACCTACTACATCAACTCTTGCCTTACCACCAGTACCATCTCCTAGTATATCAACTTCCTGCCCTAATCCATCTGCATACTTACCACCAGCGTTAGCGATGTAAATATGTTTGATTTGGTTACTGTTTAATGAAGAATCTCCATTCTCTCTAACAGCTTTAATTTGAGCATCTGTACTAGTTGACCAGTTATTGGGAACAGTAATATATTCTGTAGAATCAAATTTTAATATATCTGCTGGAGAAACAGTATAAAGATACTTCCAAACATAACCATCACCACTAGTACCTGCTCTAGAAGGTTCTAAATCGGTGAACATTGGTTCATCTTGAGAAATATTTCCAGTAGGATTATCACCACTAGAACCATTTGAGATACAAACGTACACTTTGAACTCGGAGTTCATTACATAATAACTTGCACCATATAATCTACTAGAATCGTTTATTGGACTCTGAGCACCTGCTTCGGTTGAATAATCATCACGATACATTTCATATCTTTTACCAGCAGTCCAATCTATTCTTCTAACAATTCTTCTTATATTAGCAGAGGCAATTCTCTTACCATACATCATAGTATCGCCTACATGAGCAGTACTAGAAAAACTGTCAAGAGGTTTTGGTGTAGAATTAGTTTTATTCCAATCACTAGACCTACCATACCCTACTTGAACACTAGGAGATGGTGTTCCTGTTGGATTTGATAACCCAATAAAAACATAGTAAGCATTTTTATCTGATTCTACTGATTCGACAAAATTGTTTGCGTTTAAAATTCTAAACTGATCAGTAACAATTGCTGGCATGATTATAAATTAAACTTTTTTTCTTTATTTATAGACATAATTTTATAGTCCACTAACAATTCTAATAGAACCTGTATTTCGTAGTCCAAATTCAGAATTCAAACCGTTATAATACCTTCTCTGTATTGTTGGATATGTTGATAACCCAGAATCAACTGTCAATCCAGTAACACCAATTGAAATTGGTGATGTTGATCTAGATCCATTATATATTCTACCCCAAGTTATTTTTCCTAATGAAGTTGTTAAACCAATATTAGTTATATCATAATAACCAGTCTGAGCAAAACCAACACTATTAGTTGTACTTAAGATATCACAAGTAATTTCTGCTTTAAAATCACTAAGTTGCGTAAATGTATGAACTTTATAGATGTTATCTAGGAAATTTGTTCCAATAGCAACTATGCTATTATCGTTCCCATCAACAGAAGTAACTCCACTTCCTATTGTAGTATCTTTAACTAAGATAGGATATCCAACTGCTAACTTATTAGCATTAGATTTATGTGAAGTAAAGAAGAACTTGAGTGCTTTAGTTCCTGCACCACCAGAACCTTGTGATGTAGAAATTCCAGTAATAATACCAGTATAACCTTCAACATTATCAAATGAGGTCATCTTCTCAGTTTGATATAGAGGTTTCTTAATTAATACTTCGGGTGGATTTGTATAAGTATATCCTAATCCAATATTGTCTATTGTTATAGAATCAACTTTACCATTTACGATGTTAGCAGTTGCTTCTGCGAATGTAGAAACTCCAACCTGTGCATATTCATTCTTAACAGTTGTTCCAATACCAACTCCTATTGGTGCTGATATTGATAATGTAACTGCAGAACCAACATAACCACTACCAGATTCAACAATAGTCAACGCTGATATATCACCTTTAGCAGAAACAGTTGCAGTAATAGCTGCTGCTACAGAATTGTCAGATGACATTAATAATGCATCTACTGCTGTGATATTAACATTGTACCTATCATCAGTTCCTAATGCAGGGTTAGCATCATCTTCATAGAAGAATGATTCTGCATCATCAACAAATATTCCACCACTAGCACCTGTACCAGAAGAATTAGTTATATCTCCAATAACCTTTGCTGTTGGATATATTTGAGGTTCAATAACTTCTCTTGCTTTAGAAATTAATTCACCCTTAATAATCTTATCTTCTTTCTGTTTTGTCCAATCAACTGGTTTGAATATCGTTTCATTAATACCCTTGCCTCTGTATAATGTTGTTTCAACAAGATCAGATCCTAGAATATCTTTGATAATTCTATCATTTTCCTGATCTAAAGTATCTGTAAATGCTGGATTTCTAGTAATACGAATATCATCACCAATTTTGATAGTTTCGTTAATATTAACTATCTCAACATCAATTCCATCTTGCCCCTTATAGAAGAATACATCAACTTTATCTTTTATTGATGGTGCTTCAGTAAATGTGAAGGTAGTTCCACCTTCAAACTGATATGCAACATTAGGAGTCTGTAGAACACCATTTACAAATATAACTAAAACTGCATTTAGATCAATTTGTTCTCCTAATAGAGATTCTTCATCAATTTCAAAACTTAATAGTTGACCATTACGGAATAGTGGGAATCTCTTTCTATTTCCAGTTTGCATAGGTGAAATATCATCTATGAAATCCAATTCACCAAACTGCCAAGCAGAGAAGAAATCATTAAATGTTTGAACAACTTCAAGTTGGAACTGTTGTAATGGTTTCTGCAATCTCTTATCAGTTACAAGACCAATTGGTGTAAACTTATCACCAACGTTAAATGAGTAACCAGATCTAGCAACAGCAAATTCAGAGATCTCAAACATACTTCTAGCTGCTCCAACATTAGTTGTTGCTGCTCCAACTTTAAGATTTAATAATAAGTTTCTACCAGTATCTTCTGTTTTACCAACACCCAATCTTGAAACACCAACAACTGGCATATTTTCATAAATTGGTTCTGGTGTTGAAACTTCAGGATTAACGTATCTTGCACCTTGATTTGTAATAGTAAAGTCTAAAGCACCACCAGTTCCAGCAGGAGATTTACCTACCTGCAATCTCATAGTGTTTATTGTTACCCTACCTACAGGTAAATCTGTATTATATGCTGGATCAGTTACTCGTGGATATAAATGATTTGATTGATATGCATCTTGAGCACACTTGAATACTAAAGATCCTGTTGTAATTCCAACATTAGCATTTGATTTCTGAATACAATTAGTTACAGTCTTAGCAGGTACAAATGTATGTGTAAATTGAGATGCTGATGGATTTGGATTTACATTAACTTTAAATGTATTAGTTGTAACAGCATAAATTGAAAGCCATTTTCCACTCGCATAATCAGTAGGTCTTGGATATCTGTGTTCTGTTTGATTATTATCCTTAGTACAAGTAAATGTCAAACCATAATCTTCAATTAAAATATTATCACCAATAGAATATCCATGATTTGCTTTAGTAAGAGTTAAATTACCAGTATTCTTAACATAAGATGCATTTGTTGGTGTTATAGAAACGGATCCAGGAATTCCATGATTGTTACTAATAACAACTATCTCACCAGTTGCTGGATCGTAAGTTGCACTACTTGCTGTTGTAGTTCCATATGAAACAGTAACACCATCTTGCTGATGTGGAGCACCAACATTAACAGTTACTGTAGTTCCAGTTACGGCAGTAATTGCTAATGGTGTGTTGTATGCTGGATCAGAAGTTCTTGGATATGCATGTAATGTGGCATGATCATCAGCATCACAAGTAAAGATAAGTGATTTCTTAGCAATAGTTAAAGTATCACTAGTTGTATAACTATGAGTTCCTATTGTTAACTCTATTAAACCTGTAGATGGTATATACGTTGCATCAGAAACACTTCTCTTTGTAGTTCCTACGGTAACAGCATCCCATTTACTAGTTCCTACAAATATGTGAGTTCCAATAGAATTTACAAACTTATGCTTATTTGTTGCAACTTTAGCAGTAATAGAAGCACCAGTTCCTCCTCCACCACCAGATCCAACATTAACGGTAATAGTGTTACTTGTAACACCTTCTATTCCTAATGTTTGTCCAGCAGCAGGATCTGTAGAACGAGGATATGGATGAATACTATCATGATCATCTCTAGAACAAGTAAAGTTTAGAGATTCTGTTCCGATAGTAACTGTATTTGCTGCTCTTGTAATTGCAGTCGCTGCTGCAGCTTGTCCCGAAACATATGTGTGAGTGTAATTTCCACCAGTTCTTACTGCATTAGCATTTGCACTACTAAAGGTATGTCTTGAAATATTTGTTGATGGTATTGTAGTTAGAGTTTGAATTGTGATAGTTGTATCAGTAACAGACTCAATCTTGATTGCAGTATTGTAGAATGGATCAGTAGTTCTAGGATATGCCTTCTCAGCATTATTATCATCAAGATCACAAGTAAATTTAATTGATTCTTGATCAAGTTTGATGCTAGTTCCTGGTTCTAAGGTATGAGTACCGATTGTTATTTCCATCAATCCTGTTGTAGGATCGTATTCGGCAAATGATGGAGTAAATGTTACCTCTGGAGATGCTCCAACATTAATATCAAAGGTAAACTGCGTTACATTTGAAATAGTCACCCACTTACCACTTATTGGATCAGAAGGTCTAGGATAAGTATGATTAGTAGCATTATTATCCATATCACACGTAAATGTGATTGAATGATCCTTTATCTTAACATAATCACCGTTAGAGAATCCGTGACCGTTAGTTAGTACACCTGCGGTGATTGTCATAGCACCACTAGTTGGATTATATGTTGCGTTAGCAATCTCTACTACATTTCCAGCAGTCAATCCGTGATTATCTCCAAGAGTTATTATCAACTCTCCAGTAGATGAAATATAATCAACTATTGAAGGTGTATATTGAGTACCTGTATTAGCAGTAATTGAATTTGTATTTGAAGAAACAAATTTATGAATAAACTGGATATCAGTAACTCCGATAGAAACTGGATCTCTATATCCAGAACCAAATGTTAAATCGGGATAAAATTCATATACACTTCCACCACCATGATAAACGTGTGGAATAGTGGTTAAACCAGCTTGAACTTCAAATGTTCTCTCAGATATAATACCAACTAAAGGTAAACCTCTTTCATGATCTTGGAAGAATGAAGTTGTAACACCAAGATATCCACCACCACCTATTGTTCTTACTGCATTAGGAGTTGCTGAAACGAATGTGTGTGCATCTGTATTGGTTGGTGTTGTTCCTAATAGAACATTTACCTTAAATGTATTTGTCGTTACGTCAGAGATGTATAGGTACTTGTCATAAGCAGGATCAGTTTCTCTAGGATATGCTTTCTCTGCAGCAGAACCAGTAGCACCATTATAATTGCAACTAAAGGTTATTGATTCCTTCTCAAATTTAATTGCATCACCATCATAAAGACCGTGATTTGCGATTGTTACTACCATATCACCTGTTGCTGGATCATATGTTGTAGCATTAGTAGGAGTTCCAACAGCATCAGTTGGACACTTAAATTCTAAATGCTTAAGATGAACCGACATTGGATACTGTAAAGCATATCCATGAACAGAATTGGTTGTAACCGTTATGATTCCAGTAGTATTATCATATGCAGCAGTTTGAATACCAATTTCATACTTAGATGAAGCACCTATTCCAGTAATTTTACTGATAGAACCAGCAGCAAATAAGTTAATATTATCATTTAAACTTGGTTTAACTTTAGCACCTACAAGTGGAGCATATCCAATACCTGGAGTAGAACCCATAGAAACAATCAGTCCACCTCTTGGTAGTTGATTCTGATTGATATCAAAATCAGATTGCATCGGAGTACCATTCTCTGAAGATATTCCAGTAAATATAACACTAGAAATACCAGCAGTAGAATCTGCTTTTATCTCATAGTTATTACCTGCATTGTTTAATGTAAGAGGAGTCTGGAATACACCATTAATGAATAAGATACCATTTCCAACAGCAACACCAGTTTCTGTATTAGCACCACCAACAGTCATTGTGTAGGTTTTACCAATTCCAGTAAATGAATCTGAAACATCATCAAACACCATATTAGTGTCATAATTGCTTCTTAAGAATGTTCTACCACTAAATTCTGCTCTTACATATGGTAAGTTAGTGTCATTCCTTCTTGCTCTAGTATTTCCTTTTGGTGGATCTAAGAACCATACAGTACTATCAACAATATTAAAGGATCCTCTATGAACCCTAGTAGCGGTTGTGTCAGCGTGAGAAGTTGCTCCTATACCCAAAGATCCTCTATTAACTCTAACAACGGGTAGAGTACAAATACCGAGGGCAACATCAGTAGAATCGTTTATAGTTCCAGTAGAAATGCTTGCAAATCCTACTTGCTCAACCTTCATATATTCACTATCAATCTTCAATACATCTCTGGGTTGAACTGAACTAATTCCACTAAGAACAAACTGAGATGTTCCTGCACCAATAGCACCATCAAGTGTATGTTCGATTGAAGTAAATGTAATTGGTTGCTGAACGATACCATCTAAACCAATAACAGTCTTAGATAGTTTTTTAGTCATATCAAGTTGGTGTGCATTACCTTCACCAACACCAGTAAATGTTATAGCAGCACCAGCAGAAATATATTCTTTTCTACTGAATAATTTAAATTTATTCTCATTAGTAACCTTAACAAATACTTCAGATGGTAATATATCAGTTGTAATACCAGCATTATTGGTTGTAGATCCTATTGATACTGCAGTTGATCCAATACCGATAAAGGTTGATCCTGGAGAATATGTTAATTGCTCATTAGTATTGAAGAAATGATTTGGTAGAGTAAACTCACCAGTTACCATATTCAACTGAGTTGCATCTGCAGGATTAAATATCTTAGTATAAACTGGAATATTATTATGATTTAAGTCAAAATTAACTTTATTTGCTCTAGATCCATTTACACCATCATAAGCAGATAATACTACACTCTTCTCTGCAGGTCCAACAACTAGAGAATCTGGAGTATTTTGGAAATCGTTTATAGTATTGAATACTTCATTAAATGCCTGAACTTCAATTAAAGATGTTTGTGAAGTATCAGGATAGAAATTAATATTAATATTATTTCCAGATGTAACTGCACCAATTGTACCTAATCCACTATTAGATTGTCCTGTAAATGGATATTGTATGGTAGTTGCGGTTCCTTCATCTTGCATAATAACTGCTTGATGTATAGCAGATTCAGTACTACTATTAACTCTCACAAGAGTCTTAATTGCACTATCAATTCTATTATCAATTGTAGAAATTAATATTGGTGTTGAAGTACCCGTATGATATGTTGATTCTAACCTAGCAGATCTTTCAGCACCTGCAGGTTGTCCTGGAACTGCATATCTATATGTTCCTACTCCAACAATTCCATTTCCGTCAATTGTTGCACCTAAACCAACGATATTTGCACTTGCATTAATTACTCTCTTCGTATCATTTTCACATTCAAGGTAAATTGTACCAGAATCATATCTTGCAGTAAGAACTCCAACCCTAGATGCACTATAAGAAACATTTAATGCGTCAACATAAGTTTCTGCATAGAAGATATTAGTTCCATCAAAGTCTAATATAACCTCACCATAGTTAAGTTCTTTAGTAATATCATCCTGAACCAATATATCAGCAAAGAGTCCATTAAAATCAGTATCAGAGAATTGTGCTATAGTTGTTGTAGTAACTCCTATAATATTATCGTTAATATCTGTTTGTGCGATTGCAACTTTTACATTAACGCCAGTTAAATCAACCTGACCTATGGAAGTAGATTCAGTCTTAACTGCATTAGTAATAAACTCTGTTTTTAAGATCTTAATATCATGATCTCTATCATACTTGTCAGTTGGTAAGAAGTTTAATGCCTTTCTTTGGAATGCATCTGAAGTTGCTTCAAAGTCACCCAACTTTATGTTTGTGAAATCTGATGATTTTTCAACTAAAAATGCATTATTTGTGGTTGTTAATACAGCAATTTCTGATAATTGAATATCTAATGTATCTGCATTAACAATTTGAACCAAATACTTGGTAAAGTTACCATCAATTTCTTCAATTTCAGTAAATACATCTTGGAATCCCTTACTTGAGAATCTTCCACTAATATCATCATGAATCAAAACTCTATTTGATTTACACTTTGTATAGTCTGTTAATTTTGTATTTTGGAATGTTGCAAATTTTGATTTTGTTGGATTTACGTCAGGTCTAGCATCATAATCTCTTCCAAAATCAAAGTTGTTGATTGTATCAACTCTCTTATCATTCATAAGATCAACAACTATAACAGGATTTGCCTGAATAGTAGTTCCAATACCAACATTAACAGCAGAAGTTATACCAACATCAGAGAAATTTTTAAGACCTGATGGGTGAACTAATCTATTAACAGGATTAACTAAATCATCCCAAGCAACTGGACTCTTAATAGAGTATGATAGATTCTGATAATAATCATTATCTGGTATAACTTGGAAATCTTCATTTAATTTTCCAGTATTATCCAACCATCCATAATCTTGTCTATTGGAATAATCAACCTTAAATTTAGCTCTATTTCCAACAATAGAACTTACTGTTGCACTTATATTACTATTAGCACCCCGTATTCTATCACCAACTCTTAATTGATAATCACCATCAACTTTAATAAAATCTTCTCTAGATTCTACTACAGTTAATCCTCTTTCAATAAACTTATCTGTACCCTTAACAAGAACACTTTCATTAAGTAGTAATAATCCCCTTTCTTGAATAACTTCAAATACAGGATAATTCTTTCTGTTAATGATATTTGCATAACCAGATTGATAAGTCTTAGCAATACCTGGATTGGTTGTTAATCCAGCTACACTATATTTCAAAATTGCTGGATTTGAGTTTGTATATTCATCAACGATAAAGAATCTATATTGATAATTTGCAGAGTTATAACCATCTCCACCAGTAGCAATACCAGAAGAGTTTGTATTAGATTGTGTTCCAATACCTGCTTCACCAAATAATTCAACACCTTCTACAAAAATCTCATCTCCAGTTGTGAATGGAGGATTTACAAATCCGTTTATTGGAGTTTCTAATACACAAGTAACTATTCCACTTCCACCACCAGTCATGGAACTAATTCCAACACCATTAGAATTATTAACAGTAACAATTCTATGGTTTACAGATTCTAATCCTTGAATAGGAGCAATAATATTAATTTCAGATATTGATTGATGTGGTGTATGTGCAGTTAATGAAGTTTCGTCTACAACGAGATCACTTTCTGGATTATAAACAATAACATCTGGAGCAGATAGGAATTGATTACCACCATCTACAACATTAATACCTGTGATACTATCTACATTATCAATCCTAACTACAGGAGAAACAAATGCTTCAGGACTTAATGTTTTATCTGATGGATATTCATATCCAATATCGAATATTCTTACATCATTAATTCTTGCAATTGATGTAGAAAGTGCCACAACATTTGCATTTGTTCCACTAGTAGTAACTTGACTCCAATTTTCTGGTGTTGTTGGAACACTATTGGTACTAGTTGTGATTGCAACATAGGTCAATCCAGCAAATTGAACTACAGTACCTTTCTTATAATCAATAGTATTACTCCAATTTGAACCACTTGCACTAACAATTCTTTCAAATTTTGGTATCTTCTTATAATCAACACCCTTAGAAATTACTTTTAATTCTTTTATAGATCCAACTACAGTTTTAGATTCTGTTGAATATTCAATTGTTTCACATTGATCTGCCTGATATGAAAGAAGTTCAGGTATTTTTGTAGGAGAAACCTTAAATGTATCGGAGGTTATGCCAAATATCTTATAATCACCACTATAAGAACTATCTACAAATTTAATTTGTGAATTATTTTCAACTAATGGATCTGCAGTACTAATGTATCCACCTTTTTCTACCGCATAATATAATTCAGTTGGAGTTGATTTTGAGAATGCAACTGATACAACCGAATCTGTTCCTACACCTACTGTACCAACACCAGCTCTATTAAAGATGCTACTATCTTGAGAACTAATAAACTCATTCTTAAACTCTTTATCATAGAAGAATTTAAGATCATATCCAGTTAAAGATGTATCAGAAACATTAAATGATAATTTAGAACTCTTAGTTACTTTAAGTTGTGGATTGACTAAAGCAACACTATGAGTTTGTCCTCCAGTAGAAGTAATACCAACCAATAATGGTGGTTGTTGCTGCACATCATTTAAAGTTTCACCTAAACTGAATTGATTTGAATTTTCTTCATAAACATAGTAACAAGGATTATTCAATCCATCTGCAGCATCACTACTTTCATATAAAACCCTATCACCAGTTTTATATCCATGAGAGTTGATTGTAATTCTATTGTTTATTACATCTATAGCATCAGAACCAAATCCAGTCCTATTAACCAATAATTTTTGGAATTCTGAATTAAACGAAAGACTTAATGGTGTAGTACTACCAATTCCAACAATATTATTTGGTATAACATTCAGATTAATTACATCATCATTTTGTAGACCGTGTGTAGAAGTTATTGCTGCTCCAATATTTGTAGTAATTGTTGCTGTAACATCATCAACATCACCAATAACTTGAGTATTATTAGATTCTAAAGCATATTCAAAATCATCAGATCCATTACCGTGGAAGAATAATCCTTCACTTGTACTACCAATTGAAGTTCTTTCAGTTACAAGACCAATATAATTTTGTCCTTTATTAATCGCATATACCGTAAATGTATCTGTCGTTACATCAGGAATATTGAATAGATTATTTGGAGCACTTTCTTCTCCAACAATCATCGAAGTAGCAGTTCCTCTCTTAGTAAGTGTTAATTGCTGACCATTAACAAATGGATGATTTGGAAGATATATTGTTCTTGTTGGAATTGAAACCTCTTTTGGAGTTTCACCAACAGTATAATTTACACTAATCGTACCACCAGATGTTGTACCTAGTCCAACTGCCTGATTAGCATTAAAATAAACTAAGTCATTAACCTTAGATTCAAATTTCTCAACCTTAACAGGTATTGTAATTTCCCTATTTAAAATATCTAACTTAGATCCATAAGCATGAGCAATACCTGAACCAAATCTCTTTACTCTTAGAATAGAACCTATATCAAAGATATTAAGAACTCTAACAGTCTCAAAATCACTAATTTTTATAGATGATCCAATAGAAACTGTTTTTGGAATAGTATTTACGTAAATATCATCAACTCTACCTGTAACAACTGCGTTTGCAGTCATAGATTGAGCAAGTCCAATCTTATCAGTTGAAACACCAACAGTAAATGAATTTGTAAGGTGAACTATTGGACTACTTAATCCAGAAATAGAAACGGTATCAAGATCATTTACTTCAAAGAATGGTGAATATGTTGCAGTAACCTGATTACCAGTTTTCCAAGTAAATACTGCATTCTCGTATCTAGTTAATTGTGTCTCAATACTAGAAATGCCAATACCAACTAGAGATTTAACTTGTCCTCTTAAACCTGATCCATTAGTTCCAACATTATTAAACTCTGTAAAATCACCGACTCTATAACCATCACCACCATCTAAAACTTGTAAACTATCAATTTCACCAGTAGTAACTGATTCAACAGTTGTTAATTGTCTTAAGAATTCATTAGATTCTACAATAAAATCATTATCTGCTAATACATTACCAACTTTATATGGGAAAGTATTTCTTGCTAAATTAGAATTATTAAAATCAAATTCTTGATTTAATGTAGTATTGGATAAAATATATGGAGATCTATAAGTTTTACCTATAAAATATGGGAAACTTGGTTCTAAATCATTTGTTTGTGAACTAGGTGCTACACTAGCAAAATATGCATAAACACCATTTGGAAATTCATCAGTTTTACAGAATCTACCATTATGCTCATCAAGAGTATGTGATCCAGTATATTGCCAATCATCAGTAAAAAATCCACTCTCAAACTTAGTTGTGGATGGACGATCTACAACCTTAGTTACATCTAAAGTATAACCAGAAGTTACAATACCAACAGCAGGACCTAATTGATCAATTTCTGTATAACCATATGGTCCATAAATTGGATTTCCATCATATGCCCAACCAATAATTGGTGAATGTTTAGTTCCATCATCGTTAAACGATGTTCTAATATCCGATGTATATCCATGAACACTAAGGTGTAAACTATTCTCACCTTCAGAATTTAAACTGTAACTACCTTGCCTCTTGTTATTATCAACTGTTAATTTTCTAACTCTAGGTTCAAACTTAGCATTCTTTCCTCTTGCCTTAACGCTAAATGTAACTAAAGAAGCAGTATATCCAATACCAGGATTAATTACTTCTACACCAGTTAGTCTTCCTTCACTAATTGTTGGTTTTAGAATAGCACCAGTTCCAAAAACTCCAGCACCACTAATCCCAGTTGTGGTCATTCCAACTGCTTCTATAGAAACTTCTGGTAAAGAGTAATATTGCTGACCTCTATTTAAAACCTGAACATCAACAACTTTACCACCAACAATTGCTCCACCAACAATTGCATCTTTTCCATTTTCAACAACTATTTTTGGATTTTTCTGTAAATTTAATATATCTGAACCATACTTAGTACCTTTTTCATAAAGATAAGTATCAATTATACTACCTGTAACTACTGGAGTAAAGTTAAACGTTCCAGTAACAGTCGATCCAAAGGAAACTTCTGCGGTTACTTTAATATCTGGATACTTAAATGTTTGGAATCCTTCTCCTTGAGTTTCTAAACCAACATAATCACGTCTATTATAAGCATTTCTAGATGGAGTTCCAGAACCAGCATCTGCCAATCTAAACGAATTATCATCAATTTTTAATATATGATAAGAATTAGATGTACTTAATCCACCAATAATAGTACCTGAAGTTGAATATTCAACAAGATCGCCATCAGAGAAACCATGATCTTTAAAGTTTATCTTTGCATATCCTATAGAAACGTCTGTAGGTTTGATATGTAATTTTCTATATTGATATCCAGAACCAGAATTTATAACTTTAACTGACTGTAAAGTTTTCTTAGATACTGTTCTAAACTTATGAATACCTGCAGCGTTGGTTGCGGTTGAAATACCAATAGTATTAATACCAGCAATTGCATCATCGTATGTCTGATGTAATTGAATTGTACTTGAATTAACTACTCTAATGTTATATCCAGCACCAGTTGCTAATCTTCCAGTAGCAGTATTTGTATTATCTCCAAATCCACCTATACCAATAGAAGGATTACCATTGCTATTATAGAAAATAAGATCACCATTATCTAAGAAATGCTTTTTCTTAAATGTAATTGTCTCATCTTCGATTGATAGTCCACCAGAGAAGAAAATATCTCTACTATCAAATAACATTTCTCGGTATCTTTGCCCAATAACTGGTTCTAAAAGACAACCAGATCCATTACCACCAGTTAATGAGATAGCCTTTACTTCATCTATATCAAAATCATGAGGGTCTACAAATACTTCTTTAACTGTTCCACTAATAACAGGTTCTATTAACGCTGTTACACCAGCACCAATACTATTTTCAATAACCAATCTTGGTGGATTTACTACATCATAATCTTCACCACCATTATATACATCTACACTATCAACAGGACCATAATAAATGTAATCTTCTGATATTGGAGTTCTTATTTGAACACCATCAATCAACATACCGATATTGTTAACTGGTGTTTCATTTTTACCAGAAACATATAGATCTTGACTTAATGGGAATTTCTTAAGAATTTTATTAGCAGATAAATTCTTAGCGTACTCACTTTCTTTTGTAAATGTATGAGTAGAAGTTGTTGCAAGTCCTTCAGCAACAAATCTGATAGCATTTACTACATTACCTATCATTCCTCTAGAACGATATAGTCTAATTTTACCAGGTTTTGGTTGAACTATTTCAACATAGTAAGTTGTACCAGATTCTAAGTTAGTTAATGGATTAGATGATTCATAAACTACAGCATCTCCAGTAATTAACTCAATTTCGTCATTATTACCAGAAAATACTTCATTATAATCCTTAGTTAGACTATTATATCCTCCCAAAAATCCATTTGTAGATGATATAGAAATTAAAGTTCTCTTAACAGATGAAGGTAATGTATAACTTGGTAGAGAGTTAGATGCAACATATCCATCAATATCATCATCAGTATATACGTTTAGTACATCAGATATAATATTTGAATTGCCTTCTCCTATTTCTATGCCTTGACTAATTGCTTTATTTAATTTTCTTCTTAAATCATAATATAAACCAACTACAGGAGTAAATCCAGATATTCCAGAAACTATTACTTGATTACTTGAAGGATCAATATTTGTAACTTCAACTAATGAAACTTCAACATTCTCAGAATTTCTAGATAAAATTTCTGCCTTATCACCAACTTTTAAACTGGATTTATCAATTGAACTTCCCAATACAAGAGTAGAACCGTTAATTTGAGTTATCTGATATCTGGAACTAGTATTGTAAATCCATGAGTTGGCAAATATTTCTTTATATGACTTATCAAAACTAGGATTACTTATAGTTTCACCTACGTTCTTAACAAAAATTCTTTCTCCTTCAGATACAGAAGAGATATCTGAAACTGTTTTAAATTCAGATAGAACACCAGTTATTCTTAAATCAACTCTCTTTGTTAAATCTCCATCTTCATAACCAAAGATTGTTTCATCTGCTCTAAGATCAGAACCAATACCAATATTTTCTGTGATGTTAGTGCAACCAAAGAACTGGTTAACTGATTTTGATGAATATGTAATTGAGTTAATACCACATAAAACATAACCAGTCTGAGCAAATCCGACAGTAGAATCCACAGAAACGATGGAAGAACCAACTGAAACTGGTTCCATTACCTTTGTTCTACCTGGAATAGTAAATATTCCCTCAATTAAATCTCTGTCAGAGAATCCAACAAACAAAGAAATCTTATAATAGATCTTTTCATCTCTAGTTAATATCTCAACTTCAGAAACTGAGGCACTTGTCCCAGAATCATTTGATTTGGTAACTGTTTGACCAACTAGTTTTTGAGGATCGCCAATAATTCTATCAGCAATTATAACTTCTCTTCTTATAAATTCTGCACTAGAAGGTTTAAATAAACGTTCCTCTAAGTCCAATATTATAGATTCTTCTCCAAACAGAACCTTTAATAAGATTCTAATAGATTCTTCAATACCTTTTGATTGATAAAAACTTCTAGCATGCTTAATGAAATTACCAACATCAAGATCTTTGGTAAAATCATTATCTTCTAAACCAGGTAAGAATGTTTTCTTTAACTTTCTATAAAATTCTTGTATGAATAATACACTTAAGTTGGTGACAGTTGCACCATTAACATGAGATTCTGCCTTTGTATTTTCAAATATTAAACCTTCTCTATTGACATTATCTAAAGATGTTGATATTCCAACTTCAAATCCACTTACTCCACTAAAACCACGAAGACAACCTGTAAAAGTAGTGGTTGTTTTAGCAGTATATGTTATAATTTCACTACCAATCTTTAAAAGACCATAGGTATCAGGAAAACCTTTAGTTGATGCAACAGTAATAGTTGTATCAGAAGTAGAAACAGCAGAGGATAAAGTAGTAGTTCCATGAACAACTTCAGGAACTAGGTTATCAACCTTTAAATACTGATCTAAATTATCAATTAAATCAGTTGAACCACCTTGAAATTCTTGCGAAAGATAATATTGTTTTAAAAAATCAACAGCAAGAGGAAAGTCTGACCTTACAAATTCAGGAAGCTGACTTTCAACTATTCTGTTAACCTGAACTCTCTTATCAATACCTATGCTCATTTATTTTCTCTCTAGGTCTCCGTTTGAGTAACTTGATGTGTAATAGTCTCTTGTAAATACAACTCCTGATACATCTTCACCAGAAGCAATTACGTCCTTAATCATATTTATCTTACTATTAGAAACGTCAAAACTGAGGTATAAATCCTTCAGTCCAACAACATCATTCGAGTCTGGGAACGCTTGAATCTCTATAAGATTATTCGCTGCTACCGTTGAAGTAATATTTAGAGTATTTAAGATGATTTCACCTTTAGTATAATCAACAGTTCCTGCAGATTTAGCAACAACTTTTAATTCTTCTTTCTGGTTTCTTGCAATAACACTCAAAACACCTTTACCACTTCCATCTAAAGTGCCATCTACCTTCTTATTTGGAACATCCGTAATGAATACAGTATCGCTTGATCCACTTATAGTAAATCCAGTACTCTTTATATTAAATCCTGCAGGATTAATATGGAATTTATTACCAAAACACAATTCATACTGTGCAAATTGATTAAGAAGTACCTTCATATCTCTTCTAATCTTTACTGTTGTAATGTTAGAAGTAATTGAACTATCAACTCTGTCGATTAATTGAAGTATCTTACTGTACTTAAATCTTCCACCAAACTTATTAATGTCTACAGTATTAGAATATTCTCTCAGAGAATTCAAAACTTTTGTTTGTAATGAATTAGCACTAGAAACTTGAGTAGTATTAAAGTAAACTGTTGAATCAATTTCAACATATAGTATCTTAAGATCTATGATTTCTGAATTAATTCCAGCAATCGCATATCCTTTTAACTTTTGTTTAATCTGCTGTTTGTCAAAATCAGAAACATAAGTACCATTTTTTGGTTTAATACTAATTTGAACCTTACCAAATTGAGGTGGACTCAATTCTTCACCACCAATTACAGCAACAGATTCTGTTCTGGGATAGATTGACTGTATAATTGCTTCATAATCTCTAGGTGTAACCGCCCTGTACTGTGAGGAATATATTCTAGGTGCAAAATACTTAATGGAGTTAATATTCTCCATATCAGCACCGTTTGTCGCACCATTAACGGTGTTTATTGTTATACCACTGGTTGGAATTATGGTTGCTGGATTTACAGAAGTATTAGGATCCTTTCCAGTAAATACTCCTTGGAAACTAAATTCCGATGCACCATTACTTTCTGCACCATCAGTAACAATATATCTTACTGTTATAATTGAATTATTTTCTAATTTTTTACCAAAATAACCATCACCAAATAAGATTTCATATTTTTCATCCTGAACTTCCTGTATAAAGAAGACTTCTGAGTTTTTGTTAATGTTGAGAATATTATCAATCATGGCATATTCTCTACCCAAACCATCATCTGCAGAACCAGATACAAATACCTTGATACTAGATGCATCAATATTTGGGTTTTGTAATAAAAATCTTTGATCTATGCTATTATTTGCTAGAAATTGTAATTCTAATACTGTTCCTTGGGAAACTTCAATAGGTTCTTCAGCAGTTCCAAATGATGCAACACCATTTTTAACAGAAGCATGTAGTGGTTGAGAAACTGAGAACCTATATGTAGTGTTATTTGCAGATCCTACACACACTAAACCTGGTTTTAAGTATAGTAATGGTTCAGTTGTATCAGTTTGTACATCAAAGTGAATTGATGCCCTTGCAGAGGATTTTGAACGGGGTATATAACCAATATTTCTTGCAAGAGAAACAACATTTTCCCTAATTGTTGCTGAATCTAAGAACGATTCATTAGCAACTAAGTTTGCATTAAATGAGTTAATGTAAGTGTTGTATGCTAAAGTATCAATTAAGACTGAAAAGTTAGATCCTTCAAAGTCAAAATCACTAAAATTGCTGTTCGCCCGAAGATAAGACCGTATTTGTGCCTTAATTTCGTCAAAATCTAAACTTGTAAACTGAGTAAAAGGCATATTACTATCTTGTTGGTTCTAAAAGAAAGGAAAATGATTGTGTAGGTACTGCTAAACCTCTAATATCAAACACTATTGTTACATTAAAAGCGTTTGAATCAACGTATTCGTCTACTTGTGCAGTTAAATTCTCAACTCTAGGTTCATATAGTTCAATAGTCTCATTAATTTGATCTTCTATCACCTTAGTTAGGGTTGGATAGAAGTTCTCAAAGAGACTTGCACGTATATCAGTTCCAAGATTTGAATTAAAAAACCTTTCTGTGGGAATAGTTTCTACTAAATTCCTTACAGATCGCACTATTGCACGTTCGTTCTTCAAGATTGGAAGATCTTTCGTCACAGGATGTGGTTTGAAAGATAAACTTATATCTTTGAATGATTGTGATGTGCGTTGGACTGCCATCTAAATGGTATATTTAGTATTATCTCCCTTTATTTATAACCTATTCTTTAGATTTATTTCTCTCTTCGGGTGTTGTCCAAAAATAATCATCACAATCACCCAATCTACCCCATTTTATGCCGTTTTCTACCTGATAATACTCTGTAGATACCTTAAAATCGGGTATTTTCGCTTCATTTGGTGTGAGTGAGATATCGTATACCCTACAACGGTTGTTTGGATACAACGCATATTGACCATTTTCAAGTTCAATTAGGTTAAATGACTTATGTTCTTGTGGAACCTCACTTGTTGAGTAGTCAACCACGTCAGGATCGGAGTGATAGTTGTCTAAAGTACACAAATACTCTCCTTTTATCGATCCAAAGTGCCTTGTACGCACTTCCCACTCCATTGAACCAACAAATTGCTTACAAATATTACTTACACCATAGTCCATACAGTTCCAAAACTGTAAATTAGGTAAATCTAGGTCTGGGTCGGGTGTTTCTGGTGATGAAACGAACGCTGATATGGGTAATTTATCGTAAAGTGCTCCATATTCTGGTAAATACGTCTCAAAATAAAAAGCACGTCCAGGTATGCTCTTAGCACATACCCAAACGCCCTCTACAAACTCACCAAAACCATCTTGAAGATCACGTAAATACTCTTTTCTTACATATACCTTTGTCGAAGGAAGGTTTGTTAATAGTGTACTCATTATTTGCCCTGTCCTCTAGATCTTTTCTTTGCTCTATTACGAGAAGTAGCAGCGTATTTGGTGTGCTTACCCTGTCCTTGACGAGACTTTTTGGGTATTGCTTCTACAAATACGTTTCCGTTGATGCCAGTTCGTGTTGCCATAATTAAATTGCCTTAATTTCAGTTCTTAAATCGGTTGGGTTGTGGGAACCATTATCATAAAATTCATATGCAAGGTCCTCCATAGCACTAAAGTATTCATCTTGGGTGAGATCTTCATAAAGAAGTTTATCACCCTCAAAGATACTATATAACTCGCATTTTTTCATGTCCTACACGAATACGAGGATCGCACCAGATATCAAAACCTGCTTCTTTTGCATCTAAGCAGAATGAAACGTCTTCTCCACACATATCCTGAACTTCTCCTGATTCAAATATCTGCATCTTAGGAGCGAACCAAGGATACTTGATCTCTTCGTGCTCAAATACACCATTCTTGATAAGTGTCCAACCAAATCCAGTATAATCAACTGTAAAAGGCTTCTTACGCTTACTAATGCTTTCGATGGTTTCGTGATTCATTACACCACCATTAGAACGGAAATCATCTTCTTCCATCCAGTGTGCAACAGAAGTAGTCTTACCATCTTCAGTACAATACCAACCAGCAGCAATATCTTGATCCATTAGAACCAACTGCCAGAACTTCTCTGTATTGAATACAATATCACTATCAATCCATAGTTGATAATCATAGTTTAACTGTCCGTCCCAAGGTTTCTGATCAGGACCACGTAGAACATTTGCACCTAAGCACTTACAACGTGCAAAGTTAACCATCGATGAGTAATCTTGTGATATCTGTATCGAAGCACCACTTTGAACCAAATCAAAGCATAGTTGTACAAAACTCTTTAAAAATGTATATGATACTCCTCTTCCTGGTAAACAGAATACAACTGTCTTACCTTTCACTAACTCTTTTGCTTTATCAAAATCCCACTCAGATTCTTTTTTAACAACAGGTGATTTTGCTTTTACCGTAAATCCTTTGCCCATAATAACTTGTAATTACCACTATATTATATTGGATTATATAGCAAAAGTCAAGTTATTCTAGTTAATCGGTCTTCACTACCAAATGGTCGAGTGGGGGTTGTGTTAAACGATAAACTCACTCTAGACTCTTTTGAATGATTCACAGGCACACTATGAGTTAACATCGAACTGAATATTAACAATTTACCAGGTATC
>Ga0209503_10000211_pt1 | contig 40556 bp, 10 predicted proteins | sample SouAtlMetagenome_2_FD_187448 | JGI IMG/M metagenome (GOLD analysis project Ga0209503, IMG submission 187448) | Marine eukaryotic phytoplankton communities from Atlantic Ocean - South Atlantic ANT15 Metagenome (SPAdes) (version 2) | ecosystem: Environmental > Aquatic > Marine > Oceanic | place...
ATAAACGCTAGGGATGCAGATGGATTAAATCAATCGGCTAGCTCCCCCCCAACAACCATAGAGCCGGCAAACGGCACCTTGCAGTACAATCAAAATGCAAGTGGCAATAACTCTTGGCATTACTTGTACACCGCACCTTCCAATTATGGCGGCTCGGATTCATTTAAATTCACGTTCCAGGACGTTGACGGATATCAATATAGTCTCCAGTACAACTTGACTATTCACCCCTTCAATGATGAAACGGCATATGTTTCCTCTCCGGCTATCTTCCCAATCACCGAAACAGAGGACGAGTCATTTATTATTGATCTCACGGTAAAAGATGCCGACGGCCTGTCCAATATTGTTGCCAACCCCAGTCTCGTCCATCTTGACATCGACCTTCCTGGTGTCACATGTGATCCGATAACAACGACGGCTTCCAACGCAACCACTGCAACGATTCAATGTAATTGCAATCCTCCTGCAGACTATGCGCATGTCTCGGGTTCGACTGATTTTGGGCTGTCGCCTATCAATTTTGAATTTAGTTTCTCAGACGATCAGGACCATTCACATTCAGTAAACTATTCTGTTGAGTTGGACAATGTGAACGACGAAACAACCATTGAAGTACAGTCATTGCAAAATGCTCAAGTTTCAGCCGCAAGCAGCGCCTCCGCTTTTTCCGGCACGGCTAATGAAATAGTACTTAACGGCACGGAGGATTTGGACATCAGCTTTACACTTCAAATTGTAGACTATGATGGCCAAAACGTCATTAACAACGGTGCTACACCCACACTTATTTCAAGCGTTGAATCAGTCGCGACGATAAATATCAATTTCGCCAGCACAAGCAACTTCCATGTAGATTACACCCCATCGAATCAATATGAGAATATCTCCATTCAACACAACAATCATTTCCATGGCACTCATTCGTTTGACGTCATCACGGAGGATAGGTTTGGACAAGTGGTCACATTCCCCTTTACAATAAACTTGACGCCGGTAAACGACCCTATTGCCATTGATTTCGTGCACGGCCCAACCAATACGATTACATCCAGCATCCTAACCGGCACAAAAGGTGAATCTACTGGCACCATGACTGTCGAAGTTCAGCTCGACGAAGGCGAGTCTTATGCAGTGCAGATTCAGCCCCAAGATGATGCTGATGGTGGTGTTACAAGCATCGCCCCCACGGCCCTGCCCAATGAAGAGAGCCCGTTGGCCGCGAATGGACACAGCCCGAATAGCTTGGCCTATCAAACATCAACTAATGACATCAATTTAGAGCTCAGTGGTGAACTCCACACAACTAATGGCTTCCCTACTTCAGCACAAATAGCATCTGGTGAAAACATCGAGACCGCCCGTTTTGACATCACTGACTTCGACGGGACAACGACTGAATTAGAAGTAATCTTCACCATTAATCCAATCAACAATGGCACAGCCAATGTTATATCAGGATTAACATCCCTCACTTGGTATCAGGATGCACCAATCAAAGAGACCTTGAACATTGAAGATTTAGACGGCCTGAAGTCCAATAATTTCTTGGAGAATTATTCTATTCAAAGCAGCTCAGGTGTATTCAACCTGGTCTCCTCCGAGACATACAATATTGATGACGACCCCACTAAACTCAGTTTCTCCTATGAGTTCATCCCATTGGAAGGCTTCTACGGGACAAGTACCCACCAAATCGATTTTGTGGACGACCAAGGATTTTCAAACTCACTAACAATTGAGTTTGATATTTTGAATTTCAATGAAACCTCACCTATTACCATCACACTACAAGACAAAACAGGACAGAATCTAACTTGGAATGATGAGGGGCTCGTCGAAAACGATGGCAACGCAGATGGCATCACAGACTACGAAGCAAATTTGTCAGGCTCTTTGTATACCCTAGAAGATGACACCTTAGGTTTTGAAATTCAATCTTCTAATGAATCTGCCATCACTCCCATTATTACTAACCATCAAATACCGACTATCCCAGACGGGTGGGAATTGATTGAAACCACAGACAGCACGTTATACATTCGGTCGAACTCCTTTAATTTCCACAACTGGTACGAAGCCCGATACATAGCAGAAAATCTATATCCTGGAGCTCACCTAGTGACATTTTCCAATCAAGAAGAATTCGATTTGATCAAAGAATTCGATGGTCTTCTAGGAGAATATCACAACAAACAAGATGGAAATTGGAATTCCGTTTCGCACGAATCTGCGCTGATGTGTTCAAACTTTAGCTGCGACGCTGAATACTCATGCTTTGGATCTATTCAAGATGGAGAGTTAGAAATCATCAGCACGCAATCTGGGAGTTTTGAAGAAACATTCGAAGCAATTGTTGAATTGCCGTATTTCTCCAAACCTGATAATGGCCGAATGATCACTGGGTATGAAGATTTGGACTACACATATGTCCCTGATTTAAACTTCTTCGGCACAAACCAAATCACTGTCGCGTACTCTGATGCTGATGGATTTACCGAATTCCGACACTTAGAAGTTGAAGTTCTGAATACCCAAGACCCTACCATTTTCGGGGGAAACCTGCAAGTGGGTTCTGAAGAAGACCACACATTCACAGGTACAGTCTGGGCAATGGACTATGACCGTTTAGAAGACGTTGGATTTCAAGAAGGGTATGAAATCAAATCTGACCTCACTCTTCTCGAAGAGAATGGAGCCCCAGAGGACACAACCGCAGTTATATCCAACGATGTATCAGTTACCAAAGGTGTTTTGAACTACATCTCAAATGTTGCATCAACTGACGAGGTAACAGAAGAATTTGGATTCTTCTACCAAACAGGCCTCGTGTATTGGGAAACATTTGATTTCGACGTTAACAGCTCGTGGATACCTGCCTCAAACCGTTACGGCACAAAGCATCTATCTAAGAGAATAGAATCTGGAGTGGACGCTGTTACCCTGGAATCCAGTATGTTCACTTCGGTTGACGCGCAGCGGCCATTAAGTGTTTCTCTGTGGTTCACTGCAAACACTAGCAACGAAGGAAACTATCTATTCACCAATGGTCTATCCGAGGGCGGTCGTTTCTCTGCAGTGCTCCAAGAGGACAGCCTGACTTTAAAAATCGACTCTGTTGTGCACCGGGTGGGGATTCGGAATCATAGCTGGAATCACATGTTGATTACTCTTTCTCCATCTGAAGGAGAGCAAAATGTGTACATGAATGGCGAACTTGTTGTCCAGGACGACGAAAGCACACTTCCATTTTTCGCTGATGCCTCCGTCACAATAGGCTCCCAGGAAGACGGAAATAACGCATGGATTGGTTGCATTGACGACATAGCCATCTGGGATAGGGCTCTGACTTTTGGTGAGGCCAGTTCGCTCCACAAAACCAAGACAGCCACCTACAAGCACACACCAGCAACAGATGATTACGGTAAATCAGATATCGTAATGAAGATGGTCGAAAAGCACGCGAGTCAGCCAAGTCGATTTGATGACGATGCGCGCGGTTTCGAAAGAGACGTAATCAGCGTGAGCCATAACCCAACTGCTGATTTAGGTTGTCGTGACATCGATGCCTTTAATTACAGCACTAAAGCTGTACTAGATACAGTTGGAGTAGACGCGGAACTCTTGGCGCCTTCAGATAACTCTATATGGTGTGAATACAAGGACTTGGGAGACTCCCTATGGATTCCCGGTGACAGCCTTGTGAATATGCCATCATCGTTAATGGTCGTTACAGACTCCGATCTCGATGAAGTTTTGGATGATGAAGAAATCAACGGCTGCATGGACCCACTGGCATGTAATTACAATGAATATGCAACAGATTCCTATATCAATTATGCATTCTTGGATTACGAACAAATAGCGGCAACGGACACAACTAGAATATTCAGGTCAAGAATACCTGTGGCATGGGAAAAAGCTAAATCGGATGCTGAAGCCCTCGGTGGTAACATTGCGAGCCTTCGAAACGTCAGAGACGCTATGACCTTGGCAACCCGCACTGATTTTAGCGACACCTTGGGTATTGATGCTGCCCAAATCCTCGAAATCGGAAACCAAACATTCTTCCTTCTTGGCGATAACGGAACGAGCAGGTATTACGCCTCGCAGATGGATACATTGACTTTGCACGATTGGAAAAATGACGAAAGCATCCGCTGGGACCAAATACAACCTAATCTGCTCGTGGTAAATGATGATGCGGAAAACTCAGGTCTACTTGGGCTTCTTGAAGAGGCCGGAATAGACAAAGTTTGGCTTGGCGTCACAGATGACGACAATGTGGGGATAGGAGAAAACCAGTGGACTTTCTTGCGGGATTCTTCTATTCTTGGCTTTACTGCCCCATGGACGCTATCCGCTAATACGACTGCGGACCCCAACTTCTTAAGTGGCACCGACATTCCCGACCACCTCTTTGACTACGCACAGATGTGGACATCGCAAGTTGCAGACACGGTTAACCACCCTCTTCAAAGCCACTCCACAGGAAACACATCATTCAGCGCCACGTCAGGGCAATGGGTTCACACCACTAGGGAAGGATTGACATATCATTATGACAATGAAGGTCAATTGGTAGAGGAGTCCAATCCAGCTCATTTGGTTCTCGAATTACCAGCTACATACTGCACTCCAACATTCAATTTTGCAGTAAATAGTGAAAATGGGTACAATCTTCTCACTGCAAATGAAGCGGCTTGTCCAACACATGATATTGCAAGAATCACGCTCATCGAATTACCAAAAGATGAAGCAAATGACTGCGACTATCCAGACTCTGATTGCGAGCACTGTCTGCGCGATCGCACTGAATTGAGCAGATTACCGATAACATATGTGGGACGAACCGACTCCAGTAAATACTATATCAGCTCCTACACCATCAGCATGGAGGAGCTCCTGTCAGAAGAAAATTATGTGCTGGAGCAGCTCCAGACGCACATGGTCAGCGTCTATTCTGAGGAAGAGAATGCCCAAATTGTAGACCTCTTGCAAGCAGGTGGCTTTGGTGAAGTCGATCGGCTATGGCTCGGCATCAGCGATTCAGAAGCAGATGGTACATGGACGAATTTGCGAGACACATCAGAAACGACATATCAGAATTGGCATGAAGGTGTAAACTTCAATGGCCGGAGCGATGACTTCATCGAGGGCCACCGCTATGGAACCTACGATTATGCTCAAATGTGGCTCGACGACGATGCACGCACATGGCATGATGAAACGGGCAACTTGATAGTGCCGGAACTTAATCCTAGTTCAGGAGAGTGGGTTTCAATGCCAAGCCATGGTGTCATTGTAAGTGGTGCATATCCAGCTCACGTGTTATTTGAATTCCCTCACACGGACTTTGAAGTATTGCAAGGATTCGATTTAAATGGAAATGAGCTTTGTGACCACACAGAAAATCTAGAATGCCTTGATGTGTTTTCGGATGTGCTCCTCGCCCACGATTCCAATAGTCAGTTGACTATGCAATTCAATGGCCATGGCGAATACAGTGCTGAGAGATTGTACCTGTTAGGTTATGGAACATACACTCTCTTCGATGTTCCCGCCGAAACCCCAATCACGCTGGTCGCCGATCAGCAACAATTCGTCACTGTAACTGGTGATTCAGTCTCAGCCGTTACGGCGACTATTCCGGCCAGTGTGACCAATGACGTAGCTACCACTGTTGAGCTATTCTCAGGAGATGTAGAAATAACCATTTCCGGAGAATTCGGAAGCGCATCAATTTTCAGTACGGAGGGTTTCTTGGGAACTGAACGTCGCATTCAATCCCACCGCCCGAGCTCAGAATACACATGCGCTGGAATCTGCCTTTCAGACGACAACTTCAACGATGTGTGCGATGAATATGAAGGATGTATGGATGCAACGGCATGTAACTACAATCCAACCGCGACCTATGACGACGGTTCATGTGTACCAGCATGGAGATGTACCGGCTGCTTGGACACGACTGCTTGTAATTTCAATATCAATGCAACAAAACAAGGTTTGGCAGACTCGGTTTACATCAGCTCGACCTATGAATTCTTCCCAGAAGGCGCAGTTGAAACTCCGGGTACTATTGTTTACACTCCTCCTGGACTCGGTTCTGAAGGGATTCTCATTCCTGCATATTGCGTTTACACGCAAAATGACTGCGAGGAATGCAGCGGAGATGTAGATGGAAGTGGAACTGTAATGGGCGGGGAAACCATCATCGACGGTCAAGTCTGGTGCACTCAAGAGGTTGGATGTGGGGATCCAGAAGCATGTGACTATAACGAAAACGTAAACCCCGATTTCCCATCAGAATATTGGGATTGCCAATTCTACCCAGAAGCAGGTACGTGTCAGTATTGTAATGGGGCCCTCGATGGGAGTGGATTCATTATTTCTGGAGATGAGGACCAAGATGGAGTCTGCGATGTTGTCGATGCCAACCGACGCGTCCCTCTGACCCTCATCGTTTATGCAGGATCGAGTATCGACGGAACAGTTGAGGTTGATGGGCCATACAACGACTTAAGTTGGGATTTCACAATTCCAGGTCAACACAAACGAGAAGTCAACGTATTCGAAAACTTCACGTCTGTACAATTTGGGCAGCCTTTCGACTTGGATGTGACGGATGCGGGAAATTTTAAAACATTCCTCAGCACACCTACAACCGAAACCCTGCCTGCAGGAATAACGACAGAGACTGTTAATGTCTATGCCCTGCGACCCGTAACGTTAACTGACTCCATTACTGGAAATCCTCTGACCGCCGATGACGGAACAGAGGATAGTTACTGGCTGAAAACGGCCGGTACCCAAAATAGTTCTATCTCAAGCTGGGAATTAGATTCTCCATCAATGAATGGAGTCTTCAGTGTTTTCGATGGAACTGATTTTTCCACTGTTGCCTATGATCGGTCGGGACTAGAACAGACCTCCGAGCATTCTAATAAAAAGCTCTACGTCGCAAGCTTTGCCACTTCAACTGCGGTACAAGGCATTGATTTGGACAAAAATGAACTTTCTAAAGGGTCAACCTATTTCGGCGAAAGTATCTCATGGAACCCTACCCACTATGGCGTCTTTACTGACAATGCAATATCAAATGACCTGTCTTCAATGGTGATCACATCAGCCCTTGAAAGACACGAAGACTCACACCTGTTTTTGCAAGGGGCTGATTACCTCACAGAAGGCCCAATGCTCGAAAATCTCGGGGCGTCAGGCGAGGACACCTATGAACAGCGCGACTTTTATTATTTCCACCAGGAGAAAAAGTCCTTTAGTGACACGAAAGCAAACGTCCCGTACAGCGGTTTGCAAGCCCGACTCGCGCAACCGAGAGATGCCGCCATTGTTAAAAATATTGATGTTTACGGCGCCTGGCTAAATGGCCGATTGGGAGCCTCCGTATCTAATGGCCCAATTGGAGGACAGTCATCCGCTGTTTATTGGTATTGGGGAAACAATTCTAATGCGGAAGAAAGCCTGTGGCACACACTTGACGGGTCAACTGAAGACTGGGAAGATGCCGTTTGGAACCCGATTAATAACGAGCCGATGAATGGACCTGGTTTTGTCTCATTCCCGGGTATCAACGAAGGTTGGGGACAATTCTCAAGTGATGATTGGGACTATACCACCCTGCGATTCCAAGCCGATCAGAAAGACGGGTCTCTGGGAAGAGCGTACATTATGTCGGACAATGAGGTGCCATTTTCAAGATGGTATCGTAAATACAGAACTTACTCATTTGTCCCCACTGATGGAGATGGTGAAATCAGCTTTGTAAAAGGCGGCTTCTCCGACCCAGAATTTTTGGGCCAATCTTCTACAAAACGAGACCGGTATTGGATTGGCGTGTATCGCTCCGGAAGCACATGGAAATCTCTCAATCCAAATCAACCAGGAAGTATTGAGCTCAATTTGGCAGCTTCATTCCCAACGGGTTCTGAAAAAGGAGGGCTCTTTAATTACACCAATGCGATGTACGGTCAATGGATGACCAACCGTAACGTCCCGTACATATCCAGCAGTGGCAGATCATATGTCGAAATTGATGAAGGTGATCTTGAATTAGTGCCAGTAACGTCCAATGGTCGTCTCTGGGACAACAGAAACTCCACTATTTACCAATCAGGCGGAACGCGGACCCAATACTTAGGAAATTGGGCCGGTGACCCGTCTGCCCTTTACAAGCAAAGATCTTCTGTTTCATATCAATCATATACTGGAGACGACTACCCAGATTCTAGGGATGAAGAAACCGACGTCGTTTTTCAGGAAAATGAAAGCATCAACGGCTGGGACATTAGCGAAGTACGTAGTTATTATTATTGGGTACATGACAAAACAAAGCGTGAACTCGGTGATGCTCAAGACAGGGCGCATGATTTGGGTGGAGATCTAGCATCATTTAATCCAAAAGGACAGAGCCCATTCTGGTTTGAATTCTGGATGATGAGAAAAGCAACTGTAGAAACTCTCAGGCCATATACAGTGCGCATTCCATATTTAGCCGGTAATCACTGTTACACATACAACTATTCATGTGGATGGTGGGGTTCGAGTACGTGCACGGGCACGAGCTGCACACCAATTTGGAAAACCAAAAAGATTACCCTCTACGCAAGTGAATCTCCATTTGTTGACACTTGGGCTGGCAACATTAAAAAGCCAGGGGGTTCAGAAAAATACATTAGTGCTTATGCTGATGGAACAAAAAGCATGGACGCCAGTGGAAATTTCCTAAAGCCCAACTACGTAACCGTTTGGAACCCTGGACAACCAAGTGGTAATGGGTTTGCGACCCAATACTGGAGAAGAGGCAACAGTCCAAGAGTGGACGACCTCCATCACGATTATGAGAGAGAGGCTTATGCCTTTGAAACTTACAGTTATCGAGGTCTCGAAAATGCATATGCAATCCTCGAGACTGAAGTGCCCGACGACAAGGCCCTGATTGTTTGGGATAAAAAGCTTTCGGCCGCAGACACCTCCTTACAATTGGGAGCCATTCTCGACATGCCTTTCGAGAAGGCTCCCTCGCTCACCAATTGGACTGCGATTGGAGAAGGCCTAGAGAACTGGTACTATATCAGCACATACCAAGGAACATACAGTCAGGCCGAAATAGCAGCTGCTAAAGTTGGCGGGCAACTCATGAAATGGGATGTTGATGCCCAAGAGGCGCTAAAAAGATGGAGCGGACAAGCTTGGATTGGCCTCGTTCAGGACACAACAGACGCTACCTACGATGAACCTTTTAATGGATGGAAATATGCTGACGGTTCAGTAATGATATCAGTTCCATGGGCAGACAATGAACCAAATAACGGTGGTGACGGATCAGAACAAAACCATGCATACGTTACCTCCGGTTTTGGCACCTCCGGCAATATTTCTGATGGGAACAAGAGTTCCACGATGAAAGCTTTGATTTCCGTGAAAAAAGCAGAGAGCCCTAAACTCTATTTGGCCTATTCGGCCGAGGCCTTTTCAAACAATGGCGCCGCGAATCTGGAGGTGGCATACCAACTTGATGCTGAGACAGACTTGATGCTGGGCTCAGGTCAACCTAGCGATGGTGATGCGGAATTTACCGGCATCAGCTGGATTGAAGTTGAAATGTCAACTACCGAGGCAAATAATGGCCTTGAACTTTGGCTAGAGTATGATCCTGACGGTGATGAAGAGCCAAGTGAGTCAACAAGTGTCTGGCAGCAACTGCCAATGCCCGATGACCTATCTAGTGCCACAACGCATCTTGTTCGATTTGGAAAAGGCCAAGAGGGGGGCACAGACATAGACCTCACAGCAGCATTTGACGGCTTGAATGCTAGACGCTTCTGGAGATTGTGGGCGTTTGATACAGATCCTGATCACCGTTGGCAACTGCACAGCTTCCAGATCAAATTTGCCGCTCCAAAAATCATTGAAGTAGAGGCGCACCCAGACGCTGTCATTGGTTCCGAAAGTGGAATATCCTTGGATGCAATTGGGCTCGAAGTGGTCGAAGGCGCAACGCCAATAAGCCTTGGCGGCAATTCCTTGTTTAAACTATATACGCCCGATGATGAGACTCCAATCACCTTTACCTATTCAGAACTGAATTCCGTTTTGACTCAGCTTCAAGGAAAAACCTTAAATGGAACATGGGAATGTGCTTTGGTGACCGCATACGATCAATCAGGCAATGCCCTGTCTTACGCGGAGCTATTCACCTTCACACTTGATTTCCGCATTCCGCCAGCTCTCATTTCCGGCCCTCAACCTTGGGAGGTAGAAGGTGAGGACACAGAGTTTGTCTCTACCAGAATTCAAATTGGAGGGGGCTTGGACATTACTGAATCAATAACGTCTTCCGATGACATGGACGATGTTGCACTTGCCACCATCCGATTAGAAGACGATTATGAAGAAGGGGCAACCGAGGAGGTTATTACCCTGCAACACGAGTATGACAACGTAGTGGCGCTTTTGCCTCAAAACCCATTCGTTGAAGCCGGAATCGAATCACAAATTGAAGTGGTTATTGATAATCAAACCATCCTTTTTGATTACACGACTAGAGAAGAAAATACATTGTACTATGTGAGCAGTTCAGAAATGAGCTACAGCACAGCGCAGAGGGCAGCAGCCATGGCTGGCGGTCAACTTGCAGTTCCATCTAGCGCCTCAGAAGAAGAGTTCCTCCGTTTACAAGGTGTCCATGGATGGTCAGGTATTGTAGATGCTGACACCAACGGTGTGTGGATGCCCATTACAGGTGAAACCCTTGAAGAAGGTTGGGACTTAATGTCTGCTTTCGCTGCTGATGAGCCCTTGCAATCTGATGATTTAGTCACAGCCGATGACCAAACAGCAACATTGGGTGCTGATGGCCTAACCGGCCAACAGGCTGATGCCGTGGCGCCAGCGACCTTAGAAATAGGAAAAGCAGGCTCTCCAGCTTTGACTTGGGCTCCAATTGATGCAGACAGCTTATTCTTCGACGTCTATGACCCTGCCAATGATTTACACTATGTGGGTGCGCGAATTGGAGACTCAAGAGTAGAAGTTGGCCAAGATACTTTGGGTTCTCAGGGCAGAATCTGGAGGCCAGATGCACAAGCGGACCTTTTGTCATGGACTAATGGAGACAGCCAGGACGGAGGAATAGCCACTCCGGAAGTTGCCGGATTCAATCTCATAGCGAGTACCGATTCAACGAATTATTTCATTAGTGAAGAAAACGGAATGAATTACCTCACAGCACAAGAGCTGTGTGTATCTAAAGGTGGACGATTGGCCACATTTGAAACCTCTGCTGAAAATGACTTAGTTCAAGGCTATGCGGAAGGCCACATTGGTCTTTGGAAGCAGGATGGTATATGGAAATGGATTTCCGGAGCCGCAACGAATTATACAAATTGGTCTACCCAAGACATAGAGAACCCAGACTCCGATATTGCTACGGTTATGACTGCAACAGGCTGGAATCGAGCCTCCCAGGTGACCCCCTCAAATGCCATTTGTGAATTGGAGGCCATCGAAGATCTGACAGCCACAGGAGGAGCATTTATGGTTCCAACCTCCACCAACACCTTCCCTATTTTCTACGAGAGCAACAGCAGTTTTGCGCTACCAACTGTAATTCTGATCGATTCTACAGGACTGGACAACATGTATGGTCCTGCCCACTTTGGCGAAGACGACTGGATTCTTGCCTCACAAACCAAACGCAGGACTCCAGCTTGGAATGTGCCCATCCTGCTTGTTCCAGACCCTTTGACTCTCGATCAACTTAATGATCAGGATTATGGAATGTATACCTCTATTGCCAGCACTGGGGGCTCTTTGGACGACATTCAACTGAACCACTCCACGTACAACTTGGGTAACATTGACCTTGCCTCTCTTTGGACCACGCTCACTGTCGAAGAGAACGGAACCAATTTGTTGACCGTCGATGCTTCCGTCGCTATTGACTCTTTGGAACTAACCGAAAGCGACAACCTTCTAGCGGAATACAATGCCGGCTCTTTCTTTGTAACACCTCCCGACGAAAACTTGGGATTGTGGCGTTCTGGAAGCGATGTGAAGACTTTCCATGCCAATACACTAAAGACAAATATTGAGCTAAGTTCATCCAATGACTTCAACGACCATGAACTGCAAATTGCCTTCCCAATCACTGCGCCAAAGTTCAACCCAGAAACTCTCTCCAACCTATCCTACAGCGGAGCAGACGCAGTAAACAACGGTCTACCATACTGGGGAGTTCCCAACGGTGTTGCAGCCTACGCTGAGATATATGTGCGCGTCCGAAACGAACTCACCGGGGCCTATTTCGACACGACTGTCACAACCATTGAAGACCCCCTGATTCTGAAGAATTGTCCGTATCTGATGAACGACTCCATTAGGATGGACATCAAAGTGGGTCAAATGAACAATTCTGACGGGCAGTTGAAATTCACGGGTGGCGATCCGGTTGTCATATCAGCTGCAGTTCTTTGGGCTACCGAAGGCCGCCGTACAGTATTGTGGTCGGACCGAGATCTGGAACACAACGTGCTGACAATGTGCACGGACATATCACAAGATTTTGTCATGCAAGGCGACCCTCAAGAAGACCAGCATGAATTGGCATCAGATTGGACCTTTACGGGGGCCAATGACCAAGAGTACAACTACCTAGAAAACGACTCAGTCAGCCACATTACTGTGAGGTGGAACCACAGTTCTTCATCCTACAGTTCAGGCGGCACAATGCGCGTGCAGCGTCGCAACTATGAGTCTTTTGGAGGCACAGAATTAGGTTGGGAATATGCTACAGGTGATGCTTCTCACCCGTGGACCACCAATGCTGAGCAAGCGAAGTCGTTCTACAATGTCGACGCGGACGCAAATGGAAACTTGGACGTATTGTCCTACACCGACAGCACCCTTTTCCACAACTTATGGAGCTGCGAAACTGCCGAATACCGTGTTGAACAAGAGATGTGTGGCGATGTCTTCCACACCCCTTCAATTTTCGTGAGCATTCAAGGGAATGTTTCAGACCCTTGGAAATATGTAGACGAGCTCAACGATGGTGTCATCGTTTCCGAAGGTCGATACTTCTCTAAAATTCAAATCGATTGGTCATCAGCCGTTGATGGTGATGGGATTATAGATCAGTTCCGACTTTACAGAAGACTCTATACTCCAGCAGACGTAGACGATTCAGCATGGGAGCAAATTTTCGCTTCTGAGGACATCAACACTTGGATTGATTACGATGTTGCCGCAGGTACACTCTATGAATATCGCGTGGGTGCAGTCATCACTTGTGGAACAGGAAGCACTACGCAGGAGTTCTTCAATCCTACCCCATATCCCATTGGATTCCGTTCCAATTATGGTGGAGTAGAAGGCCGAATAACATTTGAAAACGGTGCCCCTGAAGACAGCGTCTATGTTGTGGTCGAACCACAAGGATTGAACCTGGCGCGGAACTCGCTCATTTTCGAATCTGGAGAATATGCCGAATTGGATATCGACCTCTATGAGCAACGTGAGGGAGGCTCTATGGGACACTGGCCCGATATCCATAGTGAAGCATTCCATCCCACGTTGAGTTTTGTTGACTCCACCGGACTGAGGGTAAGTGAAGGAATCAGTGTGTCACAGTGGATTAAGGTGCCAAAAACCACGATTGTGGGAGATGGGCTTGGAAATGGTGGTGCATCGGAGGCTCCTCTGTTTAGCATGAACTATATCGATCCGTTTGGAGACGTCGAAAAAGAGGCCGTCAGTATATGGGCTCGGGAAATCAGTGGTTCCGATTCTACATATCGCATTTCTGTAAGACAATCTGGCCAATTCACAGATCTAAGTGGTCTTGATTTAGATCTAGACAAGTACCAGCATTTAACATTTACGTTGGCGAATGTTGAAACTGGGCGGGACGTCCCCGGAATTAGGATCTATGTGCGCGCCCACGGTGATGATCCAGCCATTGTGGATCAACCTGTTGGTTATTATGACATGCGTGGTCCCGATGACGTTATCCAAATGATTCGCGATAACTGGAGCGGTTGGCTCTGGAATGCGGCGAATGGAACTTCTGGATATTGCTCTGATCCAAACGCTCTGAATTTCGCTGGAGAGGTACTGGGTGGCTCATTCCGTCACTGTGATTACGCGCTTCCTAGTGGATGCACAGATCCGCAGGGACAGAATTATCTCGAATATGCCTTGTTCGAGCCCGGCGGTGGCGAAAATGCATGTAACTACTCCTACTACGGTACTGGAGAAGACATCAGCGTCCATTGGTTCAGCGATGATGACACATCACCATACGAATACCCAGTAATGACTAGGGTTGAAAGCGATTTGAGTGAGACAGTGGTCAAGAGTTTCCGGTCCACTCTGTTGCGCTATCAGGACAGCTTACAGGTCCTAGGACAACTGTATCCCTATACCATGGCAGTGATGAATGTGAAGCTGCCAAACGGAGATTACCGCCTCCGAGTATTGGACAGCCGCCATGAGGGAACGAATGGATTACCCCATGCAGAAGCCACATCATTCGCCGGAAATTTCTCCATCTATAACAGTGTAGGCTTCAATCATGTTACCTGCAGCCAATACCACACAGCTGAAGCCGCTGAAGGCGCTTACGACATGTCAATCGTAACCCACAGCGCTCTAGCCAGTGGCGTTGGATACATTGACGATTTCCTACTCGTAGACTGTTCAGAGTGCTTCTCCGTGAACTTCCGGAACAACGACAACATTGAATTGATTCTGACAGATCGCGGAAAAGGTGAGTTGACAGAGAGTTCGACTTATGAGTTCTGGTGGAGAACTGCTGATGTCATGGATGGAGACACCTATCGATTCGGTGATGTCTTCAAAATCAAAGGGGATGAGTCTTCGGGAGACATCACGCTTCGCATTGTAGAAGACACCGCAGACCCCTCCAATATGGGCAACGCAAAGTTCGAACTCATCGGCCCAGCAGGTTCACTAAGACGCATTCCCGCGCAACCAACCTTCAATGAATTCGCTATCATTCCGGGTCAGTGGTACCATGTCGTCTTGGCTGTTGGAAAAGATGAAGCTGGCAGCCAGAATGCGCACTTTACTATGCGCAGTACGGATCAAAACATCACCGATAATGAGCCTTGGAACAACCCACGACACTTCGAGTTTGATAATCTTGATGACAACGGAGTAGCACTAGATCCAGCCGAGCAATTCGTTGTGGCGCCCATCGACCCCAACGCCAATTACAACGCAGAGTCATTGATTTTAGGCGGTTCTGATGTTCTGATCCATCGGGTTTCTATTTGGAAAGGCATCTTGTCGGAAGCAGAAGGAAATGCTATTTTCCAAGGAAACGCATTGAGAAACCAAACTTTCAATGCCACGCAGATGCCCAACGAGAACGGTTGGTGGACGCTACCTGACGAAGGCGAATTGCCCATGTCCCGATTGGTTTCTACGCTACTTCCTGATAACGCTGGACGCTTTGTCGACCAGATGCTCTACAAGCAGCTTTATGACACAGAGACGGGAACCAACCAGGACCCCCGACCCATGGATGAGTCTGTGTTCAATGGCACATTAGCTAGTGCTGGTGCTGGCGCTTTGACCATAGACGGCAGCACCGGAGCAGATGAATTGCCAAGCATCAACCGTAAATCCATTAGAAGGGCTCCCTACGGCCAATGCAACCCGGGTTGCAACCGAGTCTTTGATGCTTGCAACTTTAACCCATTCGCAAATCAGTTTGTGGATTGCGAACTCTCCTGCACTGGAGCGGGATTGGCATCTCAGAAGATGGCTTCAGAGCGCGTGACCTATGACGAAATCAGAGCTTGGGGCAACGCCAATTACCTCTCGTTCGGAGAAGGCACGAGAATCACGCCAGGAGCTCCTCTCTATGGTGTTGACTATCGGAGTTGGGAAGCTGCTAAATTCTGGATGCAGAAATACCCCAATAACTTCACTGGCGGCATTTTGATGATGTACGATGCCGATGAAGGCCTAGGAAACGTGATTTATGACCGCGCCAAGTACACAACAGATGTTGAATCTTGGATGGGACACAATGCGGTGATGTACAGGCAAACCTTTGGGTTAGAGGGCACCGATACTTTATGGTACCAAACACCCAATCCAGCGGTTAACTATTTCGCCAATGGTCCACTTCGCGATTTGCCTCAATCCCTTGGGAACTGGGAATACAGCAACGGCAACACCGGTGGATACTATGCCATCAACAATGTGAAATTTGTAGGCTCAGGCGACTTCTTCGACATCAAACCAAGCAAGTCAACCAGTGGATTCGAACACATCTTCGAGCCTGCACAGAGAACCACCATTATCGGGGATGCCTTGCTGTTTAGTGAAGATCAAGACTTCACCGACAAAAGTGCTTTTGACGTGGAGGTTGATGTCTCCTATCTCAATTTGATCGCTGGGTACAATGACTATTCTGGAGACGGAGAATACACGTCATCTGACTGCCCTGTTGAAGGGGTACAGTTTGAAGTAGATGGCTCCGTCATGAATGATGAGACGAATGAACCTGTCGAGACAGATGCTGAAGGACGGGCCAAGCTGACTTTGACGAGAGGCTACCACCAGATCAAGCCCATCTTGACCCACTTGGTGGAGAACAACACAGACGACGACCATGTCTTCGATGTTCCTGAAGACGGCAAAACCGTTTTTGTTGAAGGGCCAATCGGCCGGGATACAGATGGAAAGGCACAAGCCGAATACCGCTTTATCGACAAAACCGTGCGCCGGGCCATTGGCCGGGTTCTCGGTGGAGGAAAAATGGTTGCAACTGCATGGGATGGAAGTGAAAACAACCTTGGTGTTGCCAGCTTCAATTTGACGCCCATCAACAAATTGGATCCAGATGTGGAGACATACTTCCAGAATGAGCAGTGCCCTGCAGTAAAGGTGACAACAGAGACCCTCACTGGTCAATATGATATTTCGCTCTTGCCCATGCACTATCGCATTTCGATTGGAACAGACAGTGCCGGAACCAAAGCAGAACTCTTTGATCATGTTGGTGGATTTGACGACTTCCGTATCGATGGTTGGCAATTGGACACCGTGGAAAGCTCTGCACTAGGCCATACCTGGGTTGCTGCCTTCTCCAACGACATCATGGCCTACTCAACAGGAGAATACAACCCAAACAAAGCCGATTTCACGGTGTGGGACATGACCGACCGCTCCATTTGGAATCAGACGGAACAGTATCCCTTGTATTCCGAAGTGAGCAATGAAGAGGCATACCCTGCGGACAATCCGGCCTCAACCAATGACGATGTGTACGAGCGGAAAGACCTCATCTTCAACGCTCCGGTCCAACTTTCTGTCAAGCAACTATCCCGCAACGGCAACAACGAATGCGAACCCAATTCAGACCCGATTGTGGACCCAAGCTTGGGCGACTTGTTCCTAGGTGAGGTGTCCCTCCATAGCGCAGACCAAAACGACTATTATGTCTGTCCGCTAGATGGCTTCTTGAGTGCGTATAGCGCTGCCGCGAAAGACCCCACCGACCTCAATGACACCCTGATTGCACCTTTCCCGGCGGGCTTACCCATTGTACAATCGTACAACAAGTACTGCATGGAGTTGCGCGCGGGGCAGCGTTACAAAGTGGACTTAAGCGCCTTTGGTGGCACTTATCTGTATGAGGATACCGCCATTGTGAAAGGAGAGGACTACGATTTCGTAATCAACAACACCCTCGCACTTTCACCTGACAATCAGGCGACAATCAATCTGAGTACAGACAGTGTTCACTACGAATTCACGTGCAAGGAGCCCAGTGAGAATTATGGCGGCGACGTTGTCGAAGCGCCCACCGGGAATCTTAACATCGCCTTGACCTTTGGGGGGTATGTGATCGACACTTGGGAACCGTTTGCCCACGTCATACCAACCTCAACACAGGTGGACGAGCTTCCTCAAGCCTATGTGGACCCGAGCACCGGGGAGGTCGTGTTCCGCCATGACCGCTTCGACGCCATCATTCTTGGCGAATACGTAGCCTCACAGCCGGTCCCGGTATCCACTGACCCTTCGTTGGACTTCATCCTGCGCGACCCACCAGGAGGCGGGTCGTCCTGCACCATCGCACAGGGTTCAAAGATGAATTTCGAGAAGAGCATTGAAACCAGCAGTGTCAACGAACTGTCCAAAGAGCGCGGAATGAATGCTACGCTTGCCGTTGGGAGTGATGGTGGTTGGGTTATAGCGCCGTTGGGAATTGGAACCAAACAGGGATCCGAAATTGAGACGGCCACGGGAGCCTCACTCGAGCAAACAGAGACTTATGAAAAGACTGAGACCGGATCCATTAAGGTTTCTGAAGAAATCAGCTTCAACCAAGAAATCTCTACCTCTGAAGAACCCTTGGATTATGGTGGTGGAATGAACCAAGACTTGTTCTTTGGACAAGTCAGAAACACCGGAATCTCCACGCACAGAATCTTTGACGTTCAGCCATTAGAGCTGGCCATGGATCAGGCTTCCGTGAACCAAATGATCTTCGACCTCGATACAAGTGCTTCTGGTGTCGTGGGCACCCAATTGGTGATTCAGGACTGGAATGGAAGTGGAGAAATCAATCAAATCCCCATGTTCAAGCTCACCAGTCAGGGCGGAACTGCCACAGGTGATATTGTACCCTACATCTTGAACTGGCGAGGTTCGACAAAAATGTCCACACTTCCCGCGAGCAACTTCATGAAAACGGAGCTCACCATTGCTACAGTGGACATCCCATTGTTGGAGTTTGCCCGTGATGCGTATTTCCAAAACAACCCTGACCTGTACAATTGGCCGGACGGAACGGCCTCTAACTCAGCTGTGAATTGGGATTATCCCGAGGGAATGAAGTTGGCCAACAATGACGACCACCGCTGGGAGCTGTTCCATCAAGCCTGGATGGACTCCATGAAAACCCATCATTTGGCCACTTTCCCGACTGAAGCGAGCACCATAACGCGAGGTTATGATGTCCCCGGGGATGACATTACGCTCACTGACTTCTTGGATATGAGCGATTTAGTTTTCACAGAGTTAGAAGAGCGGATTATGGCAGACGCCGTAAGTGGCAACGATAAAATTGGACCTGGATATCAGTTCTTGGGTAGTGACCCCGCGGTGGACGACTCCGTGCGTTACTATAACAACCAAATTGCCTCATGGTCTCGCTTGCTCGCCGAAAATGAATTCGAGAAAATCAACGCCCGTCGTTACATCTTCGACAACCTCTCTGAATTTGAGGATGTCAGCGATCTGTCAAACTGGGCGGAAGACTTGGAATCCTCTGGCATGGCAGCCAACAACTATTCGTTGGACGACTTCAGCTATACCTCGGATGATTTGGGTGCCATCGATGTTTCCATGAATGGCAACAATTCCATTTGGGAAGAAGCAGACTTTGAGCCATACTTCCTCAGCTTCAGTGGTGGCGGCGCATCGTTCACGCAGTCTATCGAGAAGACCAATGCCAAAGAGCAAAGCCGCTCCATTGAGTTGAGCTCATCCAAGGGGGGCAACCTTGGGGCGAAGGTCGAAATCATGGGTGAGACGGGCATGAATACGAAGTTCGGCGATCTCGGAACACAGAAAGAAACCCGAAGCCAGACCCAAGGACAAGAGACCTCTGTTTCCTACAGCTACACCCTCTCCGACCCCGATGAAGGTGACTTCTTCCTCGTTGCGGTGATTCCTGGCAGAGGCTTGAATGGTCCCATCTTCTTGAATCTCGGCGCAGCCACATCGTGTGCATACCAGCCAGAAGATGCAGCGGATTATGCAGAATGGTATCCGGCACTCATCCCATCGAAGTATAATGTGACGCCGAGCGCCGTGACTTGCGACGCACAAGTGACCAAAGTGTCCACACCTGTGTGGCAAAGAAGCTTTGACCCCAATGGTCTCAGTTTGAATACGGAAACTGGACAAGTGTGGCATGGAATGGACCAGGCCAACGGTTGGGCCAACCAAGGCACTCTCGGTGGTGAAGCCGTGGCGGCTGGGTACCTCATCCCTATGGCCGCTTCGATAGCAGTTTCAGTTGGTATGGCTGCCTCTACTGCGAACTTTGGGGGAGTGGCTATGACTGCTATCGCTGGAGTAGGTGTTGGTATCATGTATGGTGTAGATCTCGCTGCAACCGCCATTTGGCGCGCGCGCATCGAAGCCACGATGGGCACCAGTTTCGATGAGGCTGGATATGATGCCAGCTCCTTGCTGAGTATTCAAAATGCCACCCAAGAGGACTCCATCTACATTGCGCCGGGCATGTGTGCGGACATCTTTGATCCCAACAAAGAGTTCATCGTCCAACCTGCCTCCGTTCAATTGGAGAAGCCCGAACTCACGGTTTCCTACAGTGAGCCTGGTGGGCAGACGATTTCTGAGGCCGAAACGGTGGAGGCGACTGCCTTTATGGATGAGGCCATCGGCATGACGCTACATGTGAGGAATACTGCGCCAAATCCATTTGCAAGCAGTGCGAACTTCCACTTGTTCCCCGATGGCACTTCCAATACATTGGGGGCACTGATCAACCTCGGCGGAACCACGAGTAGTGTCAGTAACATGGAGATTTATCCCAACTGGTCAGCTGAGGCGCCATTGGGTGGCTCGTACGATGTTCCAGCCATCTTCACACATTCCGGCGTGGACGATCCAGCATTCCAGAGTGGTTCGGTGTCCATTGTGATGCAGTCCCTTTGTGATGACAATATCACAGATGATGTAACCATCAATTTGAATTTCGAGCCGGCCTGTTCCGATGTGGAACTGACCCAACCACTCGAAAACTGGAGTGCCAACCTAGATCGGGTTGTCAATGGTGGTGTTGAGAGACCCACTATGGTAGATGTAGAAGTGGACATTGCTAAGAACCACTTCACCAACTGGGTCTTGAACCCAGAGGCTGGAATTGAAGGGCACCATGACTACACCACCGGTCTTGGACCTGTGGTAGTAGAATACCGCTTAGGAAATGGATCTAACTGGTCTGCCGTCTCCAACTCCGGTGCGTTCGGAACAGATAGTACCGCCATCGCCAATGAAGATGGCACGGTAAGCGATGTCAGTTTGGATTGGGCACCACTCATTGCTGAGCCCCTATGCAACCCATTCATGGACGCCGCGGGTTCAGCTTGTCTTGGTTATGAAGGACAAGTGCTGCTCCGCGCAAGAAGTGTTTGCCAAGATCCATTTGCGTTGCCAAAGGTTTCAGAGGTGGTGACAGGATATGTGGATTACACGCGTCCTGAACTGTTCGGAAATGTGCTGCCATCTAATGGGTTCTATGAGCCAGGAGACGAATTGCGTTTGCGTTGGTCTGAGGGCATGGAGACTTCAAACCCCAGCTACACGCTCAATCCAGATTCCATTGCGCTCAGGGCCACACAGAATACAGACTACACCCACAACTCAGGTGGCGTCAAATTCACAGGAAACGAGCACATCGCCATCCTTCAGGGGCCACATCTTGATGCTTACTATGCTGATGAGGATATGATCGGATTCCCCGGTTGGTCTATCAGCTGGAAGCAATGGGGTGGCGGTCTCTATGGAGCGCAGGATACCGCAACAGGAACCATTGGGGCCACTTCAATGGACCTCGATGAATTAATTGTTCTCCCCACGGAAGTTTCTGTGGTTGTGCCTCCAGAAGAGGCCAGTGGCGTTGTCTTCACTCAAGGAGACCAATCTGGCTACAGCCTCACAGGCGAGTTTATAAGCATTGATCAATTCCGCCTAATATCCACTTCAGCCACAGGTAGTATTTCAAGTTACACGGTTGATATACCTGGTGCTGGCGCAGAGTGGAATGGGCTGTGGAATCAACTTGAATTGGAATTCGAACCCACGGCGACAACAGGAACCTACAACTGGCGCTTGAGTCTGAATGGAGCCCCTGCTGGAACAAACGGCGTCATCTCAGGAATTCAACTTGAGCCAACGCGCATTACAATAGGCAATGGTTGGCATGATGGCCATGCAACGAGTGAACCGCTCAGCATGCCAATGCAGGACTTCCGCCTTTGGAACAGCCAAAGGGAGACCTATGCTTCTGAAACACCGGCCTTCATTTTGACCGGAAAGGAAATTGGTCTCCAAGCATGGTTGCCAATGAATGAGCTCCAGGGAACACCACAGGACCGCGCACGCATGCGCGCAGTTCAGATGGAAGCCAATTGGTATAGCCCAGGGGCCTCTCATGCGCTTGACTTTGCTAGCAATGCAAACGGCTCCTTGATTCCGACCATTAGTGGGTTGAACTGGACGCCTGACGGTACGCGCAATACAACGCTTGAGTTATGGATTAAGCCCGGTGACTCTTCGAGTCGCGAAAGCTTCATGAGCATCAATGGAACCGCCGATCCGGACATCGACTTGCGTCGCGTCGGCTGGAATGGCTTCATAGAAGCGGGTGGAACACTCGGATTCGCAAATGGTACAGACACTCTTCGCAGCCAAGCGCCATTGTCAGATGCATGGCATCACATTGCTTTGGTTCGCCGTTACAATGGCACTGCCTTGTTGTATGTGGATGGTGAAGAGGTTGCCAGCGACCCATCATATGATCATGGAAAGCTGATTCCCGTGGTTCTGACCTTGGGCTCGAGGAATCAAGTTCCATCAGGCATACAACCTTGTCATGACATGAAAGGCGTGAGCTTCAACACGGATGGGGACCCCTCGGTAAACTCCTATGATGGCAATGCCGATGGACAATTGGGTTGGGCCATGTTCAATGGGTCGCCGACCGCCATTTTCGGAGACGGATATATTGGAACGGATGGATTGGATTACTCGGCGGCATTCTACGACACAGAGCAAGAATGCATCGATGCCTGTGTAGATGTCGAACCCAGTGGAGCGCCGGCAAATCATGATGAGTTCTTCACGGGTAAACTCGACGAAATCCGAGTTTGGAATACGGCGCTGAGTCAAGGGACCATTCAAAAGCAGATGCGCGATGGTGTTTATGGATACGAGAACCTCGTTTTCCATGCGCCATTCGAAAAAGCCATCGATCCGGATGCAGACACCTTGCTCGTGGACAATTTCCAAGCTTATGTGTATGCCCCGTATGATGGATTTGACTACTTCAATGACTCCGGCTCTCTCGTCACCTCCAATGGTTACGAGGTCGACTCTTTGGAAAACATCGCAAGTGGTGGATTGACCGAGTTGATTACAGCTATCCAAGATGAAGACGCGCCGCTTATGCAATCTGAGCCACAGACTTCTTTAGGAGAAATTGGAGACGTGGTGGACGTCACTTGGAATTCTCTCCACGATGAATGCATCATTGAACTCAGCGAACAGTCGCTTTACAAATACGAGGACCAGTTGGTTTCCTTCATCATTCCTAAGACACAGTTGAGGGATGAAGCGGGCAATGCCACGGCCAGTGACTTGGTGTTCGAAATGCTCATTGATCGCAATCCATTAAAGTGGATGGAGGATAACGGTCAGGAAGAGGTCGAATTTGGCACCATGGACACCTCGTTTACCTATCACATCTTGAATGTGGGCAACGAGTCCAAGTACTTCGAGGTGGATGGACTTCCTGCTTGGGTGAGTGCCTCCCCCGAATCGGGAATGATTCCGGCCAATACGACTATGGCCATCACGTTTACACCAGACTTGCAGTTATTGCCAATTGGCTACGCGGAGTTCGATGCGAGACTCAAGGGTGGCTTACCATGTGGTGACGCCTCGTCCGGCGGCTTCTGCCACGCGGAACGCTTTACCCTCGGCATGAACATCTATGCTACGCCGCCAGAGCTTGATGTTGACTATGGCAACTACGAGTTCCTAATGCCATTGGTCACTAAAGCCTACATCAACAACACGGCAAGCCGTGATGAAGATGATATTGTGATGGCATTTGTAGATGACGAATTACGTGGCTTTGCCAATTTGGATTTGGATGTCGCAGGACAGAATCTCGGGTTCCTTTCTGTGGCTTACGATACCCAAGACACCGGAAAGACGGTGGAGTTCCACGTATGGGATGCCTCGTTCGGTATGGTACGTGCCCAAGTCGGTACGCTCTGGCCTACACTAGATGATGTAATCGAAGTGAAGCCTTCGGAGGAAGGAATAGGAAACCTATTTGAACCGCTGTTGCTGCGTTCAACCTCCAAAATCTCAACGAGCACGGAGCTATATCCCGGTTGGAACTGGGTCAGTGTCAATGTGGTTGATACTCCGGCGACATTCTCCGTCATGAATTCGTTCCAAGGGATTCCAAGTGGTGACATACTTCAAGTGAAAAACCACTTGAAAGCATATAAGCAACCAGATGAAAACAACGCAGACGGATGGTCACAGTATTCCTCCGAAGAAAGCGACGTTCACACCAGGTACATGGTCCAAATGAAGTCGGACGATGAAAGTGCAACATGGACCATGACCAACACTGGTTTTGCGCTCGACCCAACGGAGGATTCCTCCAAAACCCAATTGGTGTACGGATGGAACGAACTTGGTTATCTCCCCCACCAATCATTCGGTGTTGAGAGGGCACTGAGAAGTCTTGCCGATGCTGATTCTATCCTAAGCTTCAATGACCTCATCCAAAGTAGAGGCAATGGATTTGCCATGTATGCGGGCGATGGAAATTGGGTTGGTTCCTTGAACACCATGCGTCCGGGTCAGGGTTATCGCCTGAGACTTGGCCTCACCGATGCAGAGAATGCCGGTAATCAAGCAGGTGAACTGGAATGGCCGATCTCCCTCGGTATGGAGTACCTCGTTCGTTCTGCTGATGAGGAGCCCATTTGGGAAATGGACATTGCCAACCTAGAATCAAGCATGATGATGGTGATCCGACTAGAAGTAGGACAGGATCATCCACAAAGCATGATGGATGCATTAGGCGCATTCATACCTGGTCCGGATGGCCCTGTTTGCATAGGTCAAGCGCACCCAATGGATACAGATGAAGGGTTACTGTATTTCCTATCCGTGTTCGGAGATGCCCAGTCTAAATGGTTCGAGAATCAAATCAGCTTCCGCTGGCTTAACGGAACCACGGCGCAAGAATGGACCGCAGAGGAAACGGTGACTTTCGACCCATCTGCACTACGCGGTCAACTCGATGTTCCTGTGCTTCTTCACTTCCGCAATATGGATAACGTTGAAGCCACCAGTGATTTGGTCGCCTTCCCTAATCCATTCCGGGACGAATTGACCATTCACTGGCACGGAGAGGAAACCATCCTCGAGCTCAGACTTGAAGATGCCACTGGTAAGCTCATTGACATCATCGATTGCGATGGCTTGGCGACTGGACCTTGCCGCATAGGTACAAGCCAACTTTCGGCTGGAGTGTACTTCATACATGCCATCACGGGCACGAGAAACCATGCCGCGAGAGTAATAAAATGATAGTGAAGCCCCTCAGAATTGATTACTGAGGGGCTTTCAATCAGAGAAGAACAGTCGACGACCACCACTAGCTAAACCAATGAAACACAGGAACCCCACTAGACATAGCAAACAGCCGATAGGTTGGGTCTTGGCCTGTGCTCTTATTTCAGTGGAGTTGGCCGCAGTTTATGGGCAATGCCCCGATGCCGTTTCTCTGTTGCATTATGAAGCCCCTTGTGGATCAGGATTGAACACTGGTCAAAGCTTCACCTCTCCAACTACGGGTTACCTAGATAGCATTCGCATATCGAGATGCACGGGTACGGATACAAGGATGGTAATCCGAACCTACAATGGAACAGGAACAGATTGGAATCAAGGTGCAATCATAGGAGAAGCAGTTACAATTCACACCGGAACCGGAGATGGAGATGCCTGCTTCACCAGCGGAGGAAATGGATTTTCAAACTATGAGATGGGCCTGTTCACATTCAACGGCTTGGTCCTTGAAGAAAATGAACAATATCTATTTCACCTTATCGACGGAGCTGCGGCCACTGGTTGTAGTCTGCCATATCAAGGCGGCAATGCATTCGTCACAAACGGTGCAAAACCAGGAGAAGATTTAGCCTTTGACCTTTTTGTCTGCGCCTCAACAGAAACCTTTCAATTTGGCTGCACCGATTCACAAGCATGCAATTATGACCCTTCAGCAACAACTGAAGATGGCTCCTGCTCAGTTGAAGATTGTGCTGGGGTTTGCGGCGGCTCTTCCTTTTTGGACCCCATTTGCGGCTGCATCAGTGATGCTTCTGAAGCAGGACAATGCACTGGATGTACGGATGCCGAAGCCTGTAACTACGATCCTACCAGCACGGTCGATGACGAAAGCTGCTATTTCCCAGACTGTGATGGTTTGTGCCCAGAAATCCTCAGCTTTTATGAGCCCCCCTGTGGCTCAGGATTGAATTATGGACAAAGCTTCACTGCAAGCATCACAGGGTATCTAAACAACATTACAATTGCCCGGTGCACTGGTGTCGATACACGCCTTCTCGTGCGGGCATACAATGGAGATGGTTCTGCATGGAATCAAGGAAGCCTCATCGGAGAAGCAGACCAAATGTTTCAAGGCACAGGTAATCCAACAGATTGCTTTCTCAGCGGTGGCAATGGATTTTCAAACTATGTCGAAAGCACCTTCACCTTTTCCAATATGGGATTAGAAGCTGGTGAAAAATATGTTTTCCAATTGTTTCAAGGTGTTGCTGCAACAGGCTGTAATGTATCCTACTCGGGAGGCACCGCATTCGCAATAAATGGCGCAAAACCAACTGAAGACCTTGTTTTCAAACTCTCTATGTGTCCAATAGTGCTGAATTTTGGATGCACCAACCCAGATGCATGTAACTACGATTCTAACGCAAACGTTGAAGATGGAAGTTGCCTTCTGCTTGATTGTCTCGGGAATTGCGGTGGAACAGCATACCTCGATCCCCAGTGTGGTTGTCTTGAATCTGTTGAGGAAGCTGGTTCATGCCTAGGATGCACGAACGAGGCAGCATGCAACTATGATGTAACCGCTACTTTTGAAGATGAATCTTGTCAATTTCCGGATTGTCACGGCACTTGTGGTGGAAATGCATTCGTCAGCGATTGCGGTTGTATCGGAGGTGGCACTGGCATACCTTCTACTGCCTGCATTAATGGTTGTTTGACTGAAGTGACCGCTTCTTCTTCAATGCCATGCTCTCCAGGCATTCTCTATGGACAATCATTCACGGCAGAACACAATGGGCTCCTAGAACGTGTGCGCCTCAAAACGTGCTGTGCTTTAGATGCTCAATTGGTCATAAGAACTGCTGCAAACCAAGACCCCTGTGCCCCGAATGGCCCAGAAGACTGGAATTCCGGTGAAATTCTTGGCTACAGCAATCTCAACGAGAGCGTATGCTCAGGAATAGGAGCATGCATCACCAATCTCGGAACCGACGGATATATCTGGCGAGATTTTAATTTCAATAGTATTCCTGTACAATCTGGCACGCAGTATGTGATGGAATTATTATCTGGCGTTGCCATAGCCAACTGCGATGGTGATTATGCCGGAGGCAACGCATTCAATGCTGCAGGCGGCTTGGATGAGAAAGACTTGATCTTCTCCTTACACGTTTGCAATGAGAACCAAACCTGGGGGTGTACCGATCCCGAGTCATGCACATACGACCCACTGGCGGATCAAGATGATGGATCTTGTTTGTATGAGGATTGTCAAGGTATCTGTGGCGGTGAGGCCTACGAATCTCAAGGTTGCGGCTGTATTGGAGGAACAACAGGAATTCGCACAGAACAATGCGTAAATGGTACTGTGCAGCCGATCATTGCCAATGATGGCACCGTATGTGCAGCAACATTAACGGGCCAATCCCTTTTCATAGAAGTCGATGGTTTCCTCACTGCATTTTCCTTCTTTAGTGCCCCCGATGTATCACATACAATTGAAATGCGTCGAAGCAGTGGTCCAAATGCTGGTGAGCTCGTATTCTACGAAAGCAGAGATGGCCAAGATTCTGAATGTGCCAACGTCATTTCCTCATGGGTTGAAATCCCACTAAATCAAATTCCCGTTCAAGGAGAAAGTCAATACGAAATTGAATTCATTCAAGGTAACGGTCAAAAAACTTGCATAGCCAACTATACCTCTGGACACGGAATGCAAGGATCTTCGATATCATCAGAATCTGATTTGGCCTTCCGGCTTGTTTACCGGGAACCTGCAGTCGGAGAGCTGATTTGGGGTTGTACGACAAACGGATTTTGCAACTTCGATCCTATGGCTACCCATGATGATGGAAGTTGTACAACCGAAGACTGTAATGGCGACTGTGGAGGTAGCGCATATACAATTGAGGAATGTGGCTGTGTTGAAGGACTAACCGGTATTGAAGCTACATCCTGCTTTGGTTGTTTAGATGACACCAAATGCAACTATGCCCCTGACGCCTCTATTGAAGATGGCACTTGTCTTGACTACGATTGCTTTGGCGATTGTGGAGGGTCAGCTTTAATCAATACTCGATGTGGATGTGTTGGTGGAAACACCGGTATAGATCCTGCCATTTGTCTCGACAAGTGTCAATCAGACCCCTTTATTTCCAATTACAACGGAATCTTTAATTCCCAAGAGTTTGGATTTGGAGGCTCAGGTCAAACGTTTACGGCATTGGAAAACGCCTTTTTGACTGCATCCCGTTTCCGACAAAATAATGCGCCATTATCTCCTGTGACATTTGAACTCCGCGCATTAGATGGCCCCTCACCAAATGAAGGAACCTTATTGGCTGCTGAATCCATGGACATGTGGAGTTCAGGAACACAATCAGGTGGGGATATATTCATCGAATGGGACTCACCGGTTTTGTTAAATGCAGGCTCAGAATACGCCATAATCATAATCGGTAGCAGCACCAACCTTCTGCAAGGGGTCTCCAATTCATATGACTTGGGAGACGGATTCAATCAAGGTGATAACGTTGCATCAGGCAATGATTTCTATTTCGAATTGTTTACGTGTGACAACCTGCTGGGATGCACAGATCCGGTAGCATGCAACTTCATTTCATGGGCTACAGAAGATGACGAGTCATGCACTTATCCCGAGCTGGGGTTTGATTGCGCGGGAATCGCATGCACCCCAGACATGGATGGTGATGGAATATGTGCTGGGCTAGATGCAGACGACAACGACCCATATGTGTGCATTGATACTGATCTAGATGGTTGCGATGACTGTCTCAGTGGCAATTTTAATCCGGCAGAGGATGGGATCGATGATGATGGCGATGGTATCTGTAATACATCTGATCTCTGTTCAGACTTAACTGCAACCAATTACGACAGTCCTAACAATGAAGTATGTCGTGGCGACTGTGATACTGCTCCAATATTCAAAAGCATTGAAGTTTCGGTGCTTCCATCCTCGCCGACAAGCGAAGACGGTGTGGTATCACTTGAACTAGACAGAGGAAACATTCCGTTTGTACCACCTAGTGCATTTGACGCAATCCAACTTACAATGGTCGCGGCAGGAATAACGGAAAGCATGAACATTGAACTTAATGAGGGCCCAATCATCGTACATCCAGGATTGTATGAAGCAATGGTATACGATGCCGAAGGATGTCCTGGTGTAGCAAGTGCCCCTGGAGGAACCACATTTGGACAGCCCGCGGTATCACACCTTATTCTTATAGGTTACCCTCTTTGTTGCAATTGCGGTGTTTATGATTACGATGTCGATGGGATATGTGATGATGTAGACGAGTGCACCGACAAGTCTTCTCCCAACTTCAATCATCCAGACAACGTCCCCTGCGATTAAATTTGGTGTTCAAACCTCACCGAAATGTTCGCACGCAAATTTCGACTGATTGGACCTCTAATCTTGTTGGCTTTATCTATTGCCTCGTGTTCCAAAACACGCGTCATGCAAGTGGCTCCAACAGGAATTTCCGATCTTCAAATAGATTCTCTCCAGTTGCTGACACACTTAAAAGGAGATGAACTAAAATTCGGCAGGTTTCCAAGGCACCACATTTTCTTAGACACCCTTTCCTCTCAACACGGCCTTGATCTTATTTGGTGGGAAGGAGATGGACCTACGCCATCCGTAAAGTTGAACTGGAAACATGGCGGCATTCGAAATCTAAGTGGATTCAACGATTTCGCACTTCAGTTCAATATTCGCAAAAAGCGTCTCGGCAAATCGACCCCCGTCTTAGTTGTTGGTTGGATAGATGAAGACGGCCACGAGGCTTCGATACATCTGAACCAAAACCACGTCCTTAATCCGGATATCGACACACTCTGGCAAACTGTGAACATCCCATTTCAAGATTTTCATCGTGGCAGCAAATCAACAGATTTCAAGCGGATCCAAGGGATTCAAATGAAGTTAGAAGACTTCGGTGAAGTACTCATTGACGACATGAAAATTGGCCCAAGTGTACCAAATAGAAAAGCGAAAAGACTTGCCAGAAAAACGAAGCTATCCCCATGTCCAAATGGGAAATTTCAACTTTTTAAAGAACAATTTGATCACGTCTGGGGGTTAGGCAATTTCGGTAACCGAAGAATCTCCCAAGTATCGGCCAAAAGAGGGCGAAACAAGTCTAATACATTAGAATTGGAATGGAACTTTCTCCAAACACCATTTTCAAAAGCTTCTCCTGAAATGGATGACAATATCATCGGATTTACTTGGAATAGCTGGAATCCAATTTTACCACCCTCGGAATTGACGGACTCTAAAATTAATTTTCAGCTTAAAAATATTGGTACGAACCCCGGAAGCTCTGGAGACTTACCCATAACTGTCGGTATTGTTGATCATTTGGGGCAGAGTTCTGAAGTTATCCTAACAGGCGATTTATTTTCTAATCTGAAGTTTGGTCATTGGCAATTTTGTAGCATCCCTTTATCCAAGTTTGATTGGAAAATGAATAAAAAAGACCCCGAAGGCTTGTCTTCAATTCACTACATAACCATTTCCACTGCGGAAAAGGGACACGTTTTTATTGACGACATTGACATTATTCTAAATCGCTGACCCATTGAGTGTTGTGGGGTCAGAAATGAAATTCGTCAGAGCAAAGCGAAGGGCAACTTACACCTCGATAACCGCCTCGCCAGTAATGGCAAACACGCGGTCATTGTGAGCAGGTTGAATGACGTACATGCCAGTAAAATCCCCAAAGGCAGGAAGCACGACTTGTCTCTCGGAGAAGTGGAAACAGCGGACGCGGAGCCGCTGCCGTCCCGTCCCCTCTAGCCGGATGCCAGGATGAACATGGCCACACACGTGATGCCCAAAGTCTGCCCCTAAATCGCCGGGGTAATGCGTGAAAGTAAACGGGGGTGAATCCATCCGGTCTACTTGTTTAATCCTGGATTCTCTCAAAAGTGCATCAGGAATGACGTCGTGATTGCCTCTCACCAAGACCCATTCCTTGTCGACGAATTCCTGACACAAACCAGCAAATGGCTCCCATTCCCGATTGATGTCACTGTGGAAGAGGTCTCCGAGAAGCCAAATTCTCTCTGGCCTCAAACTCTGGATAGAAACCCGAAGGCGATTCAAGGTGGCCAACGTTGGCTCAGAGCCAATGGGCACACCGTGTTTGCGAAAATGAGCCGCCTTGCCCAAATGAAGATCACTCAGCCAAAGTGCGGACCTAAAAGGCCAGAATACAGCGCCATTGGGAAGAAGAACGATCTCCTCGCCAGCCACTTGGAGGGACTCTCCTGAGGACGTCCCGGACCTGAGGTTCACGGCGTCCAGCCGATGTTCATCCCAAAACGGATGCCCGGCAACCACTCCTCCTCCCCGAAAACAAATTGGGGAGTGGGGTCAGTGGGGGTTCCCAAGGTCGTGGTGGTGGATTTGACTTGAGGCCCGAGAAAGAGGTCTCCCCGCACGTGCTGACTGATCTTGAATTGTCCGCCAATAACAGCGCCCAAGCCCAGTGCGCTGCGGCGCTGGATGCCGGTGAAGTTCGTGGTCATGGTCCTTTCGATGCATCGCACCCGCGCAAAAGCCCCCAAATAAAAGCCTTTGCCTACCTCTGGTGACAAATACACCCGTGCCTCCGGCATGGCCAGAAAACCAATCCAATCCACTGCATTGAGGGAGGTGTTGATGCTTAGGAGGTCCTCGAGGTCATTGGTGTTAAGTTCCAAGTTGGCCCTGACCACAGCCCCTGTCATCTGAACTGAAATCCGATTGGAAACAGCCTGCTCGTAAGACACCTGAAATTGCCCCGCAAAAAGCCCAAACGGATTGGCCTTAACCCACCATGAACGCCCTTCTTCCTGGGCAACGGAATCCTGGGGCAAAGCCAACAAACCTGCAACCAAGAGGAACAGCAGGAAACAAGGGTGATGCTTCATCGTCATCAAAAGCCGAAACCCATGTTCAAACCAAAGCGAATTCCAGTGTCGCTCTCATCGTCGAGCGCAAAACCGTAATTGTCATAGTCGCCTTCACTTGTGGTCGAAGTGCTCTTGAACTGAGGGCCAAGAAAAAGGTCAAAGGTCAACCCATTGGCAAGCTTGTACTGGTATCCCAAAACAAAGCCTCCACCCACTGCAGATCGGGTCTGGCTGCTCGCCTCATCACTGTCCACTTGGGTCTTTACGCTTCTGTAACGACCAAAGGGGGCGATGTACAAGCCCCGAGGCGCCTCATCTCCCAAGTAATAGCGGAATTCAGGGATCACGATAAAACCCGAGCGCGTGGCCGTGACAGAGGTCAAGCCACCCAACGTGTCCCCAGTCGTGAGAGAAATAGAGCCGAAAATACCGCCCGGTACCAGTTGAACAGAGGCGCGATCAGACAAGAAATGCTCGTAGCCAAATTGATACTGGCCGGCAAACCAACCGAGGGGATTGGACTTGACGACACCTGTACCATCCTGCGCTTGGGCGCCCAGACTCAGTGCCAAAGCGAGGCAAGAAAGGAGAAAAAAAGACTTCATGTATTCCGAAGGAAAGTGATGATGAAAAACTGCGTTGCAGTGACGAAGATAGGTGCATGTAGTTTTGAGGCATGACATCGTCCGTCTTCTTCGAACAGGTCAAAATTGCCCTGCGCTCCATTCGGGCGCAGTGGCTTCGCACCCTTCTGACAGTCACCATCATCGGCACGGGAATCATGGCACTGATGTCCATGATCACTGCCACAGAAGCTTTACAGTCTAGCTTAATCGACCAATTTGTCAGCTTGGGTGCAGGGACGATTCAAATCAGCCAAAGAAGCGACCAAGGCTCCTTCAAAGGACGCCGTTTGGGCCAATCAGACCCACTGACCTTCCAGCAGGCAATGGCCCTGAAATCCGCCCTTAAAAGTGTGGCCCCCACCTCCGTGTCCGCGCGGGGGACCATGATGGGCCGGTTGGCCCGATCCGGTAAAGAGACGGACCCCAATGTGCTTGTGGTTGGGGGCGACGAAGGGTTCCTTCCCATGAGTGAATATGACCTGCGCGCTGGAAGGAACTTCACCGCGGAAGAGGTCAGACGCAACGCCCCCTTGGTCATCCTAGGTCAAGCAGCAGTAGACAAGCTTTTCTCTCCAGCTGAAAACCCCATAGACCAGGACATTCGCATCCGAAACCGCCGGTACCGAGTGGTTGGTGTCCTGGCTGAACAAGGCGCTTCATTCGGCATGTCCCAAGACAACCAGGCCATCCTCCCCGTCGGGGAGATCCGCGCCCGATTCAGTGGCCGTCGCACCTCGTACAGCATTCAAATTAAATCTCCTGATCCGGATCAAATTGGACCCCTATCCGACCAGATCATTGGCGAGATGCGCGCCATCCGGGGCGATTTACCCGGTTCAGAAGACAGCTTTCGGTTGACCCGGTCCGACGCCCTCATCGACCAGTTCAACCAAGGCCTGAGCAGCGTCACATACGCGGCGCTGTTTCTCGGTTTGATCACGCTGTTGGGGTCCTCCATCGGCTTGACCAACATCATGCTGGTCACCGTGACGGAAAGAACCAGGGAAATCGGACTGCGCAAGGCCCTTGGCGCCTCTTCAGCCACCATCCAAACTCAGTTTCTGGTGGAGGTTGTCATCATCGGTCTGTTCGGAGGCATCGTTGGCGTATTGCTGGGCATTGGGGTCGGCAATCTGGTCGCCAGTCAACTCAGCGCCCCCTTCGCACTGCCTTGGGGTTGGGTCATTGTGGCGCTCTGCCTGAGCGGCGCTGTCAGCCTTGGAAGCGGATACTATCCGGCGCGCCGTGCCGCTCAATTGGACCCGATTGAATCCCTGCGCCACGCCTGACCCGAAGCCCAACGTCGGAGCACTATTCGTAAATTTGAGGCGATGTCCCAAGACGACTCGAACCGCGTCGTGTGGATCATGCGAAAGCCCCGCAGTCTGGGGAACTTCAGCATCGAGACCTCCTATCGCACCATGCAAAATGCATGGCCGGAGAACCGCACCCACCCCCACATGCACACCGCGAGCCGATTTACTGCTGGCATTCTTCAGCGCGTTGCCATCTGGAGGGAAGTTCGGGCGCTCACATTTCCTCTGATTCACATCACAGGGGACATCCATTTCGCTGCAATTGGACTCCGTCACAAGCCTGTGATCTTGACCATCCACGATTTGGGCATGCTCGATGAAGGGAACCGCTTCAAGCGCATGCTGAAGTGGCTTTTTTGGCTGACCCTTCCCCTGCGTTCATGCGATCACCTCATCGCCGTTTCACACCAAACCAAGGAGGACATTCACCGCCGAAGTGGATACCCACTGGACAAGATCACCGTGATTCCAAGTGTCATCTCCCCCACCTTCAGGAGGAGAGACGCCCAACCCAATCAACCGAAACCGCAAATCCTTCACATCGGACTCGCCGACAACAAGAACCTATCGGGTCATGTTGAGGCCCTGTGCGGACTCGATGTTCACCTTCGCATCATTGGAGAACCTTCATCGGAACAGCATTCCATGTTGCTCAGTCACGGTATTGATTACAGCACTGCATCCAAACTGAGTGAAGAAGAAATCCAAGCTGAATATGCGCAGTCAGAACTTCTGTTGTTCTGCTCCACACTAGAAGGCTACGGCATGCCCATCATTGAAGCCCAAACCGTAGGCGTACCCGTCATTACCAGCGACAGGTCTCCCATGAAGGAAACTGGTGGACCTGGTGCACTCCTCGCAGACCCAGGAAATCCAGCCTCCATCCGCAAGGCCGTCCTCTCCATTCTCGAAAGCGAGACGACCAAAACATCCTTAATTAAAAAGGGATTCGAAAACGCGGCCTCATGTTCAGCCGCGCGGTCCGCTGCACTTCACGCAGAGCTTTACGACGCGATGCGCCAACAAGCCCGCTAAATCAAATGCGGGCCTTCAAGAAGCGCTGAACCTCAAACCAGCGCTCGGGCTTCAACACAATCTTGCCCTCCTTGTCCAAGAGAAAATACGTCGGCGTCTGCGTGATCTTATAGTCATCGGTAATCGGCGCATCCCAACCCTTGAGTTGGCTCACGTTGGACCAAGGAATCTGGTTGTCCGCAATGGCCTTGGTCCAAGCAGACTTTTGTTGGTCCACAGAAATCCCCACCATGCCAAACCCCCGGGGGTTCATTTCAGCATACATCGGGACAAGGTTGGGAATTTCTTGCTCGCACTTATGACACCAACTCGCCCAGAACATCACGAGGGTATACTCATGGGACGCCACCATCTCGGACAAGTCAATCACTTTTCCTGAAGGATCTGGTATCCTGAAGTTGGGCGGCGTGTTGCCCACACGAAGGTTGATGATGCCCTGCGCGCGTTGGCGAATCACATCCGACAAATTCGCACCACAGTCCTCATCGAAGATGTAGTTGTCGAGGATGTATTGGCAAATGGTCTCCTTTCCAGTGTTATAAAAACCATCGAGCATGTTGTAGAGGGCAAACTCCAAAATGACTGGGTTCTCCTCACATGACGCTTTGACCAGATCGATACAACTGAGGAAGCCTGAATCCTTGCCCTCGCTGAAAGTACGCATCATCGACTGAATCCGATCCGGCAATGCCATCGACCGAATCAAGCTGTTATCGCTCATGTCCAAGTCACTAAGGAAGGTCCCCTTGTCACCAATAAATCGCGGCTGCTTCCAAGTCAAGAACTTGGCCATGTACGTTCCCGGATTGTCGCGAATGAACTTGTGCTGGGTCTGCGCCAGATCTTTCTGTTTCGCTTCCACTTGGGCATCGATTGCAGCTTCATTGCCTCGGCGCTGCTTATACAACTGGCGAACTTGGTTTGAATTCGCAGCCTCGGCACCGCGATAAGCAAACCAAGCCCGGTTTTCGCGGCTCTCCGTTTGACCTCCAACGAGTCTGGCATTCTGGAAATCGATGTTCAACACGTCCTCATCCGGGTTCAAGACCACGTCTGCGGTTTTCTTACCTCGCTCATATCCCAAACCGTAGAAACCCCGGCCCACCTCAATGCGCCCAAAATCAAAACGTCCGTTGTCGATTCTGGTCGAATCGATCACTGCGATGTTGCGGCCCTCCGTTTCAAAGAGGTACAGCATCCCGTTTCGGTTGGAGATGCTGCCGCTAAACGCAACCTTGCCCACCTTGTCTCCTCGGTTTTGATCGTCGATGCCGTTCAAAAAATCGGGGTTCTCACGTCCACCTCCGGAAACCTGCTGTTGGGCTTCCGACGCAGAGGTTGCAGCGGCTGCCGCGGCATCCTTTCTAACCTGTTCGGTCAAAGCAGCAGCTGGGTCCACCGTCCGAGCGGAGTTCCGAGATTGAGCAGCGTTGTCAGAATTGCAGGCGAAGAGAATCAAAGAAAGACTGAGGGAAATCCACATGGCAGCTTGAATGCGTTGTTGCATGCCTAAAATTAAGCAGCGGACAACGCTGGGCGCAAGGGCCAACCCTCACCGATAAACGAAAGAAGGTGAATTGCGCTCACAAAGGGAGTCCCCATTCTGAAATTCACTTGCCTAACTTGCCCTCATGGACCGCCAGACAGCCTTGCTTGTCCTTCAATTGCCGGACGCACCGACCCCCGAAGAAGTGCATGACGCTTTCGAAGCTCACGTGTTCTCCATTCGGGACTTCTTGTTTCGACAAACGGTTGTCCCTCGGGTCTTTCGAGCAAAAGTAGACCGGCTCCTGACCGCGTCGGAAATAGGTGAAATCCTTGGAGTAGAGCTCCCCTGCCTCGACGGAACCGTGCCGGACACAGCGCCATTGGAAGGCACTGCAGACGCGGTGGTCAGAATCCATGCGGACAATGTTGGGCGACTGCGGACCGCCATGGCCGCCACCCTCGACCCCACCTGTCTGAGTCGACTGGGAGAGTGCTTGGTGAAGCGACAGGTGCACTATTTGGAATGGATGTCAGCTTGGTCCGCCGACCGGGACCTGGACGGAGCCCCGGTGAAGCCCATGCGCGACGAATGGTCCCCATCGGCATTTGCCGCCGCCCTTGAAACAGAGAGGAAAAGAGAGGAGTTGCAAGCAGGCCACGCCCAATTGCTGGAGTCTGAGCTGCTGAGAATCCAAACTTTGGCCCAATCGGCCGTGGCCGTCTGATTAACCCTGCCGTTGCCTATTGTGCAACTGCAAAATCATGCCATCCCCTAACCCCACCTTGGGCACCACAATGGAGCGTGCATCGAACAGGTCCATGGCTTCCAAGTAAATCTGACACGCGGGCACAATCACGTCGGCGCGGTCCGGCTTCAAGCCAAACCGATCCAGCTTTTCTTGATACGTCGCCGCCTTCAACTTTGCGCACACTGCCTTCAAGTCCTCCTTGAGAATGGGCGCCTTCCCAACACCACCCGCCAATTTGTACAGCCGGTTGATGTTGCCCCCACTCCCGATGAAAACGGGAGATGACACGGCATGCTTCTCCTGCAGACCAGTACACCATTGGCGCATGTCCTCTCGCACCTGAGGGCTCACTTTATTCTTGAGCAGGCGAACCGACCCAATGCGAAAACTCTTGGCTTCAACCCTATCCCCACGGCGAATAAGCGTCAATTCGGTCGACCCGCCTCCCACATCGACGTACAGGTAGTCTTGGTTTTGCTCCAAAGTGGCCATGGAAAAGTTGGAGAAAATGAGGTCCGCCTCCTCACGGCCCCCAATGATTTCAATGGCCACACCTGTGGTGTCCTCAATGTGGGCCACAACCTCTTTCCCGTTCTCTGCCTCGCGCATGGCGCTGGTCGCACACGCGCGAAAGTCGACGACGCCCATCGACTGCATCAGCAGTCCAAATGCCTGAATGGCATGGGTCAGCGCTTGTTGCTTTTCAGAACGAATGCAACCGAATTCAAACACATCCTCTCCCAACCGAATGGGCACACGGGTGTAGGCCACTTTGTCTGAACGCAAACTCTCTCCGTCCATCCGAATCTCCTTCACCATCAGCCGGACCGCATTGGACCCGATGTCAATTGCGCCATACCTCATTGCCGTCTCTTCATGTCGCGAATCTGACGCTCATAAAACGCATACAACCCCTTGTGTGCTTCCACAATGGGGTCATCATCTGCGCGCCGAACGTAGCGGTTTCGCTGCTTCTTGTCCAAGGTCCTCCGCTTGACGTTGTCCTTGAGCTGAAACTCAAGCATTGCCGTGATTTCCGCCTGAATTTGCTCGCTGTAAATCGGAACACTCACCTCAATCCGGCGGTCGAGGTTTCGCGTCATCCAATCCGCACTGGAGATGTAGAATTCAGGGTTTCCTCCCGCCCCAAATGCAATGACCCGGGCGTGCTCGAGAAAACGCCCCACAATGCTGTAAGCATGAATGTTATCGCTCAGCCCCTTCACTCCGGCGCGCAGGGCGCAGGCACCCCGAACGATGAGGGTAACATTCACTCCGGCCTGACTCGCCTCATACAGCTTGCGAATCATACCCGCGTCCGTGAGGTTATTGCACTTCAACACCATCCACCCCTTTCTGCCAGCCTTCGCCTCGGAAATCTCGCGGTCGATCATCTGAGAAAACCGCCGCCTCGTGCTGTAAGGAGAGACAATCAAATGGCGGTACACGCCGCGCTGATAGTTGTGTTCAAAAAACTGAAACAGCCGATCCACCTCCCCCGCAATCCGGCGGTCCGCAGTCAAGAGCGACAAGTCGCTAAACACCCGTGCTGAAGCCTCGTTGAAATTGCCTGTCCCAATGTGCGCATACTTGCGTTCGCTCCTGCCCTCTTTTCGGGTGACCAGGATCAACTTGGAGTGCGTTTTGAGACCGGCCACACCAAAAATGACCTGGATACCTGCTTCTTGAAGGGCCTGGGTGACCTTGATGTTGTTTCGTTCATCAAACCTCGCCTGAAGTTCGATGACCACCTGTACGTCCTTGCCATTCAAAGCTGCACTCATAAGCGCATTGATGACGTGGGAATTTTTCGCCACGCGATACAGGTTGACACGGATGGCCGTGACCTTCGGGTCGATGGCCGCCTCCCGCAGAAAGTCAGTCAGTTGGGTGAAATCGTGATAGGGATAATGCAGCAGAATGTCGCGCTTCGCAATCTGCTCAAACATGCTCGGACGGCCTTTGAGGTGCCGATGGGCAAGGGGGGGCATCTTTCGATGCACAAGCCCGACTGAGCCGAGCTCCGGAAAATCAATGAGGTCCTTGCGGTTGTGGTATCGGCCACCCGCAATGATGCTCGCCTCATCGACGACCCGAAGCTTCTTGATCAAAAACTTCCGAAGGTCATCCGGCATCGTGCCATCGTAGAGAAACCGAACATAGTCTCCCTGCTTCCGTCGAGCGATGCCCTTCTTCATCTTCTCGAGCAACGACTTGGACAAATCGTCATCCATGTCAATTTCCGCGTCCCGCGTCACTTTGATGGCATAAGCGCTGACGGATTTGGCCTGGAAATTGGCAAACAACCGGGGCAGTCCCACCCGCACGACATCATCGAGAAAGACGACGCCATGGCGCCCCTCCTTTTGCGGAAGGACGAGGAACCGGTCCAAATGATCCGGCAACTCCAGCAAGGCAAAACGCGCCCGCTTGGCGACATCGCCCGCAAAAACAATGGCATGGTATATCGCGCCATCCTTCAGCTCTGGAACGCCGACATCAGAGATGAGAATCGGAACCAGCTGAGAGCGCACCCGCTCATCGAAGTAATTCTGGACGAATTGCAACTGATCCGCATCAAGCTCGTCATCGCTCATCAGCGCAATGCCCTCCTGACTGAGCTTTTGCTCCACTTCAGAGAAGGCGATGTTGAAGCGCTCCTGCAATTCGATGACCCTGGTGCGAATGCTGCTCAGTGTCTCGTCTACCCCGAACCCGAGGGTGGTCGACGTGCGTTTTCCGAGCAAGGCCATCCGTTGCAAAGCCGCCACACGCACCCGAAAAAACTCATCCAAGTTGTTGGAGAAGATGCCCAAGAATCGCATCCGCTCGATCAGCGGCATTTTCTCATCCTCAGCCTCCTGCAAGACCCGCTCATTGAAAGCCAACCAGCTGATTTCACGGTTGAAGAATTCGTCTTCTGCAGCCAGCACCTTCTTCCGACGCCCTTTTGCCTGGATCCGACTTCCCGCCATCAATACGAAGATATCCCT
>Ga0209503_10000213_pt1 | contig 40003 bp, 63 predicted proteins | sample SouAtlMetagenome_2_FD_187448 | JGI IMG/M metagenome (GOLD analysis project Ga0209503, IMG submission 187448) | Marine eukaryotic phytoplankton communities from Atlantic Ocean - South Atlantic ANT15 Metagenome (SPAdes) (version 2) | ecosystem: Environmental > Aquatic > Marine > Oceanic | place...
TGAAAAATGCATTGGTTGTTTTACTCTTGTTTGCTTGGCTTCTCACGGCCATAGGTTAATTATACACGAACCAAGCCATCTATCAATGATACTTACTCGCTTTCTGGCTCATCGACAACTCTGACCAGCCAGTCGCGTTTTGACGTACAACTCGTACTTATCGCCATTCTTTAAAATCACATGGCTTGAATTGCCCAGCTGCGCGTGTTTACGTATCGTAATTCTATGTACGTTTAACGCCTTAGCCATGGCGCTTTTGTCATTGCCGAATTTGGGTAGCAACTCACTTATGCTGTAAGTTACCTTTTGTGGCGCTGGGTTTGTTATTTGGTGTCCGAACATTACAACCCCGCCTCATGCTCTAGTTTTGTTCTGTATGCTTCGCGTAGTTCATAACGCGCAATCTCGTTGAACTTTTCTTCAAACATTTCTTTTGTGTCGCTCCCACCTAAGTGAGCAGAAAGCAAGATATGAATAAAAGAGTAATTACCCCTCATTGCTCTCAGTATGCTGTCATCGCTCAACCCCATAACCTGCTCACCCTCACGCAGACGCTCAACCGCCTCGGCTAGTTCTTGTTCGTTTATTTGCATTGCATAGCCCTCCATGCTTTGTAAAACGCTGTTGCCTGCTCGTCGTAAAATACGCCTACTACTTCGCCACGCATTAGAAGCACTACGCCATAGTTTTGCTTATCCCATGACGTAAAATTAATGTGCTGATTGACTGCCGGACTAAGCACGTATATGCCGTTGTAGAGTGGTACTGCTATCTTCATTTATCCAACTCCTCAAGCAATGCATCAGCCGCTTTAACAGACATTACTGAAATCCAATCAATAGCGCCATCATCTGTCGTGCTTATCATTGAGCTGTTGGATAAAATACCCTGCATCGCCATTACTGCAAAATGTTCGCGCTTGGTTAAGCCGTCTATTGCGCTGTGTTTTTCAAATGGCGCAGCTTCGTTTGGTAGTGGGTAAGCTGGTAAATCTTTATTTTTCATCTCTATCTCCCGTTTAAATTACGCCAACCTTACATGCTGATGGGCGCGTGTACAACTCTGACCAGTTAGGTTAATTCACTATCAAACTTACTCATGTATTCATCAAACTCAGCAGGGTCAATGTTGAAGTGACTAGCCATATTTGCGCATGCGTCATACTGTTTCGCTGCCAGCTTTGGCTTGATGGGTTTTAGGTCTTCAGGCTCGATTAACTGGTACTCTTCAAAGTCATTAAGTACAACTACGCACCCATTAAAGTCAGTCTTTGTCTGAATTATTTTGCACTTCATCTCGCCTTGATTGTAAGTATGCGTCCATTTCTTGCCTTCTTCGAATTCAACAAAATCACCCTGCGCGTCTTTTGCTATCTTCTCTAGGTTTTCGCGTGTGGCTTTGAAGTGTGGTTTCTCTTTCTCTTTCACATAAGCTTCGAATTCGGCACGGGTGCAGACTAAATAACTATCTTGCCAGTTATCGCTATCAGTTTCGCCCGAAGCGAAAAACATCTTTCCATCTTTGCCGCAGCGGATGTGCGTCCATTGTCCAGCCACAAATGTTTTGCCGTAATACTCCACCGCATCCGCAACGGTTTTTGGTTGTGTGTGACCATTGTTTGTCAAATGCTCAAAAAAAGCATGTATAGCCAAATCATTTTCAAGCGCCCAATCATTATAAGCAGACACCGCCGCCTTTGCGTTATCATTCCAATCAATCATTTGTTTTGTTCTCCCGCGTATCTGCTATTAATCATCTTTCTCACCTTCTCCCTAAGCCTGTGCCCGTTAATTACTCCAGTTAACCGCTCATTCTCTTCTTTCAACCTCTCATTCTCATCACTCACCCGCTTATACTCCTGGAACAACTCCTCACGCGTTGGCGCTGTTGCTTTGATTTCTTTCATTTGCTCACCTTCTTGGCCGCTTTAATCGCATTAACAATCATATCGGCTACCTTGCCCTTATAGCGCCCTTTGCTGTAATTCTCACTCGCTACCATTGCAGCATTTCGGGCTTGCGTTTGACTAACACCCTCTTTCAGGCATCCGTTAAGAACTTGCTTGTATACAAAGTCAGAGGTCATAACGACACCCATTTCATTTCGTTGTTGTAAAAGCCCCTCATGCCGTTAAGTGTGAAAGGTAATGTGCCACTGGTCATAAGGCAAAGTATGTGGCCGTCAAGTGCACCACCGATGCACAAGTGTTTGGCTTTCTTTCTACCTATTCGCTGCCTTGCACGTTGAGTAACAAGATTTGGCGCTCGACTTAGGTTTGCTGGTTTTCTTCTGGTTACTTTTGCCACTTCTCAATCTCCTCTTGTTTGTTGGTTGACTATACCACCTAAAGAGGCGGTGTCACGGTTGTTCGTCGCATTATCCCCACTGTTGAGCCATTCCGTCAGCAATACCCTGGTAGGTCTCACTTCTCAACTTACCCCTGTCCTTGCTAGGCGGAATTTTATGAATCCGATTTTCTCGACCCTCGACGACATCCGTTGAGGTTAATAGAGGCAAGCCTTTTAGCCATAAACATGTAGCTTTAGTTTCACCATGCCCAAACTGCCAAGGCTGAATAATCTTGTCTGGCTTTCTGTAAAGCGTTGACATAACACAAACTGGGTTTTCTATCGCAGTCATTGGAATGTGTTTAGAGCGCCTTATCAGCTTCATGAAAAAAGACGCGCCTTGATACTGCCTCCCATCCATTTTTTTAGCCGCAAAATGACGAGAGCCGCTAACACTAAGATGAGTGCATGGCGGGTGCGCTATCATCAAATCAAACGGGTAATCAATGATGTCGAAAACACTACCCTCGTAATGAGGACCAGGCGCGTCAGTCGGCAACAGGTCGCAACTAATCGCATCGTGGCCTCTTGCTATAAACGCATCTCTCACTCTGCCGCTGTACTCACATGCTACTAATACTTTCACTTTATCCCTCCCTTGTTGTAATTCGTTAACTATACCAACCCATCGATAAAAACAAATGCAACTCACCGCATCTACAATCAAAATTTCTTATCGTAACCATAAATTTCTTTAATGGGTAAGCATATTTTGTATACAAAAGGACAAATCACCAACCAAAAAGGAAGGAAAAAGGATTCTGTTTGCCCACGCTACAGCCCTTGCAGTTACTGGTTTTATTGCCAAAAAAAGGATGTTGGGATATTACCAGTACACCCCCTCTATATCTAAAAATAAAATACACCCCTATTACATATAAATATAATAGTAAGTAAGTAAAGTAATCTATCTATCTATCCTATTTCCTTATTTAGGCACAAAACCCTTTAAATACGTGACCTGTAGCGTGGGCAGAAAATGCCCTTTTACATCCTTAAATGGGCAGAAAAATCCTTTTATTTCTTATTTTCAAAATAACTATTGAAATAATGGTAACGCATGTTTACTATTAAAACACCTTAAACAAAAGGAGCAACCATGAATAAGTGGGCTACAAAAATTGACATTCATAGAGCAAGAGTTGCAACAAACTTTGTATTTGCTCGATTCGGTAATCACATGGGCAATGTTGCAAAGGCTGCTGGAGTTTCTCGTGAGACTGCAAAGAAGTGGTACAAGCAAGGTTTTATATCTCAAACGAGTGTGCAGAAGTTACTTGATTCACCGGAAGTAAATAACGCAATCAAAAAGAAAGATTGCAGACCTGATATTGAAAGCTGGAACTAGGATAAGATAAATGTATTCACCAGAAATAAAAGAGCAACACAGAAAAGCATTAGGCATAGTTTGGAGATGTTTTGATTTTAACAAAACAAGAATGGCTAAAGCTTGCGGTGTTAATAGGCAAACTGTTTACCAATGGTTCCGTAGAGGTAAAATCAGTGCAACTGCAGCAATCAAGTTAGAGAATCACGAGAAAGTAAAAGGAGTAATCACAAAAGAGCAAATGCGCCCTGATGTGAATGAATGGTTCGGAGTGTAATCATGTACCAAAACAACGCACCGATAATGGATGATGTGCTTGACTATGCTGCAGCGAATAACGTTCCTAATCACATTGCCGCTGTTCATGTTGGTAGCGCTCACATCAACAAGCCTTCGCTATGGCCTGAGCCTAAAGACGCAAGCGAAGCCAAAAAGATAGAATCACCCGATATTTGTGTTAGCCAGCGTGGTGATTTAATGACTGAGTTGGCAAAAGGCATTGAGGGATATTTGCAATTCCCATCATCAACAATATTTCTGCATGGCCTTGGCTGTGTCGCTTCAGCTATGACGAAATCATTCAGTATTGAATACGGCTTTTCAGAACTGCCGGTTTGCCTTTACGTCATAACCGCTCAACCACCAAGTACCGGTAAGTCAGAAGTTAACCGTCGATTATTCACGCCGATACTGAAAGCGTACAAATCTTTAAATGAAGTTCACGAGAAAGAGCGCGGACAATTAGAGCGTGAAGTTAAAAGGTTAGAAAGACAACTTGATGGCCTTGGTAAAGGGAAAGATAAATACGATGAGGATGAGATAGTAGACCAAATTGAGCAGAAGATGATTCGACTCAATGAAATACCTAAATTGTCGCCTGCAGTAACCAACTCAACCATTGAAGCAATTGATGCGGGTTTAGATAAAAACGATGGAATGTTTAATATCGTATCTGCAGAAGCCGAAGCGGTTAACGTGGTTGTGGGTAGCGTTTACGGTGATGGTCAAAACAAGTCTAACGTTGAGTTACTGCTAAAGGCTTGGGATGGTGAGTGGTACGCATCTGACCGGGTAAGTCGTAATGGGTACACCGGTGAGGTTCGCGCATCAATTAGCGTAATAGCCCAGGATGATACCATTGACACATTGCTTGCGGCCGGCGCCAGTGGTCGAGGTTTAACAGAGCGTTTTTTGATGCTGTCAGAAAAGTCAAACTTAGGTAGTCGCGACCATTACCGCAAATATAGTTTTGATAATTCGATGTATGAGCGTTATGTGCAGCTTGTGTCTAACATCGTAAACGAAAAGAAAGTGACACTAAATTTCAGCCAAGCAGCGGAAAGCGTATTGCGTGACTACAAGCAACGCTTAGAGCCAACAATGCGCGACGATGGCGAAAACAGCCACAACCTAACAACCGGTTTTATCGGTAAAGCTGATAAGCAGGTTAGAAAGTTGTCTGCAGTTCTACATACTATTGACCAGTGGCAAGATGGGGCAGACCGCAACAAAACAATATCAGACGATTACGTTTATTGGGCTATGAGCATATTTGATGAACTGGCTAAGACGTTTATCAATAGCGCTGATTATATGGGTTACGTTGGCTCAAACTCAGAGGTCAATAAAATGATTGAGGTTATTCAAGGCATGTCATCGCGTGGCAAGACGAAAACAACAGTTGGTGCTATTCGCGATTTGGTCAAAAACAAAAAACCGTTCAAAGGTTCGCGAAACATGACCAGAAAAATAAAAGAGGAGGTTATCCCGAAGTTAGAGCAACTTAATTACTGTGTGTTAGATGGTCAAACCGTTTTTATTAATCCGAGGTTAAAGTGATGATTGAACAATATGATGTGCTAGTTGAAAGCAGTGGTGATTTTGCAGGTTGGATTTATTTGGGTAAGTGCTCATTTGGTGAGATTGAAAAGATTGCTAACCAAAGCGTGAAAGGATGCAAGATTTATCACGCTGCAGTTACAGGCTCACTTAGCAAAGAAGAAAAGCGCGAAATAGCATCGCGTCACGGTATCTAACTATGGATAAGCACGATATAGACAAACTTAAACGCCAGGTAAACATAGTTGATGTTATTGACAGCTATGTGCGACTAAAAAAGAATGGCAAAAACTACACGGCTTGCTGCCCATTCCACAGTGAGAAAACACCATCTTTTACCGTTAGCGAAGATAAGCAATTTTATTATTGCTTTGGTTGCGTCGCCAAAGGTGATGTTATTGACTGGTTGACGGAATATGCACAAATGGACTTTGTTGACGCTATCAAGTCGCTAGGTGGTGAAATTGAAATGACTTCACCAGAAAAAATAGCGAGAAACGAAAAGCGAGCACCAAGAGCAAGACAGTTAGACGACCATTGCGAAGAGCCAGAAATGTGTAATCAGATATTGGCTAATTGCGATCCAATTGATGATTACTACAAGTCAAAAAGCGGAAAAGTTTATTTGCCGTTGATGACTGCGGATGGTGAATTAAAAAACCTTGTTCACTTTGAGCCATACGACAAAGAAACGCCTATTTTTGTTGCTGGTGGTATTTCTTACGATTGTTTCTACCGAATCGCAAAGAATAACGGTGATAAATGGGCCGCTGTGACGACTTTGAGAGATGGGTACGCCATTGCATCAAGATTCAATTTAAACGTTGCTGTGTGCTTTACAGGCGTTGTTTTGAAATACGTATGCAAATGGAATAATGGAGACTTAAAAATAAAACCAGTCATTACCCCCTCAGATGATGACTGGCTGTGTTATGAAATGAACCATCTTTTATGGGATGGCAAACAACTACAAAAGCGAGACAGATTAATTTGATTATGTAACGATACTGCGTTACTATGGAGATATTATGATTACTGAAAAAAAATGTGAAAACTGCAATGAAAAATTCCACGGAACAAAAAGGGCTAGATTCTGTAGTACCAAGTGCAGAGTTGCCAATTATAGGCGGGAAAATGTGCAGCAAGTGCAAGAAAATAAAACCTCTTAACAATGATTTCTTTTTTACTTGCAATAACCCTAGAAATAAATACCCATTTAAATCAATGTGCAAGGATTGTTACGGCATCAAAGGTAAAAGAAAAAACCACCTTGGTAACGGATTTAAAATATGCTCAAAGTGCGGAGTTAAAAAACCAGCAAGCAAAGAGTATTTTAACGCGCAGAGTAACAAAGTAGACGGATTAAGACCAGATTGTAAAGAGTGCACAAGGGAGGTAGGCAGAAAAATATACCACGCCCTACCAAGCGAGGAAAAGCTAGAGTACAGGAAGAGGTATTACTCAAAAAACAAAGAGAAAATTAAAATTTCTCAAAAGCAATGGAATAATGAAAACAAAGGGAAGGTTAGACATTACAAATCAAAGAGGAAATCAAGAGTAAAGAGAGCTACACCATCTTGGTTTGAAAAAGATTTAGTTGAAAAGGTTTATCAAGAGGCGTGCTCTAGAGGGTGGGAAGTTGACCACATAGTGCCAATAAAAAGCGAAATAGTTTGCGGCCTTCACTGCCACGACAATCTACAAATTTTAGAAAAAGAACTAAACGGAAGTAAAAGCAACAGTTACTGGCCTGATATGCCATAGGAGATTATTTTGATTAAATTAAGATATTACCAACAAGATGCGCATGAGGCGACGATAAGCCACTGCAGGAAGTCTGTCGAACCAGCAATGCATAACATGAGCGTGGGAGCCGGGAAAACCCTGAGTATAGCTTTCGACACTAAGCACGTAGTAGAGAAAGGGGGCAAGGTTCTAGTTCTCGCTAGGCAAGGTGAGCTTATTGAGCAAAATTCACAAGACTATAGGCTTATAGGTGGCAAGTGTTCAATATTTAGCGCTTCGCTTAATCGAGCCTCTACTTTTTACCCTGCAGTGTTTGGCACCGAAGGCTCAGTGTGTAGAGCATTACAAGAGCATTTTAATTACCGCGTTGACTTTTTGGCCATTGATGAAGCCCACATGGTTAACTGGAAAGATGTTTTGTTGTGCCGTGAAGAGCATCAAAAAGGTTTCGACATATACGAAAACAAGGACGAAAACGGTAAAACTAAATACAGCCAATTTGCAATAATCATCACCCACTTTTATTCACTCAATCCAAAGCTGAGAATAATCGGTTACACCGGCTCACCATTTAGAGGCAGCGAAACCGTATACGGTGATTTTTGGAAACATGAGTTGAGCAACGTTTCAACATACCAATTAATCAGTGAGGGATTCCTAGTTAATCCTGTTTTCGGGTTTGGCGATGAAAACCACCATTACGACTTAAAAGAGTTTGATAAAACCGAAGAAGGTGCCGGCGATTACACGCAAAAAGAGCTGCAAGCGATGGGTCGCAAGATAACCAAAGACAAGGATATGACACGCTCAATAATGGAAGAGGTTGTTTACCGCACCAAGGACAGGCTAGGCGTCATGATTACATGCGCCAGTAAAAAACATTGTGAGCAGGTGGCGGAGTGCTTGCCCGATGGAGCATGGGGAATAGTTACCGATTCTACCAGCACTAAAGAGCGCAGAAGAATATTAAATGACGCGAAAAGTGGCGATATAAAATACTTAATACAAATAGGCTGCTTGACGACTGGAATCAATATCCCTCGCTTAGATACCAGCGTCATACTGAGGAAAATTGGCAGCTTAACGCTTGTAGTTCAGTTGCTTGGTCGCGTACTTAGAACTTTAAAGCCTGAGCAAATCGACGAAGGACTTGAAAAGCATGAAGCGCTCATTCTTGATTACACAGATACCCTGGAGATTATGGGCAACATATACGACGACCCGATAATTGACAAAGCAACTGCAGCGAAAGCGAAGCAAAAGGGTGAGCCGATACCATGCCCTAAGTGCAACACAGAGAATAGTGAGTATGCAGTGCGCTGTATAGGGCAAGACAGTAATTCAATGGATGGCCGCTGTGAACACTTCTTTAAATCGACAATGTGCCTAAGCTGCGAAACGGAAAACGCACCAACCGCTCAAAATTGCCGAAACTGTGGCAAAGTTATGATTGACCCGAACAGCAAGTTAGTAAGAAAGGCTTACACTGATGCTGATTACAAGCCAGTTAGAAAAATGCACTACACAGAAACCGGCGCCGGTAAGTTGTGCGTTTCGTATGAGTTAGAAAGCACTTACAAAAAGAATGGCATGGAATACCCCGAAGTGGCTAAAGAGTATTTTGATGTATGCAATGACGATAGAGTGCAACGTGCGCGTTGGTACAAGTTTATTGAACAACATATTCAAGGTAGGAATTTTAGAAACGGAATGGCACGAACAAGGACGGTTGCCGACGTAATAAGAAATAAGGCAATGTTTGATACGCCGGTTGAAATTACGCACCGGGTAAACGATAAAGGATTTAGCATCATAAACCGTAAAAAGTTTAGAACAGGAAGAGAAGAAAAAGCATCTTGACGGGTGCTTTTTTATTGATTAAGATGGTTACACTTAATTAAAAGTGATGGAGATTGAAAGTGAAAAATCAAAAGTTGTTCATCAGCAACGACGAATACAGAAAAATGGAAGGCGTAGCAAACTCTGATTTGCTAATGGTTAAGAAAAACCCGTCTGATTACCCTTGGTCAAAAGTGGCACCGGTTGACAACTCAAAGGTTGCAACAAAGGACTTTGGCACCGCATTGCACACGGCACTGTTGGAGCCAGAGAAATTTGATGATGATGTTTTTGTTAGTAGCGTTGCAGGCAGAACAACAAAGACATTTATTAAAGAGGTTAACGACAACCCCGGCAAAGTTGTGCTAACAGAGGTTGAAGCTGAACAAATCAGAATCATGCAAGCCAGTGCACTTTGTCACCCTGCAATGAATTTATTTTTAACTGCAGAAGGCGATCGCGAATCATCAATATTTGTTTACGATGATGAGTTTGAAATCTGGCTTAAATGCCGACCTGATGTTGACGCATTTGAAAAGCATGGGTTTATCGGAGATTTAAAAAGCACCGCATCAATTAGCGACTGGCGCGAGCCGGTAGAGTGGAAAAACCCGTTATTTAAATTCGATTACGGGCATACTGCAGCGTTTTACCTTTACGCCATGTCAAAGTTTTACGGTAAACCTGTTGATACCTACAAATTTGGACTAAGCCAAAAAACAATAGAGCTTGGTAAGTATCCGCAAAGCGTATTCACAATAACACGCGGCGAATTAGAAACACTAGGTTTTTGGGGTGACATGCTTAATAACCTTGGTGAGTATTCGAGAAGATTAAAATCAAATGATTGGGTGTATGAAGAAGTTTTCCCAATTTTTGGCCGTGACGATATGGAGGTAACATTCGATGACTAACGATATTTCAAACCTTTCTGATACTGTGGTGCCAGAATCAGACCGCCTTAACGGTGACGATTTATTGCACGGTGAAAAGTTGATAACCATCACCGGTGTAGTTCGCTACCTTGACCCAAAAAGAAACCCTGCTTTCTATCTTAATTATGAAGGTGACAGTGGTAGACCGTTTAAGCCATGCAAAACGCAAAGGCGCATTATCACTCAGTTATGGGGTGAAGATGGAAACCTATACATTGGTCGTCAATTGCGCTTATACAACGAAATGACAGTTGTTTATGCGGGTAAAGAAACTGGAGGCTTACGTATTAACGGTATGACGGACATTCAAGGCACCGCGACCATTAAAGTGTCTGAGGCCCGCGGCAAGAAGAAAACCTACACCGTAGAGAAGCTGGAAAAGCAGCAAAAACCACCTTACCCGGTTGAAAAGTTTAACGCGGCATTAGGTGCGATGGAGGAAAGCATTAAATCTGGCAAGTTCACGCCAGAGCAAGTTATTACTCGATGTGAGCAGACTGGCACCTTAACCGATAATCAACGTGAAACTATCAGGTCATTTGGCGAAGCTGATGAACCGGCACCGCAAAACTCTGCAGAGGATTTTTTAGATGATTAAAATAATCGGCATCGACCCGGATATGAGAAAGCCGGGCATTTGTTTTTTTGATGAAGATGGTTTTGAGTTTGCAGCATGGGAAACATGCTGTCTGCTCAATGAAGTCGAAAGCCTTTCTGGCAGCCATATTTTCGCACTAGAAAACGTCAACGCAATAAAAACCATTTACGCCAAAAATCGCAAAGGCGGTCAAGCTGTGCAATCGCGCATAGCGCAAAATGTAGGAATGGTTAAAGCTGCGGCCACTATCATTCAAGATTACATTGAACACCACGGCGGCAAGGTGATACTTGTGCCGCCTGGTATCGGCAAACAAACCAAGAATAACGCAAAGCTATTCGCAGAATTAACGGGCTACACAGGACGCACAAACGAAGATACGCGAGACGCTTACTGGATAGCAAAATACGCATACAACCAAGTAAAAAACGGAGAAAAGTAAAATGAATAACGCAACATTTGCGGGCAATATCGGTCAAGATTGCAGAGTTAACAGCGTTAACGGTAATCAAGGCCAGATAACGGTGGTTAATTTCTCTCTTGCAGTAGATAAGAAAAAGAAAGACCAAAACGGCAACAAAGAAACTTTATGGGTTGATTGCGCTGTATGGGGTAAGCAGGCAGAGGCACTTCAGCAATACCTAGTTAAAGGGCAGAAGGTTTCTGTTAGCGGTTCGGTTGATGTTGATACCTTTACCAAAAATGACGGTCAAATAATCCCTAAGCTAAACCTAATGGTTAGGGATTTAACCTTGCAGGGTAGCGCAAGCCAGTCTCAAAACGGGAATTACCAGCAACAACAACAAGCGCAGGCAAGCCAGCAGCAGCCGCAAGCACAAGGGCAAAACGTTGCGCAAGGTTCAATGCAGCAACCACAACAAGGTCAAGCTAATTATAGCGACGATATACCTTTTTGATTAATTAACTTAACAGGGCGCACCACGCGCCCAAGTGAGGGAAGATGAAAAGAGTAACAGCATCAACAAAAGAGAAAGTGCTCAACTGGATGTTTGAGTGTGAAGACACTGGGATGAGCAGTGAGGCGCTTGCTTATTTCTTGGCAACCGGAGATAAAACTAGGCACGGACTATCTTACCCTAGAGACCCATCAGATTTTAATCGCTGCATGATTATGCTTGAATGGGTTCCTGAGCTAAAGGAAAGGCTGCCCCTTATAGCCAAAGAATGCCCTGTTTGGGCTGAGCTTGTGAAAAATTGGGAGTGGTTAGAGATTACTGTAAAAGCCGAATTTGAGACAGGTAGAGCGCCTATATCTTACAAGGCAATGAAGGCAATGGGGTGTTAAATGAAATACGAACTAACACGCGAGCAGCTAGAAGAAATGGTGCAGTGCATTGTTATAAATCACCTAGACGTAGATGAGGCTATGGAGTACGCCTTGTCAGTTTGCAGCGCTTTCACCTGTGACGATGCAGAGGTTGTATGGCCAGAAAAATCAGGCGATAACATGGAGTTTACGCACTTGACAGGCGAGGCGGTTAAAGCGGGGGTGTATGAGTCGTGAAAATCCACAACTTAGCATTTATCATGGTTATGCAAGCGCTTTGTGTGCAGTGTAATTTCGTCTGTACGTATCGAATAACAAAGTCGTTTTACTGTTATCCGGCTGCAAACTAACTGGTCTAATCTGTCACACCCGCATTAGGTGTTACATTAGCAGCATAAATCAACGGGAGATAAGAAATGCAAGCAATTACACTTTCTGAATACGCCAAAAAGATTGGCGCAAAACTAAAGCCAACTACCTTGGCTGATATGCCTGTTCTTGATATTCAGGAGAATGACCAACCTGAAAACTTCCATGTAGGCATGGATAGCATAAAAACATGGCTTGAAGTTAGAGACCCTTCTGGAGGTGTTAACGGTAAAGGTTACTGGCCTTTTTATGTTCTTGATTGCGCGGATGGTGGGTTAAGAATCGCGTCAGGCGGTTACTAATAAGGCTAAACACCCGCATTATGTTGTATTGTGCGGGTGTTGATTGATTGAAACGGAGATTGAGAATGAAAATTTATTACGGTTTTTTCGAAGCTACATGGTTTAACAAGTATGGCAAACATGTTCGCGTAGAGGCATCAAGCAAAGCTGAGGCGCGCAAAAAGATGATGGCTATGGGTTGCGCCCAAGGCAGTCTAATGTTTATTACTGAGGCTTAGTAATGAACCAAAAACCAACCCGCCTAAAGCAGTTGTGTGAGGAAAGTCCGGCGCTTGGTAAAAAGCTAGCTGAGATTTTCCTAGCTGGCACAATTGGCGCTTACGACAGAAATAACGGCACCCCAATATTTCAAGGACAGATAAACGCGCATTACCACTGCAAGGATAAATACCTTACTCCGCATGAGCTAATGCGGGAAATGGCTAAAAGCGGTTTAGGTAACTGTGGCGTATCGGTTTCAATAGGCGATGTTCGCGGCTTGCTCTTTAGGGAGTGGAATCACGGGCGAATGGAAAGAAAGCGACTTGATTGCAGCGTATCAGACAGAATGATGTGGGCTTACAAGTCAATTAAATAAACGAGCAGCCTCGCAGTAGCTTAAAACGGAGAGTGAAATATGAGAAGCACAGACATTAACAGAAAGGCGCAACTCAAAACTGTACTGATTGCGGGTGCTACAATAGCGATACTGATGTATTGCGGGTATTAGTTTCACACCGCCTAGAATTACAGACAATCCTGTCATAATCGGTTTGTTTAACATGGTCTTTGTCTAGGCGGTTTCTTTTTACACTGGTTGCGGATTTCATTAACCAATAATCAAGCCCAATAGTCGCTTGATGATTAGCGCAACTCGTCAACGTTGTATGATTATGCGAATCGAAGTTATGCGTTGACCTTAACCGCAACCAGTTTTTTTATTTTTGGAGATTGATATGTTAGCTGTAATCGGTTTTTTAGTTTGGATTTTATTTAACATTTGGCCCACATTGATGTGTGTCGCGATGGTTTTTATTCCTGTTAATGTTGGAGGGAGAAAGCTTGATTTTGGCGAGATTGTAGCATTTGTTCTCGCGTCTGCACTTTGCGGATTTGGTTGGTATTACTCACTTAATTCTGTAACCGTTAGCGTGGTATAGGAGAATAGCATGCACTCAATAGTGACACGTTTCAGGTTTGGCGATAGCGTACAAGATATAGCGCAAGTGTTAAAGATAACCGTAGAGCAAGTTGTGGCGGTTTTACGTGAGAACAGCAAACAATGGGATGGGGTGAATAGATGAAATTCGTAAATGTAAAAGTTGGCGATACAGTTTACACAAAAACACTAACAACTATCGGTGGCTGGAATATGACAGGTAAAGTTTTCTTTATTCCTAGAAGGGTCACAAAAGTAACGCCTAAACAATTTGAAGTTGAAGGTCTGAGAACAAAGTTAAGAAAAGAAGATGGTAGCCCAGTTGGTGATGGTAGCTGGGTTTATATTGAAGGTGAGGATATTAATCAATTTTATGGGTCAAAAGCCGAAACAGTAAAAGATGAGAGCAAAGAAGCTAACGATTACAGCAATTTGGTTAAAAAATATAACTCAGTATCAAGAATGGCTAGAGAATTAAATCTTAAAGGTAATGAGTTAGATAAATATTCTGAGCAGATAAATTCAGCGTTTGAGGCGCTTGAAGCTATGACAAAGCCCCGCAAATAGCGGGGTTATTTATTGCGCCCCGTTACTCTTAACATTCGCATAGTTAACGCCAAAGCTAGCCGTAACGATAACGCCAAATAAAGAGGTAATAGGCACAAACAAGTCTGCAACTTTACCAGTAGTAGCCGATATAGCCACCATAGCACCATCTAAGACCAATTCAGTGTTAAGACCAACCAAGTTAACTATAAACTCTAAAAATAACAGAACAAGAACGCTCACGACGTATATTTTGTATAATTGCGTAACATCACGGCTTAACTGCCTACGCATAGCGCCGTTGGGGTCTAGCGCCTTAATCATTACCGTTTTAGCTTCGGCTTTTTCTAAGTCGGTCTCAATCCACTCTGTAGCGATACTTTCAACGGTTTGCATCGTGCCACCGCTAGTAAAAAACTTTGCGATACCTGTTAGCCAACTCATTACTTAACCCTCTCAAAATGCGGCATATCAATAAAGCTCTTGAAGTGACCACCCCACCTCAAATTAACATCAAGCCTAATCGCCGCCTCTAACATCGCACAAGCGACTTGTGACAAGTGTCCAGGTTGCCAGCTATCTTTACCGTCAACATAAGCGTATACGTCTACTGCGTTGCCTGTTTGGTGATATGATTTGTTGTCGTAACCGTCAGCTTTAGATTTGCCATCTAGGAAAAGTTTATGCTGTGTTTCTGCGGTGCGATAACCGCCTGTTGAAGGTATGCCGAAATCTACTTTGGTGATTTGAATTGCCAGTTTGACGACATCCACTAATTCAGGATGAACGCCATCGAGGTTTCTTAGGGAGGATTTACTCAGGCGGTAATTGCTCATTTATCTTATCCTTCCTATCCCAATATGCTTTAGTCCATGAAAGCACAATGTCAGACAGGTTTTTAATTGCCAGTATAACACCAGCTATCAACGTAATTATCCCGCCGTATTCTAAAGCGAAAGCGGCCCATTTATTTACTTCGGTTGTTTCGATAACCTTACTTGCAGCATAAGAAGCTGTGCCGCCACCAATCCCAACATAGACACCGAAGTGGTGAATAGCTTTGCTTAATGCAGCATCGCCGTAATCACTTATCTTTAGTATCCATTCGACTAGCATTGGCTTTTTTGTCCTTTTTTGCGTTTCGAAGCTCTGAAAGTTTGTATGTAATGACGACATAAATTAATAATCCAACTATTGCCCAACTGAGCAGTTTTACTGTAATCGTAATTATGGTGGTCATAACATAAGGCAACCATTATACAAAAGTATAAGGCGCTTGAATAATAAGCGAAATTTGATATAAAAAAATCGCTGCTATCAAAAACCCCGTACTCGATTGACGTAAAAAAATGCAGAAGCGCGAATGCTAACACGCTAAAGAAAACAGCGGAAGTAGTGACAAGTATTAGGGCAGGGATGAATGCGAGGGTAACGACTATATGATTAATCCATGCAGGGTGCGTTTCCCATATCTGCATATTAGAATACAGCACGGTAGCACCTGCACAGATAGTGATAATTAGGCTGTCTCTCGTCTTTATTTCACCCATAATAACTACAAGTAGAGACAGTATAATTATGTCTAGCATCACTTGCTCTTGGGTGTTCCTGAACCTTTTTTGCGACCTTTCGTCTTGGTTGTCATTACCTTGCCCTCATTGTCATAAAAGTCACTAAATGCTAACACAATAAAAATCCCCTGTTAAGGGGCTTGTTGTCTTACACTAGGTTTCCGCTTATATCTTTGGTCACTGCGCCAGATAAATCCTCTATTTTTGTTCCGCAGTTTGACGTGGTTAATATATTGCCCTGCACAATTAAATTGTCAGAGCCGCTTATTAGTTGAAGGCATGTTCCATCCGCCTGACTCCCATAATGCTTATTATTTGTATAAGATAACCCGTTAGCCAAGATTCTAACATCCCTCGTAGTTGCAGTGCCTGAATCATTAGCTAGCTGGATAAAGCAATCTGATATTGTTAGCCCCTCTATTGGGTTAGTAGGTGCTAAGTTTAGCGTAACCGTTGAGGCTTTCCTAAACCTTGTTCCACCAACAAAAGCCAGATTCTTGACGGTTGATGCCGCACCGGTGAAAACGCAATTGAAGGCTGGCTCTCTGAATTGGCAGTTATTGAAAGTTATATCTTCAAACTGTGAGGCGGTTCCAACTATATTCAGGTTGTGCTCAAAGCATTTATCAAAGTAACAAGAGTCAGCCCATAGTCCGATAAAGAAATCACCGCTAGCCGCCCCCGGGCTTAATGTCAAACAGTTGTCAACGTTAAACACATGACATCCGTCCATCCATATTCCATCTGAGCTGTCAAAAAAGAATCCGTTAGCATAACCGCTAAATCCTGATACGCCCCTGGTCTCAATATCAACGTTATTTAAGAAAATAGACGTAGCTTTACCGCCGTTTACAATTGCATCCGTTGAGTATCCGACTCTCACGGCGTTGCCACCTTTTACAGTTCTAGCGCCGCTAAATACGGTTAAGTTGTCAACATTTACGTTTGAACAGCCTGATATATTTAATCCTGAGTAAGCCTTCCTTAGCTCAACATTATTAACCTGTACGTCACCAGCATTCACAAAAGCAAGTGAGTAGCCGCTTGTTGCTGTTTCTATCCTCTCAATCGTCATATCTCTGACTGAGAAATTTATCAATCCGGCGCCAGAATCAAACTCTAAGCAGTTGCCAGAAGTATTTAGAAAATTAATCCTAGTGCCAAGTTTACCAGCACCTATAAAGTGGAAGTTGCTTAACGATACATTTAATGTTGATGATAAAGCAAACTCCCCAATAGCCATAACGTAGTTACTTCTTGTAAATGCGTTTTTGAACGCTGTGTCAGAAGTTTCAGTCAAGCTATTAATCGCGCCAAACCACTTGACGTTAGCCCACCCGTCAATAACTATCGCCCAAACACGCCCATTAGCCGCTGTAATATCGCCAGCTTGCGCAACGTAACCCGCCGCCGCCAATTCAAGTGGAGCATCAGCCCTATCAGAGCAAGTAACGCGTCTACCTGTTAGCGCGGGTGACATGCTGGTTAACTCAGTAAGCGTATAAGACTGTACGGTCTTTTGTAATTCCTCAGTGGTCATTACATGATTTTCAGTCTTAGCGCCTGCAACCACGTTACCGATGAATACGCTAAAAGCGCTACTCATGTTTGTGAATGTTGGCCCTACAAGTACCGATGAAGCCGCACCAAGCAAAGAATTATCAAGAGCGCTAGCGTATAGCTTGTTGCCATCAACACTGAAAAAGATATAACCATCAACAACATCAATTTTTACTCTGTACTTCGTTGCATCTGTAATTGTTAAAGTTGCACCTGGCAATGGAACAACCGGAGCCGCACCAAAACCGCCTTGATTGTAAGTGGCTCTTAGTTGCGTTGCACCGCCTACCGTCTGAATAATGCCCACGCTATAACCTGCACCACCTGCTGCATTAATAGAGGCAATCGTTACCTGTTGTGTCGTGCCTGTGGCAACGTCCACGCTAGGCATGTAGAAGTCAAACTCTAAAACAGGTGTTGCACCTACCGCTGCATTTTGGCGAATATAAGGCGCTGTGTTATCGGCTAACACATCAAACTGCACCGCGTCACCACTGCCCCACGGAGCGCTAACAACAGTCGGCGTACCTGTACCCAGTTGAGTCCATGCGCCTAAACCGCCGCTAAAATCTTCATCAATTAACGGGTCGTCTTCGGTGTAAACCACATCGCGAGTTGCAAATGATTGGTCGTACTTGCTGTATAAAGCAGGCTGATTGTTTTCGTTATCAATCAGTTTATTTCGCTGCAACACTTCTTCTGGATTGTAGAAGTTACCCGCGCCACCATTCATCCATTCAGCCCATATATTCGCAAACACTTTGCGCGTTTCTGGTGTGCTAGGGTGAACATCATCAGGTAGGTAGGTTACATGGTCGCGATAAGTTAGGCGTAAAGCGTTAGCGACATCAAAGAATGATAACTCCCACTTGTCCGCAATTGCTTTAATGGAGCGGTTAACCGACCAAATAGCATGGTCGCGGTCTACGTCATTGGTGAAGTAGCTAGGCGCACCGCAAAGAATAATTTTGCCCTCTGCGTTGCCGTAGCGAATAAACATGTTTTTGGTGTAAGCGATAAGGAAATCAAACGCACCATCCACGGTGTTACGGTCAACGAATTTAAATTCACCGCTTGTGAATGTGCCAGCCATGCCGCTTGAATCGATAGCAACCGTTACCTGTGAGCCGCTAATACCTGTGATACGCCCGGCTGCATAATCTAATTCACCGATACCCTCAACACGCACATAACAACCATCTCCCTCAAACAAGCCGCCTACGTCATCAAGTGTGAATGTAGTGCTAGTGCCTTTAACAACTGCATTAATCGTCTTGTCGTTTGCTGTGTAGCCTGCAATGTTTTTGCGGTCATTGTGGTTATGGTCTAACACCACGCAATCAATCGCACCGCTTTCAAATTGGCGCTTAATGCGGTACTCAGTGGTCATCTGCGAGGCTTTAGTGACAATATCAAAACTATCGTCGTAAGCGCTTGATGAGCCGTATGTTGCCAATCCTGCTAACCTGTCAGCCTCGGTCATTGACAAGGCGCGAACAGTGCCAGAGTCGAACGCATCACCATTAATATCATAAAACGCATGGGAACCAGACCATGCCCAGTTTTGAACTGTGAAGTTTAGTTTTTCTGCTAGTCGCTCAGGATAACCGTCAACACCCACCGCCTGATGTGGAATAGACGTGCCAAGCCACAATACGTTTAAGCCAGTCCAGTCAACGATAGGCGATTTGCTTTCGCTAAGTTGCACCTCAGATTCAAGGAAAGGCGCAAACGTCTGTACGTTGGTCTCACCATTAAGGCTGTTAGTTACGACTAGTTTACCGTTGAATACCTTTGATTGCAGAATCTCACGACCTGCGCCGTTGTCAGTGCTAAGGCTAGTGCATGGCCATGTTTTACCTTCTAAATCTAGGTAATCGGCTTTCGTGTCGTATGCGCGGAAAACTAAACCGTTGTCTGCGCCTTCATCGCCGCCGATAGATGAGATATACACCGTACCGCTGTGCTGTAATGACCACACCGCACCCAATGCATCAGTACATTGCAGGTCTAAACGCTCACTTGGTAGCTTTGAAGCGGGTCCAGTTGTCGCTTGTTTAACCCAGTATGAATACTTGCCACCCGTAGCCGCGCTAAATGATTTAACATGCGCCTTTGTGCCTACCGCGTAGTTAACTTTATTCAGTGACAGGCCGCCGCTTAAATATTCAAACTCTGCCAACGTGGTTAGTTTGCGCCAATTATTAGACGTAGCGGGGCTATTACCTTGATTGGCGGTAATCGTAGAGATATACAGTTGCCCACCAAACTTAACCGCATCATCAATCTGATATGAATTGTTAGCGTTGTAGGTGTAAATGAAATCTATCTTTTCCCAATACTCAGACGATGGGCTTGGGGTGTTGCCAGCGTTACCGTTTTGAATAGAGCGGTAGTATAAACCATCAGCCGTTTTTACTACGTCATTCAGTGAATAGGTAGCATCTGACACATAAAGGGGCGGTAAGCCAGATAAATCTTCGGGGCCAACATCGTCAATGTCAAAAATCTGTGTACCTGTTGCGTTTTGCAGCACGACACGCGCCAAACCAGAATAAAAGATATTACTCACTGAGCCGTTAGCATTAAGCGTTACCGGATTGGTCGCTGGTATTGTCTGGTCAATGTCAGTAAATACCGTTTTTAAATCGTTAGTTCCTGCATCGTAGAAAAACAACTTGCCACCCGCTAAAGGCTTGCCCGCTGCGTCGAAGTATTGCAAATATGGTGTTTGGTATCGTGACATTATTACTGTCCTTCCTCGTTACCTTGTTGAAGTGCCGCTGATGTAGCCGCCAATCCTGCCGCCCCTGCCGCTTCATTTAGTCTAGGCATTGGTTTAATAATTACGTCAGGCGATGACTTAATTGCTAGTCTACCATTTACGTCTGTAATGTCGCTAATAAAAGCGCCTGCAAGCGGCACTGTACGCACATATTCTTCAAGCTTACTAATTGCCTGTGCCGATGGACCTCTACCTTGCGCCGTACCTCTGACGGGTTCACGCAATGCAGTAACTTGTTTAAGGTCACGAAGAAACTTTAATTCCTCTGGCGTAAAAATCTCTTTGAGTTTTGGCGTACCGATTTTGTCTAGCGCCCTTTCCAAACCTGCTCGGCTTATAGCCTGATTACCTTGATTATCAACTGGACCTGTAAAAGCATCATCTTTAATGCGCTGCAAAACCTCAGCGCGGTAGTCATTCCACGCCTTAGCACCTTCACCATCGCCGATAGTAAAATCACGAAGTTGCGCAATATCCTCAGCCCGCCATTTCTTTTTAAAAGCGGTGTCAGGCACAAGACTGTCAGCATCAATTTTATTTTCGATAACATCACGAACAATATTCTGCTTTCTCGCGTCAAACTTGCTTACCTTGGCGCGACGCATCTGCTTTTCAAATTCAGCCTTTGCACTCCTGGCTTGTGCGTAAATATCGCCGCCAGCATTGCGCAATACATCCTCATCTAGCGCATCTTTTAATTCGCGAATCTTCATGCGCCCAAAGTCATTAGTGGAGTTGTAAAACTGGTTTACTGTCTTGCGTATATCCTCAGCCGTTGAAACATCAATAACACCTTGACGCTTAAAGCCTTTACTAATAACGCCGCGCTGTTGCAAGTCACCGCGAATAGCTTTAATTAAGCCGCCCGTTAATTCGTTTTGTGGCGCTGCATTTCTCAGCGTTTCAACAAAGTTATTAAGCTTAACGTTTTGCGTATCTGGCGCAGCCTCTCTTGCCGCTTGGTATAACTTACCAATTTCTTCATCGCGCAACGTTTGACGGTTGATAATGGTATCAACTACGCTATTACCCTCTTGCGCAACTTGACCGCCTGTGCCTGCGCCGTAATCATCAAATAACTTGGCAATCTGCCCCTCTTGGGCTTCTAATGCGTCGCGAATACGGCCAGAAGTTTTTGCCGCCTCTTGCTGAGTTTGGAAGTCTGCTGCGTTGCGTGTTATCTGTGCGCGTGTAGGCTCTAAGCCCATTTCTCTAAACTTAACCGCTCTTAGCGCTTGGATTGGGTCTGCATTTTCTGGCAGAGCTTCAAGCATAGCAATTGCGTCATCGCTAAAGTCTTCTGGGCCCAAACCCATATCACGCATTGCCGCTTCCATACCTTCACGGCTTAACACCATCTGTGGAGATTTGTTAACTAACCTACGGTAAATTTTACTGATACCGCGACCAACGCTAGGCAAGACAGCTTCCATAGTACCAGCAACAGTGCCGCCCACACCTGCACCAGCAAGCGTTTGCCCCAAGTTTTCACCTTTACCATATTGAGATGCCGCCCCTTCAATTGCGCCAACGCCTGCCGCGCCTGCTATTCTACCACCTGCCGTCTTCAAAGCGCCCGCACCAAAACCAGCAGGTAAGAATGGTAATGTTTCGCCTACCACCTCACCAACCGCAGTTGATACTGGATGCTCTTCTCCCAAGTCAGCCATAGCGCGTTTAACGGTTTCGTCTTCCATTTCAATGCCTGGAATGTCCAAGCCTGTCAATCGCTCAAAAGCTGAACCCACCGTATTTAATCCGCGTCCTACTGAGATTATACCAGCCTCTAACGGATTCGTTTCACTAGCCAATTGCTGTGTAGCCGTTTTTGTGTCTGCAAAATCAGTAGGCGCAGGCGCGAAGTCTTGTTCTGTTGCCATTCCAGACGCAATGGCTTTAGCTTGAATTTCTTCTTTGGTCGTGCCTTCCGGTACGCCTCTAATTACTTTGCCGTTTGGTAATTTAACATCCATTATAGGTCTGCCCAGTTAACTTCGCCTGATGATTGTGGCGCTGCCTGCCTTTGAGGTGCAACGCTACCCTCTATCTTATCAGCTATTTCAGTTAATCGCTTTTTCACCGCTGATTCACTACCCTTGATACCACTATCAGTAATGTTTAAACCAGAGGCAACGCGAGTAAGGAACGCAATATCCCTATCTGTCAAAACGCCGGACATTAATTTTAAGTTATCAACAGTGAGTAGACTTTCTAGCCTTTGCGCCTTGTTTATAACATCTTGCGTTGACTCTCTGACGGTTGGTAGCCATGTGTCAACAGTGCCTACCGCTTGGTTTAGGTTAGGGTCATTCGCTAACTCTCTAGCAATTACCGCCGCTTCGTTAGCCATATCGATAGATGCTTGACGCTTCTCCTCTTCGCTCTCTGCCGCTAAAACTTTTAGTTGCGCCTCGTTTTCTGCTTTCTTAATGTCTGCGGTCTTTTTGGCTAATTCAGCCTGCTCTTTCTTGCTTTGCGGTATTGGGTACTTCCTTACTACTTGACCTGTTGCAGAATCGATAATAGCAAGCTCATCACCCATTCTTTCTCGCACATACCGACCTGTTTTTGGCTCTGATTTAGGTTGAAACGCATTAACCGTTTCATCTAACTGAGATATAGCCGCTTGCGGGTCTTGGTCGTATTGCTGCGCCCATGACAGGATTTCATTATCAAACCCTGTGCCTTGGTACTTTTGCAACATTGTTCCCAAAGTCTGCCCAAGCATAGGCGAACCGCTTTTAGCAAGGCTTTGCACAATGCTCAAGTCATCACCAAGCGCTTTCATGTCTGGTAACGCTGGCTGCTGACTTTGCTGAAACTGCTGAACCTGAGACGCTCTTGCAGGGTCAATCGCGGCTAGTTGCTGCAAAGCTTTAGGGTCTCCAGATAAAGCCGCCTGTGAAAGCGACTGAATCTGTTGCACCTGTTGCGCTTGTTGCTGCATTTGGTTTTTACGCATGTCAAGCGCTTGTTGCTGCGCCTGTCCTGCGTTGTATTGATTTAACCCTCTATAATAAGCACCTAAATCAACTGTATCGACGTTAAAGTTGAACATTTAACACCTCGCCATAGTTAACCGCGTCAAAGCCGTTATCCTGCCTAATTACCGCGCTAGGCATTACCGCCTTAACTTCATCAGCAATTACGCCGTATGCCTCACCTGCTAATCCTAATAAGCCATTCCATGTCCATTTATACCAGTTTAGACCATTAGGTAATTCACCGACTTTCTCAATGTCCTTTTTGAGCCTGCGGTCTGAGAATCCTAGTAAGTTAGCAAATCCGCCAGCCTGACCACCTGCGCCCATTAATCCGCTAAGTAGATTACCAATCGCACTAGCCTGCCCTGTTGTTCCTGCTGCGTTAGATGCGCCAATCTGAGACTGCAATCCTGCAAGTTGCGAGCCTTGACCTGTTGCTAAGTTGGCAAGGATTGATGCCAGATTCATCTGGTTTCCGCCCAGTGAGCTACCAGTCTGTGACATTAGGTTTGCAATAGCCGAAGCGTTGCCGCCTAGAATATCTGAAAGCGTTGTGCCTTGCTGGTTTTGCAGGTTAGCCAATCCGGATGTTGTATTGCCGACATTGCTCGATAGTTGCTGCCCTACGCCTAAACGGGTATTAGCTAGATTCTGACCTGTACCATATTGATAGCCTGCGCCTTGTGACATTAGGTTTGCGCCTTGGCCAGCCAAAGCAGACATAATATTTGCCTGATTGCCTGCCGCGCTCATGCCTTGCCCTGATAGCGTGTTTAATTGGCTAATCTGGTTGTTTAGGTCTTGACTTGCTAATCCTTGGTTAAACTGTGATAGCTCTTTTAATAAGTTACCGCCTACGTTTTGACCTGTTGCCGCTGCTGCATTAACCGTTTGCTGCGTACCTTGGTCACGCAAAAACTGTGTCGCTGGAGACTCTTGGAAATTCTGAAACGCTTGCGCCTGTGCTTGTGGCCCTAATGCGCCACTGTAAGCCGCTTGCAATTGGTTGGCTTGGTTGCCTGTGCCAGCGTACTGATTAAATAAGCCCGATGCCTCATTACCTACACCCGCCAACATTCTAATGGCGTTTGATAGCGTACCCTGCGCCTGCCCTAAACCTTGTTGCGCTGCGCTCTCATAGCCTGATAAGCCGTATTGTTGCGTTGGCTGTTGAGTTGGCAATGCGCCCGCTGCTGCCATTTGTGTACTAGGCATTGCAGTAGGCTGAATATCAGAGCGAACCGGAGCCATGCCGTTAGTAACAGGTAATGTGCTTACCATGCCAAATTTTGGGTTGGTTAGTGCTACCATTATTTAGCCCTCATAAGTTGCGCAACTTGCACCATCTTGTTGAACGGGCTACCGCCTCCACCTAAAGCATTCATAATAGCCTGTGTGTCTACTTGCTGCTGTGGCTGTGTCGTTGCTTGTTGTTCTTGCTGCACCATACCAAATTGCGGCATAGAGTAGTTAAACTGTGGCAAAGCTTGTTGTTGAGCCTGTAAGCCTGAATAATCGATTGCATTACCTAGCAAGGCGTTTTGCATCTGTGGCAATCCAGCAAGTAAAGCTTGTTGCGCATTAACGTTGCCTTGTTGCGCTAACTGCATTTGCTGTGGAGCGGTTTGGTTAAACACATCCATTGCGCCCGTAGAGCCTGCAAGGATATTCTCTTGCGCCATAGGGAAGAGGTTCATTACATCACCACGCGCTTGCTCTATACCCTCGCGTGTGATTGCTTGCGCCTCTTCTAGCGCCCTTGTTTGCTGCTTGGCAGCATCTTTTGCAGCACCGCCAAATACATTATCAGATACCCAGCTCATTTTTTACCTCGTCGCGTGTTATGCCTAAGTGCCATTTGTCAAATATTTCACCGCCTTTGCGATAGCTTTGACGGTTTACGCCTTCAATCTGCAAGCCAACGGCTAAGCAAAAATCTTTTACGTTTGGATATTTAAAGGGCACTTGCGCAGTAAGTTTTTGGAAACGGTCGGGCGCATGGTCGTGAAACCACTTTAATATCGCTCTCCCGCTTGCCAAGGCGTGTTTCTTGCGATGTTCTGGCAGTATCTGAGCGTGTATATCTAGCTCACAACTGTTAACAACGCGAAAGGCATAGAAACCAATTAGCCCGCCATCCACATAAACGCCCATATAAATTTCACGTTCAAGGTCTGGCAGAAACGATTCGGGCTGTTGGTTATCTTCTGCGATTGTAGCCCATATCTCAGGTCGCGTAAATACAGAGCGGATTTCAACAGGGTCAAAACTTCTTTCTATACTAATATCCATCCTAGTGCTCTATCGCCCCCTATTGATTGCTGTTGTTTGACGTACAAGACATTGCCCGTCGTGCCTGTGCTATCCATGTATAAAGCGCCTTGGTCAGCCTCAACAACTGATTCCGGAGTTCCTTCACCGATAACCATGGCGCGATTGGTTAATACACCAAAGTAACTACGCGCCTCTTGCGTTAACACGCCGCGACTGTCAACAATCGGGCGTGTAACGGGTAAGCCTGTGATTTTAGTTGCCAATCTGCCTGCCTCCCTTAACGTTAGCCTCAAAAGTATAGAAAGCACGTTTAACAGGGTCGCTCATGCTGATTTCAGCCACTGCCATGCGACTAAACCTGCCAAGTTGTCGCCATATTTGACGCTTACTGTATTCGCCTTCTTTACCCACTTTGCGAGACAATGAGAAGTTATACACCTTACCATCTTTCGACATTCTTAGTCTGACTTCGGGGTCGGGCTTGTCGTCATTACCAACACCGGATTCCATGAATAACTCAGCCTGTGTAATGCTAAAACTTGTGCCTTGGTTATAAAACGGCGCAAGGCTAAACGTAGCTGTAAATGGCTCTGTGTATTCCTTGTAATATTCACGGTCTAATTGGCCAATGCGACCGCTCACTGAGTCACCGACAAAGATACGCCCGTATGCCTGCACAACTGAGTTGTATCGACACCGCGTAACCACATCAACGCCAAGCTCATTGGTGAATCGGCTTTCCCTTTCGTGCCATCTGCCCGTTACTGAGTCGTATACAATGGTGAGTGATTGGAATGTGAAGCCGATAAAGTAGTTGCCATCCTGACCATAAGACCATGCGAAGGCGTTGGGCAATTCATCGGGGTTAAGTCGCGCTATAATTGCATCAATGGCAACGGTAGATATTTTCTGTGCACCTGAGCCGCTAGAAGCCCATATACCAACGTCACTCGACTTCTCTGCGCCTAGCCAGTAGAAAGCATTATTGTCGCTGGTAATGGCGTACTGTGACGCTAAACCTACGTCATACACCAAGCCGTTAATGCGTCTGAATGTGAAGCCTGCAACGCCGATATTCTCAAATACTTCAAAGGTTTCTTTGCCACCTACGAATATCTGATTACGGAACACAAACGGCGCTATGATATCATCAGGGTCAACCACTGCCGCACCAAAGTCCAAAGCATTCCAACTTGTACCGTCACCGCTTGCGCTTTGTATAATCCGCTTTTCGTCGGTCGTGGCAACAAAGAATGAATCGATAAACACCACCGCTTGTGGGTTTCCGTGCGCGTAGAAGTCAGAGTCTGTTATCTCTTGCACTACGGGGAATTGTGTTTCGTCTACGATGTAACCTTTGCTTGGTGTGCCGGGTACTAGAATCATCAACTGCTTACCGTTATCAGCAAAGTGACAACGATTAGAACCTTCGATAACACCTAAGAATGTTTCGTTTAACACCTCTTCGCCAAACGTCACGGTTCGGTCAAGGCGAAATAAGCGAGTGCCGTTAACGAAATACGGTACGCCATCTTTAACCCATGCGCCGCGATTGGTATGTACCGATGGAATGCCAGTATCAGTAATGTATCGAATACCAGGTGTGCCGAATAAAGAATCCTGCGAGATAGCCTGCGACTGTGGCAAGTTTGGATAGAGGTTTACACACCGCTGATTACTTAACGGTAGTGAGTTAGATTGGTAGAAGCCGTTACCGACATTTACAGAAACGCGTGGCATTTCGGCCTCCTAATATTTGCTGTTGTAATCTTCGCCGTAGTCGGGGAAAAAGTGGCGGTCATTATCCAGCCAGTTTTCGTTACCACTACCAATGGGTAGCGAAGATGGGAATTTTTGCTTACCTACTTTAACGCCTAGCTTCAACATAACCTCATAGCCCTTGGCTGCTGCATCTGCGAGTGTAGCTGAAACTTGTACGTCATATTGATTGGCTACACGCATGGCAACGTTGGTGATAATTCCGTTAATAGCTCCCGCAGGAGCGAATACCTTATCCGCTGGATTGACTAATTCTACCCAAGGAATACGCACACCATCAGCATTGATTTCTGCCATATAGCGGTTTAAGTAGCGTAAGCATGTTTGAAATTCAATGTCAGGCACGTCTTGCTCATTAGCCTGCACATAAATCTCACGTAGAATATCACTTACTAGACTTTCTGCTGTTTCTGCCATTAGTAGCCGCCTTTTTAACTGGTTTCCAGCCTAATGATAGCGCGTATTCCAGTGACTTGTCATTGACTTTAACAATAGTGCCGTTTGGCTTTTCTAGTTCCGTCATTTTTAGTTCTCCTTATACGAAAAAAGGGCAGCCGAAGCCGCCCTTTTATTGATGATTATGAACGGCCGCCTGAGTGACCAGCAAAGAACTGGTTCAATGCAGCGTAAGCAGGGCGCAAGTCGAAACGTACAATCTGCTTGTTCTTGTCACCGTCTGCGTACTTAGATACGCGGATTTGCAAACCGTCCTCAGTAGTAGCAATGGTATCGGTGCTGTAAAGCTTCTTAATTGGTACAGAGCCAATTGAGAACGCTTGCTTGTGCCAGAACAGGTTAGGCTGATAAAGCGTAGAGGCCGAACCTAGTAGCGTTACCACGTCACCAGATACTGGTGCGCTATCAACAGTGTTGTATGCGCCATCAGCTTCATAGATAGCTGGGCCAGTAACAGTGATATTACCTGTACCTGTACCGCTTAGCGTTACATCTTGTGTCACCGTACCAGTGTAAAGAATCGCTGCGCCTGTCTCGTCAATCATTGGTTGACGGGTAGAAAGGTTAAGACGATTACGACCAGCAATCTGCACCTTCTCACCCGCTTTGATTTCAAGGTTAGCCTGGAAGCCAGATACCGCTAGAGTCTGCACCATGCTGTCTTTGTGCGCTACATAAGTAACAACGGGGTTACTTGCCAACTTACCAGCACGGTCAGCACCTGCACCAGTTACGAAAGTTGGTAGCGTGGTTGCTGTCATAACCTTCATGCCTGCGAACATATCGGTAATAACCGCACGTTGGTTAGCAGACATTGAACCAGTCTCTCCACCTAGTGAACGTTGATTGCTAGCAAGTTTGCGCTGTGTGAAGGGGTTAGCGAAGTAACACCAGTCATCATCCATCGGTACACCAGACGCTTGCAGTACTGCACCAGCTTCTGCAACGTGATCCCAAGTTGATACAGCAACGCCAAATTCACCAGCCATTTGACCACTGTTTGTCATTGCGAAACGCGCAAAGTCCAATTCAAGGTCAGTTACAATACGCTTAGCCGCTGGGCGAAGCAACTGGTCAAGCTGATCCATTTTAAGTGCTTCGTCTGCCTCATCGAAGTCAACGTCTACTGTGAAGTAATCTTGTACTTCACCAGTCGCTTTACCTGTAATGATGTCAGAGCGGTTTAGAGATGAAATATCACCAGTTGCCGTGCGCTTTGACTTGTAATCAGTAGGACGCTTGAAGTCAACCTTGTCACCAGTATCCGGTGCAAACTTGCCATCTAGCAACTGAGTGTTTACGTTTTTAGAGATTACGCGGTTGGTCTCAAATTCATTCAAGAATACTTTTGCGAGTTTGCGCGTAAAGTTGCTATCAAAGTTATTAGCCATGAGTTGTTACCTATTCAAATTTCGCACCGCCTAGGTGCTTATATTTACCTAACTCCGCATCGCCCACCGTTGGTTTAGGTCGTGTGGTTGGCTTTGGAGCATTCGATTGTTTAGGCTTTAGACCGCTGAGTTTAGGTCGCACTTTACGCTCTAGGTGTAACACCGCTTTTGCGATTGGCATTTGTGCTAATTCGTATGCCTCAACAGGGTTAGCCGCCAAATGCTTAGTGAATAATGGGCCATCTTCATCACCCAAAATCTCTATCGCTAATTCATCGCTTAAACCTGCTTGAGCAACTTGGTTAGCTGCCGTTTGTAGCTCTTCCGGTGTAATGCCGTAAGACTTCGCCCGTTCCGCGTATGTCGTAGCCTGTTGCTGTAATTGCTGCAACTGCTCTTGCTGTCTTGCCTGTTGCGCTTGTTGTTTCTGTGTCTGCGCGTTGCGTTGCTCATACTCCCACTGTGCGCGTTTTTGAATGGCTTCATCGCGCTCCTTAACCTTGGTTTCATAGTCATCGTCAAACGCATCCGGCAAAGGTGGAATCTCTGGCGCCTTCTCTTGTTGCTGCGAATTATACTGTGCCAACTGCGCTTCAAGTTTTGCCGCCCTTTCTTCTGCCTCTTTCCATCTGCGGTGTTTCTCGTTGATGACCTGGTTAACCTTTTCCTGATTAATTCGGCGTTCGTCATCCTCGGTATTTTCTTCGTGTTCCGCTTCACTATCCGGTGCTAACTCGGACGGTTCATCTTGTTCAGACTCAACCTCTTCGACCTCTTCAACTTGGTCTTCCATAACTTCGTTTTCGATTTCGTTTTCTAGCTCACTCATGTTTTAACCCCATTACGGTATGCAAACCCGCGAAAAATGTCGCGTACATTATTGACATTGTAGCGAGATAGGTTTATTAATGGTGTATGCATAATTTACAGATGAAAGGATTGCGCATGAGCAAACCAAACAAACACACGCAAAAGATTCACGCCAAAGGCTACAAGGTGCAGGATTTTTTAGACTATTGGGGCATTACACGTCGCACATACGACAACTACTGTGCAAATGAAAAGCTGCACGACAAGTTACATAAGATGATTGAGGGGATGAAATGACAACTAGCAAAAAGAAAGGCGGAAAGAAGAAAGGTAACAAGGAAGGCTTTGAAGGCTATTTACGTAAAAGATTTGGGGAATGAAATTAACGAACAAACACTAAAGCAAGAGAAGAAAAAGCACGAGCGCGTGTGTAAGATTCGCGATGCAGCCACAAGAGTAAAGGCCGATACATTAGCAGAGAAACGCGCCGCTGCTGAGTTTAACAAGTTGATGAAAGATTATGGGGTGGTGTTGTGAGTAACTTAGAGCATAACGCAATCAAGATGATTGAAAAGCAATTAGAGGCATCCATAAAGGACGCGATAATAAAAGAGCTGGAAAATAAGCTAGTCGATGAATTTAGAAAGAAGGCAAGAGAAGAAATTGTCAAGGCGGCGGAAAGCGTCACACTCAAAGGGGTTGAATCAATGACTGACTTTCTAAGGTATCGCGATGAACTTGTTGTTTACTTGCGCGTCAATGACGAAATAAATCAGATTTCTAAGGATGCGAAATGAAAAAATCTAAACTAACCACCGCCGTAAAATGCAGGCAACTAGATATTGCGGCGATAAAAGAGAATCTAGTAAACAACACCGTTGACCTGTCTAAGCAAGTGTTAGCCGCAATGGAAGGCAGAGATGAGGATAAACTTGTTGAGTTAGTGGAGCGCTGTGGGCACGACACTATACAAGGTGTTATTAATGAGTTGGTTGAAATTGGATTGTTGAAGGTGAAGAAATGAAGCCGCATGTTAAAGTAGTCAAAGGAAAATATCTTTGGCTAACCATAGGAAAGGGAGGTTATCGCATGCCACTTGAGGAATACTATTTCAGAAAGTCAAGAGTTTTTAAAAACAGTCCTTTGGGGCGTAGATATTCCTTTAACGTAAATATGAATGAGGAAGGCAATATACACGGCTTAGTTCCGAATATAACTACAACTCCTGATAATAACGAAAGTTGGCAGCTAAACCGCTCATTGATAACCTTAGCGTTTGGTGTTGGAATTATTATTGGTCATTTCGGCATGAAGTGGATAGGGGCTTAACTAGCCCCTGTTATATCCTGTGCGGTTTCGTCGTAAGCTTTAGCCGCGTTATCATTTACCACAACATCAGCGCCCATCGCATCCTTAATCGACTTCAATGCACTTGCTAATTGCGCCACTTCCTGTGCCTGCGCTTTCTGCTGTTCTAGCATCATGCGCATTAGTTCCATTTGTTGTGCTGCCTCGGTCTTAGCTGCATCTTGGTCAAGTTTCTGCTGCCCTTGGTTGACCTTGGCAAGGTTTAGCGCTGTCTCAGATTGCAGTTTCTCATTCTGGCTTGCGTACTTGCCCTGAATGTCTGCCGCTCTTAGTTGTAACTCTGATTGCTTGTTCTGCTGCGCTAACATATCAGCTTGTGCTTTCATCATTTCAGCTTGTGCAAGTACCATGTTAGGGTCTGGTTGCTGTTGATTAGCCTGTGCCGCTGCTTGTGCCGCCGCTAATTCTTCCTCACTCATCTGGTCTTGCGGGATAAGTCCGGCATTAAGCATCTGTGCTCGTGCTCGGTCTGCTAGTGCATCGAAGCCAGGTGCGTCGATATTCCTAAACCACGTGTCGCGCCCTAGCTCCATAACAGTAGGGTCAATAGCTGCTATTCGTGCAAATTCTTCTGCTGCTTGTTCTCGCTTGCTTCGGTAGTTCGCACCAATCTCGCACACAACATCATACTCACCCACTGATAAATCATTAAGCGTTACAAGTTGCCCTGTCTGACTGTCTAACACTTGACGGTTTATATCCGTCATTGTGCTCTCACCATCTTCGCCAAGTATACGAACTTGCCTTGTGCTGTCATACACACGAGGAATGGCGTTAACGGTTACACGTCCGGCATAAAGCAACATCGCTTCGATAGCCTCAAACCACTTGTCTATGCCATTGGTGCTTTGGTCAACTTGCTTCTCAATTGCTACGCCTGATTGCAGATTAGCGTTATTGCCTAGCGATGCGGCGAATAGCCCTGCTGCTTGGTTAATGCCTCCATTGGTCTGCTCTATTAGTGTTTGCAGTTGCGGGTTAAGTATTGCGCCGCCTTGGTATGTTGGTGGTGGCTGACTCTGAACAAAGTTATAGAATTGAACAGGGTCAAGGTTGGTGTTCATGCCCTGCAATTGTCGCTCATTACCTTTGGCTTGCTCTCGCGTCATCCAGTATTTAGGTCGAGGCGCTAATGCTGTTTCAATAACCTGCTGGCTAAACGCATAGTTATGTACGCGCTGAATGTCCATTAGTTTCTCAACGACACCACGCCAAATGCGTTTACCCTCTGATACATGGTAGTTGCCATAGCCTACACAGATAGGTAGAAAATCAAACGGGGTTTCCTCTGGCTCTGTTATGTAACCGTCATTATCAAAGTAACGCATATAGAAACGTGATGATTTGCGCACACGCCTATCTACCTCGACAATTTTAGCCCTAGCCAACTCATCAGCGACCATCTGAAAATCTTCGTTATTCTCGTACACCTTACCATCAGACATTTTGATAATTTCAATGTCTTTAGTCTTACGGTAGTAACAACGACCAACGGTAACAAAGTCGGGCTTCTGTACGTAAACACTATCTAGCCGATTACTATCAAGTGATACTGGCGTTTTTTCGTCGTTACCGCGTAAACGGTCGTACTCTTTACGGCTAATGTATTCAAATACTACACCCCAATCTGCATCGCTATGGTCTCGCTCATAACTTGCCGGGTCAATCCAAACGCGGTCTACTGCATCGTGTATAGGCTTCCAAAATATATCTTGGTCAAACGCATCGCCGTCAACGTAATCCGTCACAATCTCAAACGCACCGATACCACCCTCAACGATAGAGCGCCCGATGCTTTTTAAGCTGCTATTGAATCGGCTGATATTCCTGATGTTGCGTAACATGCCGTCAAGTGTCTTGGCCACTTCTTTTGTTGAGTCACCACCAGCGGGCTTAGCCACTAATGCAAAGTCGCGGTTATTAATCTCACCGCATATCTGGTCTACGATGGGGTTAACGCGGTCATCGGTATAACGCGGTCTACCTTTCATCCGTGAGATAATTTCAGGCTCCCACTGTCCATCGCGCTTGTGAACAAAGTGCGTCGCTTCTCGTGAATGTTCGCGCTGGTCTTCGTCTGCGTCTTGAGCTTTCTTTAAATCGGTTTTTATATCTTTAAAATCCATCGCTACTAATCCCAAAGTGATTCAAATTCGAATGGTGTAGATTCGGTTGTCATTGCTGGCATTTCTTCGCCCATTGCTAAACAGTCAGCCATGCCGGGCGATTCAATGTCGTAACGGTCTTTCATTTCTTTCTTAGACATTAACTGAATCTTACCTGTCGGGTTCTGCTTGCGCGGTATGCGGCAACACTCTGACCGCAGTTTATCAAGTAATGGTATGTCGCTACAAATGCTTATTAATTCGTCGGGATGTATATACTCGCCCTTCTCAACGGCTCTGTATGTCTTTTCAAAACGGTCTGCTAATCTCATGTAGTATTGCGCTCGCTTATTGTAGAAGGTCTCGCCATTAGTCTTAGGCTGGTCTTTATTGCCTAGCATGTACAGACCATCATACAACGCATCTTTATCATCAACGGCATTACTCCCACGGTACATGCGTAAATCACACTTAATACCTGTGAAAGACTCACTCACTTGTCTGCGTAATAGCGCACCCATTCCGTCACCATCCCACACAAACAAATCAGAGTTGTTATTAATCGCAACCTCTGTTGCTTTATCGCAAGCCTCGTTTCCGTCTTTTGCATCTATCTCGCCTACATAGTGATAGACCATGCCTTTTCGCACAGCAATACCTTTACTATCCTCGCCCTCGTCTGCGGGGTCAAAGCTGGTCACTACTGCGCCGCTAGGTTTAAAGCCAAGCTTCTTGTGTGCATCTATCGCGGCATCAAACCACGCTTTCTTGATGATTGCATTATCCACGGTTTCGTTGTACTCCCCACCCCATATATGGTCGTATTCTTCACGGCTTAGGTTTTCGAGGTCATCAAGGCGCTCTTGCTCTAGCTCGATAGGAAACCACGGATTATCCGTATAATTAACCTCAACCACCATTACAAGGTCATCTTCATAATAGCCTGTTTCAGCCAGTTTAGTTTCAGCACGTTTCAGATACTTCTTAGCGATAGCATCTTGGCGACTGTTACGGTTCATCGTAATCCATATCTCAGGTGGGGTTTCTGATTGCACTGCTCCACTACGGACAGACGGTGTTAATACTTTAAGGCTTTTCTCTGACACGCTTTCGCCTTCCTCAATCCATAAACGGTTAACGCCTGCCAATGATTTAAGTGAAGTGATATTACGAGCTAAGCCTTTGTAGAATATCTCACCGCCCGTAGATGAATTGATATTGTTGTTAGTCACAGACATGCCGCCAACATTTAGGCGGTCAATCTCTTGTTTTAGCGTTTCGTGTACCGAGTCATCAATTGAATTCTGAAACTCACGTGTACAGCATATGCGCTCACCATGGTCACACAGCATGAGCATGATATCACCTACACCCATAGACTTGCCGGAGCCGCGCCCACCTACTGCGATTTTTATTCGCTTAGGCTTGGACAATAGCCAAGCTATCTTGTCGGGTATGCGTAGCTGAATATCACTCATCTTTAGCCGTTGTTACTGGTAAGATTGACCATTGGTTGATTTGGTTTCCTGCGCTCGTATGGTCTAGGCTTTGCTTATCTTCATAGCCAAAGTTAGCTTTAAGTATATGCCATTGACCGGGCGAGTAAGTATCTTTGTTAACTACCTTCTTGTTAAGCCACGCCTCAATAAACAATGTCGCTCTATTAGCTTCATGTTTATATTCGGGGTCTTTCCTGTAATCAAATATCGACTGCTTAGAAGAAAAGCCCAAATGAAAAGCAAGTCCGGCAATACTAGGCGCTTCATCTTGTGCCTTACACTCGTCGAAGTATTCTTCTGATTTCTTTTTAAACTGCTCTGGCGTTAGCATCTTTTTTCTGCCTCGTCTCTTGCCGTTATGGGTAACTTCAACTGTGCCAACACGACAAGTTTTTGTTCCCGATTTCATCAGCCGCCCTTATGCACTCTAGCAATTACTAGTGTAGCGTTATACAAAGTTATATTACCATTTTCAGCGGAAACGCGTATTAATCCGCCGTTAGCGACAAAATCCGGGTAAGAGTAAACAGGCACATTGACAGTGTATATCCGCTCACTGCCAGAGCCTGATAACATCCTTACTGGGCAAGATGCGACAACATTCGACCCGTCACCCGCCGCACTTATGTCAATGTCAATAGTAAAGCCGCCGTTATTAATTGACGCAGAGCCGCGAAAGCTGACCCTAATATCATAAAAGTCACCAACCAAGTCCGGTGTGATTCGTGTGCCGTTATACAAACTATCAACGCCTTCAGGTAAGTGAGTTGTGATATTGCTTATGCCGTTGATTGGCATTGCTACTGTGCTGCCTTGGCTAACAACTAGTGGCGAGCCTTGCGTATATTGCGTGTCTTGATATTGCGCCCAGCCTGTACCCTGCACATCGTTTCTGATTGCCGTCGCTGTCGGCTTGTCATACTTAACAGGCGCGAAACCATCAGACGCATACACATCAATAATATTAACTTCAGCATCATCAAACACACTAGCAGGAAAATAACCAGGCGATAATACGTCTTGGATAACATCATTCGTATTGTAGGCGTAAACATTTATCGCGCTTGCATCGCCCCTTATAATGCGCTCTAACTTTTCCAGTTGAAACATCGCTTAACTCCCAATGTTCGACCATGCCCTTAGACTGATATATGAATGCAGTAACGCCATCCTCAAACAAGTCTTCTATAAATTGCCGTATGTGGTTGGCTTTAAGCTTATCAGTTAACCCAATAGCAAAAGCCCACTTACCAAAGTAAAAACATACGTGATTGCATCGTACTTCTTAACACCATTCTCGATGCGCTCACCGAACCTGTACGGCTCGAAAGCGCCCTCTTTCATTAGCAATCCACCACTCTAACTTGTGTTGTAAAACAGCCGGAGCGACCACCGCTAATCTCATAACTCCAATGCACATCGTGAATGCCTTGCGCCAAACCAGTTAACGTTACCTGCATTATGGGGCCGCTAATAGCCGTTAAACCAACAGTTGCGCCATTACACGTTACATTGACTGACGTTATCTCATCGCCAGCAATCCACGCAGGGTCTTCGGTAAACTGGTAATACCCCGTTTTGCCAACTGGGAGCGGTCTTTCCGCTAGCGTTTTCATGCCTCACCTATGCGGGGAAAGTTACAGTCATGGAATTGATTGTAGACGTTTCGCCGCTAATGTAATTGGTAGTTGATACCACTACGTCAGTACCACTTGTGCCCAGCGTTAGCGTGTAAGTACCCGCCGTATCTGACAGAGTTGCGCTGTCTGCTGTACCGCTTGCCGCAATAGTTGCATCTGCAATAGCGTTAGCCGTAATAACACCGTTAGACGGAGCGCCAAAGCCTGCAAGTGTATGGGTTGCTAACGTGGTAGCGCCTGCCAAGATAGTAAGCGTAGCTGTGCCATAATCTGCCGCAAAGTCAGAGGCGCGACTGTTACGCGCAGTAGTATCACCTGTTGCCATGTTGTCACCTATTTATGTTTGTTGATAGCCACGGCATCTCAACATTTGTTGATAAGCTTGGCATGTTAATATTTGTCTCATCATCCGCTATTATCGCAGCACTTCCACTTATTGCAACTACTGAAAATATAGGCGGGGATATCGTAAACGCAACATCAGCCACAGGATTAGGCAGCGTCACAGATGCAGAGGCGTTAAACACTGGCTTGCTAATACTAAAACCAACGTCTGCCACTCTGCCATTTATAGTCACTGAAGCGTTTGCACTAAATACAGGTTCTTGCAAAGAGAAGTCAACGTCTGCGACTGGCTGAGGAAGTGAAGCGCTTGCACTTGTTGAGAATTGCGGCTTGCCTATTTCGTAGCTAACATTGGCCTGAGGACTTGGGAGTGTCGCACTAGCCGATGCGCTAAACTGCGGCGATAAAACACTGAACGAAACGTCAGCAGAAAAGCCAGGTTGAGTTGCGCTAGCACTGGCCGAGAATTGAGGTGCTGAAACACTAAATGAAACATCGGCATTAGGCGCTGGAATGGTGACACTTGCGCTAGCTGAAAATGTTGGCGCGCTTACCGTGTACGCAACATCAGCCGTTACGCCTGTGGCATCGCTATAAAACACCCACTGACTGTTATCGGTGGGGAAGTTAACCAAAGTGCCGTCGTTACTGCCAGTAGTATCTGTCAGTATTGAACCTGTGCCGTTTGAAATTGATGGGTCGTAAAAGCTTATAGCTTGGCCATTGACCTCAAACTCGATATTGTATAAATCACTGGCTACCGTTGCTGTAGAAAAGTTTGCGCCTAACACGCCAAAAGTAAAAGATTGACTGCTGTTTTGTGCGGGGCCTTGCTGCTGCCCGTCATAATGCAGAGATAAGCTTCCTGCCACCCTGCGAAGTTCTATTACTCTGTCGATAGATTGGTCGGTGGCTTGTGAAAATCCGACATTACCTCCAGTTCCTCCATAAACAGTGATATTACCGTTGGCGAAATGTATTATCCTAGAGGATGAAGAGTCTACATTAGCACCACCTAAAACCCTGTGATTTCCACTAGATGTTGTCGGCCACCGCCACCTAATACTAAAGTCGTCTGTTGTGCTAATGTTGATTGTTGACGCAAGAGTCACATAATCATTAACACCATCAAACCGCAGCAAATAGGCCATTACGCAATAACACCGTAAAAGTTTTTCGCGTGCACGATAAGCACGCCACAAACGAGCGCAACGGATAGTAATAACAATTTAGCTTTAATGAAGTGCATAGCGTAAACCTTTGTTCAGTTACGCTAGTATACGCTTTAAGCAGGCGAAAAAAAAGCCCGTGGAGGACGGGCTTAAAGGGAGATTGTGAAAGTGATGTTTAGTCACGGGTTAATCATTACACGGCACAAGCTTAATGTCTAGTGGCAGTTTCATGTTAAGTAAATTCACACCCTCAGTTTGCTGTATGTATTGCGTAAAGCCGTTAATCGCTTCTTGTATGTTTGCTGCATTACGGTAGCGCATTGTTATCTGTCTTCCGTGTACCTGGGTTTTGCATTGTATGGCTAGCATTTGCGTTTCCTAACCATCAACTTCAACAACTCAAAACCACCAAAAACAATGCCGCAACTTCCCACCGTTAAAAACACAAGCATTGATAAGTGATATAGCAATCCTGTTTGTATAAATCCGTACATCACTCTTGCTCCTTGCGTAGTTGTTCTACCAATTCTTTCATTTGGTCACAAGCGTTAAGCGGGAAGGCATAAATCAAAGCCTTAGCCCCCTTAATTTGATTCTCTATGGCGAATTTCCTAGCCTTGCTATTTACATCAGGATCTCTAGCAACAGCGTCTGTTATGTCAAGCAGCCTTTGAATGCTTTTTCTTGGGTCTTTCTCGTCTACTGTGAAATCCCACAAAACACATTCTTCATCTATTGCTGATTTATATCTCAACATTCTTGCTTGGCAACTTTCGAATATCTCAAAGAGGTTTTTATACTCTTCATTAGCCTTTGCTAGTTGTGTGCGAAGTTCTTCCGCCTGACACTCAAGCCCTTCAATGTACTCATTAAGCTCTTCCATGGAGACTTCTTCATAATCTGAGGTCTCATTTAAGCTGTTATTCATCAAGGCATCGCATGCTGCGTTTAGCTCATTATTTGGGATATTTTGCGTTATTTCTTTGATGTATTTATCACTCATTGTCTTGCTCCTTGCGTAGTTGTAGCGCATTCTCTAAATGACTAATTGCGTCATAGGCGCTTGAGTCGTCTTCGCGCTCTATCGCTTCAATGGCTTTATTAATTCCGCGCTTGTAAATTGCAACACGCTCATTAGCCTTTGCTATTAGGGCGCTAGCAAATTCATAAACATACGGATTTAAATCCATTTCACCGCTTGGCTGCTCTTTCAGTTTGAAACCATTGGATAATGCTAAATCTTTTATTTGCTTCTTATTCACTGTCTTGCTCCTTGCGTAGTTGTTCTATTCTGGTTGATTTAAACCTATTTCCAGCCCAAGTTTGTTTGCCGTTAGCACACCCATAAACCGAAGAGGTCTTAAATCCCAATCTCCTGATTTGCGATGCACCAAATGCTATGTAACCAAAGCCATCCTTATAAATTTGCATTGGGCTTTTAAATCTATTGTGCTCGCCATTTTTCTTTGGCGTAAAAAGGCCGGTTTTAACTGCGTGCTTTAAGTTTTCAGACCTGCTAACCCACTCCAAGTTTGATAGCGAGTTATTAGTTTTTACTCCGTCTATGTGATTTACTTGAATATCTTCTGAATCTGGCTCACCAATGAAGTTTTCAGCTACCAACCTATGAACCCTGTGGTTTCTCTGCTTCCCGTTTTTGCATAGGCATAACTGTAAATAACCACTCCCATTCAAAAAGCTTTTCAGGATTCCGCCGCCAACCCTTCTAACATCGCCATTTTTGGATACCATGTATAAGCCTTCGTACCCTTTTACATCAGACCACTCTTTCATTTTGTTTCACCTATAAAAAAACCAACGCACTTAACACTGGTGAGAATTGGCTTACAAGATAGCCTCAGTGAAAAATGCATTGGTTGTTTTACTCTTGTTTGCTTGGCTTCTCACGGCCATAGGTTAATTATACACGAACCAAGCCATCTATCAATGATACTTACTCGCTTTCTGGCTCATCGACAACTCTGACCA
>Ga0209503_10000219_pt1 | contig 39207 bp, 54 predicted proteins | sample SouAtlMetagenome_2_FD_187448 | JGI IMG/M metagenome (GOLD analysis project Ga0209503, IMG submission 187448) | Marine eukaryotic phytoplankton communities from Atlantic Ocean - South Atlantic ANT15 Metagenome (SPAdes) (version 2) | ecosystem: Environmental > Aquatic > Marine > Oceanic | place...
TTTTTATACGTAGCTCTTGCGGTTGCATTGATAGCTCTGACTGATTTTCTAATTGTTTCGATTTCTAACATATCACCAGCACTACCTGTATAAAATGTTCCTATATAACTTGTTGAATGTCTCATTAGTGTATTGGCCTCCCGCCTAGTGTATCAAGTTCAAATTGACCTACAATGTCAGTACCAGTTCTTATAAGTACGGACTCACAAAGTTTGTCCCATGATAGATTAATAGTTTTTGGATTTTTATCTTTAGCCCAAGCTTGTTCGACTAAATCCAATTCAATTTCTACAGGTATGTTTGTAGCAATGTGTGTCATTCCTAATTTCATCTGCACTCCTCCTCAAATCTTTTTTGAATTAGTTGGTCTATCACTTTATCTCTATCAGTAAGTGCAACTCTTTCATCGAACGAATCACAAAGACCTGGTTTTGAACCGCCTAGTAATTCAATTAATATAGACCCAGTATTCATTGCTTCTACATCTTGAGCAATGCTTTCTAGGATTCCATCGTTTACGTTATTTGACATTTTTAACTCCTTATTTAATTATCTAATATGTATATTATAACATACTTTTATGCAAATGTAAACGATTATTTTCACTTTTTTTGAAAATAATTAACAGAATAGTGTTGTTTAAAGTAAGGGGAGCTGAACGCTCCCCCATGATGTCAATAATAAAGGAGTGTTATACTTCTTTTGCTATAAAAGTGTATACACCGTAAGCAAGGGCTACCCAAGCTACTATGTCAACAAGTCCACCTAGTAGTAGGTATGATAATGATAAGCCGACGATAAGTCCGCCGTCCCAAGATGTACGTTCTGCCCATCTATCCATTAACCATGCTTTTGCTGTATTTAACATATTCATATAGTTTCTCCGTCTAAATTTTAAAGTCAGCAAACGAGTCATTACTTTCGCGTTCACCAAACTTGTTAATCGGCTTATCTGGCACCATCTCTTGCATAATGTCTGATTGAGCCGACTCCTCTACATCATATAGTTTCATGCGGGAACGGTCCACACCAACTACAAATCTCTTATATTTGGTTGGATCGTTATATCTATTTTTCAATTGTTTTACTAGCAATTGGCCTAATTCTTCTAGTTCCTCTGTTGATATAAGAGCGAACATTAAATCAGCTGTTGCTGGTAAACCAAACGATTCAGATGTATCCTCAAGGCCAACGTCAGTATTACTAAATCCTGACCTAGTAGTCTGAGTTGCTGACACTATTGGTACATTGAATTCTACAGCAAGGCCACGCAGTTCTTCTGCGATAGCTTTAATGTAGGTATAACTATTTATACTTCCACCCATGCCACGCATGCGACTTGAGGCACAAATATTTAAATAGTCAATATAAATCATATCAGGGCTAAAATTCTTTTTGAGACGCAGCTCATTAAGTAAAGCTCTAAAATGACCTGTATGTGCTGAGCCAGTAGGATATTCTTTTACTATAAGTTTACCTACAGAGGCTTTTGCAATTTTTCCAATCTTATCGTCGAATACATTTTTAGGTAATGACCCAAGAGATTCGATTGGAAGGTTCATGAGGTTAGCATCGATTCTTTCAGCGATTCTTTCCTCAGCCATTTCCATAGTCACATACAAAACATTCTTTCCTTGATTTAGGACAGATGCTGCACAATGACACATGAATAAAGATTTACCTACGCCTGTACCTGCAAGAGCAATATTAAGCGTTTTATTAGGTAAACCACCTTTTGTTATTTTATTAAAGTAATCTAAGTCAAAGGGTATTCTATCTTCTTTACGATTATAGAAGTCAAACCTTTCATCACTATTGTCAATATAATCATGACCTATCTTTTGGTCAAATGATACTCCAAGAGCTTCAGATAGTATTTCAGGTATAGCACCTTCACTTCTTAATTTGTCTTTACCATCAATGATTGTTATTGAATCCATGATAGCATTATAGACAGCTCTTTCTTTACACCATTTTTCTGCTTCAGTAATTAAATAATCAGTATCAACATCAGACTTATCAGCAATTTCATTTACTAATCGTTGAGCATTATTTAATATTTCTTCTGCAGCATTTACTTTTTTAAGTTCAAGTTCTAAGATTTTTGACGTTGGTAATTTATTATGTTTGCCAACAAATTGTACAATAAGATCGAATACCGTTTTATGTGTACCTTCAAAATACTCATTTTTTAAGTATGGTACTACTCTTCTACAGAATTCTTCGTTATGAAGAAGATGATTCAGTATGTGTGTCGGTAGTTGATTCTCCATGTCCTATTCCCATTATTGATTGATTAGTTTCTTTAGCATAATCTAAAGAATCTGTTATTATATATTGTAGTACAGCGCCTAAATAATTTTTAAATGCTTCATCTGAGTTTAATTCATCTATATTAAAATCAGCTGGGTCTTGGATTGTAAAATTAAAACTTAAAGTTGCCATATCAAGATTTTCGTCTTCTTTTACTCCAACCTGTCCATATACAACTATTACATTTTTCCAAGTACCAGTTTTTAGTTTAACGCCATGAAAAGCACTCGATGAATTTTCGACTATACTATAATCTTTTTCAGTTATTGTATACATTACTCTTCCGTATCGATGTCAAGGTCAATATCAATCATTGGTCTATGTCCAACTGAATAATATGTTTTAACAAATTCTTTAAAGTCAGTATTTTCAAAGATTGGTTCCCAGAACTTTTTCTTAAGAGTATCTTTTTCTCTTACTTTAGGTTCAAGGATTTCGCCTGTTTCCATATCAACTGATGCATACCAGCCAACATTTGGTTTAGTGACATATCCACCAGCCATTGCTACATCAAGCAATCCACTATATTGTTCTATACCACCTTCCCACGTTACTGAGATTGGAACTTTAGATTTTTCTTTTACAAACCTTGATTTTTCTACATTGATTACAAAATGATACCCTTGTATTTCTGTACCTTTTTTCTCTTGACGTCTTCCAATAATCCATATATTGTCTGATGAGTAATAGATACCTGTACCACCTGAAACAACTGCTTTAGGAAACAATCCAATTTCTTGATAAGTATGATTAACTGCAAGTAAAGGAACATTCTTCATAGTCAAATAAGGAGTAATCATTCTAAATAATCCTTTTAAAGCTTTAGCTCTTGACATATCAGCTACTGATTTCTCATTAAGAGCATCTTCTAATTCTTTCTTAGAAGCTAAATTACCAATGGAGTCAATAATAACAATTACTTTATCTCCTCTATCGATATTTTCAAGCTGACCTACTAAGTCAAATTTAAGTTGCTCAACATTTTGTACTGGCGTATGTAATACTCTTTCAGTATCGATGCCAAACGATTCGAAGTAAGATTGTGGTGAACCAAACTCTGAATCATAAAATAACATTACAGCATCTTCATATTGTTTAAGATAGGCCGCACCCATCAATAAAGCAAATGATGTTTTAAAATGTTTTGAAGGACCTGCAAGAACTGTAAGTCCTGAAGTTAATCCTCCATCAATATCACCTGATAACGCAACGTTAACCATTGGAACATCGGTGACTGTTATATCTTTTTCAGCAAACAATACTGAATCTGATAGAATAGATGTATCTTTAATTTTACTATTCTTTTTTAATTTATCCATTATAGACATATTATCTTCTCCTGCCTTTTGGGCTTATAAATGCATCATTCATGCGTTGTTGTTTACGAGCTCTTGAAACAGCTTCAGCTTTTTTTCTTTTTCTTTTTGCTGTGGGTTTTTCATAAAACTCTCTTTTTCGTACCTCTTGTACGATACCTGCTTTTTCGCAAGCTTTCTTGAATTTTCTAAGACCAACATCAAAAGGCATTTCCTTTGATGGTCTTTTATCCCTGGGATGTCTTTTCCTAGGACGTAAATCAATACTTGGCATATTTGCTCCTATTATTTATTTTCATATAGTATATTATATCATAAAATCAGTCAATTGTAAACTGTTTTTTTCATATTCATATGTTCTTTTTTTGTTATCTTGAACTAAGAACTTTGTATCAATCATTTCAAGACTACCATCTAAATATTTCTTAACCATTCTTGCTGGATGTTCAGCTGTAGTCACAGGCACATTTTGACAAATATGATTTAATGACCTTTTAGGATTAAGTAATATAAAGTTGTCTGGTAATTTCATTAGTGATAGAGCTTCTCGTACTGTTAGATATCTGTCTTCATCTGGATGAGTTAGGCATGTTGGCATATGACCAACAAAGGCTCCTATTTTATCTTTAGGTATTTCAGTTGTCTTTCTCATTATGTTGCCACCAGCTTTTAGCTTATGATATTGTCTATCACATTTCTTTGCAACATTGTCGAATCCGTTTTCACGCATCCATTTAGCAACTTCTTTATAAGTTGTTCTTTCTTCTATATAATCCATTGGATTAGTAGTTTTTTCTATCTTATTTTGAAACTCGCTATGAGTAATACCACCTTCTAACTCCTCTAATACATATTTATAATACGGCTCTTCGGAAGGAGTTTTATCGTTAGTTAATATTTGACTCATAGGGTCTTCTTCTTTTCTTTCGACTGCTCTTATATCGTCAGCAATCATTGTTGGTCTTTCTAATACGTAATCAAATAATGGTACTTCTTCTCCTTTCCAAAAGAAATAAAATGTTCTATCTCTTACTTGACTTAATCCATGTAATATCGATTTTGTTTTAAAGATACTAAAAGTATAACCATTATCTTCTCCTATCTTTCTTAATCTTCTTACAACTGGTTCTCCCATCTTACTTGCTAACCTTGGAGCGTTTTCTCCCCAGAATACTTTAGGTTGTACTTCACTAAGTACATATTCTGCTGACTTATACATCCATTCATTCATAGGATTATTACTTGCAGCTGATGGACTAAGTGAACTAAGCCCTGCACATGGGCATACAGTATTAATCACATGAACTTTTTCTGTGTAGCTCGCTCCCTCTGAGAGGTTCAAATACGGGACCTCATTGTTATAATAGTGTCTAAGATGAGATTCATTATCTTGAAATCCCTCGAATGTAAGAAAATACTTTGGCTTTTCTCCAAAGACATTTTCCATTGCTATTGTTTCTCCACCTATTAATGGTACTATACTTGCATAACTCATGCAAAAAACTCCTCTAATCCTGCTGCTTCTATTCCATTCCAATATGGATAGAACTCTCTAGATAAATGTATTGATTGTGGTTTCTCCATGTATTTAAAATCGAGCTTACCTTCTTTATTAAAGAGATGTCCGGTCCATCTTATGATGCCGTATTCTTTCTCTATGTAATCGTTAAATTTATTTCTTGCATCATTTCTTTCTGACCAAGAACCGTAAAATGGTTGTCCTTTATAATATCCTGATTGTGGTATTCTTCTACTTACATCTTCTATTGGAAGCAACTCATATATTTTTGCATTATACTTATGAGCTTCTTCAATATACCTATCAGCTAAATCTTCTATCTTTTGTCCTAATCTGATTACATGATGTCTTATATCAATATTACCAAAATAACATTCTATCTCTTCGTAATCAAATGGAATATATTTATCAAATCCATCGTTTATAGCTCCATTTAAAGTTTTGAATGGAACACTATTTACTGTCCAACCTGGTCGATACATGCAAATGGAATGACTATCACCAATAACTATTTTATTAGTTGGATTAGGATAGTCAATTCTTTCGGCTTCATTATACATGCGTTCTAGATTTTTAAGGTCTACTTCATGCCATTCCGGTTGAACCTCTTTCTTAGCCGATTCCAGTTTTGATTTAACCATTTCGTGATACGGCGGGAAGTCGATTCCAATTGAAAAGACTCTGCCTTTGAACTGAGAAAAGTTGACAGTGTTCTTAACATAAGGAAAACCGTATACGCCACCAAACATATTAATTCCACCAGACCAATCAGTGCCGTGATAGACCCAAAGACAATCATAATCATTGTGGTCTTGAATTTCTCCACCATAGTTAACATCGCAGTTTCCATATTTCTCCTTTATCATATCGCCATACATTACTCCTGCAGCTCCTCTATGAGAACCTGGTCTCTTTGCTATAGGAATAAATGGACAGTTAATTATATTTTTCATTAGTTATATTATAACATACTTTTTGAGTTTTGTAAAGGTTTATTTTAAAAACTCTGTAAGTGTATTTGTTTTCTGTACACGCGCTACACGTCTACGCGCGCAAGCACGCTCGTCTTCGCGTATCTGTAGGTATACACCGAACTGACAAGACAAAACTTCAGTCCCGTAGTACTTGAGAGAATCTTGTTCAAACTCAAACAATTTAGTACCATCTTTTTTATTTATATTAAAAGCTTTAGGATGAAATACTACGTCTTGTGTAAGACCTATCTCATCGCTATTTTCTCTCATAAAATAAATTGCTTCATCATAAAGTTTCTTTGGAGCATCTGGCCACATTAATTGTATTGTATATACAGCTCCTGGACCAGGTGAAACAAATCTTTGGTCGTGATGATACTTCATTTGTGGTAATACAGATGAAGAAGCAGCTCCATGGAATCCATAATAATGTCCTATGCCAGGTTGTTCTCTTAAAAGAGTATATATTTCTGACATATGATTACACTGTTGCATTCTTTCTAAGAATCCAGTATCTCTAAAAGAAGATACCCATTCACATACATCCACTGGATGAAACTTTCTATCTGGTTCATTATATTTTTCTCGACAAAAGTTTCTTGCTGCAGTTTGTATTGATGTATGTAATTCTGTTGTTCCCCAAATTGGCTGCTTATTTTGAGTAGCTTTATCTAAATTATTACGTATAAATTGTATGTAATCTTTATCTTCATTTGCTATTCTATCAAAATCAACAAAGACATTATCTTTACCTGAAGCTAAAAAATGAACTCCTCTACCACCATAGAAATGAGATATAAAAGTATTGCCAACAATATTCATTATTGAAGTATCTAAGCTAGCAATTTCTTGACCTATAAATCTCATACGGTCATCAAGAGTAATTGTTGGATGGAAATATTCTACGTCTTCTTGTAATCCATAATCAACTTTACCATGACGATTTACATTCTCATATACATCATCAACATAACCAAGTTGAATATTAGAGCGTTCATTGACTTTATATAAGAACCAATTAAACTCTTTCATAAGTTCAGTATCGTATTTCCACCAATCGTAGTTATATTTAGTACTTGACGCGTTCTTCATTATCTCTTTTTAAATGAACAATTGATACATTAGGACATCTTTTTTTAATTTCTTTAATTTGAATTGGGTCATCTTCAAAATGCATTTCTATTTCTACTCCCAAGTCTTTTAACATATTAATCATTTGTCCTTTAAAGATTCCTGATGCTTTTCTTCCATACAATGGATTATCTTTTATTCCATGCGTGACATTAGGATTAGGCAATTTTCTTTTTAAAGGATTCATATAAAGAGTATTGTATATACCTCTTGACTCTAGCATTTTTACAGTATCTTCTCTATCAGTGAAAGGCCGCCCAGTAATGATGATGTCATCTTTACCGGGTCTTACGCCTGTGGTGCCTTCTCCAAAATAGATTACTCCGTCAATATCAAAACTATTTATTTTCATAATCAGTCTTGTTATCCTGGAACGTATGTGGCAGTTTTGCTGCCTTGGGTCTATTTTCTTTTAGCTGAGGCTCAGTTAGTGATGTCACTGTTCTCCTCGCTAAAGCATCACATTCAAATTTGGCATCTTCAGTTTTTAATTGTACTGGAGGTGTCTTTTGAGTCCAAGCTGATGGTCCTCTTAAATATCCTACAATACCCATTTCTGAAGCTACCTTACAAAATCTAACTGCTGAAACTACGACTCCACCTGAGTTAGGCGAATCTTGAACTGAAAGTCTAGCTGACATTTCGTATCTAGCTCCTGCAAATCCATAACCTACCATATCAAAGTTAGCAATCTTATTATCAGATGAGATATAATCTCCACCTGGTTTTTGCTGAACTGTAAGAGATGGACCAGCAAATAAAGTCATACCTGCTGTAGACTCATCTCTTACGATATTTTGTCCTTTGAGGACGTTTTCTTTTGATACATGTTTGTTATGTAATCTATATTGTTTTGCCATATTAAGGAAGTCAGTATTTGCTGTTCTTCCTGTTCTTATATGCTCCTGTCCTTGTGTAGAACCAGCAGCCATATTCATTTGAATATGTTGTGTAATCATTAGACCAGAGTCTAACATGGCACCTTGTAGAACTTCAGACATTCTTGAAGCTCCCCAGGCTGACCTCATATCTGAACCAACAATTGTTAATCCAGCATCGATAAATCTTTGTTCAGTTGTCATAGCATCTTCTGTTGAAATTAATGTTGGTATACAATTAACAAAATGTACACCTGCTTCTAAAGCAACATCAATCCAGTATTTTGAAGCTTCTTCTGAGCCAACTGGTAAATAATTAACTAATACATCTACATCATGATACTGTAATAATTCAACTGTTCTATCAAATGATTCAGCTGGTACAGCACCATTTACAAATGTGACTTCATCAGGATACTCATGCATATGTGGAGCTATTCCGTCCATTTCAGGAGCTGAATAAACCATTGCATCAGTACTTACACATGATGTATTTGCTTTAGTTGTAATTTTATCGACATGGTCCATAGCACAATTAGGTTTAGCTCTTAAAGCTATATTTAATTTTTTGTTTACTTTCCTTTTATCGATATCAAACCCAATTACAAATTCAATATCATGTATTTTATATCCTCCGATATCTTCATACATAAGACCAACTTTATCATCAGGGTTTTCGTTGTAGTATTGTACTCCTTCCACTAAGGACTTAGCACAACTTCCGACACCTACAATGCCGACTTTTATTTTTGACATATCTTTCTCCATTTATATCAGTTTATTTAAGTGAGTAATTTGACCGGGAGTACCGGAGTAGCTCACTATATACTATTAGTTATAACACTTATCAGACCACTTCCGAGAATAATGACTGCTGCTGTGTTTAAAATTATCAATGCTCTATCTTTCCAGATATTAGCAACTATTAACCAACCAATACATCCCGCTAATGAGAATACTTGGTCGTATAATGCAAACTCAGGATTCGCCCTGGTTGCCATAGCAATTAAAAGAAGTATTGAACTACCCCATTTAATATACCAATCAAACGTATATTTTGGAGTAGCACTCTTATATATACGTTTTGAATTTCTTAATTCTTCTTCACTAAATTTCGGCGAATTCATATTCTACTCCTGCCTCTTTAAATATTTCATTTGTTTTTCCTATTGCAGCTTTCCATCTCTTTGGAGTAGCTTTAGAGACTGCAACAACTCTTAATACTCCTGCTTGTATTATTCCTAATGAACAATCTCCACATACTGGTAAACCATAAATGTATAATGTAGAATCTCTTAATGATATACCATTTTCTGCTGCGTTATAAATGCAATTCATTTCTGCATGTACTACATATTGATACTTTATTTCTCTTACATTTAATCGTGCTTCAGTATCTTCAATGCCTTTAGGAAATCCATTATATCCTGTAGATAATATTTTTCTATTTCTTACAGCTATAGCTCCTATTTTTCTACTTGGGTCTTTACTCCAGGTTGAAACTGATTCAGCTATATTAATAAATCTTTTATCCCACTTACTTAACAAGGTCAAAGTGCCTCTCATACACATGTAAGTTTTGTACTTGCCAATACATATGACCAAGTTCTACATGCATTCCACTGTAATATAAATCTTGTTGCAATTTTATTTGTACATATCTTTGCCATGCATAATCGTTTCTATAACCAAACATAACATCATTACTTCTCATTTGAACAGCAGCGTGTAAGTATCCGTCACGAATATAGTAAGTGACAGCATTAGTACAGATAAAATCATTTTTGCCATTTTCTTTATATTCACGCCATATACTTGGTCTTTGATATATCATTGAAGCTCTACGAGAATCAGGATTAATTTCACATAACTCTTTAAGAACTTGTTGATATTGTTTATGGTATTTTTTACTAAATATAAGATGACCATAGTTAGAATTAATTTCACCATGAACATTAGCAGTATACTGCCAAGCTTGTGGTGGTTCTTTATCTCCTTCAGGATAGATATCTGATATGTTTGTTGACTTAGAATTATACCAATCAATTTCAGCTTGGATATACTCTTTATTTGGAACGCCAAATATTGCTGGTTTATCAGCAACAAAAGAAGCACCAATTACTTCTATGGTTTTTACGCCTGTTTTGTCTTTTACGAAATTACCAGCTTTAAGATGTTTCTTAAATACTTCTGCAATATCTTTTGTACTATTCACTTGATACATTTGGCACCTTTTTATTAAACATATCTCTTTGTGGGTCTTGGCCTTCCATCTTACCTCTAGCATAAGCAACAGCAAAAGAACAATAGTTAATCATGTCTTTGTAAGTATCTTCAATGCTTTCGAAGTTTGGGTCATCAGCAGATTCAAGCAATGATGTTGCTCTCATCATTTTGCCAAGAATAATATCGTGAATCGTATCAATGCCACGTCTATAATGCATAGCTTGGACTACTGTCGATTCTGAGCTTTGGTAATCTTGTGATTTTTTAGTTTGTAATTCTGCACATTCTTGCAGGACTCTTAGGCTTTCTTTCATTCATATCTCCATTAAATACTATAGTATTATTATATCATACTTTGGGCTAAATGTAAACGTTTTTTTTAAAATATTTTACTACTGGTATGTTTACGTAATTCATCACCTTTGCCTTCAAAGGTAGTTATTAATTTCATTTTACTAATTGGCCAACCGACCATAGTTCTTCCATCTCTAGTTTCAATTTCTTTTGTATCTTCTCTATCGATACATTCCCACAACATTGCGTCAGGGGAGTTGTCATATTCAACGAAGAAAAGACGGTCAACGGATTTACACTTTGGGACTTGATTTTTCCAAGCCTTATTTACTGTAAAATAACCAAAGGGATGTCGATTCTGACATTTTACTTCGGCTGTTTCATCTCCTATCATTCCATCTTTCTTACTATCATATTTGTCAGTACTTTGTACTCCATTATAATAATCAAATACTAATTGTTCGGCTGCATAGCCCATCTTTTCTTTTTTTGTTGTATACATAATTTAATCTGCTATATAAACGATTCCTTGTTCGTTTAATGCTGCTTTATTCCATTTGTGTCCTTGTTCTGTCTCATCTTTTGATTGTCCAAAATATGGAACAGCATGATAATCTTTTATCATCATTTGATTTACACTTAAAGGATTATCATCAATAAAGAGTTCTCCAAGTATTCTACCAAACTTACCTTTGTCATGAGATTGTAATTGAACTGATTTATCTTTTAATAAATCTTCTAAGTGATACTTAGACTGTTTACCATAAAACTTTTCTTCTAAATCTCTTGTTCTAGATTCTGGTGTATCAATACCCATCATTCTAACTCTTTGTTTTTTATAGACCATTCCAAATCCTAAATCGATATCCACATCAACTGTGTCTCCATCTACGATTCTTGTGACCTTTACGTTATATCTATAACTCATCGTTTGTTTCTCCTATTACTGCTTTAATATGTTCTGCATCTATAATAACAGCTGCGTTTCCATCAACATTAACAGCCATAGACTCTGACCAATCTAAATAAACTCTTTGTCCTGTCATTATTGGACCTAAAGCTCTTGCAGATACAGCTAAAACTAATCCTGGTTTACTTGCGTTGTCTATAGATTCTGTAAGTAAGATACCGCCAGCTGATTGATTTTCTTGTTGCACTTCAGTTATTAATACATTGTTTCCTAACATTTTCATAATTTAAATCTCCGTTATTTATAGAATATGTGATTATTTATATAAACTGTTTCATTAAGTGAATCAGCCCAATATGGTAAAACTCTATCTGAATGATAGTGAGTTGCTCCTTCTGTAATATCTGGATAATATCCTTGTACTACATCTCTTGCGACGTTTAATGATTCCATCCATGTTTTTGAATCTTCTGGGTCGTCTGATTTACCATCACAAAACCAACTAAACTGACATTGGTTTCTAATTGGCATCATATTACCTTTCCAGTTTTCTTTCCATTTAGCTTGGTAGATTACATCACACATACTATCTGGATAATTATAATGTTCTAATCTATTTAGAACTACATGAGCAACAGCAATTTTACCAGCTAATGGTTGATTACCAGCTTCAAAGTAAATGTTTTGAGCCATGCAGTATATTTCATTATTTGCATCACTTGCTTTTAGTTGACCGGGCAATAGTAATATAAACATTAACAATGCTCCAAATCCCATGCCATATAAAAATGCTTTAAACGGATGTGTATCTTTATTCATTTATAATACCTTCTACCCAATTTTCTGCTGTATTTTCAGCGTACGTTTCTGAATGATTATGTACTTTCCTTGTTGCACGAAAATCTGCACCTTCAAATAAGTCAACCTCATAACCAAGTTTTGTATTAAATACTTTTGCCATTCTATTACCTCTTTGATATTGATGGCATAAATCTCTTTCTGTCATTATTTCTCCTATATATTATTTTTAAACACGAAATCAATAGCTCGTGCAGCTTCCTTTTCTAAATCTCGTTTTTGATACCAGCTACCAGTATCTAAATCCAAATCTCTACAGATATATTCTATTTCTTTTGAAGTAATTGGATATCCTTTTGACATAGCATTGCCAGCAGTTGTAAGCATGATTTGATACATTTTTGCGTACCAACCTGTGCCTGTAATACCTTTGTATTCTTCAACTTGTTTTTTATTTACAAAGGGGCAATCACGATATGATGTCCATGAAAAATTTGTATTGTTTAATTCATTTCTTTTTCTTTCAAGTAAAGCCTTTTGAATTGCTGGTGGAAATCTATCGAACATTGTTTGATTAGGTTTGACATACGGATGTTTATCCATAAGTACATTTGGGTTCATAATCTCTCCGTCATGAGAGAATATAAAATTAAAACTATCTTTATATTGAGCAGGAACATAATACATTCTGCTTAAGTCTTTGGTTTGAGCATCAGCAATATCGCCAATCTCTTTGTTTAAAGCAAACCAAAAATGCTTTATATTATCTTTAGATACTGATGCAGTCAATGGAAATACTAATCTAAATTTAGGAGCTTCCACTGTAGATGATGCAGTTGAATAGCACAAATAACGATATTGAGAATATTTAGATTCAATATCTTTTAAGTCACCTGTAAAATCATCGATATCAAGAATGCCAAAACACCCCAACCTACAACATTGTCATTAGCACGAGTAGTATCAGGCTCATAAGTTGCTGGACTTATAAGAGGAGCATCTTTTTTTGTAGGATACTTTGTAGATTTAGCAAGACGAAATAAGACAGCTTCAAAATCATCAAAACTGTCGTAATCCATACGCTTATCTGTTTTATTATCGTATATATTATCGAATATTGTTAAGCTTACCATGATTGTCTTTGTGGCTTGGTCCCTCCCAATCTGCTGGTTTGATTAAGTCTGGTAATCCTAATGGATTAGGTCTTTCTGGTTTTACACCAACGGTTTTGGCCAAATTTGCTTTAAGTACTTCATCCCATGCTTTATTAGCATCAACACCAAATGCATCAAGTGTACCTATTGCTACTACACATAAATCAATAAGACCATCTACTATTTCTTCAGCATCCATGTTTACCATTGCTGCTTCTGTTTCATCTAGTTCTTCATGTAAAAAGTTAATTCTAAAATCAAGATAAGCTCTTAATCTATCTGTATCTTTTCTGTTATCATGAATCCACTCATGCACTCCATATTTAAATTGCATATCACGTATATCTTTTACCCAGTCTTTGCTCACGTTATAATTCCTGGTTTTGCTGTTACGATTCCACTATCCATTTGTCTTACCTGGTCGACTAATTCATCAACTGGTTCTACAATAAAGACAACAAACTTTCTATCAATTAAGATACCGTTTTTTGCTTTTGTATAAGCCATAAATGGCATGAATCCTATTTTACCTTCACCGGCAGGAATAAGTGAATAACCATTTTCAATAACAATTGAATTTTCGCTTTCTCTTACTTTACCGATAACTTCCTCTCCTGAGGATAATCTTACTAACTTCATATTTTTCTCCATAGTAGTATATTATAACACATTTTCACGCAAATGTAAACGTTTTTATCCAAAAAAATCCTCCAAGCTAGCTACTTCTTTTGAAGACCAGCCAACAGCCTCCAGGACTGGTTCAATTGGGTCAAGGAAAGTTTTTTGAAATTGAGTCTCATGGTCAATGTATTTTCTTAAGCCAAACTCATCGGGAAGATAGGATGGGAAAGCAATTACATTTTCATGAATTGAATTTGGTTGACGAAGATATAAGAACTTAATCTTTTCGCCATTGTTTATAAGTTCATATTTCTTATTAAGCTGCATATCTCCAATGAGTTTGTTATAGAGAATAGCGCCACGAACATGAATGGGCGTACCTTTTTTATAGAGAGTATTTCTATCTTGGAACTTCTTGACTTGAGTTACGCCACGAGGAAACGCGATTTGGTCAGGGTCAAGAGTTTTGAAATAGTTTTTGAATTGTTCAATAGCTTCTTGTACTGACCTTTCATCTTCTTTCATGATGACTTTGAATATCTGTTTAAGAGCATCACGGCATGGTTCAGGTGTAGAAGACTTAATAGCTTCAATACCCATAATTTTAAGCTTTGGTTCAGCATATCTTACGCCTTCGTTATCATGAACATTCATAATGTATCTTTTCTTTGCAGTCCAAAGAGCACGGTCAGCGATTGCTTCACGTTTCATAACCATACGATTATCTACACCTCCAAGGAAACCATATAACTTATCGTAAGACTTTTCAAGCTCTGGTTCTAAGGCATCACTACATATTTTATCTAGGAAATCAATTGTATTATCAGGTTTGAATTTTTGTACGAAATCATCTAAGCATACATACAACGAATCTGTGTCGATTGCAATGACGAAGTCTTTCCATTTTTCAGGTTTAAGCACTCTGTTGAGATAGGTGTTAAGTGAAAATTCGGCCCATCGTATTGTAAGTTGTCCGGTAAGGGTAATGGCCTCAGCAATTCTCTGGTCGAAGAATCGAAAATAGCGATTGCCAAGAGCGCCATAAAGACTGTTAAGTAGAATCTTAATAGCCATTTGCTTGTTTTCTGCAATGGCAATATCCCGTTCAATCTGGTATAGTTTTTGTTTGTCATTTTTGTCAACCTTTTCTTTTTCTATTTGAGCGTTAATCATTTCTTGTTTTATTCCAACACGCTCTTTATACATCTCATCGATTATAAATGGAATAATACCTGGCTTATCTACATTGAAGTATTGGCCGTTTGCTGCAAGAGCTTTACCTTTATTTGGAGCCATGCGATGTTCGCTAATTGCGCTATCAATATCAAACTCAGCAACTTCGCCGTTGGCAATAGTTTCTGGTGACATATTGTATTGCATAATAATTGATGGATATAGAGAATTTAAATCAAAGGAAACTACGTTATCATGTATACCAACTTGAGGGTCTTTAACAAAGCCACCTGGATAGTTCGTTTTCATCTTATCTTCTACAAATGGAACTACAATATTATTCGACATCAATCTACGATATATAATTGAATCCCATATCATAGTTGTGCCGAATGTATCATTATAATTTACGCCACCTTTATATGCCATTGTCATACAAAGAGTAATCAATCCAAGCTTATCTTCGATTCTATCAACTAACTCAACGTCTTTGATATTATAGTCAATAAACTTTTGATGATTATATTTATAAAGAGTATGCAAATTAGAATACTCATCATACGAAAGTTTCTTTTCTCCAAGAACTACATGTGCGATATTATCCAGTTTATACGATTCTTGTGGACCATACGAATAGCCAAACTTTTTAAATAGGTCAAGGTAATCAAGTTGTGATATACCTTTTAGTTCATAAGCAGTTTGAGTCCTACCCATCTTAGTTATTTCTTGTCTATCGATTAATCCCCAAGGACTAAGTCTTTTTACATAAGCTTCTCCAAGCATACGATTGATTCTATTAACAAGGTATGGAATATCAAAGAACCTTGTATTCCAACCAGTGACTACATCAGGCGAATATTGCTGTGAAGACCAGTGAGTGATAAAGTTAATAAGCAAATCATCTTCACGGTCAAACTTACGGTATACAACCATATTGTCTTTCATATAGGATTGGTCTGAATCATAATCGCCTAAGCCCCAGACATAGTAAGTATTACCAATATTGTTTTTCATACAGATAGAGATAATCTTATGGTCAGCTTTGGATGGCTCTGGAAATCCATCATCGGATGCGACTTCGATATCGATTGTTGATACGTTGATTTTGCTTCTAGCAAATTCTATATTGCCAGGATAGTAATCATTGATAAATGCTGGAATGTACTTTGTGTTTCCATATATCTTTTTGCCAGATACGTTTTTGTTTGCCGTAACGTATTCGTTTGCGGACCTCATGGATTCGAACCTTTTGCCAGCATTCGCAATACCGACTGGAGTACCATCAAGAGCTTTCCACTCTGTTGGAGTATTAGTCGAGGTAAAGAGAATTGGTTCGTATTTTATTTTCTTTTCAATACGTCTTCCATGGTCATATCCTCTTAAGAGAATCATATTACCATATCGAGATACGTTTGTATAGAATTTCATCATATGTATATTATATCATAGTTTAACGTAAATGTAAACGTTTTTTTTCAAAAGGTTGGGGGAAGTTTCCCTCCCCCGCATGATTGTCATTTTCGAGTTTTTAAAAACCGTTTGCTTGTGCCCACATTAATGCAGGTGCTAATCCTAAAATTGCAATTGTCACTAATAAAGCAAATGCAGTAGTTTTTAAGGCCTCGGCAACGTCGTCATATTTTTCCATATAATGGATTATATGTTTCATGTTGTTTCTCCAGTAATAGTTTATACTTAATCTACTGAGTTTCGCTGCTCACCAGTTTACCCTTTCAGGTATTCTTTCTTCTTTGATGCCCCAGCAGACCCTAATTGAATCTTCCTAGGACGCTTCTCTTCCGGAAGTTCTACTCTAGCATACACTACTAGTATTCCATCCTTCAAATCAGCACCGTCTATAACAACAAATTCAGAGAGTCGGAAGGACTTCTCAAATTTGCGGGACGATATACCTTTATACGCGTACTCACGCGATGGACTATCAACTTCACCTTTGACTTTCAGTATACCATCTTTAAGTTCGATATCAATATCATCTTCCTTAAATCCAGCAACCGCTAGCTCGATGAGAAATTTTTCATCATCGATTTTCACAACGTTGTGTGGTGGATAGTTATCAGTTCCAGACCTAGCACTTTGATGAATCCTTTCCAGGTCTTCAAATAAAGTATCAAATCCGACAAAAAGTGAACGTGGTACGTTCAAAGTATTTCTTACCATTTTCATTTCCTCCTATAAATAGCAAGGTTGTGGGAACCGGTCCAATACCGCATTCCTCGATTATATTTATACTAGTTATAACGCTAGCTTATATAAATTTTTATAATTTTATTTATTCTACCTGATTTCATAAATTTATGAAATGCCCTAAAGGTCTTTTTAATTTTTTTCTCCATTATTGGAATTCCCTATATTGTATTTAGGGCATAGTTCCCATTGAGTTTTTTCCTTAAAAGGAATCACCTTAATTTGTCTCAATGGCGCTAAATCTTTAGCTGATTCTGGTTTGACTATCGATACTAAACCCCAGTCCGCGAGTAACGTAGTGATAGTGTTTCTACGTTGGACGTCATTTTCTAGCAAACTAGATGGCTTTCCATCTAATAAGAATAGTTCTTTAAAGTGAACTATAAAATATCTTCCTTGCTTATGTAGTATGTGGCAAGATTGAAATAGCTTCTGGTCTTTGCGAGAAGCTACACCTATACGTGTTAATGTTTCACGTATTTTTAAAAAATCATCTGGTTCGTTTAGAGTGACTTCCAGCATGCTAGCTGGTGTCCAATCAGTTATTTGTATGTTATCGTTTTCCACCTTTATAAATCCTTTGTTTTATCTGTTCAATTTGTTCATTACTCATTAATGATAATGCAGATTTAGCCTTTTCATTACTATACCCATAATATTCTTTGATGAGTTTAAGATTGCTGATTTCATCAGCTTTAATCCATTTGGACCATCTTTTCTTCTTTCTTATTATATTTATAAAAAAATCAAACTGAACGCGATGGTCTAAGTGGTGATAACGATTCATTTCATTTGCATACAATATTGTATCTTTAAAGAAAGAAAGACCACGATTTATGATGAAAGGATTGTATTCCTTTTCAGCTATATCATCAACCATAATATCTTTCTTAGTCTCATTGATTGCTTTTAAGTATTCAAATGGGTTCATAGGTCTAAAGCTTTTCTTATCTCTTCTTCTAATATACTAGCTTCTTTCTTATATAATAAAACTTCATTGTTAAGTTCCATAACTCTTTTTTGAGCATTAGCTAGTTGTTCTTGCAATTCTTTGACATTGCGTTCTAGCATTAATGTTCTATCTTCAGAATTACTTCCTGATTCGATTTCTGTCTGTTCTCCAGTCACTGGATTAATCATGTATTTTTTCATTTAAATTTAACTCCCGCCATTACTTCAGTTAAGCATGCAACCATATTCAATTCATGGTCAGCAACAAAACTGTTTTTATATTGATAGTCAGCCAGTATGAGTACCAATTGCGGTATAGATGCTGGCTCTACGTATTCATTCATATTATCATATATTTTACGGAACATAGCTGCTGGTTCAGTGTCAATATTATCTGCAACCCATTGTCTCATCTTTCTAAAGTCTTTTAGTTTAAGAGAAGACATAAGAGTATCAAGACTGATATCAGTTGAGTTTGCTAATATACCACTATCGATTTTACCAAAGTTAGCATATCGTTGTAATTCATTTATTGTTCTTCTAAAATCAGGAAAGTATTTTATAATCAGTTCAGCAATTACTTCTGGGTCTGAATTAATACTTTCTACTGCAAGGATTTGTTGAACCATTTGCATAAATTGACCAGCAAGAGCTTCTTTCTCTTTCTTTGGCATAGCAAATTCGATTACACTGCATCTTGAATGTAATGGTTCTATTATACGATTTTTAAAATTACATGTAAGTATAAACCTACAATTTGCAGAAAACTCTTCGATAAATCCACGCAAAGCTGGTTGTGTTGATTGCGGATTAAGATAGTCTGCTTCGTCGAGTATGACGACTTTGTAGCCGCCTGATAAGGAAACTGACGAAGCAAACTGTTTAATTTTGTTTCTAAGTGTATCGATGCCTGATTCTTCTGAACCATTGATTATAATATAATCTAAATCGAGTTCGTTGCAAAGAGCTCTAGCAACTGTGGTCTTTCCAGTACCAGCAGTACCAGTGAACATCATATTTTGAAGCTCACCTACTTCTAAAGTCTTTTTAAATATTTGTCTAAGGTCATTTGGTAGTATACAATCTTCTACTTTTCTTGGTCGATACTTTTCAACCCAAAGGAATTCTTCCATTATAGTACCTCCCAACCTTCTACAGTATCTAACCTAAAAGACCTCCATGCGTTTTTATCTAATGACCATACAGGAAATGCTTCCATTGCTTCTGATGTATAATCAACTTTTGTTTCAATCCCGTTAGCTTTAAGTACTTCAGGATTTAGAGTACAAGGCATGACTCTTATATCGCCTGTATCTATTTTTCTAAATGTGACTGTGACTTGCCCTTTTTGTAAAGCCTCGAGCAGTTTGGCTGTTTCATGTGTATTCATAATGTATTTCCTTAATAATAAAATTTGAGGGGAGTTTCACCCCTCTCTTGTTTTACGATTCTGATGAATCGTCAGCTACTTCTTCAGCTACAGGGACATCACCTTCCGGTGTTTCCTGTCCTTTAGAAGCTTCGTTTAAAAACGTTACGACTCTAGTTCTTAGACTGCCGACTGCTTCCAACTCAGGTCCTTCAAAACCGCCTCTCTTTGAGCACAAATCGATGATTTGTACCATAGTTGCGATATCTTGTAGACTAAGTTGAACTCCTTCAGCTTCTCCAGATTCGACGTTTGTATTTACATCTTCTGACATAATTTTCTCCTATGCATATTACGAAAATTAAAAGACCCGCCCCATGCGGCATCTTCCATTCCTACAATATATTTATACATTGTAGCTTGAGTTTTTCTCAAGAGCGATAAAATAATCCACCGGATAATTACTATTAGTCCAGTTAGAGATTAGCTTTGAGCTTATGCTTACAAAGTAATCGCCTGGTAGCAATTTCAAGTTGGGTATACTTACCACGAAGTTAAATTCATTTTTACATGAATTATCTCTATCTAGTTCAATTTCAAATAAGTTAGAAGTCGAGTCTCTTGTATCAAGTACAGAGGCAGTAACGACTCCATCATTACCTGTAATTGCTAGTTCAGTATGACCAAGAACAGCAGCAGCTTTACGAATCTGATTTAGTTTATCTTCTTCGATGTTAACTCCAAGTTCTGGTTCTGGCATCTGAATATCTTTTTGAGGTGTTGTAAGGATATCGCTTTCAGAAAAGAAATATCTTATCTTTTGTCCACCACCATGTACCAATACTGCTTTGTCTTCAAAATCCAATGTAGGACTATCAATAAGACTTAAGACTGATAAGAATTCGTTTAAGTCATAGACTCCGAACTCTTGTGGAAAGTCTTCTACTATTTCAGCTGATGCTAGTATAGTTTTAGACTCAGAAATAGTCTTTAGTTTTTGTCCTGGTTTAAAGACAACGTTTGGATTTATTGTTGCGAAGTTTTTTAACACATTCAAGGTGTCATTTGATAGGTTCATATTTTCTCCATAATATATCTATTATATCATACTTTCAATGAAAAGTAAACAGTTATTTTTCATTTTTGTCATGACAATCCAGAGCAATTATAGCGTAGTGTAATATTTTAAGTAGGTCAGCTCTGTTATGACCTTCTTTTTTACCATACCTTTGAGCATACTTAAGTATGTTTCCTATTGAGAAACCAATTCCATGTCCACAATCTTGAATAAATTCAGTTGATTGAAATTGATTTTTTGAATAGTGACCTCCATAAGTATTATCAATATACGACTGAAGCTCTTTAATAAGAGCTCCTTCGTTAAATTTGTAATCTATTTTAGACATCTAGTTTTTCTGTAAATGTGTTATCAAAACCATCAGCTTCTACTTCTGGTTCTGGTTTGATTTCATCGGCATCCACTTTGCTGTATAAATCAAGGAATGCTTCTTTAGTGTCAGAATCGAACCTTGAGATACATAAGTCAATTGCTTTGTCTCTCTTGTTAAAGATTGAGAAAGTTTGAACAATGTGGCAAAGTCTTCTAGTTGAAATAACTTCATCAACACCATCATCATAAAATGTTTTTCTGATAATATCAGCCCAAAGAACTAGCTTATCAGCAAAGTCCATATCGACACAATTGAATTTCTCCATGTGTTTGAATACAATCTTTTTCTCTATGTTAAGAGATGGGAACTGTTGGTCGACTGAAATAGTAAACCTTTCAAGGAAAGCATCATCAATGATTGAAGCTGCTGTGAACCTACCATCTTCTGAACCTTTACCTTTAGTATTAGCTGTTGCGATTACATTGAAACCTTCAGCAGGCTCTACGATTTCTCCAGTCTTTTTAACAAGAACTGGTTTGCCTTCAAGGATTCCTTGTAAGCACATAATTTTATTTGTTGCTCTATCGATTTCGTCAAGAAGTAATATAGCTCCATTTTCCATTGCTTTAAGAACTGGACCTTTAGAGAAAACTGTTTCTCCATTGATTAGTCTAAAGCCACCAAGTAAATCGTCCTCATCAGTTTCAGGATTGATTTGAACTCTGATAAACTCTTTGCCTACTTTAGCACAAGCTTGTTCGACCATAAAAGTTTTACCGTTTCCAGATAGACCAGAAATATATGTTGGGTAAAACATATTTGACTTAACAATCTTTACGATATCAGAAAATGCTCCCCAAGGTACGAATGATTTATCTGTTTTAGCGAAGGTTTTTTCTTCGTTAACAATTGACTGCATTTGAGCTGCAGCTTGTGGCATTTGAACCACAGAGTTTGATACCATTGTTTCTCTTAATGGTTCAATAAGACCAGCTAAGTCGTAAGTACCAATTTTGACTCTGTTATCTTTAGTCATAAGTGGGTCCCAATCTTTGCCGGTGTAGCCGAAACTTTTACCAATTTCGACGATTATATTTTTTCTGAACTGAGTAGTGTCAGGATATCTGGTCACAATCTCGTTTAGAATAATTTCAGTAGATTTTTTCAAGTTTTTCATAATATAGTTTTTCTCCTTATCAATTTATATGTATATTATATCACAGTTCTCTGCAAATGTAAAGGTTTATTTTCACTTTTAGGTGAAATAATTAGCAGAATAGTGTTGTTCATTCTGCAACCGCCCTTCCGAAGTTAGTTAATAATGTTTTGTTAAGCTTTTTAGACTTACTGAACTTCTTGAACTGAGAAGTAAGTTGACCTTTTGTTGCTTCAGCATTTGGGTCAAAATCAACAGCGTCAGTATTTAAAGCATTCTTCCAAGATTTAACGATGTATAACTCATCATAACCAAGCGCATTTTTAAACGTTACGCATTTGTTCTTTTGATATTCTTTATTGTATTTTTTCATGTCTTCATTATAATAACTGTTAAAGTCACTGTCACAATCTGCAATTTTGTATTTAAAGTTGTGGCTGCTATCAGCTAGGAAGAAACCTATTGTAGTAAGACCAAACTTTTTGTTAAGATTTTCTAGTAAGGCTTTAGTTCCAGCTCTTCTTGTATCAGGCAATTTAACGTTTTTACCCATTATGTTTATTACTGCTCCACCCCATCTATCAGATTCAACTCTATTTTTTATTTCGTAATTTCTTGCAACTGATAGGCCGTTAGCATCACCGTCTGATATCACGACTAAATTCATATTGTCTATATTGTTGTTTCTTTTAAATGAATCAATCATTTTATGAGAGTGAATAAGAGCCTCATTCAGTGGAGTTGAACCATATTCTTCATTAGGTGACATGATGCTTCTTTCTCTGTAAGTATATTTGTCTCTACAAAGCTCCATTCTTAAATATAAGAATTCTAATGCTTCTTCATAGTCATTCTTTTTAAGAGTTGAAGTAATTAATTGAGGTAGTGATAGACCACAGTGATTAACTTCAGAATCTTTTGCGTATATATTTCTTTCTCCGTTATAACCTCCACCAAGCTCTTTATTCTGATTTGTGAACCCATAAACATCAAATGGAATATTTACTGTTTTACAAAAAACAACTAAGTGAATAAGCTGCTCAAGAACATCGCCCATAATATCATTCATAGAACCTGAAAAATCTATTAGCATAAACATACCATGATTTTTAGCATCAGCTAATTTAGTGACTCTAGAAAATATATCTTCGTTTGTTTTATAAGACCATAATCTGTTAACATCGATAGAACCAGTTTTTGCTGTTTGAGCTCTTGAATATCGATATCCAGCTTTTCTCATTTCAAATTCTTTTACTGCAAAATTAACATTCTTTTTAACTGTTTTGATATATGGTTTAAAATCATTTTTAAGCTCTAACAAAGTCTTAGGTGTTATATAAGTATCAGTAGCAAAATCATACTCTCCACTGTATTCTGCATTAAGGTAGCTATTATTTTCTTCTATACGTAGTTTTCTTTCTTTAGCTAATTGCTTATATGGTATTACAATTTTATCAGCAACTTCTTTTCTAAAGTCATTACCAACTAGGATTTGAGTTCCATCTTCTCTTGTATCAAGAAGTGTATGCTCTTTTCTTCTGAATGCTTCATCAGTTTCAGATACATCTTCTTCAACTGGACCTTTGCTTTCAGCATCTTTATCTTCTTTTGCGTTTTCATCAGTTGGTTGGTTATTAGAACTAGTAGTATCTTTTTGCTTTGATTTAGCTTGAGCTTCTTTTTCGTCTTCTGATTTTTCCATATCATCATGACCCATTTGAGGCTGTTGCTGCTCTTGTTGCTCTTCTTCTTCGCCATCTTCAGGCAAATCAACCATTGGAGGTTCAGTTGGATTAAGTAGTTCTTCTTGATTTTCTTTAGTGTAAGCTAATATGTCTCTTACAAGATTAGTGACATCTTCAAAGGTAGTTGTTTTCATAGCTCTATCCATGTACACTTGTTCTTCATCAGTGAAAGGAACATCAAGGAGATTCCCTACTTTAGCATTCAAATTGATTTTATCAATCAACTTTACGTTGTCCCACTCGAGGGACGCAGTGTCCCCAAAAAAGCCATCATCAAATAGTTTCCTATATCCTCTTGACATAGGGCCAACTAAGCCAACGTATGCTTCTTTAATATGTCTTTCGATACGTGCATCTTCAACAACATTAATATATGAACGAGGACATCCTTCTAATTTTTCAGGGCTATCATGCCAACCTTCGAAAGGTGTAAAGAGTGCATGTCCTACTTCGTGGCCAATTAATAAATCAGATACGTCTTTACCCATGTCTTTCCACATAGGTAATCCTAATACTCTATCTTTAATATCAAACCATGCAGTAGAATAATTACCATATTGTACAGTAATGTTTTCCCTAGCCATTAGTTTCGCGAGAGTGCTTTTGTGCTTAATCATTGCGTTTCCTTATCCTTAAATATATGTATATTGTATCATACTTTTTCGCAAATGTAAAGGTTTATTTCACCTAAAAGTGAAAATAATTAGCACTCTTATCACCTTTTATTTTTTAGGTGTAAGATTTTCCCTGTTTTTACTTGATTTTTGAGAAATTTCTTTCTTTAAAGAACTCGATTTTACTTCTAAATTTGTTCTCTAAAACGTCACCTTTATGCGATATTATGAATACATTACTTCCATCGTCGAGAGTATCTAGAATCTTTGTGAGATTATCTACCCCATCGATATCTAAACTAGAATCGAATGTTTCATCAAGTATCAAGAGATTTGATGCAGCGCTATTCTTCATTTTTGCTATCTGTCTCCAAGTAAAGAGAAGAGCCAAATCGATTATTTGCTTCTCTCCTTCAGAGAATGATGCATAATTAAATGAATCACGATGCCTTGAACGTATAGTTTCATTAAAGTTTTCATCTAAATGAAATGATACAAAGAAGTCTAATATCTGTAAATATTGATTAATTAATCGATTCATTACAGGAAGATACTGCTTAATGACTTTAGTCTTAATACCAGTGTCTTTAAGCATTTCACCTATGACTTCATTATAGGTTCTCTCTTCTACATACTCTAATTTCTTTTCTGTCGACTTATCTTTATTCTTTCTTAACGAAGTAAGTTCTTTTTTAGCTTTTGATACATCGCCAGTTTGTCCTTGTAAACTATTAATCTCTTTCTGTATCTTATCTACTTCTTTTTGTAGTAAAGCAATTGCGTCATTATTACTATTTATCTTTCCTTGTTTTTGACGAAGCGAATTAAGACTATTTGCTACTTCTTGTTGATTAGATTTAAGCTCAGATATATTTTTTGATAACTCTGTTTTTGCATTTTGCAATTCACTTGCTTTTTCTTTAATACTTATTTGTTTTTCTTGTTTTAATTGTTCTTCAATATCTTGGTCACAAGTTGGACATGTATCGTTTTCTTCATAGAATCTAGATTCATTAACTAAATCTTTTATCTTATTTTGAAAGTTCATATCGTAAGAATCGAGTTGAGACATTTTCTTAACTAATTCTCCACTATGTTTCTCTTCAGCTGATATTGAAGCTGTTAAGTTTTTACCAAGTTCTTTGCTTTGCTCAAACAGTTTATTAATCTCTTCTTTATGTACATCAATCGATTCTCTTTTATTTTGTATCTGGTCATCATTTAATTCTTGCAAATCTTTGATATATTTACTTTGAGCATCCATCTTAGTTTTTGTAATATCGATTTGATGATTAACGTCTGTTAACTCATCTCTTATCTTTGTATTACGTTCTTTCAATAACATATTCATCTTAGAAAAGATATTAATATCTAATAAGTCTTCAATAATATTTCTTCTAGACCAAACAGGCAATTGCATAAATGGTATAAAAGAAGATGAACCAAGTACAACTACCTGGTGAAAAGACTTATGATTAAGTTTTAAGATATTTTGTTCTAAGAATTTCTGATAATCTCTTGCATTCGAAGCTTGATTAATAAGATTGCCATTTTGATATATCTCAAACTTACCTGGCTTTATTCCTCGTACAATTCTAAACTCATGACTTCCTATAGTCATTTCAACTGTTACGATTGTACCTTTTTTATTGATACTATTAATCATTTGGTCTTTTTTGATATCACGATGTGGTTTACCAAAGAGTCCGAAGGAAAGAGCATCAAGCAAAGTAGATTTGCCTGCGCCATTTTGACCTACGATTAATGTTGATGGAGTTCTATCTAATTGTATTTTTATTGGGTCACTTCCAGTGGATAGAAAATTCTTCCACTCACATGATTTAAAATGTATCATACTACCTCTAAGTTTTGTGCTTCAGTATATAGTTTTCTTAATTCAACTTTTAGATGTTCTTTATCTAAATCAGTATCTACTGCTTCAACATAAGAGTCAAGAAGTTCGTTAGTATCTTCTAGGGATATTTTCTCGTCTTCTACGCTTTCTCCCAGATACTCTTCAAAGCTTTCAGCTATTTTAAGCTCATATGTTTCTATGTTCTGTAATCTGTCGATAAATTTATCAAACATATACAGGTCATTTTTATTTATAACAATCAGCTTTATGAAATGTTTTTCAAACTGACTGACATCTAACTTGTCATAATCGACTTTAGTATCGTCGTATATAACTTTCTTAAAGATTGTTATTGGATTTCTTACTGCTTCTATTTCTCTTGTTTCTGTATCAAGCACATGAAAATACTTAGGGTCATCAACATCAGCCCAAGTAAACTCCATTTGCGAACCAAGATAAGTCACATTGCCTTGACTTGATTTTGTATGGAAATGACCAGATAGGACCATTTCAAATCTAGAAAATACATCAGCATTCATACCATGTGGATTAGGCATCCCTGCCATCATGTCGAATCCTTTCAATTCCAAGTGAGCACCAAGTATTGGAGCTTTGCATTGCATAGCCCATTTAGTATATTCTTCATAGTTTGAATTATTAATCCAAGGTATTACTGCTACTCCAAGTCCATCATAATCTAATACAGTTGGCTTCATAACAATGTTGACATTAGACGTGAAGTAGCCGAGTAATTCTTTAAGAGAACATAGTTCATTAGTGTTCTTAAAATAAACATCATGATTACCAGGTATTATATCCATAGTAATACCAGCTTCTTTCATTGGTTCAAGAAAATGTTTTCTATTAGTATTGAGAGCTTTAAAGTTAACAAACTTTCTATGCTCGTAATAATCTCCTAAATGTAAGATATGTTTTATATCATGTTCTTTTAAATAAGGAAAAAAGACATCTTCATAAAATCTACCTTGGTACTTTAGAAATATATCACTGCTATTCCTGACACCACAATGAGTGTCATTTAATATTGCTACTTTCATAGTGCTCTTTGATTTGCTGCTTTTGCTTGCTTAGATAACGCAATCATTCTTCGATTTGCTCTTTCTATTCTTCTATGAGATAGTTTTATCTTTTCCATAGCTGCTGCAATTCTTTTAAGATGCGGTTTTCTTTTTTTAGTCTTTTCAAATCTTTTAGATGAAATGACATTATTACGATTTTTTTGTTTTGTACTCATTTTTTTCATGACATAAACAGCTCAAGTTTTTCTTTCTCTCGCTTCTTCTCCTCTTTTGCAAATTTCTTAATTGCATCATCTTTAGTACGAATAGTACCAATCCTTTGTCTTAATGTATCTACATAAGCCATTGTTTGTTCCGCACCTTCTGAATCCATACCCATTGCAACAAAATCTTCAATACCCATCTTTTCGATAAATTTAAATTTGATATCTTGTTGTTTCTTTTCTTTAGTTATTCTACGAATAAATGCAAAATAACATATTTGAGTAAAGTATGAAAAGGCATTTGGCTTTCCAGTCCTTGTTGCAGTTTCAATGTTGTAGTTTGCTATTGCTCTTAAGCAATTTTCTACAGCATCCATAACCATTTCTTCTCTATAGGTATACCTCACGAAGTTCGGTCTGTGAGACAGTCCTTCTGCAATTCTTATAAAGCATTTTGCAATATAGTCTGTGACTTTAGGTACTTGCGTTTCATTTTCTCTTGCGCTACGAGCTTCAACAGCATAATCCATAACTGCTTCAGAGAATTCTCTGTTATTTACGTAATGCGGTTTTTCTTTTGGCTTTAGTTTTGTGGCCATAATTATTCTCCATAATGTTATATTATATCATAGTTTGGGTCAAATGTAAACATATTTTTTATTAAATTATTTTCACTTTTTGGTGAAAAAGTCCTTTACATTTTGTGAAAAGTATGATATAATAATATAGTCATCCGGGGAGGATAGAGGTATACTAAATTAATGTAGTGTACGTTTCTTATCCAACTCTTCAGGTATTCCATCTTCAGCATATTCATTAACAAGTCTGTTCTCGTATTCTTCTAAGAGTTCAGCGTCAGACTTAGTTTGAACTGTTTCAATGGGTTTATCCATCTTAAGAGCAAAACTTACGTACGTATCTTTTATAGTCTCTGCTACAGGTACGTGTTGTATAATATTGGTCTTAAGAATTTTAAATGTTTTACTATCACTGAAAGGAAACCAAGCTTGAAACTGAATACCACCTAACATACTTGGATTTAGTCTTACTGGTCTTTCAATTATAAAATTATCGTCATTCTTAATAGCAACGAGACCGATAATCTCTTCGCCATTCATTAGTTTAAAGTGTCTTATATTTAGTCCTTCCATATTATATATTTATATCAAACATTTTGTAATTAAACCGCTCTTTTGAATATATTTTAATTCTTTCAGCGGCATGTTGTAGTGTATAATTCTTTTGCGACTTCCAATGCAAGTCATCAGCTATATCGTATATTTTAGTATCTTGTCCGTCTTCACTCTTCCTTAGCCCTCTCCCGATTGATTGAAGGACTCTAATTTGACTTTTACTTGGAGAAGCAAAGATAATGTTATGTAGATTCCTAATGTTAATACCAGTGCTAAAAGTTCCAATGGAAGCAACAATAATGGCGTCCTTTTCTTTTTCAGTAATCTCACGGACTGACTCTCTTGTATCGACATCTGTTTCTCCTGATACATAAAACAGTTTTCTACCCTTTGGCATTTTAGTTTTTAGTAAGCTATGCAATGGTTTACCATGTTTATCTACATAATTAAAAAGAATCAATGTATTACCTGTTTGGTCTAATGCTAAATTACTAATAAAGTTATTTCTTGGTTCATATCTTACAATAAAATCTAATTCTTGCTGATACTTTTCTTTAACAATCTGTTTACAGTACTCTTCTTTATATTTTAATATTAATATATTTATATCTAATTGACTTAAGTCATCATTATCCATTAATTCTTTTGTGGTAGTCACCTTATATACTGGACCAAATAAACCTTCCAATACTAACTGATGAGTTTGAGTTCCATCCAATGTTCCAGTAGTACCAATACGATATTTAGCTTCTGTACATTTCTCTAATATACTTGTTAAAGACTTAGCTTTAAAGTTATGTGCTTCATCTCCTACTACCATTCCAAAACCAGCAAACCAAGATTGTGGTAATTTATAAACTGATTGCCAAGTTGATATAATAACTCTTTGTTTCATATCATGTTTTTCTCTACCTGAATATATTCTATGACAATTATCGGCATGAGACCATTTATCTTTCGAAGAATAGTCTCCGAAATCAGAATACATTTGCTCTACCAATGATGTAGTAGGTACTATAAGCAAAACATTACCATCAAAAACATCAAGGTAATATCGTATAGCTAAATATATGATTAAACTCTTTCCAGAAGCAGTAGGTGATAGTAATAAGGATTTCTCTTTCGAAAGCGTGTGCGAGAGTCCCTCTAACTGATATTGTCTAGGTGTTATATCCCCTCCATTCACAGAGAGGGACAATTGGGATAATAGGCCATTTATGTCAGGGCTGAGGGCGGACTCGAGTGCACCATAGGCTGGTGATTCTATCACTTTTAGGTTATAATCTCTAACTGCACAAAACTCCTGCAAATATTTGTGCAATCCTGTGTATAATGTTTTCTTTCTAGAGTCAAATAGTCTTATTTTGCCGTCCCACATTCTATTTCTGTAGGCTGGCATAAATTTATATCCTGGTACAAAGAATTGGAAGTGTTCAGATAATTCCATTTCTATAGAAGGGTCACATTGAATATTTAAGAAGACTTCGTTCTTCTTTTGAATAGTTATCGTATCCATTAGATTCCGCTAGTAAATTTTCTCCACTCAATCATGTTCTTTATGTTTTGATGTCGCCATTTAATGTTTTCTAATATTTCTTTTAATGTGGTACAAAGCTCTTCTAAATATTGTATCTTAGCTTGATGCTCTTGTATGATTGGGTCAGAATCATAATAATAATCCATATCCCCTTTTAAAACTGTTAATCCATTAAGTGGGTCATAATCCCAACCCTTTTCGTCAATTTCTTGTTTACTCATCTTGCCATTATAATGCATCCATTTGTCTTTAAGAAGCACCTTAAATTCAAGCTCAGCTTTTTTAAGTTTCATACGATTTATTGAAAGTAGTTCTAGGTATTTACCGTGGAGTTTTGCGGAATCTCTTGACGTCTCATCTAGATTCATTTCATCGATAACTGAATCAGTTTTCCACATTTCTAATATTTGTTGCAAATTGTTCATAGTATTATTATATCATACTTTGGTGAAAAAGTAAACTGTTTTTTATATAAATTCAAAGTTAGTATAACTAAATGTAATATCCATTTGTACGTATTGAATAGATTCTGATTGAGCATCAAATTCTATAGGTGACATACTATTTGGAAATACACCGTTAAACTTAACTTCTTTAACTACATTATTGTGGGATGTAAGTATTAAAAGAGTAGCATCAACTTTTAAGTCTTCTGCATTATTGTTGTTTGCAATTCTATGCATCCAATCAAATGTCTCTATATAATTATCTAGATTCTCTGTCACGTTAATACGCAAATTTAAATCTTCAAATTGGAGTCTATCACCTGTAAAATCTAAATTAACTCCGCGATATGGCATTGTAGATGGGGCCATACTTAATCCTGGCATTGTACATCCAACAGCAAAATATTCTAAGTTAGGATATTCATTACTGTTAATTTTAAATTGAAATCCTACTGGACTCAAAAAATTCTTATTTGTAGTTAATGTTGCCATATATCTATTTATAAAAGTTGTGGGGTCAGTTTCCCAACCCCGTTATCATTACTTCTCAATGACAAATTCATTAAGTTGTCTAGCAACTCTAATAACTTCTTCACCAGTGATTTCTCTTAAAGGTAAAGGTTTTTTGTCATTAGGAAAGTTATCGTTATGTGCATGAATAGCATCGATTTCTCTGTGATAGTTGCTGGTCAAAAGACCTTCTGCTTGACTTAGTAAGTCGGCTCTGATTTCGAACCCTGATTTATTATTTGTACTCATAATTTCCTCCTGTGTGTATGTGTGTTAATTTATTTGTACAGTACTATATATACACAAAAAAAAGGGTCTCCGAAGAAACCCTTTAATTTGAGTAAGATTAACTCTGGTTTACACCATGATGTCGTCAACTCTGAAGATTCTGAAGTATTGGTTAGCTCTATCAGTACCAGTACCGTTAGCAGCTACAAATGGGTTGGCTACCATTCCATATCTTGTTTTGAATCCCATTCTTGGTTGGAAATCGTTCTCACCCACTGCTTTAACCATAGTTAAAGGTACGTAAGGACAATAGAACATACCAGCGTCATACGGGTTAGTTCCTCTGTATCCAACACAAACGAAGTCGATAGTTGCATAAGGATCGATGTAAACTTTAACTCTTCCGTTAAGAACACCAGCAAAAGTATTACCAGTATCATCAACATTTAAGTTAGTGCTTAGAGCTGGAGTATAATCCAACATTCCAGCAGCTGCTAAAGCTGAAGCAACGTCTGAAGAACAGATAATGAAATTACCTTTTCCTCTTCTTGTTTCTTTAGCGATAACATTACATTCTCTCTCTATCTGCATGATTAAGCCTTTAAATCTCTCAACCATCCATCTACCATCGGAGTCAGTGTTAACATCAAAAATACCACTTACAGCAGTAGAAGTTTGTAAAGCACCAATTTTTGCTTTAGTTAGAATAGTTCTAACAACTTCTCTGTTGATTTCAGCTAGTATTTCAGCTGATAGGATATTAGCAAGTTCGCCTTCAGCGTCCAATCCATGAACTGCTTTAAGGTCTTGTGCTAATTCCATTGTGTACTCAGCTTTAAGTGCTCTTGACTTAGCAGTCACAGTTGATTTCTCAATGCTGAATGCCATTTCGCCGAAAGAACCGTCGCCAGACTCGCCGACTCCCAATCTTTCTGCAGCTGATGTAGCAAGACCAGTACCGAATGTGTTAGTGATATCGCCAGCAGCGGTATCAGCAATACTTCCGTCTGTATCAGCATCAGTAGCTCCACCTAAACCTGTTGGTTCTGGTTGATGAGTTCCTGTTCCTGAGAAGTCTGTATCAGCTTCGTCAAATAGAGCTTCGTCTCCGCCCTGAGTTGAGTATTTTGATTTCATTGCAAAGATAAGTCCTGTAGGACCACTCATTGGCTGAACGCCAGCGATATCATAAGCAATTAAGTTAGGCATAGCTCTACGAACTAAAGAAATTAATACTGGGTCAAATGAACCAATATTACCAGCGCCAATATTATTAGCAGCTGCAGCCTCAGAAATGAAATTTCCTTGTGCTTGATTTCTTTCTTCTTGTAGGGCAACCTCTTGGTTTTCTAACAATCTAGCTGTGACAGCTTTCTTGTAGTTATCCTGGATAGGTGAGACTGAGTCGTGATCGAGTACAGGACCCCACTTTTCCATTAAGTTTTTATCTGCGTTAAACATTTTTATTTTCCCTTATTTAGTGAAATTAGTTATAGCTTGTGTGTATTGGCTCATAGAGTCAGAAGTGTCTAAATCGACCTCTCCATCTCCTAATAAGCTGTCTACTTCATCAACTGATTCGTTAACTTCTTTAGAGAAGTATGATTCTTTAACAGTTTTAACTTTTATTTCAAAGCTTTCTTTGCTATCGAAGTCAATGTCTTCTACTAATGATGCTAATTTCTCAGCTTCAGTTTCTGCAAGCCCTGATGATTGTTCTCTTACTACTTCAGCTTTTTCATGTAATTGAACAGCTTCATGTAATTTGATATTCTCATCTGTGGTTTTATTTAAAGTCTCTTCTAGTTCAGTGACTTGCTCGTTGAGGTCATCAACTAAGTCTTCTTTACCTTCAGGAACCTCGATGTAGTGTTCTTTGAACACTGATTGAAGTGAAGTCATAAACTCTTCAGCGATTTCAGTCCTAAGACCTGTTTCTACTTGAAGTTCATTCTCTTTCATCCATCCTTCAACAACATAGTTAAGGTATGAATCTACCTTTTCTACTAGTGAAGATTGAAGTTCAGATACTTCTTCTTCTAAGTTTTGCGCGTATTCTGTTTCTAAACGGTCAACTTCTTCGCTTAACTTACTTGTAAGTACTGCTTCAAAAATTGCACTTGCTTTTCCACGGAATCCTTCAGACAAAGTTGCTTCTTCATTGATTATAGCGTCTAAATCTTCATCAAAATCAATTGATTCGACAGCAGCTTTAGCTTTAGGCTCTGGCATTTTGCTAGAGACAGCTTTTTCTGCTTCTTTTTCTGATTTTAATTCTGGTTCAACACCATCAACTTTAATTAACTGTGCATAAAGGTTTTTTGCGTCTTGTGCGTTAGCCTTTTTCATCATATCTACTGTTGCTTGAATTACGCCAGCTTTAGTTTTAGGGATTTCAACTTGAGGTGCCTCTTCTTTGACTTCCTCTTCGTCTTCTTCCTCTTCTTCTACTTCTTCTGGTTTATCTTCTTTAGAGTCTTCATAATTAGCATGCAATTTTTTCTTGCCGCCTTTTTTATAAGTCTCTTCAAGTGATTCCTCGTCTAAATTTTCATTCTCAACGAGCTCATCTACTTGCTCTTCTTCAACAGAATCTACGATATCTTCGGCGTTATTTAATACGTCGTCTGACATAATAGTCTCCTCTATTTTTTTAGATTTAATTTAGAGAGGAAATTTTTAAAAGCTCTTATTTCAGCTTCGTGCAAATCTTTACGCTTAGCACTTTTAATTTCAGTCTCAATTACTTCAATATCTTGTTGACGAATAAGCCCATTATCCCATACCCATTCAACACCTTCCATAACTCCATTTACAAACGCACTTGGAGCACTTGGGTCTTGAACAATATCTATAGTTGATAACAAAAAGTCATCTCCCACATATTGAGCGCCATTCTTCGATACAAGACTTCCCATACCACGACTTGAAACACCAAGCTTAACTCCACCTTCGAGTAGTCCTTCGACTATTTTTCCCATAGGGGTTTTAAGTATTGATGCCTTTCCTACAACATCATTTCCTTGCCAATGCAAATCATTGATTTTGTGTGAAACTTTATCAAGGTTTACTGTTGGTCCTTCTGGATGATTTAACTCTCCAACAGCTCTTCCTTGTTTAACTTGTTCGGTCACGTATTTTTCTACAGCATTTTCAAGAGTTGCTTTCTCGTATACACGACCATTTCTGTTCTTTTTAGCAGCTTGCATGAACACACCTTCAATGAAGAAATTCTTTTCTCCATTCTTTTTCTGTTCCTGTATAACTTCTATATCTTGTTCTACGTATTCTGTTATTAATTTCATTTAAATACCTAGTTAAGAGGCCTTAAACCTCTGGTTGTTCTTCTTCTTCAGCTACATTACGCTGAACCATACTTGATGCAACTTCTACTTTCTTAGCATCAAGTGCTGCGGTTAATTTATCAGCCATCACAGTTTTAAACTGCTTATTAGCTGAAACGTTATCGCCATCGTTTAAATTTAGTATCAAATCATTTACATTCATTTTTTAATCCTTGCTTATATATTTATAAATTTATTAGTCCCACTAATCATTCCAACGTGGGTCTTCTCCATCTGGTGGAGTGTTTTCTCCATCTTTAGTCTCTTGATCGATTTGTTTTTGAATTTCTTCAATTTCATCGTCAGTTTGACGTAAAATGTTCTTACGTATCCACTCATTTGAGATGTATTTACCTACATATTCATCTAGGTTTCCTAACATTTCAAATCTTTCTCTCAACATTTCTGATTGTTTAAGTTCAGAAAAATAGTTATCTTCAATATAATTAAAGACTATACTTTCTTTCCATTCATTCCAATCACCCTCGGTAATAATACCTTTGAGTAATAATTGAGTTTTTAATAGTTGCATAAACAAATCAGAAAATCTTTTTCTTAATCTGTCTATAAACTTCTTAAACTTTACTTCGTCTCTAGTTATTTCAGAGCTTCTTCCTAAGCTAAACTGAGCTTCTTGTTCTAAACGATTCATAGGTACATTTAAAGATTTATATAGTTTCTTTTGGAAATATACTATATCATCAATTTGTCCTAAGTTTTCGCCGCCTGGTAGCGTGGTAATCTCAGTACCTCTTCCACCTTCTCTTCTTGGTAGGAAGAAATCTTCCAACATACTCATATGTTTTCTATCGTCTTTGATATCACCAGTCTTAGCATCATATACCAATTTGTTTCTATATTGATTCATAATACCTCTTAGGTATTCTTCTGCTTTACCTTTTGGTAAATTACCTACATCAATATAAAATATCCTACGTTCTGGGGCACGTGATATTCTGTATATAACCAATGAATCTTCCATCATTCTAAGTTGATTAACTGGCTTTAATGCTTTATGTAAATAAGATAATATTCTTTTTCTTCCAGGGTCCATAACTCCTGATGTACAATATGCTATTGCATCTGGGTATATTTTTAAACCTTGTTCTGCACCATTCATTGTCTTATCTTGGTACAAAAAGAATTCATCTACTTTTTCTATAAGTTTAGCTCCTGTTCTAGGGTCTTGCTTTTCTTCAACCTCTTTCACCTTTCTTAATTTGGTAGGGTCGATATATCGCAGTTCTTTAATTCCCTTTTTAGGATTTTTACTATCAATAATAATATGATATGGTAATCTTCCATCAACATACCATTTTTTGTATATGTCATGCGCGTACGCATTAAAATTTAAAAGTTTTAAAACTTCATCAAACTCGAACTTAACTGATTCTTTCATCTTATCAGAAATTTCAAGTTCATCCATAACTATATTTACAGGTGACTCATCATGGTCTCCTACTATTGATTCATTTATAATATCTTCAATAGCAGCATCGCACTCTGGCTGAGCTGATATATCTCTATATTTTAAAATTAAGTCAACTTCATTTTTGACTTTGTCGCCGTCCATATCAATGTACGCGCCAAAGTGTCCTCCAGCTTGAATAACACCGGAGCCGTCTTCGTCCGTTTTAGGAACGAATGAAGGTAGCTCTTTTTGAGCTAGCTTTCTTTTTATTTCAAAACCGAATAGTTCTGCCATATTTTCCTCACATAATCAGAGGGGATTTTATGTCCCCTCTGAAATTATTTATATATCTAAGAAGTGGTATCTGATTCCCAGTATTGTACCTGGAATTCACATGTGAATTCTTCTATAGTATTTTCCGAATCATAACTTACTTCTATCTCAGAAACGTTAGTTGGAAATATTCCTCTAAAGTCATACTTCTTCGTAACTTCTCCAGCTTTATTCAATTGTTCAACAATTGCGTCAGCTTGATAGTCAGTAGGATTAGATAATCCTGTGTTTTCGTTATTATTGTTAATACCATTCATCCAACGTTCCATAGCGTTACGAACTTCGAAACCAACATCATTAATGATAGTTATTGACCAAGGGTCAAATGTTCTATCACCAGCTATTTGCAATGTTCTACCTCTGAATAATACAGGGATAGGTGCAATTATTGATGCAGGCATCTGAGCTGTTTTACACATAAATGATGTAAGTTCTACATCACCTTGTGCATAGCTAGGAAAATTCAAAGTCACTTTGAATAAGTTGGACCTTGCGCCACCGCCTACGAGTTTTGATTTAAAATCATCTACGCCTAATATTGCCATGTCTTAATCCCCCTTATGAACCTGAAATCTCGGAGAATTCTACTCCGGACCTAGTTGCTACAAAGCTTAATGATATAAAGTTAATACTTCTTGCAGGTTTGATAAAAATATCTGCTACAAATTTATTACTGTCTATCACATTGCCAGTGTTGTTAGTAGTGTCACAAATTACTGAAAAATCTGTTAAACCACGTCTTCCTTTGACGTCTCTTAAGAACGGTTCAACTAAATTTCTGAACTGTGCTCTTGTGAATTCGTCGTTAAATTCGAATAGTTGTGCTTTAGCTGCTGTGCTAATTGCTTTCTCTAATGATATAAACAAACGTCTTACATTAATCCTATCGAATGCTGAAGGTCTCATTAATAAAGTTTTGTCACCAAATAACATCGTACCTTGTCCAGGCATTGATACTATTGGATTAACTCTTGCTTTATATAATGTATCTCTCTCTGCTTTCTTTGGATTGAAAGCTAATTTAGTTACGCCTAATAGTTGACCTCTATTAACACCTGCTGGAGAGAACCATGCATCTGCTACTGAATCAGTATTAGCGCAAAGTCCTGCCATATGTCCAGCAGCATTGATATATCTATATACGTCGTTATATTTGTCGTATACGTATAGTGCTGTTGAATCACATGAAGCATATGATGTTGAAGTTAATAAATCAGCAAAGCCCTTTACATTAGCTGCTGCAGTAGATGTATTAACTGAGTCTTCTAGTGTTGGTGATACAAACGCCATACAATCTTTTCTTGCGTTAGCAATACTTATTAAATTGTCTGCAATATTTTTAGCTCCGTCAACGTCACAATGAGCAAAAAGTAGATTTACATCCACTGTTTCAGGGTCTGATAATAATACAAATCCTTCTCCTATTTTGTCGTGCGTTACCGCAGCTGGTGCGTTTGCGTCTACTCCACCTGAAAGTGAAGCGTCCATTGGTGCTGTATGTGTGTCAAATTTGTCAGTTCCTTCTGAAGAAGTGTTAGCCGCTTTTGCTGCTGCTAAGGTAAATCCGGCTTCGTCTAAATCAGGGTCGTGTTTCAACCAACGGATATATTCTGACCCGTTGTTGATTACATCAACGTAATAGTTAGAAGTACCATCATCCTTCTTAGCATCAGATGCTTGAGACATGAATGAAAATGTTTCTAATACAGTGCCTACTACTCCTGTGATAGCTCCCTTTTCATCTATAACTGCTACGTGCAATTCGTCGTTACTAACGCCGACTGCAGCTGCTGCTGTAGATGTTTCTGGGGCTCCATCAAAACTAGCTTTGTAAGGCCATGCGTTAAACACGGCATCATCTGTACTATGAGAAATCATAGATACTTTTAAGCTATTACCCAGTACTCCTGGATGTTTAGCTGCCCAATTACCCAAATTTTGTTGACCATCAGCATAATTATTCACATAGTGTTCATCATTTTTTATCAGCAATCCTGTTCCTTGTTCGGTTGCATTCCTTGCGGCTGCTCCCGTGACACGAACCACTTTCAGAGCATTACCATACTTTAAAAAAGATGCTGCTACTAAGAAGTGTCTTGCTGTGGAATCATCTGGAGCGCCAAAAGTATTTGCAAGTTCATTTTCAGAACTTACAGTCACAATTTGCTCCACAGGACCCCAGTTGAATGCGCCTGAGAATCCACCAATGCTGGTTGATACTGCTGGAACTACATTCGTTGCGTCAATTTCTTTTACCTCGACGCCTGGTGATACTTGAAATGCCATCGCTTTGTCCTCGTTTTTGAGTTAGTTAATATGTATACATAATACGAATATTCAATACATACTTATTTATAATCTTTTGTTTCCTATCGAATCAACTCAACTTCTTGTGAATTAAACTCTATTATAGGATTCATGTTTTC